>TARA_R110002051_G_scaffold73135_1_pt1 | contig 74657 bp, 67 predicted proteins | sample TARA_R110002051 | Tara Oceans TARA_R110002051 (sample SAMEA4397023) | marine metagenome | biome: Polar Biome; feature: [MES] marine water layer (ENVO:01000295) within the mesopelagic zone...; material: water (ENVO:00002006), including particulate matter (ENVO:01000060) such as......
ATTATTACAGACCAATGGGGTTGTAGTTTAACTACTGCTTCAGAATTCTTGTACGAACAAATGGATGTAACTACTACAGTAATGAAATCTATTGACTGTACAGTAACTCCAGGTGGCGAAATTACAGTTAATGTTAATGGAGGTTCTGCGAATATTGAGTTTGAAATGACTACTCCATTAGGCAGTATTGTTACTCAAAACAATGGTGTATTTACAAACTTAATAGAGCCAGGAACATATACTTTTCTTGTTACAGATTTAGACACAACAAACCCAGTTTGTTATAGAACAGTTACGCAAGCATTAGATGCTCCAGTTGCTCCAGTATTATTAGACGCATCTATTGTTAATGTGAGTTGTTTTGGTGGAAACGACGGTAGTATTAGAGCCAATATTGATCCAGTTACCAATGTTAATCCAACGTATCAATATGAATTGTATAATATTGCTAATTTGGTAACCCCAATAGCAACGCAGGCAAATCCTTTATTCACCGGATTACCTGAAGGAGATTACCAGGTTAGAGTAATTTCTAGTAGAGGTTGTGAAGGTATCAAGAATGAAACTATTACTGAGCCTACACAGTTATCTGTAACTGCGGCGGCAACAGAATTTAACTGTTCGCCAAATAACAGTATTAATACAGCTACTATTACTGCAACTGCAGGAGCAGGTACTGGTACCGCACCTTATTTATATAGTATAGACAATGTAATTTTCCAATCATCTAATAGATTTAATATTACAGACAATGGGACTGTACAAACTATTGATGTATACGTAAAAGATGCAAAAGGATGTACATCTTTTGACACGGTCACAATTCAACCTATAAATACGTTTACAGCAACAGTAGCACAAGATGTTGAAATAACGTGTATTAATGACGAAACAGTAACGATTTCTGTTGCAGATAATGGTTTAGCACACAACTATAGCTATGAATTATTGCCAATAGGTAATGGTACAGGAACTTTGGTTGGTACTACGGCAACTACGGCAACATTTAATTTAAGTGCAGTTGGTTCCTATGTGTTTAGAGTTACTGATTTAGATACTGGTTGTTATGTGAATACTTCTAGATATACTATTTCACCGTTCGATTTTATAACTGCAACGGCCACTGCCATAGCACCTGTTTCTTGTTACGGGGAATCAAATGGAGGAATGACCATATATATTGATGGCTATAGTGGTAATTATAATTATGAAGTTTTTGATACTGTAGGTAATTCTGTTGTAGCATCTACTGCTTCTGACACTAGTATTAATCCAAGACCAATAAATGGCCTTATTGGAGGAAATTATTATGTAAGAATTACGGAGACGGCTGTGCCATTATGTACAGAAAATACCAATGTAATTACAATTTCATCTCCCGATAGACCTTTAAGTGGAATTGTAGCTGTAGTAGCTGAGGCAACTTGCTCTGATGATAAAGGTGAGATAATTATATCTGCCCAAGGGGGTTATAAACCTTACGATATTGAATTAGTTAATACGACTACAGGTGAAAATTATTTAATGGAGAATGTAATAGAGGGTATTTTTACAAACTTATCTTCTGGAGTTTTCAGCGTTAGAATTACGGATAATACAGGATGTTTTGTTAACTATTCAGAAACAATAACTCCTGCAACACCTATAGTTGCAAATGCGACGCCATTAGTAACCGACTTGGCATGTTATGGTGATACCAGCGCTACCGTTTCAGCAAATGTAACTGGTGGTGGAAGTGGTTCTTATAGATATCAGTTGAATTATTATGATGAAACTGGATCAACAATCATAAATACAACAGGAATTCAGAACAGTGCTAATTTTAATGGTTTAGGTGCAGGAATCTATAGTATTATTATTGTAGATGGATGGAATTGTGATATGACGACTAATACCGTTGAAGTAACACAACCAACTGAAGTTGAGGCAAGCTTATTAAGAACGGATCCATTAACCTGTGCAACAGGTGCAGAATTTGAACTTACAGCAATAGGCGGTAGCGGAACGTATGAATATAGTGTAGATAATGTAAACTTCTTGCCTATGACGAGTAATCCATTAGGCTTGCCAGAAACTGGGGTATTCCAAGCAGGTACATATCAATATTATGTTAGGGACGCTATTAACGGTTGTGAGTCAGCAATTTCAAATGCAATTACTGAAACTGCAATTGCGCCATTGATTTTAACCGTTGATAGAACTTCTGCAGCGGTAGACTGTACCGGGGATGCTACGGCAATAATAATAGCTACAGCTCAAGGTGGTTTAGGAAACTATCAATATGAATTGTTTACAAATAGTTCTTTAAGTACGGCTTCTCGTATTGCAGGACCGCAGGCGCAAGGTATATTTAGAAACTTAGGGGCAGGTACATATTATGTAACTGTTATAAGTGGAGATTGTTCTACGCAAGCAGAAGAAGTCATAATTGCCGAGCCAACGCCACTTACGTATACTGAAAACGTAATTGATGTAACATGTGCTGGCGAAAATGATGGTGAAATTACAGTAACCTTATCTGGAGGAGCAGGTGGATATCAATATGCAATATCTCCAAATTTAAATCAGTTGTATGATACGAACACGTTCACAGATTTAGCCCCTGGTGAGTATATAATATTCGCACAAGATCAAAACGGTTGTTTCGAATATTTAACATATACCATTTCTGAACCTTCTAGTTTAGCTGTTTCTGTAGAGACAACTCCAGAAATATGTGTAGATAGTCAAGACGGAACAATTACACTAGATATTACTGGAGGTACTGCTCCTTATCGTACAGCGTTGAATTCTAGTGATGATGCAGATTTTGTGTTGAACAGAACGGATTTTGTAAACTTAGCTTCTGGAGAATATATCATTATAGTAAAAGATGCCAATGGTTGTGATACTAATACAGTAGTTACTATTGATAGAGGTGTTAACCTCAATGCTACTGTTGAACCAATCTATGAATGCTCTGGTACTTCACCAAGTAATTACGTGAATATTACCTTAGAAGACGATAGTGTTATTGGTGATGTGTTGTACGCAATAGATTCAGTTGATCCAAACGATTTACAATTGAATCCTGATTTTAGAAATTCAGCTCCAGGTAACCATTATATTACTATTGCCCATGCAAATGGTTGTATACAAACTATTGACTTTACAATTGAGGCATTTGAGCCATTAGTACTTTCTTTAGAACAACATAATATAAATGAGATTACAGCAGTTGTTGAAGGTGGAAGAGAAGGGTACACCTATTACTTTGATGGTATAGATAATGGTGATGATAGTACATTCTATATAACAAGAACGGATACTTTTGAAGTTAGAGTTATAGATGAAAATGGCTGTGAGTCCATTGCAAATATTTTCATGGAATTCATAGATATCGAATTACCCAATTTCTTTACCCCTGACGGCGATGGTCAGAACGATTTTTGGATTCCAAGAAACATGGAACAATTCCCAGAAATACTAATAAAAATATTTGACCGTTATGGTAGAGTGGTTTCTGAACAATCAGTAGATTCTCAAGGATGGGATGGTACATATTCTGGAAAAGAATTACCTACCGGAGACTATTGGTATGTAATTAAATTGAATGGCGAAAGAGATGAAAGAGAGTTTGTTGGTCACTTTACCTTATATCGTTAAAATTTAACCTTAAATGATGATGCGGAACAGTCTATTGACAGTGGTATTTTTTATAAGCGTAATTGCCCTAAGAGGGCAAGAGTTAACCATACCCCAATTATCGCAATACCTTGCAGATAACCCTTTTGTAATGTCACCTACCTATGCAGGTATAGGAGATCATGTGAAAATAAGACTTAACGGTCTTACACAATGGGTAGGTATTAAAGATGCGCCAGATACACAGTCATTGGCAGCAGATATGCGAATAGGTGAAAAATCGGGTATTGGAACGCTATTATATAATGATAGTAATGGGCAAACAAAACAGCAAGGCGCTAGATTGTCATTTGCACACCACCTTACTCTGGATCGTTATGACGATGAATTTTTATCCTTTGGTATTTCATATAACTATAATCAGTTTAGAATAGATATTCAGAATTTTGATTCTCCTGATATTTCTGTTACTGACGATAGGGCTACTACAAATCATAATTTCGATATAGGGGCTCTTTATCGTTATGATAAATTTTATTTTAGTATAAATGCATCTAATATTCTCAACAAGGATTTAAGTAATTTCAATGCACTATATGAGCCTAATAGATTAAGAAACTATTATGTTTATACAGGCTACAGATACATGAAAAAAAGAACCAGTAAAGTAGAAGTTGAGCCTTCTATTTTATTTCAATTATTTGAAAGTGATGGGCGTTCTGTTACTGATTTAAATTTGAAATTTAGGTTTTATGATTTTGAAGATTATTATTACGCAGGGATAAATTATCGTTTTTTAAATGATCAAATAGGTAATCCACTTTATATTGCCCCTATTGCAGGTATTAAGAAGAGTAATTTTTACTTCGGATATTCTTATCAAGTTATTTTAAACGAATTACTAGGGTACAGTTCAGGAACTCATGTTGTAACCCTAGGAGTAGACCTATTTCAAGGTATTAGTAATTGTCGATGTACCTATTAATCCTTGAGGGAGAATGATTAAATTTGCCCTCCAGAAAAGAGAAAATGGGTAAAATACAATTAGAGAATATAAAGACATATGCGCACCATGGGTGTTTGCCACAAGAAACCAATATTGGGAGTGATTATTTGGTAAATGTTTCAGTGGACACAAACTTATCAAAAGCCTCAATTTCAGACCAATTGAATGACACGGTCGATTACGTTCATATTAATAGAATAGTGAAAGAAGAAATGGCGATACCTTCAAAATTATTGGAGCATGTTGCCAAGAGAATAATTGACCGAATATTTATAGAGCTGCCAGTTGTACAAAAAGCTAAGGTTTCTGTATCAAAGATAAACCCACCTATTAATGGTGATGTTGAGAAAGTTACGGTAACTATAAAGTCAAAAAAATAAAATTGATTTTAAACGGCGTTGTGGCTGAAATGGCAAAGCAAGGTTCTGGCAAGAACCTTAATGGTGGTTCGAGTCCATCCGATGCCTCTAAGGAAAAGTGCAGATTAGGCAAATAAATATTTTAGATACTCTATAAGTATTCAGTTAATTGTTTATTTTTGCTCTCCCTTAAAAAGGGCATCGTGGCCGAGTGGCTAGGCACAGCTCTGCAAAAGCTTGTACAGCGGTTCGAATCCGCTCGATGCCTCTTAAAAAAACCCTCCTATTAGGAGGGTTTTTTATTATAACCAACTTATTTTTATAAAACTTACCGCTATTTTAATTCGTTAAAACTGTAATAAAAACACAAGTAAAATAGTTGGTATAAAGTAAATTACAATAGTTTTTGCTCCTTCATAATCTTTAGCAATTCGTTGTCCAAATAACAACATTAGCAAGGTAACACAAGATAATATTGCTCCATATAAGGCAAAAGGTGTTTGGCCATTAACTATAAGTTCATATATACCCGCTATGCAAAGTAGGCCGGCAATAACCTCAGCAATTAGAATAATACCAACCAATAAGGGCACTATATTTTTAAAAGGGGTAGCTGAAAAATGTTCTTTTAACCAGGATACATTTCCATTCCAATCAGAAATTTTATCAATACCGCTTTGTAAAAAAGTGATAATTAAAAATATTAACAATAAAATTTCAGTAGCGTGATCTAGTATAATTTTCATTTAAGTTCAGATTTTTTTCGATGAAGTAACCGAGTTAATTTAATTGAAAGATCTGTAAAAATTATTTTAGAATTTCCATTTCTTTCTACATGGTAAATGGCATCTTCAAGTTCTTTTGTGATATCTATAATATTATTTTCATGTACAAAGGGGGCAAATTTTTTCAATTGAAATCCGTCTGCATGTATTTTTAAATAGGCGAGCTCTTCTGCACCATAATTAATCATTAAGGCTTGTCTCATGACTGTTATACAGTAGTTTAGATAATTTTTTTGAGTCTCTCTTCCTGTTTTTGCAACTTCTTCACTCCATAATAACAATTCGTGTATGGCCGCTTTATTACCTTTTGCTTTAAAAGCACTACGCACCCATTGTACAAACCAGTTTTCAAAAACTAAATCTTCAGAGTCATTATTTAAAAGGTCTAGTGCCTTGTTGAAATTACCATTAGCTTCGTGAGCTAAGCGCATAGCTTCTGGTTTGGCAGCACCTATTTCAATTAATGCATTGGCTATAGCATCCTCCGCCAAAGGAGGAAAATGAACAACTTGGCATCTAGATTTTATGGTTTGTATAATTTGCTCTTCATCTTCACAAAGTAGCAGAAAAATAGTTTTATCTGGCGGCTCTTCTATTAATTTTAGTAATTTGTTAGATGCAGGTGTATTCATTTTTTCTGCCATCCAAATTACCATAATCTTATAACCACCCTCATAGGATTTTAAGTAGAGCTTTTTTACAATATCTTGAGCTTCATCAACACCAATTTGTCCTTGTTTTTTTTCAATTTCTATATGACGATACCAGTCAAAAAGATTGCCATATGGCTGCTCCAAAATAAATTCTCGCCATTCTTTCATGTAATGGTTGCTGACAGCGTGGGCTTTTACCTTATCCGAATTTGCAACCGGAAACGCAAAATGAACATCTGGGTGTGCAAATGAGTTAAACTTTAAATTACAAGCTTCATTAACACCATTGTTTTCACCATTTGTGTTTTGGCAAATTATATACTGAGCATAAGCAAGTGCCATGGGTAATAGTCCGCAACCTTCAGGTCCAACAAATAATTGCGCATGTGGTATTCTGCCGGCGTCAGCACTTGAAGAAAGGTGATTTTTGATATGTGATAGTCCTAAAATTTCTTTGAATAACATAAATTCAAATATAGTTGTTTTAAAGCATAACAAAATTAATGGAATTGAGCAAAAATTAACCTAAATACCACTTTAACCAAAAGCTATTAATCTTTACATTTGTTGCTTAACAAAAGGAAAACTACATGAAAGTATTGAATAACTTTAATTTTGAAAATAAGAGAGCGTTAATAAGAGTGGACTTTAATGTTCCCTTAAATGACAAGTTTGAAGTAACGGATACAAACAGAATAGAAGCTGCAAAACCTACAATAATTAAGGTTTTAGAAGATGGCGGTAGTGCAATATTAATGAGCCATTTGGGTAGACCAAAAGGAGAACGCAATCCTGATTTGTCATTGAAGCATATTGTAAACGCGGTTTCGGAAATTATTGGAGTGGCTGTAAAATTTGTTGGTGACTGTGTTGGCGATGAAGCTGAAAAGGCTGTTGCAAATTTGAAAAAAGGAGAAGTGCTTTTACTTGAAAACTTACGATATTATGACGAAGAGGAAGAAGGAAATGAGGCTTTTGCTGAAAAATTATCTAAACTTGGTGATATTTATATAAACGATGCTTTTGGTACAGCACATCGTGCTCACGCTTCTACAACAATTGTGGCTAAGTTTTTTCCTGAATCTAAATGTTTTGGATTATTGTTGGCAAAAGAAATTGATGCCATAGAAAAAGTAATGGCTACTGGCGAAAAACCAGTATTAGCTATCCTTGGAGGAGCAAAGGTTTCTTCTAAAATTACTATAATTGAGAATATACTTGATAAAGTTGATGATTTAATTATTGGTGGAGGTATGACCTATACCTTTATAAAAGCACAAGGAGGCAAGGTTGGAGATTCCATATGCGAGGATGATAAAATGGAGTTAGCTATGGACATTCTTGAACAAGCCAAACAAAAAGGGGTAAATGTGCACATTCCTGTAGATGTAATTGCAGCAGATGCTTTTGACGCTAATGCAAAAACCCAGGTAGTTGATGTAGACAAAATACCCGACGGTTGGCAAGGTCTTGATGCAGGTCCAGATACCTTACAAAACTTTAAAAAAGTAATCTTATCCTCTAAAACTATTCTATGGAATGGACCAATAGGCGTTTTTGAAATGGAAAAATTTGCTAAGGGAACAATAGCAGTTGGTAATTATATTGATGAAGCAACCCGTAATGGTGCTTTTTCATTAGTTGGTGGTGGAGATTCTGTAGCTGCCGTAAAACAATTTGGCTTTGAGGATAAAGTTAGTTATGTATCAACAGGCGGAGGCGCAATGTTAGAAAGTTTAGAGGGTAAAACTTTGCCAGGTATTGCTGCAATAATAGACTAGCAAGGGCATAATCGATAAACGGGTTATAACGAAAAATTGTGCATTTTAAGAGAATTTATTTTATTCTCATTAAAAAATGTACGATTTTCGTTTGTTCCGTTAACAAATTTTGCCGCAAATGAAAAATTTAGCCTTTAACTATTTTTATTTCCTAGGTTTAGCTCTGGTGCCTTTCCTAAGTTTAGCGCAGCATAAAGAAGCTGTTATCACTTCTACAGATTCTTTAAATGGCAACCTGGTTGTTCTCAATGATTCAGTGAATGATATAGTTCCTATGCCCGAACTGGATATATTAGATAATTCTACGAAAGAAAAACTTACCCTTTTTAAGCCAACGGAATCATCCTCGTACAATCTTCAAGATATTGAGTTGGCCGCTAAATTCGACAGTATATGGATGAAAGAACTGGTAGATGCCGCACCGCTTTTCGATGAAATGTATCAAGAAGTAATGGAGTTAGATACAGCTTCAACTTTTGTTTTCGATTTACCTACAGACACCTTGAAAATGAGATTGGCAAGGTTAAACGAAAAAACACCATTTAATATAGAATACAATCCATCGCTCGAAAGCGTTATCAAATCTTTTCTTACTAGAAAAAGAGATATGATGGAACGTATGTTAACTATAAGTCAATTCTATTTCCCATTATTTGAACAGCAATTGGATAATAATGATATTCCATTAGAGATGAAATACCTTTCTATTGTTGAATCGGCTTTAAACCCCAAAGCGCGTTCTCGAGTTGGGGCAACCGGTTTATGGCAATTTATGTACGGTACTGGTAAAGAAATGAAATTAAACATTAATAGTTATGTTGATGAACGAAGCGATCCAATAAAATCCACAGAAGCAGCTTGTAATTACTTAAATAGATTGTACAGAATTTATGAAGATTGGGATTTAGCATTAGCGGCATACAATTCTGGGCCAGGTAATGTTAATAAGGCAATACGTAGAAGTGGAGGACAAAGAAACTATTGGAATATTAGAAGGAATTTACCAAGAGAAACAGCAGGCTATGTTCCGGCTTTTCAAGCAACAATGTATATTTTTGAATATGCAGAAGAGCACGGATTAAAAACTAAAAGAGCAGAACGAGCTTATTTTGAAACAGACACCATACATGTAAAAAGTCTAATTACATTTGACCAAATTTCAGAATTGACAGGTATTGAAAAGGAGGAAATTAAAATATTGAACCCGTCGTACAAGTTAGATGTTATTCCTTATGTAGAAGGAAGATCACATGCATTAAGATTGCCTGTTCATAAAATAGGTGAATTTGTGGCTAATGAAGAGGCAATTTACGCACATGTAGAAAAGGAATTGGAAAGCAAAGAAAGCCCTATTGCTGAAATAACAAAACAAGCTGAACAAAATAGTATTCGTTATAGAGTTAAAGAGGGTGATTTTCTTGGAAGAATAGCTGAGCGATATGGCGTTGGAGTCAGCCAATTGAAACAATGGAACGGGTTACGCAGTAATAATTTACGCATTGGGCAACGATTAACAATATACCCTAGAAAGAACACGAGTTCTTCCGTAAAACCTCGAGAAACGCCCGTTAGGACTGGAGTTGCTAGTAATTCTAAAATTCATGAAGTTAGAAGCGGAGATTCATTATGGACTATTTCAAGAAAATATCCTGGGGTTACTATAGAAAATTTACGAAAGTGGAACGGTATTAGTGGTAATAACTTAAAACTGGGTACAAAACTTAAATTGTGCGACTGTTCATCGTAAACCAAACACCAATGAAAAGAAAAATTTTACTTCATTTTTTAGCAATTTTTGTATTGTTTATTGCCTGTAAAGACGATGGAAAAGTAGATTACTTGCCAGAATCTGTAGGAGCAATGAATACCTTAACCGTTGTAATTGATAATGAGTTGTGGAAGAGTAGCGTAGGAGATGCCATTCGTGAAAATTATACCGCAGCGGCTCAAGGCCTTACCTGGGACGAAGCTCAGTTTAGTGTCACCCAAATTCCACAACAAATATTTACAGGCTCTCTTCAAAATACAAGCGCTGTTCTTTATGTAATGAAAGATACATTGAACATAGCACATATGAAATCCAATATGTATGCTAAACCACAAAAGGTTGGGGTTATTAAAGGTCGAAATAAAGAAGAATTAATTGCGAATATTAAAAAAACTGCCCCAGAGTTTATTGCTGATTTCAAAGCATTGGAAATTGGTAAAGCCCAAAAGCGTTTTGAGAAATCTTTGAATAAAGAAAAGGCGTTAGAAGATAAGTTTAATATTGCAATGAAAATCCCATCAATTTATAGGGTAGGTAGGGAAGAAGATAATTTTGTCTGGATTTCGCGTGAAATTCAAAAGGGAAATATGAATATTATAGCCTATACAATGCCATGGGATAGCTTTCAACACGATTCAACGTTTGTCCAAGACATTATTTTAATGAGAGATTCAATTGGAAAAAGCTTTATAGGGGGTGAGGATATTCCCGGTAAAAATAATCATATGATTACTGAAAAGGCTTTTTCGCCATATGTCTTTCCTGCTGAAGTTTCTGGAAAAAAAGCGGCTGAGATTAGAGGAATTTGGGAAATGTCGGCTTATCCAATGGCAGGCCCATTTTTAACCTATATAATTAATGATAAAGAAAACAATCGAAAGTTAATTTTAGAAGGGTTTGTTTTTGCACCGGCTACAAAGAAAAGGGATTACATGTTTGAGCTGGAGGCAATTCTAAAATCGGTTCGTTTTAATGTAGAAAAACAAAAAGACTAAATTATAAAGTTGTAAAAAATGTAAAAGGCTCTGGAATTTCCAGAGCCTTTTACATTTTAATAATTTGCCTTTTTGTGAAGAAGTTTAAATGCTCCATACATAAAGTATTTATATGTTTAATTAAAAGTTTCCAAAAGAAAAACCTGTAGACACTCTATATATTAATGCGTAAATAGCTATTGCGATTAGTATAAAACAAAGCCACGAAAATATTTTAAAATAATTTTCTAAAATAAAGCTTTTCCAGTTTTTAAAGGCTTCGATGTATATTTCTTTTACTAGAGTAATTTTTTCCATATTCGATATTTTAAGCGTTTATGAAGTATAAAGTTGCTCATTAATTCAATCTTTATTGAAAAGTTTAGGTAAAAGGGGAAATAAAACTATGAAAAGTATATGGCTTTAGTTTTATCCTATAAACGGTAGATTTAGGAGGATAAAACACATAATCACCAAATTTTAGTTAATAGACAAGAGGATCAATTTTACAGAGGAAAGGCAATATACGAACTCTAAATTGTTGGATTTAATTTTAAAAAGTAGAGTTGTGTAATGACATATAGTGCTATTAAATCAATTGTTGATAACAAGCACATAGGTTATAATTAAAAAACCCGCTTTTAGCGGGTTTTTTAATTATAACTTTTTATTTACATGTCTACAATTATAAATTCAGACCTTCTATTAAGGTAATGTTCTTCTTCTGTACAGCGAATAGAACCATCACATTGATTTAGTAATTGCTCTTCGCCATATCCTATAGCGCTTTCTATTCTTTTAGGGTCTATTCCTTGAGATATTATATACTCTCGTGTGGATTCGGCTCTTTTGCCTGATAAGTATTTATTATAAATAGCATCTCCTCGGGAATCGGTGTGCGACTCAATTTTAATAACAATACTTGGAGAATCTTTCATAACAGCAACCAACTTATCTAATTCTAAAGCAGCATCTTTACGTATAAATGATTTATCGAAATTAAAGTGTATCATTTCAGTCTTCAATTTCTTAATTCCATTTTCAACAGCAATCATATCTGTCAATTTCCTCATTGACACATCCACGTTAACTTTTTCATTGTTTTTAGTTGCCGCATCTCGAGTGTCATCAAAATAAGTTCCCTTAGTTGTTTTTAAAATATATCTGGTGTCAGAATCTAAATCTTCAAAGATGAAACTTCCGTTTTCATCTGTTTCCATTTCTTTAAGTTTAATGTTGTTTTCATCTAACAATTGTACCAAGGCTTTGGGCATAATTTCTCCACCAACTAACTCGGTTACAATTCCAGAAATAGCATTCGTGCTTGTTGGGATTTCTTCAAGTTGTAATGTTTTAAATGAATAAATATCATCATCCCCTTTTCCCCCAGCACGATTAGAAGCAAAGTACCCTTTTTGTGTGTCTTCATTAACTATAAAGGAAAAGTCATCTTTTTTACTGTTAATTGGTTTACCAACATTCCTAACTTCTAAAAAACCTTCTTCATCATCGAAAGCGACTTCAAAAATGTCTAATCCACCCAAACCAACATGTCCATTAGATGAAAAATATAGTTTTTTGTTGTTTATAAATGGGAACATTTCTTTTTGCTCTGTGTTAATTTCAGGCCCAAGGTTTCGTGGCGTAGAAAAGGAACCATCTTCTAGAACATCAACTACGAAAATATCTGTCTCACCAATGGTACCTGGCATATCAGATACAAAATAAAGTTGCTTACCATCTTTACTTAATGCAGGGTGCCCTGTAGAATAATCATCACTGTTAAAAGAGACTTCCTCAGCTTCTAACCATTCTCCATTTATCTTTTTGGAACGATATATTTTAAGATGATTAATACCATTTTTATCACGTTTTAATTTTTTTCCGTAATTGTTTCTAGTAAAATACATTGTCTCATTGTCTGGAGAAAAGGTAACTGATGCTTCATGGTATTTTGTATTTATTTCCTTAGAAAATTTAATGGCATTTTTAAGGTCTTGTGACTCTTCATTTATTTGAGCTACATATAAATCTAGGTAAGGTTGATTATTCCATTTGTACCGTCTGGTATTATATATAGAAGAGTCTTTTGAAGATGCATAAACCATTTCGTCTTGGTTGTAATACATTGGAGAAAATTCGGAATATTTTGAGTTTATGTTTAAATTTTTAACATCAAACCTATCTTTCATCCTTAAAAGCCCGTCTAAAATAATTTCGCTTTGTACGTTGTTTGTTTCTGGATTTTCCCCTGCTAATTTGCGATTATATAATTTGAATAACCGTTTAGACCTTTTATAATTGTCAGTTCCCTTAAGAGAATGAGCATATTTAAATAAGTAATCGGAACTCATTTCAGATTCATACTGCTCATATAATATGGTATACCATTTATATGCCTGCTCCATATTGGTGTTAAAATAATGTGCATCACCTGCCTTTTTTAAAACCTCGTAATTAAAGACATCATTTTCACTTAAGGCAATTTCATAGAGTTCTGCGGCTTCAGCATACCACATTTTATCAAAGTATTCGTCTGCTCTTTTTATAAGTTTGTTTTTTATTTCTTTAGTGGTTGTTTTTAGAGAATTGTCATTATTAGAGAATAATGTGTTTTCTTTTGAGTTTTCTAAATCGTCGTAGGTAACTGCTTCTAAAGGTATTATTTCCGGTACGGACTCGTTGCTGGCAATTTTAAGAACCCAGAATTCTTCTATGTATCTATTATCAAATTGATTGTTACAATCTTCTAATGCTATTTTCCATGATTCATAACGATTAAGATAGAGGTAGTATAAATTAGTATCAGTATTTTTAAAATAACCAGAGTCAAAACCTTTTCTTTTAAACTTTTTAACTTGTGATCTTAGATTGTGATTTTTACTGAATATGCCTACCACTACATAATAGCCAGGTTTTATATCATTAGTATTTGAAAAGGTTTTTTGAGTAATATTATATGCTTTTGCAGCATTTTCAAATTCTTTTGAGTCAGCTTCTGCTTTTATGGATAATGAACCTAATTCATTATTAGTTGACGAATGCACAGCAAGGTCCGTTTGGAAACCTTGTCCAAAACCAAATTGAATAATTATTAAGAAAAATATTGATAGTAAGACTCTCATAGGTGAATTTCTAAGCCTAACATATTTTGCTAAACTTGAATTATTAACTTCATTTACCTAACGAATGTAGATCTATAGCTATTTTTAGAATAGTATTTGTTGTGAAAGAAGTGTTTTTTGTCGTGAACGTATTGTATTCAGTAGCCTTTAACTTGTTAATATCACTAAAAAATCTGAAATAGAGGTACTTAAGTATTTACAGAAATAAAGGGAATGTTTTACTGCTGCCCTTTTTTATTTTAGGAAAGACAAAAAAACCCTGAATTTCAGGGTTTTATAAATTTATGTAAAAAGGGTATTTTAGTATTACTCCTTTTTCTTTTCTTCTAATTTTTCATCCTCCTTAGAGGCATCTTTAAACTCCTTAATTCCGCTGCCTAAGCCCCTCATTAACTCAGGAATTTTTTTTCCGCCGAATAATAGTAGAACAACCACTACCACCAATATAATTTGTGGAGCACCTATAGCCAAGAATGTAGATAAGATTGTCATGATACTTTAATTTTAAAAATAGAAATCAAAGATACTAAAAAGTACTATAGAAAACTTAAGAATCTTAGCTACTAGTATAATATTTCATGTTTTAACTTTAAATTAGGGTTCTAGTTTTATGGCGATAAGATAGTTGTCTTAATTTTCCCATGGTAAACGAGTTAAAATTAAATTCTAAGTATATCTTTGTTAAGATGGCCAAAAAGAAAGTCAAAAAAAGAAAAGAGATAAAACGAAAGTTACTTCATAAGTATCGGTTGGTAATTTTAAATGAAAATACTTTTGAGGAAAAAATATCTTTTAAACTAAGTAGGCTTAATGTTTTTGTTACGGGATCCCTTTTTATGATTACGCTTATTGGCTTAACTACTTTGTTAATTGCGTTTACTCCTTTGCGGGAGTACATACCAGGGTATTCTTCCACTAAACTTAAAAAGGAAGCCACGGAGCTTACGTATAAGACAGACTCCCTTGTACGAACCTTAAATTATACCAATAAGTATTTGGAGAATATTAGAATGGTTTTAAAAGGTGATATTGAGAATACAGTAGTAAATAGAGACTCCCTTTTTCAACAATATAAATTAGATCCTGCATCTGTAGATTTAAATCCTATAAAGGAAGATTCTTTATTACGGGCAGAAGTTGCACTCGAAGATAAATACAATTTGTTCGAACGAACAATCGATAAAAAAAACCTTGTCTTGTTCACCCCGGTTTCAGGTGCTATATCTATGGGATTTAACCCTAATGAAAAACATTACGCCGTTGATATAACTGCACCTACAGATAGTCCTGTAAAGGCAGTAGCAAATGGCACTGTTGTTTTTTCTGAATGGACAGCAGATACTGGCTATGTTATAATAATTGAACACGAAGGTGGCTTGTTGAGTGTATATAAACACAATGGTTCATTATCAAAATTTCAAGGAGTTATGGTAAGGGGAGGAGAAGTCATAGCATCTGTAGGAAATACTGGAGAACTTACGACAGGCGCTCATTTGCATTTTGAAATATGGGATAATGGAACACCTATTGATCCTACAAATTATATAGATTTTAATTAAAACTCAGATGTCCTTAAAGACTATTGCTTCCAAAATTTTTGCAAACCGTGTCGCGAAAAGAACTAGTAAATGGGTGAATAATCCTATTGAAACTCAGGAAAGAGTTTTTAAAGTACTTATAGAAAAGGCCAGCCTTACACAGTTTGGTAGGGATCATGGGTTTAATGAAATTAAGTCACATGCTAGTTTTGTTGATAAAGTTCCTATAAGGGACTATGAAGAAATTAAAGACTATGTGAGTTTGGTTGTTTCTGGTAAAAGTGATATTCTTTGGCCAGGCAAACCCGCCTATTTTGCCAAGACATCGGGAACTACCTCTGGGGCTAAATATATACCTATAACCGATGTATCTATAAAAGAACAGGTGAAAGCATCTAGGAATGCAATTCTTAGTTATATACACGAAACAGGTAACGCTAATTTTGTTACCGGTAAAATGATTTTCTTACAAGGTAGTCCTATTTTGGAAGAAAAAAACGGGGTTAAATTAGGGAGGCTCTCAGGGATTTCAGCGCATTACGTTCCTAATTATCTTCAAAAAAATAGAATGCCAAGTTGGGAGACTAATTGTATTGAGGATTGGGAAACCAAAGTGAATGCAATTGTAGAGGAAACCAAAAATGAAGACATGACGGTTATTGCAGGGATACCTTCATGGGTGCAAATGTATTTTGAAAAATTAAAAGAAAACACCAATAGAAATATTGGTGATCTGTTTAAGAATTTTGAACTCTTTATTTATGGTGGGGTGAATTATGAACCTTATAGAAAAAAGTTTGAAGATTTAATAGGTAGAAAGGTTCCAAGTATTGAACTTTTTCCAGCAAGTGAAGGTTTTTTTGCATACCAGAATTCTCAAAAAGAGAATGGGATGCTTTTACTTTTAGATGCAGGTATATTTTATGAATTTGTTAGAACTGATGAGTTTTTTCAAGAAAACCGAAAGCGTATAACGATTAAAGATGTAGAGATTGGCGTAGATTATGTTATGATTATATCTACCAATGCCGGACTTTGGGCATATAACTTAGGAGATACCGTTAGGTTTGTTTCTATACGCCCTTTTAAAATTGTCGTTTCAGGTAGAATAAAGCACTTTATATCTGCATTTGGGGAACATGTAATTGCAAAGGAAGTTGAGGAAGCAATGCTGGTAGCTACTAAATTGACAGACGCAAGGGTAAGTGAATTTACAGTTGCCCCACAGATAACACCAGAAAGCAATGAACTTCCATATCACGAGTGGTTTATAGAGTTTGATAAACCACCAACTGACATGAGTCTTTTTGTACAACAGTTGGATGCCGCCTTACAAAAGCAAAACAGTTATTATTATGATCTTATCATAGGCAAGGTTCTACAAACCTTAAAGATTACTCCAATTGAAAAAGGAGGGTTCTTATCCTATATGAAATCAATAGGAAAACTTGGTGGACAAAATAAAGTTCAACGACTATCTAACGACCGTAAAGTTGCTGATAGTTTATCTAAATATTGTAAGACTAACATCTAGCTTTTAATTAACAAATTATAAATCGTAATTTTGTTTGAAATCTTCAATGGGAAAAGCAATTACTACTACTAGAGCTCAAGAATCTACAAATGCTATTGAACGCATGTATATTACCATGCGTCATCTTTTTAATAGAGGGTTTTATAAGCCAAACGGTGTTTCGGGAGAAGCACTTAAGAATGCACTTTTACAATTAAGACCAGAAATATATGGCTCAGTTGGTGAAGAAAAGGCAGAGTTGAATGGATTAATTTATGTGTTAGAACGCTTGCCTGAAGGCATAGAACAATGTACATTCATTAATTTAACTTCAGATGAAGGCTATGGTATTTCACACATAAATCCTATAATTCCGCCTAAAAGAAGAAGAAATTGTTATCGAATTGATGACGAACAAATGAATATTGAAATTACACGTGGGCGTTCGGATATTTACGATATTTTAACACACTTGACTTTTCTGTTTATTGAGTCTGAGAAAATTTGTAACCGTGTTTTAATACCAGAGACAGAAAAAACAATTAGAGACTGGACAAAACTTGAAGAAGCTGTTAATAAAAACGAATTGACTCAAGCCGAAAGAGAAATAGCTTTAATACATACAGCTAATATTTTAGGAAGATCGTTTGAAGAAATAGTAGAAGTATACAAGAAATTTAGTGTTAAAGATAATCCAGAACGGTTTTTAAATATTATCTATTGGCTAGGTAAACTGGCTTTAGAAGAAGAAATAACAGGTGAAAAAAGAGCTATAACTTTTAGTGCGTTACTTCGAGAGCGGTTAGGGCATCACATTCATGGTGAACGCTGGTCTAATGATATAAAAAATATTCTATCGCAAAATAATTTATTACATAGACCAATCCATATTATTTCGGCTAATATGCATAGTGTAATGAACTCACTATTTGCAAAGGAAGCTTTAAAAGAAGAATTTCCAAATACAGATTCATTAGAAATATTTGAGGCCTTAAGTAGTACTGGTAATGCACATTTAAGGAAAAAGGTAACTGAGTTTGCAGAAATAAACGGGATGATTTCTATTGATGACACTTCTGGGACCAATATTGATGTTCAAATTTTTGACACGGCAAAGATTAAAACCAATTGTTGTTCATATAATTTTTATGAAGATAAAAATGATAAAAAACCCGTTATATTTGTTATGGATTATGCTTTTGGAGAACAAGCGTATGAAACTATAGATGAGCTTTTAAAACCATATAATACAAAAAAGAAAGAAGGAGCTTTAATAAATGTAGATTCAGTTTCTATTATGGGAAAAGCAGGAATTTTAGAAGGTGGAAAAGGAGATTTAATGATTCCTTCAGCTCATATTTTTGAAGGTACAGCAGATAACTATCCATTTAAAAATGAGTTATGTGCTAAAGATTTTAAAGGGTATGGTCTTAAAGTATTTGAGGGGACAATGGTAACCGTATTAGGAACCTCACTACAGAATAAGGACATTCTAAAGTTTTTCCATAAATCTACTTGGAACGTAATTGGTTTAGAAATGGAAGGAGTTCATTATCAAAAAGCAATACAATCGGCTTCAAAAATTCGTAAGAGTATAGGGGAAGACGTAAAAGTACGTTATGCTTATTATGCCTCAGACAATCCATTGGAGACCGGTAGTACTTTAGCTTCTGGTGGTTTAGGAACAACGGGAGTAAAACCTACTTATTTAATTACCGATAAAATTTTAAAGCAAATATTTAATTCATAAAATGGCTGAAAACTCAACATCAAAAAACACTAATAGTTCCGATGAAATTGACTTGGGGCAATTGTTTCAATTAATTGGTAAAGGCTTTAATGCTATTTTTGGATTTGTATTAAGGGTATTCTTATATCTTAAAAAGAATATTTTTATTCTAAGCGGTCTTGCAATAATTGGTCTTGCCATGGGTATTGGTTTGAACCAGATTATTTCAAAGAAATTAAAATCTGAAATTATTGTAAAACCACAGTTAGAAAGTAAGAATTACCTATATGACGTTATAGGTGAAATTAAAGCTAATATAAAGGCAAAAGACACCTTGTTTTTTAAAGGCATTGGAATTGAAAAAATGGATTTTAATGGCTTGGACATTGAAATTAGCCGTGTTTTACAAGAAGGTGGGTCAGAAAACGATATTAAATATTTAGAACTTCTACAAAGTTTTGAAAATACAGATGCTATCGCCGATATAGTAAGGGCAGAATTACAAAATAAAAGCTCTTTTAACCATCGAATTTCTATTTTTTATAAAAATGCGGCATTTGGTAAAGTTTTCACAGATAAGATTTTAGAATATATAAATACCAATCAGCATTTTAATACTCTTTTGGAAGCCTATCGTATTAACGCAACCTACAGAATACAAGAAAATCAAGCACTACTAAAACAGGTAGATGAAATTATTTCTAATTATACCAATAACTTAGTATCTAAAAATAACGAAGTTTCTAGCGAAAGAATAATTTTAGATAATCAAGAACAAGTAAATATTGCAGATATATTTCAATATAAGACAGGGTTAATTAGAGATATTGAAGCAAAGAAATTAGAACTGATTGAGAATAAAGAAACCTTAAGTGTTGTAAATTTAGGACAACCACAAGTAGTACAAAAATCTTTCTTTGGCAAGAACATTGTTTTAATACCATTGTTATTAATCTTTTTGTTTTTTGCTCTTTCTATTTTGAAATATTTGAATCGAAAATCTAAGTCTATATCTTAAACAATTATGCTTGATCTTCCTAATGAGAATAAAACGATTCTAATTACTGGCGGTGCGGGTTTTATTGGGAGTAATTTTATACCTTTTTTCTTAGCCAAAAATCAAGCTATAAATGTTTTAAATGTTGACAAGCTTACTTATGCGGGTAGTTTAGATAATCTTGAGGAAGTTCGCTTAAACAAAAGATATGCATTCGTTCAGGGAGATATATGTGATTTTGAGTTTCTTAAAAAAATATTCGAAGATTTTAATATTACTGGGGTAATTAATTTTGCTGCTGAATCTCATGTAGATAATTCTATAAATTCACCTTATAAGTTTATTAAAACGAATATTGAAGGTACTTTTAATCTTCTCGAAGTTGCAAGGCACTTTTGGCAAGGAACTAAACATAGATTTCATCAAATATCTACAGATGAAGTATTTGGGTCTTTGGGGGAAATTGGTTTTTTTACCGAGGACTCTAACTATCAACCGAACAGTCCGTATAGTGCATCAAAAGCCTCATCAGATTTTTTGGTTAGAAGTTATCATCATACTTATGGTATGAACGTGGTTACAAGTAACTGCTCTAATAATTACGGTCCTAAACAACATGATGAAAAACTAATACCAACCGTAATAAGAACGGCCCTTAGCGGTCAGGAAATACCTATTTATGGCAATGGCAAAAATGTAAGAGATTGGCTATATGTTTTAGATCACTGCAACGGTATAAATACCACATACCATAAGGGAAAAACAGGCGAAATTTATCTTTTAGGGGGTAATAATGAAATCGATAATTTAACTATAGCAGATAAAATCTGTGAGATACTAGACCTAAAAAAGCCTAAACAAAATGGAAGTTACAAATCACAAATTAAATTTGTAAAAGATCGCCTTGGTCATGATTATAGATATGCTATTGATCCATCTAAAGCTTTAAAAGATTTAAATTGGAAAGCAATAGAAAAGTTTGATATCGGATTGGAAAAGACCGTTGATTGGTATTTAAATAAATATTGTACTATATAATATGAAAGGAATTATTCTTGCAGGTGGTACAGGGTCGCGTTTATGGCCATTAACAAAAGCTTTGAGTAAACAGTTAATGCCCATTTATGACAAACCTATGATTTACTATCCTTTATCAACTTTAATGTTGACTGGGATAAGAGAAATATTGATCATAACTACTGAAGAGGACATAGATTTATTTAAAAAACTACTATCAGATGGTAGTCAACTTGGTTGTAAGTTCGAGTATGCAGTACAAAAGGAGCCTAATGGATTAGCAGAAGCATTTATAATTGGTGAAAAGTTCATAAATGAAAGTAAAGTTGCATTGATTCTTGGAGATAATATTTTTTATGGCAACGGACTTGAAGGCTTATTAAAAAATAATTGCGATCCTAATGGTGGTATAATTTATGGGTACCATGTTAATAATCCTAAAAGATATGGTGTTGTTGAGTTCGATGAAAGTGGTAAAGCTATTTCAATAGTTGAAAAACCCGACCATCCAAAATCTAATTTTGCTATTCCTGGTATATACTTTTATGATAATGAAGTGATAAGAATAGCAAAGAATATCCGTCCGAGCGAAAGAGGTGAGTTAGAAATTACAGATGTCAATAAAGCGTACTTGGAGCAAGGTAAACTTCAGGTTACCGTATTGGATAAGGGTATTGCCTGGTTAGATACGGGCACATTCAGTTCACTTATGCAAGCTTCTCAGTTTGTTCAAGTTATAGAAGATAGACAAGGACTTAAAATTGGTTGTATTGAAGAGGTTGCCTATAAACAAGGATTCATTAACGACATTCAATTAAAAAAGTTAGCGACTCCTTTATTAAAAAGTGGTTATGGAGAATACTTAATGAACTTAATGTAATGACCATAACTGAAACAAAATTTAAGGATTGTTTATTAATTGAACCTATTGTATTTAAGGACTCAAGAGGACATTTTTTTGAGTCTTTTAAAAAGAATGAATTGGAAAACAAATTGGGTTTTGCAATAGAATTTGTTCAAGAAAATACATCTATTTCTAAAAAAGGAGTTTTAAGAGGACTGCATTTTCAAGTGAATACAGCAGCCCAAGCCAAATTGGTAACCGTTCAACAGGGTGAGGTATTAGATGTTGTTGTTGATTTAAGGCCCAATAGCCCAACATTTAAACAGCATATTAAATTTTTATTATCGTCTAAAAACGGCAAAAGTCTTTTTATACCAAAAGGTATGGCTCATGGATTCATAGCCTTGAAAGACAACACCAAGTTTGCTTATAAGTGCGATAATTACTATAACCCACAAATGGAGTCGGGTATTATTTATAATGATCCCGATTTAGGAATTGATTGGAGTTTCCCATTAGAAAATTTAATTATTTCAAAAAAAGACTTGTTGTTACCCAGTCTAAAATCAGTTATTAAATGATAAAGATTTTAGTAACAGGAGCAAATGGTCAATTAGGAAGTTGCCTGCAAAAAATAGCACCTTTTTACAATGAATGTAAATTCACGTTTAAAAATTCTAATGAGTTAGATATAACAAATAAGAAAGAAGTATTCTCGGTATTTGAAATTGGTAAATACGATTATTGTATTAATTGTGCAGCTTATACTAATGTTGAACATGCAGAAAAGGAACCCAAAATAGCTTTTCAAGTTAATGCCGAAGGCGTAAAAAATCTTGCTTTGGCCTGTAAAAATTTTCATACTGGTCTAATCCATATATCTACAGACTATGTTTTTGATGGAGAAAAGCAAGGGCCATATACAATTTATGATCACCCAAACCCTATAAATGAATACGGGAAGTCTAAATTGTTGGGAGAGCAGTACATAAAAGACGTTTTTGCAGACTTTCTTATCGTAAGAACTTCTTGGTTATATTCTGAATTTGGAAAAAATTTTTATAAAACAATTATAGAAAAAAGTAAAACCGAAAAAGTTTTAAAGGTAACTGATGAACAGATTGGCTGCCCAACCAATGCAAATAATTTAGCTTTACACCTCATAAAGAAACTGACACAGAAGAATATCAATTATGGTATTGAACACTTCACAGATGGGTATTCTAGCACCTGGTTTGATTTCGCAAAGAAAATAGTAATAGAACAAAATTTACAAGATAAAGTGCAGGTAGTTAAAGATAGGAATTATCGTACTTTTGTAAAAAGACCATTAAATAGTGTACTTATTTAGTATATAAATCATCAAGTTTATGGAAATACTTAACCTGATAGGAAGGGATAAAGAGTTGTTTGAAAATGATATTACCACACACGAAAAAGAGTTATATTATAGGGTAAGTTCTTCGTCCTTTTTGGTAATAGGCGGTGCGGGATCTATAGGGCAGGCAGTAACAAAAGAAATCTTTAAAAGAAGTCCTAAGAAACTACATGTTGTCGATATCAGTGAAAATAATATGGTTGAATTGGTTCGCGATATTCGTAGCTCGTTTGGGTATATAGATGGCGATTTTCAAACTTTTGCATTGGATATTGGTTCAAGGGAGTATGATGCATTTATTGAAGCTGACGGAGTGTATGATTATGTTCTTAATCTTTCGGCCTTAAAACATGTTAGAAGCGAAAAAGACCCTTTTACCTTAATGCGAATGATAGAGGTAAATATCTTTAATACTGATAAGACTATTAAGCAAGCTATAAAAAAAGGGACTAAAAAGTATTTTTGTGTTTCAACGGACAAAGCTGCGAACCCTGTAAATATGATGGGGGCATCTAAACGAATAATGGAAATGTTTTTGATGCGTAATAGCGCTAATATTCCTATTTCTACAGCGCGTTTTGCTAATGTGGCCTTTTCTGATGGCTCTTTATTACACGGTTTTGATCAACGAATTAAAAAGGGACAGCCAATTGTTGCTCCTAATGATATTAAAAGGTACTTTGTTGTACCTAAAGAAAGTGGAGAATTATGTTTAATGTCTTGTATTTTTGGGGAGAATAGAGATATCTTTTTTCCAAAACTTAACGAAGGACTTCATCTAATTTCATTTGCTGACATTGCAGTTAAATACTTAAAATCATTAGGTTATGAACCATTCTTGTGTAAGAATGAGCAAGAAGCACGCGAATTAGTTAAAACCTTACCAAAAGAAGATAAATGGCCTTGTCTCTTTTCAGGAAGTGATACAACAGGAGAAAAGGATTTTGAAGAATTTTTTACGGATCAGGAAATTTTAGACATGGATCGGTTTCAAAAATTGGGCATTATAAAAAACGAACTAAACATAGATAATGAAAAGCTTGACTATTTCGAAAAAACAATAACGTCGATTAAAGGTCAACCAACTTGGACTAAAGAACCCATAGTTGAATTGTTTTATCATATGATCCCAAATTTCGGTCACAAAGAAACAGGCAAATATTTAGATAGTAAAATGTAGTCAATTATGATTAAGGAAACAGTAGAATTCATTAGAGAGTACTATAATACAAATGAATTTATACCGCTACATGCCCCATATTTTGGCGGTAATGAAAAGGCTTATTTAAACGAATGTATTGATACCACATTCGTTTCTAGTGTTGGAAAATTCGTTGATCAATTCGAAGCTAATATTGCAACATTTACAGGGGCTAAATATGCTGTGGCAACTGTTAATGGTACAGCGGCCTTACATATTGCGTTAAAATTGGCAGGGGTTTTACAAGGTGATGAGGTAATTACCCAACCTTTAACTTTTATTGCAACATGTAATGCAATAAGTTATATAGGGGCACACCCTATATTTGTTGATGTAGATCGAGAAACAATGGGTTTATCGCCAGAAAAACTTCAACATTTTTTGGCTAACGAAACCAAAATGATAAATGGGACTTGTATAAATAAGACTACCAATAGAATAATAAAGGCTGTAGTGCCAATGCATACCTTTGGAATACCAATTGATTTAGACAGTTTAAAAACCGTATGCGAACCATTTAATATTAAAATTGTCGAAGATGCGGCCGAATCTTTAGGCAGCTATCAAAACAAGAAGCATACAGGAACAAATGGTTTATTTGGAACATTAAGTTTCAATGGCAATAAAACAATAACAACTGGTGGTGGTGGAATGATTCTAACAAATGATGAATCATTGGCCAAAAAAGCAAAACATATTACAACAACGGCAAAAATTCCGCATAGATGGGATTTTAATCACGATCAGGTAGGCTATAATTATAGAATGCCAAACATAAATGCTGCTTTAGGTTGTGCCCAACTTGAAAAACTACCAGAAATCTTAAAAAACAAACGTGAATTAGCTCTTAAATACGAAGATTTTTTCAAAGGTAAACCAGCTCATTTTGTTACAGAACCAAAAAACACCACAGCTAATTATTGGTTAAACGCAATTGTTCTTGAAAATGCAGGTGATAGAGACGAATTTTTAACTGTTACTAATAATGCCGGTGTTATGACCAGACCTATCTGGAAACTCATGAATGGATTACCAATGTTTAATAACGCTCAAAAAGGAAATCTAGAAAATTCGATTTGGCTTGAAGAACGTGTAATAAATTTACCAAGTAGTGTTAAACCATAAGGACATTTATTTTTTAGGATACTCTGGTCACGCATATGTTGCAATCGAAGTTGCTATTGCAAATGGGTTGAAGGTTTTGGGTTATTTCGATAAAACAGAAAACATTAAAAATCCGTTTAATATTTCATATTGCGGTTTGGAGAATGATGCTAATTTCAAAGAAAAAGTAAAAAATTATGCTGTTTTTCCTGCAATCGGGTCCAATAGTATTAGAGAAAATCTACATAAATTACTTGTTGAAAAACATATTGCCCAAATAGTATTAATTGATCCTTCGGCATATATATCAAATTCTGCGGTTATAGGAGAATCAACCTTGGTAAACCCAAATGTTTCAATTAATAGCCAAGCAACTATTGGTAAAGCATGTATTATCAATACCGGATCTATCATAGAACACGAATGTTTTATCGATGATTATTCTCATATAGCGCCAGGTGTTGTATTAGCAGGAAATGTAAAAATTGGTAAAAATTGTTTTATTGGTGCCAATGCGGTTATTAAGCAAGGTGTAACAATTGCCGATGATGTAATTATTGGTGCTGGGACAGTGGTTTTAAATCATATAAATCATAAAGGAACATGGGTGGGTAACCCTGCAAAACAACTTTTTAAATAATGAAAAATAAAGTATTGATTATTGCAGAAGCTGGGGTAAACCATAATGGCGATATTACTTTAGCAAAAAAACTAATAGACGCTGCTGCAGATGCAGGAGTAGATTATGTTAAGTTTCAGACATTTAATTCTAAAAAGCTTGTAAGTAAATCGGCACAAAAGGCCGATTATCAAAAACAAAATACAAATGATGAAGTAGAATCTCAGCTAAAAATGCTTCAAAAACTCGAACTTAGCAAAGAGGATCATCTGGTATTGATTCAGCATTGTAAAGCAAGGAATATTAAGTTTTTGTCAACCGCTTTTGATTTAGATAGTATTGATTTTTTAGATGAACTTAGGATTGATTTGTGGAAAGTACCCTCTGGCGAAATCACCAATTTACCATACTTAAGAAAACTAGGTGGCCTGGGCAAACCAGTGATAATTTCTACAGGAATGGCCGAGATGTCAGAAATAGAAGACGCCATAAATGTCATTACTTCATCTGGCACAGATATTAAAAATATTACTGTTTTACATTGTAATACAGAGTATCCCACCCCAATGCATGATGTAAACCTAACAGCGATGAACACCATAAAAGAGGTGTTTAATGTGCCAATTGGGTACTCTGATCATACCCTGGGTATTGAAATTCCTATTGCTGCCGTAGCTCTTGGCGCTACCGTTATTGAAAAACATTTTACCCTTGACAACACCATGGATGGTCCTGACCATAAGGCTTCATTAGAACCCAATGAGCTTAAAGCAATGGTGACAGCAATACGAAATATTGAACAGGCTTTGGGTAACGGTGTAAAAGCACCAAGCCCAAGTGAAGCTAAAAACAAACCTATAGCCCGTAAAAGTATTGTTGCAAATACGGATATTTCTAAAGGAGAAATTTTTAATGAAAACAATATAACGGTAAAGCGGCCAGGTACAGGAATTTCACCTATGAAATGGGATGAAATTATTGGTAAAACAGCAGCCAAAAACTACAAAGCAGACGATTTAATATGAGAAATATTGCCGTCGTTACAGGAACTAGAGCCGAATATGGGTTATTAAAACCTTTAATTTCGGCAATTAGTGATGATAAATCTTTCAATTTACAACTACTAGTAACCGGCATGCATTTAATGCCAGAATTTGGCAATACATATTTGCAAGTAGAAAAAGACGGATTTAGCATTGATGCCAAAATCGAGGACGGCCTAAAAGGAGATACTGCTTTAGATATTTCTATGGCCGTTGGTAAAGCCACAATAGGTTTTGCACAAGCATATAATGAACTTAACCCTGAAATGATTGTAGTTCTTGGGGATCGTAGTGAAATTTTGGCTGCCGTAACAGCGGCGGTAATCAATAACATTCCGGTAGCCCATATTCATGGTGGTGAAACAACTGAAGGAGCTTACGATGAGTTTATTAGACATGCCATTACTAAGATGAGCCATGTACATTTTGCTAGTTGTGAGGTGTACAGAAAAAGAATTATTCAGATGGGAGAACATCCTTCCACGGTTTTTAATGTTGGAGCAATAGGTATTGATAGTATAAAAAATCTTCAATTGTTAAATAAACAATCTTTCGAAGAATCTATTTCTAAAAAGCTTGACAAAAAGGCTGTATTAATTACGTTTCATCCAGTAACGATGGAGAATTCTACTGCTGAAGAACAATTCAATGAATTACTGTCCGCCTTAGATGAAATGAAAGATACCACCTTGATATTCACAAAACCGAATTCAGATAAAGGTGGTAAAACCATCATTGAAATGATTGATAGTTATGTAGCGTGTAATATGGAGAAAGCAATTAGTTTTACCTCCTTAGGACAACTAAGATATCTTTCGGCTTTAAAACATGTAGATTTTGTAATCGGTAATTCTTCTAGTGGAATACTAGAAGTTCCATATTTTTATATCCCCACTATCAATATTGGAGATCGACAAAAGGGACGTGTTGCTCCTAAAAGTGTTATACATTGTGAACCAAATGCTCATGAAATATCACTAGCAATTTTAAAGACCACAAATAAAAATTTCTTAGATGATATTAAACATCAAGAATTGTTATTTGGTAATGGAGAGGCAACAAATAAAATAATGAGCCAACTAATTAAATTCGATAATCAAAATCTTAAAAAATCTTTTTTCGATTTAAAACCAACCTGTTTTGAGAAACTTTAGAGAACATTTATTACCCACACAAAGCACTATTAGAGAAGCGCTTATTAAATTACAAGATTTAGCAAAGGATGCCATTCTTTTTGTTGTTGACAAAGACGATAAGCTTTTAGGGTCACTAACCGATGGTGACATTAGAAGGGGTTTAATAAATGGCGTTGAAGTATCGGGTTTAGTAAATAAAATTATTCAGCCTAACCCTAAATTTATTAGAAAAGGAGAGAAAAATCTTGAAAAAATTATAGAATATCGGGAAGGTAATTATAGAATACTACCCGTATTAGATAACGAAAATACCGTTGTTAATGTTATTAACTTTAGACTTATTCGCTCTTATTTACCTGTAGATGCCGTAATAATGGCCGGGGGAAAAGGTACTAGATTGCGCCCACTTACAGAGCATACACCCAAACCGTTATTAAAAGTTGGGGATAAGCCTATTATGGAACATAATTTAGATAGGCTAGCCCTTTATGGCATAGATGATTTTTGGATATCTGTAAAATATTTAGGGGAACAAATTGAAGACTACTTTGGTGATGGCAGTAACAAAAGTATTAACCTAAGATATGTTTGGGAAGACAAACCATTAGGTACTATTGGTGCAGTTTCGAAGATTAATGATTTTAAACACGATTATGTGTTATTAACGAATTCAGACTTATTAACTAATTTAGATTATGAACATTTCTTCCTAGATTTTAAAAAGACAGATGCAGACTTAGCTGTTGTAACTATACCGTACCAGGTTAATATACCCTATGCAGTTTTAGAAACTAGTAACGGTCATGTGGTAAATTTTAAAGAAAAACCTACCTATACTTATTACTCAAACGGAGGTATTTATTTAATAAAAAAGTCAGCACTTAGTTATTTGCCAAAAGAAGATTTTTTTAATGCTACCGACCTAATGGAAAAATTAATAGAAGTAGGTAAAAAGGTAGTTTCCTATCCCTTATCTGGTTATTGGTTAGATGTAGGTAAACATGAAGATTTTGAGAAAGCTCAACGCGATTTGCAACAAATAAAATTTTAGATGAACATATTAGTAACATTATGTGGTAGGGGAGGCTCTAAAGGAATACCAGGAAAAAACATTAAAGAGCTAAACGGTATACCGTTATTGGCCTACTCGATTAAACATGCCAAAGATTTTGCTAATGCCCACCCTAATGTTGATATTTTACTTTCTACCGATGATAAAGCAATTAAGGATGTTGCCTTCTCCTTAGGGTTAGAAACAGAATATGTTAGACCAGATTATTTGGCGAATGATACTGTTGGTAAAATTGATGTTTTAAAAGACGCAATAAAATTTCAAGAAAACAAAAATCAAAAAAAATACGATATACTTCTTGATCTAGATATAACATCTCCATTAAGAACCCAGAACGACTTAGAAGAAGGGCTGAAAAAGCTTTTAGCCGATGAAAGGGCAATTAATTTGTTCTCGGTTTCAAAACCTCACAAAAACCCTTATTTTAATGTTGTAGAAGACGCTGATAACGGTTATTGCAAATTGGTATGTCCGAGTGACACAAGATCTAGACAAACAGCCCCACAGGTTTTCGATATGAATGCTTCTTTTTATTTCTACAGAAGAATCTTTTTTGAAAATGGTTGTAAATCGGCAATCACCGAAAGAAGTTTATACTATGTAATGGATCATATATGTTTTGATTTAGATGAGCCTTTAGATTTTGATATGATGGAATATCTTTTAGCAAACAACAAATTAGGAATGACCTTATGAAGGTATTGATTGTTGGTCTTGGTTCTATAGCTTCAAAACATATTGCAGCTTTAAAGAATATTGACCCTAAGGTAGAATTTTACGCAATGCGGTCTTCTTTAAATGCAGATGCTAAAGAGGGGATTACTAATGTGTTTTCTTTTGAGAATTTAAATGAATTAGATTTCGCCATTATATCTAACCCTACATCAGCTCATAAAGAAACCATTGAACGTTTAATTCCTAAGAAAATACCGTTATTCATAGAAAAACCACTTTTTTCTTCATTAGAGAATGAAGCCGTACTTCAAAAAATTGAAAACAATAATATAACTACCTATGTGGCGTGTAATCTTAGGTTTTTAGATTGTTTAAAGTTTGCAAAGAAACATATACAAGGTAAAAGGATCAATGAGGTAAATGTATATTGCGGATCCTATTTACCAGACTGGAGACCGAGTATTGATTATAAAACAACATATAGTGCCAATAAAAAATTAGGCGGAGGTGTGCATATCGATTTAATTCATGAAATTGATTATGCCTATTGGTTGTTTGGAAAGCCACAAAAAGTAAATAAGGTTTTTTCAAGTAAATCTTCTTTGAATATTGATGCTTATGATTATGCAAACTATATGTTAGCATACGAAACATTTAACGCAAACATAATTTTAAATTATTTTCGAAGAGATCCTAAAAGAACTCTAGAGATTGTATGTGATGATCATACAATAATAATCGACATATTAAAAAATACGGTTTATCAAAATCTAGAAATTGTTTATACCTCCAAAAAAACAATAATCGACACTTACGAAGATCAATTACGGTTTTTTATTTATGAAGTGGTTGCAAAAAATAACAAGTTTAATACAGCAAATGAAGCTTACGAAATATTAAAAATATGCTTACAGAACGATTAAAAAACAAGGTAATTATTGTTACAGGTGGTAGTGGTTTAATCGGTAAACCTACATTAGACTATTTAAAGAACAGTCAAGCTATTGTTATTAATGCAGACATCAATGCAGAAACTAATATTGATAATGGGGATTACAATTGCGATGTAACTTCTGAAGAGTCTATTGAGCAATTGGTGGCACAAGTTTTTTCTAAATATGGCAGGATAGATGGTTTGGTGAACAATGCATATCCACGAACCAAAGATTGGGGCAGTAAGTTTGAAGATGTTCCGTTAGCGTCATGGCGAAAGAATGTAGATATGCAAATGAATAGCGTATTTTACCTATGCCAGTGTGTTTTAAAAATAATGAAAGAACAAGGTTCGGGATCTATCGTTAATATAGCATCAATTTATGGTGTTGTTGGTAATGATTTTACCATTTATGAAGGCTATGGGGGTACTTCTCCTGCAGCATACGCTGCTATAAAAGGAGGAATCATTAATTTTAGCAAGTATTTAGCATCTTACTATGGCAAATACAATATTAGAGTAAATTGTGTTTCTCCTGGGGGTATTATAGATGCACAACATCCCTCATTTATAGAACGGTATGAAGATAAATCACCATTAAAGAGATTAGGACGGCCAGAAGAAATTGCACCTGCGATTACCTTTTTATTGTCAGAGGAAGCATCATTTATTACAGGACATAATTTAATGGTAGACGGCGGGTGGACTGCTATATAATATTTAGTATTTCAGTTCGCTTGTTTAGTATAATGCTTACCTATGAAAACTAACATTTTTTTATTCTCAATTATATGTTTTACGTTATTCTTTAGCTGCAAAACAGACGATACCATTGTAGAAACAGAAAATGTTTGTCCAAGAAATGTTGATATAGGCCTACAAACTTTAACAGCTAATAGTGCCACCATTAAATGGTTAGAGACCCAAGGCTTTGCCTCTAATTATGAATATGGTGAAAAAGGATTTATACTCGGCACTGGCATTAAAGGAAATACGTCTGACGAGAGTGTAACATTAGAAAATTTAAAACCGGATACTGAATATGACTTTTACCTGCAATCTATTTGCACGGCCGAGATTACAGGGGAATTCATTTCAAATCCATATACATTTGCGACATTAACTTGTTTTGAATTAAATACAGATAATTTAGGATTCATAGGTTACGTAGAAAATGGAGATTTTAAGGCGTTTTGGATACCGAACAGAAATGCAGAAGAGTGGCAAGTTGCTATGTTGGTCAATGGTAATGACAGCCCCACTGAGGCACAGATTTATACGGTAGAGAGTAATGGTGATGTTTTCTATTTTCCTGATATTGAACCATTTGTTGACTATACTTTTTTTGTAAGGGGAAAGTGTAACAATACTTATGGCGATTGGGTCACAAAAAACATCAATACAGGTGATGAAAGCCTAAATTCTCCTTGTAAAGCAATTGTAACAATCATTAATAATGACGGTTATGATATTACTTTAAATGTATATAATCAGTCTAATTATTTTGTAGAAATAGTAGAGGAAAATACAGAAAAAGGTAGCGGTATACTATTTGAAATAGAAAAGAATACCGCTTTTAGTATTAACAAACAGACTTTTCATAACGAGTACTCAGAATACATAAAGGCAGATACCAATTACGATATCTTTGTTCAAATGGTATGTGGTTCATCATTTTCAGAATACGTAAAAGTTTTAACATATCGTTCGCCATTTGCCAATGTTGCATTCTTTACAGAAAGCGCAATCATCAATAATGAACTAAGGCTAAGTTGGCCCAATTTTCATTATGGATTTAATTATGAATACTGTCAGTCGTACGATAACGTGGTTTATGAAATTGAATATGGTTTACAAGGTTTTACTGAGGACCAAGGTATCTTTATTGAAACCGAAGGAACACAAGACGGCAGCACTTACTTTTATAATTTATCCTTAGATAATATAGAATCAGGCAACACCTATGAATTCTCTATTCGTTCTGTTGTTAATGGAAATAGTAGAAGCGGATGGAATTCTTTGAATAGTGGAGCTTGTAACCAAATTAATACAGGACGATTTGTATTTACCGCGCCTTAAAAAAGGGAGTTGATACGTTTGGTTTCATTATTTTTACAGAAACTATATTAAAGTCATTTATACGAATGCGAATAGCATCACTTGATTATTTACGAGGACTTATGGCATTGGGTATAATGTGCTATCATTATCTTGTGTGGTCCTTTGGAGTATATGGGAGCGAAACCTTTCTTGGTAAAATTGGTATTTACGGAGTTTCAGTTTTTTACGTTTTAAGTGGGTTAACATTATTCGTAGTTTATCAAGATAAATTAACTGTAAAAACATTAAAAAATTTTTTCGTTAAGCGTGTAGGTAGAATATATCCTTTGTTATGGCTTTGTGTTTTACTAAATATCCTCCTTTTATCTAAAAGCTATACTTTTTCTAAGATTTTGCTTAACATTACGGGGCTTTTTGGTTTTATTGCGGTTGATCAATATATACCAACAGGAGCTTGGTCTATTGGGAATGAACTGGTTTTTTATGCACTCTTTCCAATTATTTTAATAGGTTCAAAAAAGTTTAAATATTTAATTCATTTTTTATTTTTAATTACTTTTTGTTGCGCACTATATTTTGCCTTTTTCCCTTTGTTAGAATATAATAGTTTAGGAAAGGCATGGAAATCATATATAAACCCCTTCAACCAACTATTCTTATTTGTTGGTGGAATATTAATAGGTAGTTTATTTACAATTAAAGAGAATAATAAGCTTGGATTAATTCTTTTATCTCTTGCTATTATAATCTTCCTATTACCCTTGTCAGAAGGCGATTTAATTCATATTATAAGCGGTTCTAATAGAATTATTTATTCTATAGGGTGTTTTATTTTAACGGCCGCATTTTTGATTATTAAATTTCCTGATTTTAAATGGGTTAATGTTATTTTGGAACGTTTAGGTCATATTTCTTACTCACTTTATCTTATTCACCCAATTGTGTACTGGTTTCTTGCTAAATACTTTAAAGGAGCCGAAAACACCTTCCTCTTTTTAAGCTTAGCTATTAGTATAACTTTAGTTTTAAGTAATGCTGTTTATGTATATTTTGAAAAAAGATTTATAGATTATGGAAGAAAATATACTACTTCTAATATCAGTTCTACATCAAAGTTAAATTTTAAATATCTTTTAATTATTATATCAACAGCAATCCTAATACTACAGCTAAACAAAAGAAATTTACAATTAGAAACGAAGGAAAAGCAACAAGTAATGATGCTGAATACGGGTACTGAATACTCAAAACTTCTAACACAGAGAAGTGTTTTTTCGGATAGTATTTACAAAATATTCATTGCTAAAATTGATGGAAAGAAAGAGATAATTTTTCTTAAAATAGGATCATTGTCCGAAATGCAACGCCAAAGTAAGTTCTTTGTCCATTTGTATCCTAAGTATAAAAAGGATTTGTTGGGAAAAGCTAACCATAACCCTATTAATTTTGATGCTAATTTTACATCTTTTGATTACGATGGGCAATTATATAACGTTGCACACACAAGATTACCTGATTACGAAATAGAAAAACTTAACTTAGGCCAATTTGGGTATAACGGTAATAATGATGTAAATTATAAAATCTCCCATTTAATTGATGGTAAAAAAGTTGCTACTATTTTAAAAGAAAATAAAGAAACCATCGAAAACTTTAAAGAAATAGAAAAATCATTTTGATTAATATGACCGGGTTAATAAAGAAAATAAAATTTGACAAAACCGCAGACCGTCTAGGGCCAGATTGCCCTTTTACGCATTGGAAATTATATTTCAAAAATTCGATGCAAAAAATCTGTCACAAAAAATTTGAGCGGTTTGGTAAGGATGCAGAGTTTAGGCCTTATGCGTATGCTATAAATTGTTCAAAAATTAGCATTGGCGACCAAGTTGTTATTAGACCCGGCAGTATGTTATTTGCAGATATTAGAGACCCAAATAGAGGCAGAATTATAATTGAAGATCGGGTTTTAGTTGGTTCTGGAGTGCATATTTATGTTTCAAATCATAAGTTTGGAGAATTTAATACACCTATAATAGATCAAGGGCATTTTGACGCTTTTGATACAATAATAAAAACAGGAGCTTGGATTGGTGCAAATAGTATTTTATTACCAGGAATTACCGTGGGAAAGAATAGTATTGTTGGGGCGGGTAGTATTGTAACTAAAGACGTACCAGACAATACAGTAGTAGCAGGTAACCCAGCTAGAATTTTAAAGACCTTGTCTTGAGAAATAGTATAGAAAGTGTTTTAACAAGAGGTATATCTATTCTCTCTAAATTTCTGCTTTTAGGGTATTTGGCGAAAATACTTTCCTTAGAAGATTATGGTAGTTTTCAGCTTATCAGTTATTTTATTATGATTTCAACAACCATTTTTGGACTTGAATATTATAATATCAGTAATAGAAATATCGTTAAGGCCGAAAATAAAGATAAGGTTTACATTGACCATTTACGCTTCTTTTACACACTTTCACCACTTATTTTTATTATACAAATTTTAGTGTTTTTATCACTTTTTCCAAGTGAACTTATTACGCTTAGCAATATTTTGCTCATTTTAATTATTGGAATTCTAGATTATTTATCACAAGAGGCATATCGCTACCTTATGATCAATAAATTATATAGAAAAGGTAATATTCAGCTTATTTATAAAAGTGGATTTTTTATCCTCCTTATTCTTTTATATGAGTTTTTCTTTTCAGACATCGATTTTAAAGTATTGTTGCAAATACTTTTATTGTCTTATGTGCTATTATTTTTAGTGGTATATAAAGTGTTTTCAAAAGATCTTTTCCAATTTACATTTAATCACTTTAAATTTCTTAAGTACATTGAATTAAAGAAGACTTTGTCTGTCTTAACACCATTTCTTCTACTTATTTTTTTTCTAAAAGGAATTGAATTTATCGACAAATTTTTAATAGGTAAAGAAGTAGGTCTTGAAGAAACAGGTATATATTCTTTCCTATTTTCAATGGCTTCTGTTTTAGGAGTATTTGTTATAAGTGGCTTCTATATAATTTATCTACCACAACTAATTGATAGCTTTAAAAGTGATAAAAGCGGATTTAAGAAAGTATTTTTTAAGTTTTCTATACTCACGGTAATTTCGAGCATTGTAATAGCCGTTCTTATTGTATTGATTAGTCCTTATGTATTTAAGCTAATAGATAAGGAAGTTATGTTAGATCATATTGATGTTTTGTATTTACTTTTAATTGGTTTTGTTTTACATAATACTTCACTAATTCCACATGTATTTTTGTACGTTTGCCATGATGAAGCTAAAATAAGTTTAATAATGGGCTTAGCTTTTATTGTTAATCTAGCTTTAAACTTACTTATGATTCCTAAATTAGGAATAATGGGTGCGGGCTATAGTTTTGTAATTACTTATGTAGTAATTGTAGTGTTCAAAACCATAAGAGCAATAATAAAATGGAGGAGCGTAGTTGTTTAATAGTTTTTGAGAGTTCCATGGAGAGGAGGTATGCCCAAATGGCCGAAATACATGGTTTTACTTTGTATAGCGTTGGGCTAATCAATGATTGGAAGAATAGTTTCATAGACAACTTAAAGAGCCGTATAAATTCAAAAGAACTTCTTTATCAAAAAAGGGCTTTAATGATTCAGTATTTAAAGAATAATGATTTCAAAAACATATATCTTTCAAATGCAGAAGGATACGTAAGTAAAAACTTTATTCCCTTTATACAAAAAGAGCTTCCTAATACAAAAGTTATTGCATTACAACATGGACTTTTTCCTTTAAAGCATTCTATTTTTAAAGAATTGCCAAGAAACTTGATCAATTCCATAGTGCATAAAATTAAAGGAATTTTTCCATTAGGTTCGGGATTTGGGGGCATAAAAGTAGATGAATATTATGTGTACTCAGACCGAGAGAAACAGTTTTTAATCTCTAAAAAAGGTTGGAAACCAAATTCTATTAAAGTAGATATCAAATTCATAAAACCTGAGATTTACCAGCAATATTTGGCCCTTAAAAAGGGTAAAAATTCAGATGAGGTTACGGCTGTTTTTCTGTTACAAGGTCTTTTTATTGCCGGTCTATGTTCAGAAAAGAATGAAATGCAATTAATTGAAAGTACAATTAATTATTTGTCAAAAAAGTATACAAAGGTTTTAATAAAAGAGCACCCAGCTTGCGAAGGTAGATTAAAGCAAATACATCTTCCTAATAATGTTAGTGAAGAATCTAATTTATTCGAATCGTTTTCAAAAGCAAATGATGCTTACAGTTTCTTTTCTACGGCTTTGATTGATGCTAAAATTTTCAATTTAAAAACTGTTGGTATTAGTTCCAATAGTATTAAAGTTGACAAAGAAATTTATGATAATTTTGATTTAAATATTGATTTTGAAAAAGATATCGCTTCCTAAATTAAGTGTTGGTTTACTCTTACTATCACTTCCTCTTAATTTTATCGCATTTAGTGGTTTAGGTAACGTATACTCTTCAACTTTAATCATTTTTTTCTTGTTTCTTTTGCTAACAAGCATTCTTTATAAAAGAATTTTTTCCAAAAAGGATGTTTTATTTAGTGTTTTTATTTTCATTTCACTACTTCTATTTACCGTTTTAAATGTATTGTTTGATGGTGGCCATGGATTAAAAATGCAATTGATTTTCGCGGTAATTTATTTTCAAAGTTTTTTGGTGTTCATAATTTCCTATTACGCCCTGGATAAGGTCGATTATGATTATGTTTTCAAACTTTATTTGTTTGTTGGCTTGTTACTTTTTTTGAGAATGGCCATGGAAGAACCACAAAACCTTTTTGGGTTTAGCGCTGTTAGAGGGGAAAGAATTGAAGCTAATTTTGCAGGAGCCGTCAATAATTTTGCGCTATTAATAGGTTTGTGCGTTATCATAAGTTTTTTCTATATCAAGAATAAAACACTTAAAGTGGTTTTTTCAATTGCTTCCTTATTTGTGTTAATACTTACCATGTCTAGAGGAGCTTTGTTAGGCACAATAATTACCTTTTTTATTGTTGCTTTATATGATACGGACTCAAAAACGCTCAAAAATTTGTTGAGAATAAGTGCAGCAATAACGTTTATAGCGATAGTAGGTTTGTTCTATTTTGATAAGATAGACTTAGTCGTTAGTACAGTACAAGACCGGTTTTTAGGAGTATTTAGTGGTGAAGCTAGTGTAAAACAATTTTCTTCGGGTAGAGGAATAATTCTTACAGATATTTACAATAATCATTTTGTTCATTCTAGTTTTTTCGAATTCTTATTTGGGCATGGCATGGGTAGTATTGAGTTTTCTGTAAATGGGGCTCCCTATGAATCTTCACATAATATTTTTATGGATTTTGCCTATCGTAATGGAGTTTTGTTTCTAATATTCTATATGTTTTTTTTCCTCTATTTATTGCATAAGTTTATTAAAAATAGAAGCAAAGAAAACCTTGCTCTTTTTGGAATATTTGTTTTTTTACATTTTGAGCTTTTGGTAAACCCGTATTTATTCGCAGTACAAATGGGATGGATTTACTCGTTTTTTTTAGCGGGATTTTTAATCAGATTTAAATCTCAGAGAATTAAAAGTTTAAACGTTCAATAATATGAAAATTATTGATAAATATAACTTACAACCAGATACTCTGAATAGTGTAAAAAATGGGATATTACCATTTATTTTGGGTTTAATACCCATTCTATCGGTAGTTTTTGATGAAAAATTCGTTCCCTTCTATATTATAATGCTTGTAATAACATATTTTTTTGAAAAAGATAAAAAGGCAAACTACCAGAAGAATAGATTGTATTTATTCCCAATTTTATTAATGATAGGTGTTTTTGTACTATTTACTATAGTATCATCTGATATTCTTTTGTCTTTAAAAGTTTTAGAGAGACAAGTTTCCTTTATTTTATTGCCATTGGTCATATGTACCTCTAATTGGTCACCTAAAAGGTTTACTTTATTTTTAAAGGTTTTTGTTTTCGGACTATCTACATTTTGTTTAATTGCTTTTGGCTCACTATTATGGTTTTACCTAACTAATCAAGATTGGATTAATACAATGAACCAAATGCAAAAAAATGGTACCTATCTACTATTTAAATTTCCTCATTTGGTAAATACACACCCTACTTACTGGAGCTATCTTATAATTTTTGGAAATATCATAGTATTAAGCAATTTATTTTTTGCGTTCTTCAAAAGAAAATACTTTGGTTTTATTATACTATTGATTTTTAATACTACTATTTTATTGTTAGCATCAAGAACACCTCTGGTAATTAATGTGTTAGTTTTTATTTTGGCATTTGCTTTACTTTTTAAATACAACAAAAATTATTCTAAGAAAAAATTATTCACGATAATAGTATTGGTACTGGGCCTACTAGCTTTTGTAGCCCAAAATAGTAATTTGTTAATGGTTAAAACTGCCGATACCTTTAATGATGACAGGTTCCACTTGTGGCCTGTGGCATTAGAGCAAATAAGTCAAAATCATTTCGTACTAGGAGAAGGGTTAGGGATTGGGAATAGTATGCTTAAAGAACATATAATTGAAAATGGAGATACACGTAAAAATTATAATTCCTTTGATTTGCACAACCAGTATCTTAGACATTATTTAGATATGGGTATTTTAGGTTTGGGGTCTTTATGTTATTTAATATTTAGTCCTTTAATGTTTATTAAAAAGGAGTTTTATAGTTCGGCTTCCTTTTTAATTTTTTCAATGGTTATTTTGTTCAGCTTGTCCTTTTTCACCGAAGCACCACTTTACCGCTTAAAAGGAATTGTTGTTTTTTCCATATTTTATCCAATATTTTTAGTTGCAGGTAAAAGTTTAAAATTAAGAAGAGAAATTGCTTAACTTAATAAATCAAGCAAATAACGGGCTAGTTTCATGAGTTTAGCCAAGCCTAAATAGGATAAAGAATCTATGGTCAAGTAACTGTGAAGAATTATAGATAATATCTTCAATTAGACAGATTTTTATTTCTTTCATAAATATATCTTGTTTCCTTAATTTTTTAAGCGTTTTGTATGTATTTTGAGCCCTAGAATTATTTGACGATGTATTGTTAAATATAAAAGAAATTACCTGTTAAATAGTAGCCTCAAAAATTAGAACTTGAAAATACTTCAAATTAATAAATACTATCAACCTGACATTGGAGGTGTAGAAACCGTCGTTAAACAATATGCTGAAAATTTAGGTGAAGGGTTTGATGTAACTGTTCTTTGCGTTAAAAAGAGATTTTCTTTAAAAACAGAAAATGAAATTGTAAATGGTGTAAAGGTTATTAGGTGTTCATCGTTAGGATCCTTTTGGTCCATGCCTGTATCACTGTCATTTTTTTTAGTGTTTTTAAAAAATTTTAAAGCTTTTGACATTTTACATTTTCATGAACCTTTTCCGTTAGCGTCATTACTTTCTTTTTTTATCAGTAGAAAGAATAAAATTGTTGTCACATGGCATAGTGATATTATAAAACAAAAATCCATAAAAAGTATAGTCGAAATATTTCAAAAAAAATTATGCGAAAAGGCTACTTTAATTTTTACCACATCTCCTAATTTATTGGAGTTTTCTAGTATTCTTAAAAAATTTAGGAATAAAGTATATATACTACCCTTAAGTATTCCTCCTAATAAGAATATTAGCAAACATGATAATGAATACATTTTATATTTAGGTAGATTAGCGTATTACAAGGGTATAAATGTTTTATTAAAAGCTTATGAAATAGCTAATACTAAGCTTGAATTGTATATTGTAGGTAGTGGAGAAAAAGATATTACAGAAGATATCCTAGAACATTGTGCCAAAACCAGTAAAAAAATAAGATTTATCAATAAATTTGTAACCGAGGAGGAAAAGGATCAATTTTTTAAAAATTGTTCTTTTTTTGTACTCCCTTCAATTGCCGCTAGTGAAGCATTTGCGATAATACAACTAGAGGCGATGATACACGGTAAGGCAGTTATAAATACAGACTTGCCAACGGGAGTACCTTTTGTAAGCTTAGATGGTAGAACTGGAATAACAGTTGCTTCGAATAACCAACATGAATTGGCTAATGCCTTAGATAAATTGAGCGAAAATATTGACCATAGACAAGCTTTAGGTAGAAACGGGCATAAGAGAGTATTAGAGGAGTTTTCTGATGATGTGATAATAGAAAAATTGAGGAAAAAGTATTTAGAAGTTTACAATTTATAATAATGGCATTGTTTTATAATGTCTTTATTAATTCTAAATTGAATTAGTGTAGCTTTTTAAATGAAGTTAAGGAATGATTTATATTTTAAATAAATAAAATGGCGAAACTCTCTATATTAAATTCATTAGAGCGCAAATTCATACTATTATTAGGAGATTTATTAATAATCATTTCTAGCTTAAATGTATTCATTTATCATGCAATAGATTATGTTTCTTTGAAATTAAAAATAGGGGTTTTTGGTTTCGGTATTATTAGTTATTTACTTCTTTCATATATTTTAGAATCATATAATCTACAAAGAACTTTAAAAAGAAAATTAGTAGTATCACAGGCTTTATACATAACAGGACTGTTTGTCTTTATAGTTTTCATTTTTTCGGTTATTTTCTTTGATACAAGTTTTTGGAGAATACCATTGTTAGTTTTTTTAATACTTACCCCTATTGAAATTGCTTTATGGAGGCTTTTTTTTGTTAATGTTTTTAGGGTTTTACCAACCGTAAAAAATGTCTTGCTTATTTATGATAAAGAAACTGGAAAAGAATTTAGAAAAATAATTTCCGCTATTGATGGTGATGATTTAGAAACATTTTATCGCGTTAAGTTAACTTACCAGCTTGGCCAGGATAGCGATTTAAGAAAAAAGTTTCTGCACGCAACCGAAAAAGTAGACTCTTGGATTATCAATATTAGAAATTACAATGATATTCCAAAAGACTTGGAGAAGGTCTTGTTAAAATCAATACTAAGAGGTACGGATGTAATTTCATACACTTCTTTTTATGAAAACACTTACGAGGCCTTGCCCATACAGTCTCATAATGACAGTTTTTATGAAATATTGCAATTCAGAAATAGAAAAATACGATATGTACATACCGTATTTAGCTTTTTTGTTAATCTAATACTTTCTCTGGTGGTTGGTTTGGTTTGTTTGTTTTGCATACCAATTGTATGGTTTTTGAATATTTTCTTGAATAGAGGGCCATTATTCTATACTCAAAAAAGAGTAGGTTTATATGGTAATGAATTTAGAATATATAAGTTTCGTTCAATGGTCGTAAATGCCGAAAAAGAAGGGGCTAAAATGGCAGTTAAAAATGATGTTAGAATAACCCCATTTGGACGAGTCCTTAGAATATTTAGAGTGGATGAACTACCTCAAATACTAGCGGTCATAAAAGGTGATATGCAATTTATTGGCCCTAGACCAGAACGAAAGGTTTTTGTGAACCAATTAAATTCATTAGTACCTTTTTATGGAACAAGGCATCTTATAAAACCAGGTATAACGGGTTGGGCCCAGGTTAAATATAAGTATGGGGAGAATTTAGAGGATTCCATTAAAAAATTAGAATACGATTTATATTATATAAAAAACCGTTCTATAACTCTTGATTTAAGAATTATATTCAAAACGGTAACAACCGTATTATTTTCTAGAGGTATTTAGTTTATGAAAAGAATTTTAATAACAGGTGCAGCAGGGTTTTTAGGATCACATTTATGTGATCGGTTTATTGCCGAAGGGTTTCATGTCATTGGAATGGATAACCTTATTACTGGCGATTTAAAAAATATAGCGCACCTTTTTCCATTACAACATTTCGAGTTTCACCATCATGATGTTTCTACATTTGTTCATTTGGAAGGTAAACTAGACTATATCCTACATTTTGCTTCACCAGCTAGTCCAATAGATTATTTGAAGATTCCCATAGAAACTTTAAAGGTTGGATCTTTGGGTACTTTAAATTTACTTGGACTTGCCAAAGATAAAAATTCAAGAATATTGGTCGCATCAACCTCTGAGGTATATGGCGACCCATTGGTTCACCCACAAACCGAAGAGTATTATGGTAATGTTAGTCCTATAGGTCCGCGTGGTGTTTATGATGAAGCCAAGCGCTTTATGGAGTCCATTACAATGGCTTATCACAGACATCATGGCCTAGACACGCGCATTGTTAGAATTTTTAACACATACGGCCCTAGAATGCGCTTAAATGATGGAAGGGTTGTTCCTGCATTTATGGGGCAAGCATTAAGAGGTGAGGACTTAACTGTATTTGGCGATGGTTCTCAGAGTAGGTCTTTTTGTTATATAGACGATCAAGTAGAGGGTATATATCGATTGTTATTTAGTGATTATACCAATCCTATTAATATTGGAAATCCACATGAAACCACCATTAAGGAGTTTGCTGAAGAGATTATAGCTCTTACTGGAACCAAACAAAAAGTAATTTATAAACCTTTACCACAAGATGATCCTATGCAGCGCCAGCCAGATATTACTAAAGCAAGAGAAATATTAGGTTGGGAGCCAAAAGTGGAAAGAGCCAAGGGGTTAAAAATCGTATATGATTATTTTAAATCGTTGTCAAAAGAGGATTTACAGAAGAAAGAGCACAGAGATTTTTCTGGAATTTAAGTAGTAATAAAACATAGTATTTTTTTATCTAAATAACAATTATGAATATTTTAATTCTTGGGTCTGGCGGACGAGAACATGCATTTGCCTGGAAATTAGCTCAAAGTAATAAACTATCTAAGCTTTTTGTAGCTCCTGGAAATGCAGGAACTGAAATAATTGCAAAAAACATACCAATTGGTGTAAATGATTTTGAGGCAATTAAAAAATTGATTTTAAAAGAGAAAATTGAATTAGTCTTTGTGGGGCCAGAAGATCCTTTAGTAAATGGTATTCATGATTTCTTTTTGGAGGATGTTGAATTAAGGAATGTTGCAGTTATAGGCCCAGAAAAATTAGCAGCTACACTAGAAGGGAGTAAGGAGTTTGCAAAGGAATTTATGATGAGGCATAAAATTCCAACAGCACAGTACAAGAGTTTTACATCAGAAACTGTGGAAAAGGGTTTTAAATTTTTAGAAGAATTAAATCCACCATACGTCTTAAAAGCAGATGGTTTAGCTGCCGGTAAAGGTGTTGTAATTCTAAATGACTTAAATGAGGCCAAGATTGAATTGAAATCCATGTTGGTGGACAAAAAATTTGGAACTGCTAGTGCTACCGTTGTTATAGAAGAATTTCTTGACGGTATTGAATTAAGTGTTTTTGTGCTTACAGATGGAGATAGTTACAAAGTATTACCTACCGCTAAAGACTATAAAAGAATAGGAGAAGGAGATACCGGACTTAATACAGGCGGTATGGGCGCTATTTCTCCGGTTCCTTTTGCCAGTACGTCTTTTATGGATAAGATTGAACAGCGAATTGTAAAACCTACTGTAGAAGGCCTTAAAAAGGATAATATGCCTTACAAGGGATTTATCTTTATCGGTTTGATAAAAGTTGGTGATGATCCTAAAGTTATTGAATATAACGTTCGAATGGGTGACCCAGAAACCGAAGTAGTTTTACCGCGTATTAAAAATGACATGGTTGAACTGTTAAAAGCTGTCGCGGATCAAAAATTATCTAAAATCAATTTACAGTTAGACGAACGTACGGCTACTACAGTTATGACCGTTTCTGGAGGTTATCCGGGTTCGTATGAAAAAGGTAAAGTAATTACCGGTATTGAATCTATAAAAGATTCTTTAGTATTTCATGCAGGCACAACCTTAAAAGATGGTAAAGTAGTAACCAATGGGGGTAGGGTTATGGCAATAACTTCCTTTGGTTCAGATTTTAAATCTGCCTTGTCAAAATCATATCAAAATGTAGAGAAACTTTCCTTTGATGGAATGAATTATAGAAGAGACTTAGGTTTCGACTTATAATTAAATAATAATCTTATCGGATTTCTATTAAAAAATCCGATAAGATTAATTACAGTTTTATTTTATAAATAGGAATGAGAAGTACTTGAAGTATCCTCTTCACCATTATCATTGTATTTCTTCAATTCAAGCATCCAGTATACAAATGCTACTGAACCAATCAACATAAATATCCAGTTTAGGATATTTGCTAATGCCCAACTATCAGCAAAACGTAAAAAATCTAACGGTGCAAACAGTACATTTACGAACAAATCCGCGATACCTTCAAAAAATGATTTCATCTTATTACTATATTTACCAGCAAAAATATAAAAAGCTTAGATGATTTCAAGCATTTTTGAGAAAACAAAACCGGTCAATTTCATAATTTTACTAGTTTTTTTATTTCTTTTTTACTGGTGCGTCCAGTTTTACCTGTTAGATTATACCTTAATTGACATTGAAATAATACCATCTATTCTGGTGCTGTTTACACTTTTGTTCAGTGTGTTGTTGGTAGATTTTGTGGTTAAAAGAAATAAATTAACGGGAACAAACTCATTCGCCATTCTTTTTTTTACCATACTATGTGTAGTTTTTCCAGAAACTTTAGGGGATAGTAAAGCCATTTTTACAAGCTTTTTTTTAATGCTGGCTATGAGGCGCTTATTTAGCATAAAATCACTAAAGAATATTAAACTAAAGGTTTTTGATGCAGGATTATGGATATGTGTTTCCAGTATTTTTTATGAATGGGCACTGCTTTATTTACTGTTAGTTGTTGCCGCAATTTATATTTATGAACCTAAGAATATTAGAAATTGGTTAGTATTCATATCAGTGGGTGTTTGTTTTTTCATGATTATGTATTCCATTTTGGTTTTTCTAAATGACACCTCTTTCATTAATACCCATTATAATTTCACTGTAAATTTTAATTTAATATTTCCTATTAAATGGTGGTCTAGCATAAAACTGTCATTATATGGGCTCTTTAATATAGCCTTGGCATTTTCAACTTTTATATATCTTGGCAAGGCAGGTATGGGGAAGGTTATTATAATGAGGTTAGTTGCATTAAGCTTTGTAATTGGCTTAGTGGTTAACTTCTTAGTAACTTCAGAAAACACGAATGCCGTAATGATTACATTTTTTCCATCTGTAATATTTATGGTTAATTATTTAGAATCTATCAAGAGGCCTAAATTTTTAGAACTTATATTAATTTGCAGTATCGTGTTACCGGTTATTGTTTTTGTAACCAAATTATAAATTAATCCTTTAAACTTTATCTTTGTAAAAAAGCACTTATGTTTAGCGACTTCGCATTTAAAATTTTTAATGATAGCATTAAAAAATATCATATTAAGGATGATGTATATCAAAATTTCGAAAATCCATATACAAAAGAGGATATTGAACATCTTTTATATCGTAAAAACTGGATAGATACAGTGCAGTGGCATTATGAAGACATCATAAGAAATCCTGATATTGATCCTGTTGCTGCATTAACCCTAAAACGTAAAATCGATGCAAGTAACCAAGATAGGACAGATTTGGTTGAATTTATTGACAGCTATTTTTTAAATAAATACCAATCGGTAGTTATTAAATCTACTGCTACAATAAATACAGAAAGCCCTGCATGGGCTATTGATCGTTTATCAATTTTGGCATTGAAAATCTATCATATGAATGAAGAGGCTACGAGATCAGATGCTTCATTAGATCACAAAAATAAATGTCAAGCTAAATTGAATGTTTTGCTTGAACAAAAAAAAGACCTGTCCTTAGCTATAGACCAATTACTTACTGATATTGAATCTGGAACTAAATATATGAAGGTTTACAAGCAAATGAAAATGTATAACGATGAGGAGTTAAACCCCGTACTTCGTGGAAACAAATAACCCTAAACATATTCTTGTAATACGACTTTCCGCTATGGGCGATGTAGCCATGGTGGTACCAGTTTTAATGGCACTTTATAATGCCTATCCAGAACTTAGGATTACCATATTAACAAAAGATTTCTTTAAACCTATACTAGAACAAATTCCTAATGTAACAGTTTATAAAGCTGATGTAAAGGGAAAACACAAAGGATTTTTTGGACTATGGAGTCTTTTTTTAGAATTAAAAAGTTTAAATATTGATGCGGTTGCGGATCTACATAATGTACTACGAAGTAATATTTTAAAAAAATTCTTTTTATTATATAGAATACCATTTTACCAAATAGATAAAGGTAGACCAGAAAAAAAGGCCTTAACGGCAAAACATAACAAGATTTTTGAGAATTTAAAACCAATGCATGAGCGTTATGCAGATGTATTTCGCCTGCTTGGATTTAGTTTTCAATTAACGAAAGAACATGTTTACTCAAAATCTATTCTTGAGCAGGAGGTGACTTTGAAACTTGGGTTAAAAAGTAAAAAACTTATAGGAATAGCACCTTATGCTGCTTTTATTGGTAAAAGATACCCTTTAAATTTAATGGAAAAGGTAGTTAAAACCTTAAGTGAATTGGAAGATTACCAAATACTACTATTTGGAGGAGGAGATAAAGAGCAAATGCAACTTGAACAGTGGTCTGCTGCTCATAATAATTGTGTTAGTGTTCCAGGAAAAATAACTTTTTTAGAAGAGTTAAAGGTAATATCAAATTTAAATGTAATGCTATCTATGGACAGTGGAAATGCACATTTGGCTGCTATGTACGGTGTTCCTGTTGTATCTATTTGGGGGGTTACACACCCATATGCTGGATTTTATCCGTATGGTCAAGACAAAAACAATGCACTTTTGTCCAATAGAGATTTGTACCCATTAATACCAACTTCTGTATATGGAAACAAAGTTCCAGAGGGTTATGAAAATGCAATGGAAACGATTACTCCCGAACAAATTGTAGATAAAATAAAATCTGTTTTAAATATTTTTTAAGCCGGTATTTTTTTGGCTTCTAAAGACCTAAAATATTGGCGAAGTTGATTCATAAATCTATATTTTCTTGCAGCAGGGGTTGTGCCAGCCATTAATGTACGAACTCCAAAATAAGAACTCATAAGATAAGTGGCAACTGCCTCACAATCTACATGACGGTCTACGTACCCGTTAAATTTACCTTTTTGTAAAGTGGAAATTAGATTTACTTCCCAAATAGAAACAATATCATTTAAATGCCTCAATATAGTCTCATTTTTACCTTGAAACTCAGTTAAGAAATTACTTAATATACATCCGAAATCCATTTCATTGTGCACAGCAGTTTCTAAGGCGTTTTCAAAACATGAAGTAATTTTATCTAGAGGATTGTCATGTCCTTCTATTGGCTCTATTAAAGAACTATAAACTTTTCTAGCTAAAAGATTTTGAACTATTTGAATAAAGAAATCATCTTTAGATTCAAAATGATAATAAAAGGCTCCTTTAGAAAGGTTTAGTTGTTTTAGAATATCATCTACACTTGTGTTGTAGTATCCGTTTGCATAAAACAATTCTAAACCAGTTACCTGCATTTTTTGCATGGTTGCCATGCGTTTTAATGTTTTGTCCATAATTTTAAGATTTGGGTTAATCCGACCGTTTGGTCTATACAAAGAACTGGCGATTTGTAAATGGAGTTGATAAAATTGGATAAACAAGCTTAAAAGTTCGTTGAAAGTATAAAACTTCGATGTATAACCTTGTTTTATAATGTCTTACAAACTAAGTGGTCGGTTTAAGTGCAGCTGAAAGTAGATGTACTACACTTATAAGTCATGGGATTTAATAGAAAAACCGCTCATTTAGTACCAATGAACGGTCAATCTATATTTATTGTAAAATTAATGGAGCTACGCTACGGTACCTTGGCAACTACTACCGGCACCTGCTGTACAACCATAACAATGTTGAGATATGATGATGTTTCTATCGTTCAACAAATCTTCGTTATAATCCTTAATGTGCTTTACCTTACTAGCTACTTTTAGATCTAGCATTTGGTTAAAATCACAATCATACAACCATCCATCCCAACTAATGGAAATGGTATTGGTACACATAACATTGGCAACTGCAGATGGGTTATAGGCTTCCACTAACGCATACATATAATCTTCGTAGTTTTCTGAGGCTATCAAATAGTCCAAGAATCGTGCAATAGGTAAATTGGTAATGGCAAAAAGATTATGAAATTGAATATTAAAATCCTCTTTCAAGGCTTTTTTGAAATCTTTTTCCATGGCTGCTTGGTCGCCCGGTAAATATGCACCTGACGGATTATAAACCAAATCTAACTTTAAATTACTACCTGGTATACCATAGCCTCTTTCATTTAGTTCTTGTAATGCTTTAATTGATTTATCGAAAACTCCGTCTCCTCTTTGCTTATCCGTTTTGCCTCTGGTGTAATGGGGCATTGATGAAATTACATGTACGTTATGCTTTTTAAAAAAATCAGGTAGGTGATAATATTTTTTATTAGCTCTTATTATAGTAAGGTTAGAACGAACAATAAAGTCTTTTATACCAGCTTTTGCAGCTTCTTCTACAAACCACTCAAAATCAGGATTCATTTCTGGTGCACCACCTGTTAAATCTAAGGTATGTGCCCCCGTGTTTTTTATCACCTCTAAGCATTGCTGCATAGTTTCACGGGTCATAATTTCTTTACGGTCTGGACCAGCATCTACATGACAATGCTCACAAACCTGATTACACATGTAACCTACATTGATCTGTAGAATCTCTAGTTTTTTAGGGCGTAAAGGAAAATGGCCTATTTCGGCAATTTTATCCTTAAAAAAAGGAAGCTCGCCATCAGCAAATAGGCCTCCGTTCAATATTTCTAATTGCTTGTTGGAAACTGCTAAATCGTTTCCTTTTGCTTTTAATGATTTTGTAGCCATACTTTTTTTGTTGTTCGTTGTTGGTTGTTGGTTGTCTGTTGTTCGTTAATTTTTTATTACGAGCGTCAAACAATTCAACCTATTTTAATTTCTTTTCTTAATAGACAGCAATTTCTATTTATCCCCCTTTGGGGCTAGGGGGCATTACATCGACAATTTATTATACTTATTCATCATCTGCACACCATGTACCAATGTTGCACCGCTTTCTATTGCAGCACCCACATGGACTGCCTCCATCATTTCTTCTTTTGTTATCCCTTTTTGCAATCCATCTTTGGTATACGCATCTATACAATACGGACACTTTACTACATGAGACACTGCTAAAGCAATTAAAGACTTTTCTCTAGCACTTAGTGCGCCTTCTTCGAAAACCTTACCATAATAATCGAAAAATTTAGTTCCAAGCTCTTCGCTCCATTCTGTTATTTTTCCGAATTTTCTTAAATCTGCTGGGTCGTAGTATGTATTTGCCATCTTTTTTTGTGTTTTAGGTTTTATAGAATTTTTTTGTTCTTGGTTAAAATGAATCGGAATTCCCTGTCCCATTTTTTCTATTTCAGGGAGTATTTCCATATTGTCCCAAATGCCAGAAGTAAGCGTGTCGCCGTATGCTTCTGGCAAATGGTTTTTGTACATTAATTTTTGTGCGGTTTCGGCATCGTATTCAAAGGAATGATGGGTATACGTGACTTCGCCATTTACAATATCCATTATCATATACCAAACTCTGGGTGTGCCGTCATTTGCCGGCATGCCTATTACCCCTGGATTTAGCCAAACATTATCTTTTATGGTTTGATGAAATGGCAAGCCACAATGTCCTGCAACTACGATATCACTTTTAGTCTCTTGAAAACAACGTTCTTTACTTTCTGTCGCGTTTGATTTAAATACAAATTCTGAAGTATTACCATAGTTTCCGTGGACTACAGTTACTTTTTTGTTTCCATATTCAAAGCTTAAGTATTCTGGAATTTGCTTTATCCATTCTAATGACTGTTGTGATAAATGTCCTTTGGTAAAGGGAAACCACATTTTTGAAAAATCGTCGCAACGGCTACCACTTTTAAAATCACACCCACAATCTTCACTATCACTTGCTAGTTGTAGTTCTACGTTACCTGCAATGCTTAATGCACCCCATTTTTGAAACAATTGAATAGTTTCTTCAGGTTGTGCACAGTAACCGGTTAAATCGCCGGTACTTATACAGTGCTCTGGTTTTACCCCAGCCTCTTGAGCAATAGAAATTAATTTTTCCAAAGCTTGAAGGTTGCTATAAACCCCTCCAAAAAGCAATAGCTTTCCTTCTTTTACACCAATATGTTTTATTTTTTTATCCATGTAGGTATTATATAAACGAATAGGCAACATAAAATGCCCCAAAAATTAATCCAAAGTAAATTGGCATACTTGCCAGTAGTAAAAATCAAATTATCTGGAAACCAATTGAAAATTAAAAGGAAACCAAAAATTAAACCTATAATTACACTTAAATGAAAACTGATTTTAGGTGCTTTATCTTTCCAAAAAAGAAAAACAGGAGTAAGCCCTATAACCATGGTTCCACTAATGGTTGTAGCAGATAATATTTCTGCATTTAAAAATACGGGTATTGTACCTAATACGGCTATGGCAACCATAGACCAGCGACCAAATTTTAATGTATTTCCTAGGTTTAAATCTATTGCCAATAATTTTGAAAATGATGAAAAAGTGGAGTCTAATGTTGATGCTGCAGAGGTAATCATGATGAAATTGATGACCAGTAAAATCATAGTTCCAAAAACTTTACCAACTTGAACAGCTGCTTGACCCTGCATGTTTTGAGATTGGGCATAAACACCAATAAAGCTAAATAGAATGATGCAAATAGCACCAAGGAAGCTTGCCCATAAAAAACTTTTCAATGTTACTTTCGGACTGCTTATAAACCCTCTATCTGTTAATACGGGATCATGAAAGGGGTAACTGAAGGATTGTAATAATGCTGCAAACAGTAAATTCAAACCAGTTTCGAACGACCAAATGCCTGAGTTAAGAACTTCATTGGTTGAAATAGCATCTTCTTTACCAAAAATAGTGAACAATATTACCGCTAAAAGAAGTGCAAACAATCCCATTTGGAGAACATCGGTAAAAATTGAGCTACTCATGCCGCCTTTTAACACATAGGCCAAAGTTAGTCCGGTAAATACTAAAATGGACCAATAATAAGAACTTGTGCCCATATCACCAAAGTAAGACCCTATGACCATGGTATTGCTCCATACTTCATTAAACAATCGAATTGCGATTAATATGGAAAAAACCGATACGGCCGTTTTGCCAAATTTTGAAGATATAAAATGATGAATGCTGGTATACTTACCATACAGCCTCATCTTATAAATAACAACCCCTGCCACCGTAAATGATAGATAATATCCGGCATAGGCAACTCCACCAACAATCCCAAAGTCTAACCCTAAATTTGCGGCATTTGTAATGCTCTTGGCGAAAATCCATGAAATAATTAAACTGCCCATTAACATAAAGGTATTTGGGGCCTTCTTATTTTGCACGGCTTTAAAAAACTGATTGGTATCTTTTGCCCATGGAGATAGTAAGAACAACACCAAACTTGATGCTATTATTAATCCCCATTGCCAAAATTTCACTTCAGTCATTTTTTTGTTTTTTCCTAACTCCTAACTCCTAACTCCAAACTGTGTTACTCATCCCACCAAACAGGAACATTTATACTATTACCTTCTGTATTATTTGAAGCCGCAGTGTAATTGGCATTATTTAAGGCCTCTTCTTCAGCTGGATACGGCATACGAATCGGAATCAAATTGTTATTTAAACTAGCCGATATCGTTTTCAATTGTGGGAAACCTGTTCTTCTATATTCCACCCAACCTTCATAACCATTTATAGAATTTGCAATCCATTTTTGAGTGATGATATTTTCTAGTGGGTCACCATTGTTTATAGCGGCATCTACAGTTATGTATTCAGTTGGTAGCTCTACTTGCCAATATTCAAATGCTTGGGTTATTCCCGTATTATAGAGAGTTTCAACATCAGAAGTAATTAACCCTTTTTGAGCGGCTTCTGCTAAAAAAAAGTGAGTTTCCATACTTGTCATGAAGTTGGCATCTAAAAGCCCTGTATTAGCTCTAAATATGGTGCCTAATAATGAGTATTCTGCCAATGAAACACCGACAGATGCATCAATACCATTTAAAAGTCCGTTATATCCTTCATCTGTACTATTAGCAAAAGGTTGGTATAAGCGTGCAATTCGCGGATCGCTTAAATTGGTCAAAATTTCATCCATTGTTTCAGAAAGCACATAATTATTAAAATCACCCACCCTAAGTTGTGCCAATCTAAAACTGTTAGGTTCACCATCGGTAAAGTTAAAAATGGCGTTTTCACTGTTTTCATCTATATAATTGCCTTCGGTCGCTATTGCTTGTAATTGTGAAGCCACATCTATCTTGCTTGATACACGCATCAAATATTTTATCTTCAATGAATTCGCAAAACGTATCCATCCGTCTAAATCACCATTAAACAAGATATCACCTTCTAATCCTATGGTTCCTGTATAGCTTTCTAATGCAGCAATGCCTTTATTTAGATTATCAAATATTCCTCCTTCATCCATATAAATTGATTCCTGTGTATCATAGGTAGGGGTTACGGTTTCGGTATCTCCTTTAAATGCTTCTGAATAGGGAACATCACCGAATAAATCTGTTAAACCAGCTGCCATATACGCTTTCATTATCCTTGCGGGACCTTCATAAACGGTATAAGCTGTATTCTTTTGAGATAAATTCAGTATAATTTCATTATCACGTAAATTCTGATAGAATATTGGCCATGGGTTTCCTCCTAATTGGGGCGATTTTAAATCGTGTCTATCAAATAGATTAAAATCTAGTGCAGTACTATATTGGCCTAACAGATTGCCTGCGGTAAAACCTTCATAGGACATTTGTTCGCCAAAATCATAGATGACCTGTCTCAATAATAGACTTGGTTGTACTGTAACCGGATCGTTTGTATTCGTATTTATTTCTTCAAAATCTTTTGTGCATCCAACGACTAACAAAAGGATTAGAATGCTATATATATGTTTCATCTTTTTTTTCTTAAAAATTAAATCCGGCTTTAAACCCTATACTTCTTGTGGTGGCATACGACATATCTTCTACCCCGCTTATAAATCCTTGTCCTTGTACGGCTAATTGCTCTGGGTCAAAATGAGGATTCTCCGTGATGGCAAATAAGTTTTTACCAATTAGGGATAAACTCAAACTGGCATCTTGGTTGAAAAGACTAAGATTATTAAACGTATAACCAACGGATACTTGACGCAGCTTTAAAAAGGAAGCATCATACGTGTTGTTTTCCTCATGGTTTCTGTCATAAAATTGCCTGTAATAGCTTTCTGCTGTAACAGCCACTGTATTTGGGGTATATACAGGATTATCGGCAGTGCCCGTATTTACAACGCCTTCCGGCACAATTCCTCCTTCTGGTCTAAAAGCGGTTTCTGCTAACTGACCACCAACATTACCTAATGCCCTTGTTCTAGAAACTATGATACCACCTTGTCGCCAATCGAAAAGGAAACCCATATTCCAGTTTTTATAATTGAATTGATTGTTGAAACCCAATATAAAATCTGGATTATAATTCCCTAATTTTTGCAGTTCATTATCGGGTATGTATCTGCCTTCATCCGTTAAGATAAAATCTCCATTTTCATTCTTAAGGTATCCTGTTCCGTATAGATCACCTACGCGACCACCTTCTTCTGCCTGTAAAAATACCGTTTGGTTTTGACTGTCGTAAATTCTAGAATATGCCAATGTTAACCTACCTTCATCTTGCGGTAAACTTTCTACGGTTGATCTATTGGTACTAAAATTTAAGGTGCTGTTCCATTTAAAATTTTGACTTATTATAGGGGAAACACCTACTATGACCTCAAGTCCTTTAGAGCGAACTTCACCTCCATTGACTACTTGTTGTGAATAACCAGATGAGATACCTATAGGCAATGAAATAATTTGATCTTTGGTCAATGCGTTATAGTACGAGATATCAAAACGAATCTGATCGCCAAACAAACGTACATCTGCACCTACTTCAAAAGAAGAGGTTAGTTCTGGTTGAAGATTTGCATTCGCAATAGTATTTGAGTTACTAAAAGTTGGTTGACCATTAAAAGGTGTTTGAGCAACAAAAGCCCCAGTTGTTTGGTAAGGGTCGGTATCATTACCCACTTGTGCCCAACTTGCCCTAAGTTTTGCAAATGATATCGCCTGAGGCAACTCTAACGTGTTGGATAAAATATAACTACTGGATACCGATGGATAAAAGAAAGAGGTATTGTCTACCGAAAATGGCGTTGCCAATGCACTAGACCAATCGTTTCTGCCTGTGACATCAATGAAAAGGAAATCTTTATATCCAAATTTTGCTAAGCCGTAAAAACTGTTGATTCGTTTATTAGATTCAAATTCAAAAACCTCAATGGGCGAGGCTGCATTCGATAATCTAAAAATACCCGGTTGTGCCAAACTCGTGGTCTGTGATTGTGAGGTAAACGCTTTTTGGTCTAATCGGTTTCCGCCAAGGGAAACATCTACACTTATGTCATTGAATTGATTGGAGTAATTAAAAAGAAAATCGGTATTTATTTCCCTAAAAAATACATCATGCTCTGCATAACCACCATTTACGAATCGATTAGAGCTATAGGCTCTGCGCAGTTGGCGTAATTCACTTGAATAATCCATTCCGGTTCTAATAGTTGCAGTAACATGTTCGGTAATGTCATAGCTAGCCGAAATATTTCCGAAAACACGATCTCTATTGAACGAGTTTCTGTTTTCGTTAAGAATAAAATACGGATTATCAAAAAAGGTATAGTTATATGAATATTGCTGTATGCCCTCTAAGCCAGGTTGCCAGTAATTTTTTAAGTTTTCAATATTTAATGACCTTGGTCCCCAGGCAACTAACGAGTAATTAGCATTTTCTGATCCATAACCATTTGATGGTCTGTTGTCCGAACCAGAATTGATATAACTAATGGATGAATTGATGCGTAATTTATCAATCGGTTGAAAATTAAGTCGTGCACTTATAGTTTGTCGGTCTAAATTAACCCCAGGAATAATGGATTCGCTTCGTAAATCGGTAAAGGATAATCGGTAACTACCTGTATCAAATCCGTTAGATATTGCAATGTTATTAATCAATGTAGTACCCGTTTCGTAGAAATTCTTAAGGTTATCTGGGTTAGATTTGAATTCAGTGGGAGTAATGGCTATACCACTATAAAGAGCGGTGTCACCACCACGTACTACCGTACCATCTGGCAAGGTTACCGGACTATCATACTGAGGAATTAAATTGCCCACATCTAAACGTGGCCCCCAACTATAGGTAATCAAATCATTTGTTCCACCACCTAATCCATCTACAAAAGCAAACTCACCGGCGTTCCCTTGTCCGTATTCATTCTGAAAATCGGGTAATTCAAATGCTGAATCGACAAAAAAGCTGGTGTTGTAACTAACACCTAATCCTTTTGAATTTTTACCGTTTTTGGTTTCTATGATAATAAGACCGTTAGAAGCACGCGTTCCATAAAGAGCTGCTGCACTTGGTCCTTTTAAAACAGAAACTTCAGCAATATCATCTGGGTTTACCTCCATGGCACCGTTTCCAAAATCTATTTCTTGAAATCCGGCAGCGGCTTCATTAGTAAAATTGAATACTGTATTGTTATTAATGGGAACGCCGTCTAGAATAAACAAAGGGTTATTATTGGAAAAAGATGCCTCGCCACGAATAGTAATTTTTGAAGACGATCCTACACCGGTAGCACCTTGGTTTATGGTTACACCTGCCAGTTTACCTGAGAGGTTGTCTAAAAAATTCACCGATTTTACCTCGGTAACTCCTTTAGCATCTAAACTTTGAACGACATAGCCTAATTCTTTTGTTTCCCGCTTTAAGCCTAATGCGGTCAAAACCACTTCATCTAATACTTCAGAAGAATCTTTAAGTGTGATATTAATGACACGGCGATTATTGATAGGAACAAGTTGTGTTTGATATCCTAACACAGAAAATTCTAATGCGCCTAAAAGATTTGTCACATCAATGGTATAAAAACCATTTTCATTAGTAGTTGATCCATTTATAGTTCCAGATAATACAATATTAACGTACGGAATTGTATTGCCTTCGGTATCAGTAACGGTACCTGTAATTGTTTCTTGAGCATTGACCATGTTCATAATAAACAATGTCAACACTAGTAATAAGTGTTTCATATGTAGCTTTGGACTGAGGTTTCACTTATCCAACTATTGGATAAAGGGGGATCTAGATAAACGAAACAGTTGGAGAGCCTTTGTTATAAGGAAAGCTATTAGGAAATAGGGTATAGAAGTTCTGGTTAGTGTAGTATAGACTTCTGTTGTTTTTTAATAAATCATTAATCAACGACAATACGGTTGATGATAGACCGGTAGAATACGATAGTATGGATTTTAAATCCCGTTCGTTATCCAAATCCTGTAATACTGGTAATTTTATTAATTCAGACGATTCTTCCTTTAACCGAGAAGTAATTTGGTGGTATAAACTGAAGCGTTGCCAAGGTAAATTTTGAAATTCGGCAATTTCAAAATTAGATTTCTGCAGACCTAACAAATAGAAACCACCATCATTAGATGGACCTATAACGGTTTTACCCATTGCTAATTGTTGTGCGGTATGCTTAAGATGATGTGTTTTTAAATGCGGAGTATCATTACCAATGGTAATAATATTAGAAAAGCCTCTATCAAAAACACTAACGATAGCATTCGTAAAACGTTCGCCAAAAGTAGCACCAACTTGATCGTTATCTGAAAAGTGAAAAACAGGTAATCCTGTTTTTTTTGCTTTTTTAAGGGTAGTCTGGGTTAGAGCATCAAATAATTGTTCACCTCTAAGAATATGCTTATTCGCCAAATCTTGTTTGGCGGAATTAGCAAATACCAAAATAGCTGTAGTGCTTAGTAAATTCAATTATATGTTCTTTCTTGTTGTTAAACTTACGTAAAAATATAGCAAAGGTTTTCTAGTAAATAGAATTAGTGTAATTAAAATATATATAATTTCTTACTTTGAGTCAAAATGTCAGTTTTAGACCATGTGGTCGGTTTTTACCAAGGCAATTATTGATCTAACTTGTAATTTTGCCCATGAAATCGTTGTTAAATCTGATAATTGACCTCTTTTTAAAGGGGAATGTGGCATATTTTTAGGGTTACCGACTGGTTAGTCTAAAAAAATCCTTAAAATTTCAATCAGTTTTAATTTTTTTTTAGGATTGACAGGGATATGCATGGTACAGCTATTGCTGTTAGGACATCAGAAGAATTATAAAAATTTAAATACATATGAAATCAGACACAAATACCAGAAGCGCTTGGAAGATTTACTTCTTCTCGGCAGTTATTGCTCTTGTTGTAAGTTATGGAGTACTACAATTTAACAAACAAGACGTAAAGGAAACTAGTGGAGTTACCGTAGTAGAATCTGTTCCTGGAGCACAGGCTTTATACACGAAGGACAATGAAGGAAATATAAGGCCTTTAGATTTTACTGAAACTTCAGAAAAAGTTTTAGATGCAGTGGTGCATATTAAATCAACTCAAACCAGTGGTTCTTATCACCAAGGTGCTCGCGAATTGCCAGATCCTTTTAAAGAGTTTTTTGGGGATATGTTCAAAGGACAATCTCCAGAAGGTATGCAATCACAACCTCGTGTTGGAACAGGTTCTGGTGTAATCATCAATGATAAAGGGTATATCGTTACCAATAATCACGTTATTGATAATGCCGATGAGGTTGAGGTTACCTTATATAATAACCAATCTTATAAAGCAACCGTAATCGGTACAGATCCAACTACAGACTTAGCATTGTTACAGATAAAGGCAGATAAACTAAAGACGATGTCTTTGGTAAATTCCGATGATGTTGAAGTAGGTGAATGGGTATTGGCAGTTGGCAATCCGTTAGGGTTGAACTCTACGGTTACTGCAGGTATCGTAAGTGCAAAGGCAAGAAGTATTCATATTAATACGGATAAGTTTGCTGTAGAAAGCTTCATTCAGACAGACGCTGCCATTAATCCTGGAAATAGTGGTGGTGCTTTAGTAAATTTAGATGGTAACCTTGTGGGAATTAACACGGCTATCGCAAGCACCACAGGTACTTATACAGGATACGGATTTGCAGTACCTAGTAATATTGTCACCAAAGTAGTTGAAGATTTATTGAAATTCGGTAATGTTCAACGTGGAATGCTAGGGGTTACCATAAGAACTATGGATAGTAATTTGGCTAAAGAAAAAGATGTTGACTTTGCCAAAGGTGTTTGGGTAGAGCAAGTTGGTGAAGATAGTGGGGCAGATTTAGCAGGTATAGAATCTGGTGATATTATCCTTAGTGTAAATGGGAAAGAAACGGCTTCGTCACCTAGACTTCAAGAGATTATTGCTGGTAAAAGACCTGGTGATAAGGTTGCCATAGTTGTAAATAGAAATGGTAAAGAAATTGAATTAGAAGTAGAGCTTCATAATTCGCAAGGTGGTACCAACATTATTAAAAAGGAGGAAAAAGCCGTTTTTAACCTTTTAGGAGCCAATTTTGAGAACGTAAATAAAGAAATTGCCAAGAAAATTGGTTTAGATGGCGGTGTACAGGTTACCAAATTATATCCTGGAAAAATTAAGAGCGAAACTCAAATGAGGGCAGGTTTTATTATTACGCATATTGATGGTAAACGTGTAAAGGATGTTGATGATGTCGCTTTTATTTTAGAGAACAAAAAAGGCGGTGTGATGCTCGAAGGAGTTTATGAAGATGGCACAAAAAATTATTATGCCTTCGGATTGGATTCATAGTCCACATTAATGATTAATTTTATGCCAAGCGGATAATAGTATTCGCTTGGCATTTTTTTTGAAATTAATTCTAGATAGATGCAATTAGGTTCTAAGTCCATAGGTTTGGTGCTTTCCGGTGGGGGTATTCGAGGCATGGCACACATAGGTGTTATAAAGGCAATGCAAGAGTTTGGTATTGAAGCTAACGTAGTTTCCGGTAGTAGTATCGGTGCTTTGGTAGGTGCATTGTACGCTGCAGATAAACCTGTAGTAGATATGCTCAAATTTTTTAAGGAAACACCGCTTTTTAAATACAATTATTTTGCCGTTGCCAAACCTGGATTAATAAATAGCGAAAGCTATATTGCCTCTTTTAAACAGTATTTTCCAGAGGATAGTTTTGAAGCTTTACATAGAGAGCTTCACGTAGTTGCTACAAATTTGCAGAAAGGTGAAGAGCTTTTTATTAATAAAGGAGAATTAATAATACCATTATTGGCTTCAGCTGCTTTACCACCTGTTTTTAGTCCCGTAGAATATAAAGGTGAATTATATGCCGATGGTGGAATCATGAACAATTTTCCTTCTGAAGCTGTTCTGCCAAAAGTGGATTTTGTTATTGGTAGTAACGTGTCGGTCGTTTCTCAATTAGATAAAAAATACTTGAACAATTCGTTTCAATTAACAGGCAGAGTAACGGGTTTGATGATTTATGCTATTAACCGTCAAAAAATCAATAATTGTCACTTGGTACTTGAATCTAAAGAATTGGAACATATTGGTTTGTTAGATAGACGAGGTATTGAAAAAGCCTATGCCATAGGATATGAAGCTGCAGTTAGAAAGTTTGAAGCCGTTTTTACGGAATAATTAGAACTATAACATCGCACTTAAAAGCAAAGTACCTACAATCCAAAGGACTACAGAAATTACGCCGCCAATCACTAGAAAGTGTTTAAATTTATAGATTCCCATGCTGTAAATAAGGGCATTTGTTTGATAGCCTAAGGGAGTAAAAAAACTGAAATTTGCGGCAAACATTACACAAAGAATAAATGGTTTTGGGTCAAGACTCAATCCGCTAGCAAGTGAAATTCCTATGGGTGCCATGATAATAGCGGTAGCATTATTAGAGACTACGCTACTTAGTAACATGGTTGTTAAAAACAACAATCCAATTATAAAAATAGGTTGTTGACCAGACATCAATGCCAATAGTTCCTCAGTAATCCAAGTATCTGCTTTGGCATTGCTCATGGCAATACCTAACGGTATCATACCTGCTAATAAGAATATAATTTGCCAGTTTATCTTTTCATAAATACGATTTAACTCTACGCACTTAAAAAGAAGCATAGCTAAGGTTCCTGTAATTACGCTCGTCATTACTTCAAAAATTCCCGTAGCTGCCATGGCAATGGTGGCAATTAATATAAGGATGGATAAGTTTCTTTTAAATGGAGTAGCAGGTGTGCGACCTTCATATTGATTAAGCACCGCTAGATTATTACTGTTTTCAAAGTTAGACACGTATTCGGGCTTTGTCTGTATTAATAATCAATCACCCACATGAAGTTTTGTAAACTCATGATTGCTTTGATGTAATCGATTTTGAAGAATACGTAACTTCTTTCGTTTATTGACCGCAAGCGGAATAGCTCTTGGTATTAACATGGTTTTTAATTCTGTCAAATTTTTACCTAAAAAGCGAGAACCCGGTAAAAGCAATAATTCCAGTAGTAGATTTTCATCTGTATTTTCAGAGTCCTCCTTATCTTTTTTATCGGAATCTGCTACTTTTTTAATTTGAGTAGTTTTTGTGGATGTAAAATGGTCTTTTTCTTCCTGTTCTACCTCAAAATAACCTTCACCTCGCATTTTTTGAAGGTTTTCTAGGCTGCAATGCAACAGAATTACGTCATTGGGTTTAATCAATAAATTATGATTATCCAGATTTTGATCGTAGCCATATCTTGACAAACGTAAAACCGTAATATCTGCTTCTTTATACATAAAGCTTTCTCCAATGGGTGTATCAACTAAAGGGGATTCTGCTTCAACGGTTAAGGTCAAAAGATAGCGGTCTAAGTCATAATTATCAGAAAGGTCACCTGTGTCTTTGGGTAAAAACCGATAGAAAAGAGCAATAATACCTATTGAAATAACCAAAAAAGTACCTCCCATGAGTGAAAATTCAAAAAAACCGAGTTTTTCGCCTGTATACCTAGCAGCTATATTACTGACCAATAAGTTGGTTGAAGTTCCCATAAGGGTACAGCTTCCTCCAAGAATACTTGCGAATGATATGGGTAATAATAATTTTCCAGGGGGTAGTTGATATTTTTCTCTAAGCTCGGCAACAATCTTTATAAACACAATTACCACGGCTGTAGAACTTACAAAGGCAGAAATACTACCGGCAATCAGCATAATGGCAACCGTTGCTAAAACTACGGGCCAATTCTTTAAAATTTTGAGTCCCTTCGCCAAGTAAGAAATTGCGCCGTTCTCTTCTAATCCGATCGCTAAAATCATCAAACATAAAATAGTGATAACCGCTTTGTTAGAAAATCCGCTTACTGCCTCTTCTGGTGAAACGAGTCCAGTCAATAATAAGGCGGCAATAATACAGAAGGATATTTTGTCCATCGGAAAAATCTCAAACGCAAACAGTATAATTACTGCTGCGATGATGATAAAAACTCCAATGATTTCTATAGACATACCAAAATGAGATTTGAAAATACTTTCAAAGGTATTTCAACGCCTTAAGAAGGATAACTCAATCAATTTTAATTTTGACTTTTAATGAATAAACATTTATAAAAAAAACGTCATGACGAATGTAGTTAAGTAATCTGTTGATTAGTTGTTCCTATTTAGCAGATTGCTTCGTACCTCGCAATGACGTTTTAGAAGTAAATTTTAACTTCTTATAAATTTCTCCTTTGGGGTCCAATGGAATTACACATCATCATAGTCAACTTTAATAGAAGGTGTAATGGGGTGTGCTTGGCAAGTCAGTATAAATCCGTCTGCAATTTCCTTATCAGTCAAGATTTGATTCATGACCATTTCGGCTTTCCCTTCGGTTACTTTGGCAATACAACTACTACATACTCCGCCCTGACAAGAATACGGAGCATCTATGTTTTCTTTTAAAACGGCATCAAGAATCATGGTTTTCTTGTCCATGGTAAATTTAAACTCCTCATCATCAACAAGAACGGTAACCGTTGTTTGTCCTTCTGCTTGTACTGGTAATTCTTCTTTTATTTCTGTTGGCGTAAAAAGCTCAAAGTGTATTTTATCCTTATCCACTTCATTTTCTATTAAAGTGTCTTGCACCAAACGAATCATCTCTTCTGGTCCACATAAATAATACCCGTCAAAATCAACATTCTTATGCTTATTTAATAAGGCATAGTTTACTGTTGAGGTATCTATTCTACCAAATAAAGCCTTGTCTTCACGAGTTTGACTATTAGTGAAGTATACAAAAAACCGATTGGCATATTCTAGCTCTAACTTAACCAAATCCGTATAGAACATAGTCTCTTCGTACGATTTGTTACCATAAACAAGAACAAATTTGTTTTTTGGGTTACTGTCTAGAACAGACTTTACAATACTCATGATAGGAGTTATACCACTACCCGCAGCAAAAGCAGCAATGTTCTGAACCTCCTTTGTTGTTTTAAAAACAAAACGACCTTCTGGCTCCATTACATCTAAGGTGTCACCTACTTTTAATTGTGCGTTGGCATAGTTAGAGAACCCGCCTTTATCTACTTTTTTAATTCCGATGGTAATACCATCTTTATCTGTAGATGAACTAATAGAATAGGCTCTTCTAAGCTCTTTACCTTTAATTTCTTTTTTAATGGTGATATACTGACCTGCCGTAAAGGTAAAAGTCTGTGCCAATTCTTTGGGAATTGAAAATGTAACTGCAACAGAAGTTGGAGTTAACTTTCTAATATGTTTTACCGTTAGTGGGTGAAATTGCGACATATGTTCGTTTCTTTAAATCGATTTACAAAATTAAGCATGCTTTTTCGATATCATATGACATTTGTCAAAAAAGTGGAATTCTCTATGCTTTTGAGTGATATTTCAGATTAAATAATCCTTAATTTTTACTTTTTGAAAAAATAAATCTAAAAATTGTCCCTAATTTGATTTCGGTAACGTCATAGGATAAACAATATGAACTTAGTGTGAGTTCTATGTAAAACTAAAACAGTTAGATTATGAAAGATTTTATGATGATTTTTATTGGTGCAGATTACCAAGAATTAGGTTTGTCACCAGAGCAGTTGCAAGAACGTATGGGAAAATGGTTTGCTTGGAACGAAAAAATGCAAAAGCAAGGAATCGTGAAAGCAGGTGATGCTTTGGTTCCACATGTAAAAAGGGTGTCCGGACCAAACCGTACCGTAACCGATGCACCGTTAATAGAAGGTAAAGAATTGATTGGTGGGTATTACATTGTAAAGGCAGAAAATGCCGATGCAGTGGTAAAAATTGCTCAAGATTACCCAGATTACGATTTAAATGGCACCGTTGAAATTAGGGAAGTAATGGTTTTTGACCAACAATAATATATGGATCATAAAGTAGTTGACCATCTTTTTAGACATCATTATGGGAAGATGGTCGCTATTTTAACCCGTTTTTTTGGACTTTCCTATATTGAAACCATTGAAGATGCGGTTCAGGATACCTTTATAAAAGCCACTTCGCAATGGCGAACAAAAATTCCCGATAATCCAGAAGCTTGGCTCAATAGGGTTGCCAAAAACAGAACCATTGATATTCTGCGAAGTATACAGTCTGATAAAAATCGAAACCTTACCATAACTACAGGTGCTTCATCACTACAGATTGATGAACTTTTTCTAGATCATGAAGTTGCCGATAGTCAGTTGCGAATGATATTTGTTGCATGTCATCCCAGTTTGCATCCTAACGAGCAAATTGCTTTTGCCTTAAAAACCATTTCAGGCTTCAGTACCAAAGAAATAGCTGCAGCATTGTTGACAAAAGAAGAAACAATTGTTAAGCGATTAACCCGGGCAAAGAAAACGATTAAAGAAAAGAATATTCAATTTCAATACCCAAACCCAGAAGCTATACAAGAAAGAATCCTGCGTGTTATGGAAGTAATTTATTTGACTTTCAATGAAGGGTTTCATTCTACCAATCAAGATATATTAATAAAGGAAGATTTGTGTGGTGAAGCTATTCGGCTTTGCCAGCTTCTTTTGAAAAAAGAGCAATTTAGAAGCGGGACCTTATATGCCCTTTTTGCCTTGCTATGTTTTCATATGTCGCGTTTAGAGAGTAAAATTACAGTTGATAATCAGATCATTAATCTAAAAGACCAAGACCGTACTAAATGGTATTTTCCATTGATAAAAATGGGAAATAGTGCAATGAACAAAGCGTTGGAATATGATGATACTTCTGTTTATCATTATGAAGCATCCATAGCATCAGAACATTTAAGTGCTAAAACATTTGAGGCGACCAATTGGAGCAAGATCTCCTATTGGTATGATCAGTTGTATGCATTTCAACCAAATACTTTTACGCTTTTAAATCATGCTACTGTATGTCTTCAACTAAACGATTTAGAGAAAACAAATCAATTACTGAAAAGCATAGCCGTTTCTGAATTAGGCCAAAGAGCCTATTTATATTATGGTTGTTATGCTGAATATTATATCAAAAAAGGAGAAAAATCCTTAGCGATTTCTTTTTTAGATAAAGCATTGGCTGGAACAACAAATACCTTGGAAAAAGTATATTTGAAAGAAAAGAGAGAGGGACTGCGTTGATTTTTTTCCCCGCGCTACTGCTAGTCAGTGACTAGTGGCGGTTTTAAAAATAGACAAAATGAGCTTTATGGGTTAGGGTTGTCTGCCCAGGATTGTGGCCACCAGTTGCAAACTGGCGGTAGCGAAGAAAATTGATGGATTTTTCAAATATGTTTGTAACAATTTCTAGATTTTTCTTACTTATATTCCAAATACTAAAACCAACCGAATGTTTAAACAATTTACTTCTTTACAGTGGAAATCCTTTTTTAGGTCCTCCAACCTCGGTAAAAGTTTAGGGATAAAAATAGTAATGGGGTTTTTTGCGGTTTATATGTTAATATCGCTTGCCGTAACGGGTGGGGGTATGTATTTTATATTACGAAAAATCTTCCCAGATCAAAACCCTATATGGATCGTTAGTCAATATTTTATTTACTGGATTTTAATAGAGTTGATGCTTAGGTATTTTATGCAAAAACTTCCGGTAATGGACATAAAACCATTTTTGACCACTCCTGTTAAGAAAAGTACCATTGCACATTATATATTAGGTAGATCAGCGGCGTCTATTTATAATTTATTGACCTTATTTTTTATTGTTCCCTTCGCAATTGTGCTATTATTTAATAATTACCCGGTATTAAATGTACTATTATGGGTGGTTGCCATAAAGGCAATTGTTCTTAGCATTAACTATATAAACCTTTTGGTTAACAAAAATGATAAGGTGCTTATTGCTATTGTAAACTTACTCGTTTTGGGCTATGGATTAGATTATTTTGGGGTATTTTCAATTAAGGAATTTTTTGGGCCCGTTTTTCATGCACTTTACGCATATCCAATAACAGTATTGATACCCGTTGCTCTAGCCTTGCTCATGTATTATGTAAACTATACATATTTAAAAGATAAAATTTACTTAGATGCAAAGCTAAAATCAAAATCGGTTGAAGCAAATACGTCTGATTTAGCTTGGACCAAACGTTTTGGTGACATGGGATCTTTTCTGCAATTAGATCTTAAAATGATTTGGCGAAATAAAAGAACCAAATCTCAAGTATATATCTCTTTACTTTTTGTGTTTTACGGCTTGGTTTTCTATACACAGGACATATATAGCAGCATGATGCCTATGAAAGCCTTTGTAGGCATATTCATGACAGGTATTTTCTTAAGTAATTTTGGGCAGTTTATACCCGCTTGGGATAGTAGTTATTATAGTATGATGATGTCACAGAACATACCCATGCGTAAGTATTTGGAGTCTAAAGTATCTTTAATTACAGTAAGTATAGTGGCTATGTTTTTACTGACTATACCCTATGTTTACTTTGGTTGGGATGCCTTGGCTATTAATTTTGGATGTGCGCTGTATAACTTGGGTGTAAATATACCAGTCATTTTATATTTTGGTTCTTTTAATAAGAAAAGGATTGAATTAGATCAGAGTCCGTTTGGGAATATGCAAGGTGCAAGTGCAACGCAGTTTTTGGTAATGCTTCCGGTTTTGGTAGTTCCTATTATTATATTTTCCATCTTTTATTACATCTTTAATTTAGAAGTAGCAGTAGGAGTACTTTCAGTAATGGGAATAATAGGGTTTGCCATGAAAAATTACCTGTTAGGTTTAATAACCGAGCAGTACAAGAAAAAGAAATATGGAATGATTGCGGGCTTTAAAGAGAAAGCGAGTTAAGCTTTGTTCAATTATCAGCATTTTAAATCATCTTAATAGAATAGAACTACAAGATTATGATTACAATAGAAAATTTATCAAAAAAATACGGTTCACAACAAGTACTAAATATCGATTCTTTAAACATACCAACAGGGCAAAGTTTCGGACTGGTAGGTAATAATGGTGCCGGTAAAACAACCCTCTTTAGTTTGTTACTTGACTTAATTCAACCAACTACGGGTCATATTATTAATAACGAAGTTCAAGTAAATACTAGTGAAAATTGGAAACCGTTTACATCGTCTTTTATAGATGAAACATTTTTAATTGGTTACTTAACTCCAGAAGAATATTTTTACTTTATAGGTGACCTTCGCGGACAAAATAAAGCCGACGTAGATGCGCTCTTGGCACAATATCAAGATTTCTTTCACGGTGAAATATTAGGACAGAAAAAATACTTAAGAGATTTATCTAAAGGAAATCAAAAGAAGGCCGGTATCGTTGCTTCTTTTATTGGCAACCCAAAAGTGGTGATATTAGATGAACCTTTTGCGAATCTTGACCCTACGACACAAATACGCCTTAAACAAATTATTAAAGAACTGGCATCACAAAAAGATGTAACCGTTTTGGTTTCTAGTCACGATTTAATTCATGTAACCGAAGTTTGCGAACGTATTGTTGTTTTGAACAAGGGTGAAGTGGTTAAGGACATTGAAACATCTACCGAGACATTGAAAGAACTAGAGGTATTTTTTGGTGCTGAAAGTGCTAATGTGGTTGTGGAATAAAAGAGGTGTAAATATGTTTTTTCGAGCACAGTTGAGAACTAATTATGTATAACGAATAAGGTTTCAACCGCTCTCAACCAGTCGAAGTACATTTTATTAAAATTACTTTAAAAACTATAAAACCGACTGTAAAGTCGGTTTTTCATTTCTGTTTGTAATCTTAGGAATTATATAAATCGGTTGAAGGTAACTTTATATAGTTAATCAGTATAAAATATTAAGATACTAGATAATATTGATGTAAAACAAACTACCTAGTCTGTTATAATTGGCCATAAAAGTCTATTCGTAATGCAAAATGACAAAATAAAAACCCCTTTTGCCGATGAACAGTATAATAATATGGTTGTTTTTAAGTTAATCATACATACGTAGATCATCTATTTTGAACCTTAGAAACAAACTTATTTTATTCGGTGTTTTAACGAGTATGCTTTTTAATGCATGTTCCGTTAAGAAAGACAAGTTCGTAAACCGAAATTGGCACGCACTCAATACCAAATACAACACCTTGTATAATGGTGATATTGCTTTTGAAGAAGGTCGTAATACTTTAAACGACACTTATCAAGATGACTATTTTGAAGTGTTGCCAATAGAACGTTTAGAAGTTAGTGGCGAAATAAAACTGGATTCTGAAGACAACAATCCTAATTTTCTAATCGCTGAAGAAAAAGCTACCAAGGCTATTCAACGCCATAGTATGGATATTAAGGATGAAGAGCGAAATCCGCAAATAGATGAAGCTTTTCTGCTATTAGGTAAAGCCCGTTATTTTGACGAACGCTATATTCCTGCACTAGAATCCTTTAATTATATTCTTAATAAATACGCTGAAAGCGATAAACTAAACGAAGCTAATATATGGCGCGAGAAGGTTAATATTCGTTTAGAAAACGAAGATTTAGCCATAAAGAACTTAAAGCGTTTAATGAAGTTTGAACGTTTAAAAGATCAGGAATACGCAGATGCAAGAGCTATGATGGCACAAGCCTACATTAATTTAAAAGCACCTGATACTGCAGTTCAAAACCTAAAAATTGCATCACATTACACAAAAAAGAATCCAGAAAAGGGTAGATATTATTATATAATAGGTCAGCTTTATAATCAACTGGGGTATAAAGACAGTGCAAACTATGCGTTTGATAAGGTTATAGAATTAAATCGTAAATCGCCAAGGGTCTATATGATTAATGCGAAAATCGAAAAATTAAAGAATACTCAAATTACTACAGAAAATAAGGAAGAGGTGCTGGAGTATTTGACTAAAATGGAGTTGAATAGAGAGAACAGACCTTTCTTAGATAATATCTATAGACAAGTTGCTGAATTTCATTTAGAACAAGAATCGGACAGTTTGGCTTTGGTGTATTTCAATAAATCGTTAAGGGCTACCCAAAACAAACCTAAATTGAATGCATTGAATTATGAGAATTTAGCCGAATATAATTTTGATGAAAGTATTTATAAACCTGCTGGTGCTTATTACGATAGTGTTTTGACGAATTTGGCAGAGAACACCAAAAAATTTCGTGATATTAAAAAGAAGCGAGACAATTTAGAGGATGTTATTAAGTACGAGGATATTGTACATTATGCTGATAGTGTAATTTCACTCTACAAGATGCCCAAAGAAGAGCAATTGGCTTATTTTGGAAGTCATATAGAAACTTTACAAAAGAATAAAGAAGCAGCTCAGAAAAAAGAAAAAGACAGAATTACAGATGGACTTGCTGCATTTAGTAAAAGCAAAGGGGGTAAAGAAAATAAAGGTAAATTTTACTTCTATAATATTACTAGCTTAGGTTATGGCCAAAACGATTTTAAGAATCGTTGGGGAAATAGAGAATTAACGGATGATTGGCGATGGTCAGATAAATCGGTCATTAATAGCGAAAATGTAGCATTACAAAATGCATCGGGAGCTAATGATAGTACAAATGTTGTAAGTGAGGATGAAAAGTATTCTTTAGATTATTATATGGACCGCTTGCCTACTGATGTTACCGTTATTGATAGTTTAAAGACAGAACGTAATTTTGCTAATTATCAATTAGGATTAATATATAAAGAGAAATTTAACGAAAACCTTTTGGCTGCAGGTAAATTGGAAGACGTATTGGCATCTAATGCTGAAGAGCGATTAATACTACCTTCAAAATACAATCTGTATAAGATTTATGAAGAAGTAAATAGTCCGCTGAAAGATGGTATGAAGGCGGATATTATTGCCAATCATGGCGACTCTAGATATGCAGAGATTTTATTAAATCCACAAGCAGTATTGGCTGATAATTCCGACAGTCCAGAAAAACGATACGAGAATTTATTCGAAAAGTTTAAAGATCAAGAATATTTACAAGTAATTACAGGAGCAGAAGAAAACATCAATAGATTTACTGGTGACCCAATTGTACCAAAGTTTGAGATGTTGAAGGCAAATGCAATTGGCAGACTGCAAGGTTTTGAACTTTTTAAAGAGGCGCTAAATTATGTAGCGCTTACATACCCTAATAATCCTGAAGGTAAAAAGGCAGAACAAATGGTTGCAGAACAGCTGCCTAAATTAGAGCCTAAAGAATTTTCTCCGGAGACAGATTCAAAGGGAACATCTAACTGGAAAGTAGTTTTTCCATTTAAAAGAAGTAATAATGAAAAGGCTTTGAAATTAATGGAGCTTTTAGAAAAATCAATAAAAGATCTTAAATATAAAAGTATAGTTTCTAAAGACATTTATAACCTAGAAGATCAATTTGTAGTAGTGCACGGCTTTAAGTCTAAAGATTTTGCGCTTGGCTATGCTGAGCTTCTAAAAAACAATAAGGATTACCGTGTTGCTGATGAGAATTTTGTAGTTTTATCCGAAAACTATAAGATTATACAGGTACACAAAAATATAATCGATTATAGAAATACGCTTTTAACCCCAAAACCGTAAACAATGTTTTCAGACAGACAAAAACCTAAGGCTATGAATGAAATAGGAGGACAACCAAACAGAATTGAGAAGAACACCAAAATAAAAGGAGATATAATTTCAGAAGCTGATTTCCGTATTGATGGTAAGCTAGATGGTAACGTAAAAACTTCCGGAAAAGTTGTTATTGGTAAAGACGGTTACATTCATGGAAAGGTAGAATGTGTAAATGCAGATATAGAAGGTAGCTTTAATGGTGAACTTTTAGTGTCTGACCTATTATCCTTAAAAGCCTCGGCAGTTATTGAAGGTACTGTATCTGTAAATAAATTGGCAGTTGAGCCAGGGGCTACATTTAATGCTTCTTGCACCATGGGTGGTGGTAAAGGCACTAATGTTAAATCAGCTAATAATAATGGAACCGCAAAAGCCTCCTAAAGGCAATTCTGAACTTTTACGAACGGCTGCAAGTTTATCTGGTATTGCCATACAAATGGGTGCCACAATTTTTTTAGGCAATCTTTTAGGAGAATGGTTGGATCAAAAGTTCGAAAAAACGTATTTAGAAGACACAGTTACTTTACTTGCCGTATTTTTGTCCATATACTTGGTCATTAAAAAAGTAATGACCTTAAATAAATAAGGATAATTGCTTAAAAAAATACTTACATATATAGTCGTGTTCCTTTTAGTAGGCGCGACTTCTTTTTTTTTACACCAATTTATTTTAGGGAAAACAGCAGTATGTTTTATTCCTTTATTACAACAGGCATATATTTTTCATTTTTGTTTTTCTCTTGTTTTACTAATATTATTTCAAATTTTTAGTGGAGTAGATAAAATATTTCAACAATTAGGATTCATTTATTTAGGAGTACTCGTATTTAAAATAATAGTCATGACAGCTATTTTTTATCCACAACTTTTAGGAGAAAATATGTTATCCCGCTATTATAGGGCTTCCCTGTTAATTCCAGTTATTGTATTTTTGCCGCTTGAAGTGATTTTCATTTCAAAATTGATGCAAGGCAAAAAAGCTTAAATTTTAAAGCTCTAAAGTTGCGTAGATTAGGTTAATATTAACTACTTTTGCGCAAAATTTCAAGAGCTTAATTTTTGAAAAAGATATAATGAAGAAAGTTTTAGATACATTGAAAACGGCAGCACTACTTTTTGTATTATGTTTTTCCTTACAAGGATTTGCATCATCTGACGAGGACCAGAACCTTTCAGTAGACACTAAAGATGAAGTGGATGCATACATTTTACACCACATTAAAGATGCTCATGACTTTCATTTGTTTTCGTACACCTCTAACGGTGAGCGTAAGCATGTTGGGTTTCCATTACCTGTAATTGTTTGGTCAAGTAACGGTCTTGTTACATTTATGTCTTCTGCTTTTCACCATGATGATGATGGTAAAGTGGTTGTTGAGCGTAATGGATCTAGTTTTGTAAAGCTTCACAGTAAAATATATGAATTAGAAGCGGGTGCATCTCAGGTTGAATTCGATGAAACACATCACGCTACAAACGCACATAAAGTTTTAGATTTTTCTATTACTAAAAGTGTTATGGGGATTTTATTAGTGGGCTTATTTATGCTCATCGTTTTTGGTTCTTTGGCAAGACAGTATGCAGGTAAAAAAGTGCCAACAGGTTTTGGTAGAGTGTTAGAGCCATTGGTTATTTATGTTAGAGATGAAATTGCTTTACCAAACATTGGTGAAAAAAAATATAGAAAATTCACAGGATACCTATTAACGGTGTTCTTTTTTATCTGGATATTAAACTTACTAGGCTTAACCCCATTTGGATTTAACGTAACAGGGCAGTTAGCAGTGACAGCAGCTTTGGCAATTTTTACTTTAATCATCTATACTGTTAGTGGGAATAAAGATTATTGGATGCACATATTGTGGATGCCGGGAGTGCCTATTTTAATTAGACCTGTATTAGCAATTATAGAATTAGCTGGCGCTTTTATTATTAAACCATTCTCTCTTTTAGTTCGTTTATTTGCAAACATCTCAGCAGGACATATAGTTGTAATGAGTTTAATTGCAATTATGTTCACTTTGAAAAATAGTTTAGGAGTTGTTGGTGCAACAGGTCTTTCATTGGTCTTAGCATTTTTTATCACCTTAATTGAAGTGCTTGTGGCATTTTTACAAGCTTATATTTTTACAATGTTATCAGCATTGTTTATTGGTATGGCTGTTGCAGAGCATGATCACGAACATGAGCATGATGCTCAAGGTCATGAATTGCATGATGCAGAAGATGTAAGAGGGGATTTTATTTAACACGAGTTTTTTTTAATTTAATTATATAAATCAGTTTATTATGTACAATTTAATCGGAGCAGGTTTAATCGTAATCGGAGCAGGTATTGGACTTGGTCAAATTGGTGGTAAAGCAATGGAGGGTATTGCTCGTCAGCCAGAAGCAACAGGAAAAATTCAAACTGCGATGATTATCATCGCTGCACTTTTGGAAGGTTTGGCATTCGGTGCCTTGTTCTTAGGAAAATAAGAACACAAAAACCAAAGAACATTCTCCTGTAACGGTTGGTTGCAGGAAATGTTTTTTAATTATTGATTTAGGATTTAAAAAATAAGATATGGAAGTTTTAATTAATGATTTTTCACCAGGGTTGTTTGTTGTACAGACAATTTTATTACTAGGTTTAATTTTCTTATTGGTAAAATTTGCTTGGAAACCTATTCTTACCTCTTTAAATGAAAGAGAAGCTGGTATTAATGATGCCTTGGCTGCAGCGGATAAAGCACGTGCAGATATGCAGAATTTACAAGCAGATAATGAGAAAATGCTTCAAGAAGCACGTGCTGAGCGTGAGGCTATGTTGAAAGAAGCTCGTGAAATCAAAGAAAAAATGATTTCTGATTCTAAGGAGCAAGCAAAACTAGAAGGTGATAAAATGTTGAAGCAGGCGCAAGTTGCTATAGAAAGCGAAAAAAAAGCGGCTGTTGCAGATATTAAAAACCAAGTAGCTCAATTATCAGTAGCTATTGCTGAAAAAGTTATCAAAGAAGAATTATCTAATAACGATAAGCAATTAAAGTTAGTAGATTCATTGTTGAGCGATATAAAACTTAACTAAGAGAAATAATGAGCGAATCAAGAGCTGCATTACGTTACGCAAAGGCAATATTAGATATGGCCAAGGAAAACAAAGCCTTGGATGCTGTTGAGAAAGATATGCGTTCAATCGCCGCTACTGTTTCTGATAGTAAAGAATTAAGAGATGTATTGGCAAATCCGGTTGTATCTGGTTCATTGAAGAAAAATGCCTTGCTTGAAATTTTTAAGGGCAGTCATTCAATTACAGAAGGTGCTATTAACATGTTAGTAGACAACAAGCGTTTAGGAATGCTAAATGAAGTTGCTTTAAAATACATTATCCTTAACGAGCAATTAAAAGGTAAAGATGTAGCTTATGTTACAACTGCTGTACCTTTAGATGCGGCTATGGAGAAAAAAGTGTTAAAGCAGGTTGCTACCATAACTGGTAATGAAGTTACCATAGAGAACAAAGTTGACGAAAGTATCATAGGCGGATTCATCCTTAGAGTAGGAGATTTACAATATGATGCCAGTATCGCCAATAAGCTAAGTAATATTAAAAGAGAATTTTCAAATAGTCTATAA
>TARA_R110002051_G_scaffold317222_2_pt1 | contig 73835 bp, 64 predicted proteins | sample TARA_R110002051 | Tara Oceans TARA_R110002051 (sample SAMEA4397023) | marine metagenome | biome: Polar Biome; feature: [MES] marine water layer (ENVO:01000295) within the mesopelagic zone...; material: water (ENVO:00002006), including particulate matter (ENVO:01000060) such...
ACGTTGGTCCTTTTTGATCCGGTTATAGCATGCCTCGACCTTGTCGCGGTCACCCTCCAGAATCTGGAAACACAGGCGGTCATGATACACCAAAAGGCCGGTGATACCGTCGCGGGCATTATTCGCCTTTGACGCTGTCAAAAGATCTTTGATTTGCACCGCATCCAGAGGGGTTGCTGTCGTGCTGAAGTAGATCATTTGATAAACCACTGTCTTTGATGTCCTTTTGGAAGGGATAAAAATGGGTGTGCGAATGCGTGCGGATAAAAATTGAACTCAACAGCTAACGCCCCAGAAACCGAACGGGTTCCAAAAATAATTTTTTCGTGAGCGGTTTGTTTTTGGGGGGTGCAAATTGGTGGGCAAAAAAATGCCCCTTAGGGTGGGGCGGATAGCGCATAATTATATGGCGAAAAGCGCCGCCATGAAGTAGGGTCGGGATATGAAACCCGCGCGCACCATTCATGATCCTATAACTGACAGTGTACCTCGGATGCCGGCTTGGGTCACGTTGCAATCTCCACAAAGCACTGAAGATGTGGCGTTTTTGTCGGGCGCGGGGTTAAGCCATTTGCATTCTGTGTTGGCGTCTGCGGCGGTTCCCCAAGGGTTGTTGCACGCGCGTTTGGCGTTGCGTGCGGCCGAGGCAGGCATGGCGATATTCGGGCGGCCCGAACGTGCGGCAGACCTGCGCGACGCTGTGCATCTGCTAAGGCCAGGTGACCAACCCGGCCCTGCCGGAGAGGTTTATCAAATGTGGGATAAGGCTGCGGGGCAACCCGTGTCAGTCAGTGGATTAGGGGACGCGCTGCCAATGCACGAACCTGCGCAAATTGGTGCTTGGTTGGATGCGGGGCAGGGTGGGCCGGTCATGCGGGCCGCGTCGGTGATCGAGACGGTTTTGACGCAAGCGCCACGTGCGGAAGTCGCGGCGCTTATTTTGGCGGATGCGGCGTTGTCACAGGCATTGGGGTGGCGCGATCTGGTGCCGCTTTTGGGGTTTGGTTTAAAGCCCGGCGACCTGCGCAAAACCGGTGATGACCTGCGCGTGGCCTGCCACAAGGCGATTGTGTCGTCCTCGGGTGAAGCTGTGAAACTTGCGTCCGATTTGACCCGCCGCGCGGGGCGGCTGAATGCGGTAGTCCCCAAGCTGCGGGCCAAGGGATCTGATGCTGCGGTCGAGATGTTTCTGACTCGTGATGCGGTGGCACCCGCCCGGTTGACGCCACTTAGGTCAGATCGCGCCGCGCGGCGGTTATGTGACCGTCTGGTTGAACTGGGCGTTGTGCGCGAATTGACCGGGCGTGATACGTTCCGGCTGTATGGGGTCTAGCATGGTCAAGGATCGATCCGCCCCTGATCTGGACCGCGAATTATCAGACGTGCCGCCCGAGCAGCGCTGGCGAGAATGGATGCGGCGGATCGAGGCGGTTTTATTTGCCACCGCATCGCCTGTCCCGCCCGAGGAATTGGCGCGGGTTGTGGGGGCGGGTGCCGCGATTGATTTGCTGATCGAAGACCTTGCTGCCGATCTTGAGGGGCGATCGTTCGAGGTGGCAAAGGTTGGCGGTGGCTGGATGCTGCGTACGCGGGCCGTCTATGCGCCAGTGATAAAGGCCGCGGCAGATGTGGGCGATCAGCTGTTGGGCCTCAGCGAGTTTGATATTGCCGTGTTAGCTGCTGTTGCCTACCATCAGCCCATCACCCGCGACGGCCTCAAGGATATCTTTGGCAAAGAGATCAGTCGCGATTTGATCGGGCGGTTATATGCGGCCGATTTGATTGCCACCGGGCCTCGTAGTCCCCGCCGTGGTGCGCCTTATACCTTTGTAACGACCGAGCGGTTTTTGGTGGCATTCGGGTTGGAAACGCTGCGCGACTTGCCGGACCGCGAGCAGTTGGCGGATGCCGGATTGATGGAATAGCCTGTTGTGATTTGCATCTAATATGTAAATGATGGAAGGTCTAATGATCAAATGGTGGTGCTTCTAATAGACAAATGGTGGATGCTCTAGTACACAAATAAAAACAGGCTGGCAGTGAGCGGAGAGGGCAGGGCAATGACGCAGACAGAGGCATATTTGCCGCGGCACCTTGTGACCGAGCTGGAAGAGGCGGTCGCGTCCGCGCGTGTTGTGAACCTGATTGGCCCCAGGCAGGTTGGCAAGACGACCCTCGTTAGGGATTTGTTCGGGCATGGCCGTTTTATCACGTTGGATGATGCCGCGGTTTTGGCGGCGATTGAGGCGGATCCGGAAGGACAGCTTGCCAGCTTGATACAAGATTTGGGCCCCGCACCGCTGATTATCGACGAGGCGCAGCGGTCCAAGAAGCTGGCGCTGGCGATCAAGAGGATCGTTGATGCGGATCGCCGCAAGGGGCAATTTGTTCTGACCGGATCATCCAACGTTTTCACGACCACCGATGTGGCGGATTCGCTGGCGGGCAGGATGCGCACGCTGAAACTTTGGCCCTTGTCTGTGGCCGAGATTAAAAGCGCACCGGTCAGTCGTTTGGTGGATTGGGCGATGCAGAAACAACCCCAGCTTGGCCAGATATCTGACCCCGAACCCCTAGCGCGGGGGGATTACATCGACCTTATTCTGGCGGGTGGTTTTCCGGAAACCAGAACGCTGCCGCTGCGGTCGCGCCAGCGCGGGTATCGCGATTACATCGATGCTGTGGTTGAACGGGATGTGGCTGACATTACGCCAGTCCGGAAACCGGATGCTTTGCGTATTCTGATTGATCAAATGGCCGCGCGATCGGCGCAAGAGATCAACACCTCTGAGCTGGCAAAGCTGACCAAGCTGCAGCGGGTGACCGTTGATCAGTACCTTGATATTCTGATGCGTCTTTCGATGCTGACAAAGCTGGGGGCTTGGACATCGGGCGAAGGTAAGCGCGAGATCAAGCAGCCCAAATATCATTTCGTGGATTCAGGGATCGCCTGCGCCTTGCGCCGCTTTACGGACGCGACTTTTGACATCGACAATACGCCGCAGGCTTTGGGCGGGCTGTTGGAAAGCTTTGTCGTGGGAGAGTTGCAGCGTGCCTTGCCGCTGCAAGACGCGGATTACCGGATGTATCATTGGCGCAGCGCCGATCAGCGCGAGATTGATATCTTGATCGATGGGGGCAATCATCTGGTTAACGTCGAGGTGAAATCATCCGCCACTGTCAGCGCGGATGATTTCAAGCATCTGAAATGGTTCGCCAGCGAAGGGCCGGGCCGGACCAAAACCTGCACCGGTGTGGTGTTCTATCTGGGTCGCGAAAAGCTGTCTTTCGGGGATGGGAATTATGCCCTGCCGGTCAGCGCCCTTTGGAGCGGGATCACGCTTTGACGGTTTAACGCTGGCCGGTTTTTGAAGGCGGCTGCGTCACTATTGTCTCTATTTTTAGGTTTCACAGCTTGTTAGGGGCCGCCGCCTATATCCTTGGGCCGACCGCCTGAAGGAACCTAGCATGCCGTTAACCTGGGACGCGCTTTACCTTGGCAAGACTGCCTTGGATATTGATGAGACTGAAAATGATGGGGGACAAGCCGACAATGCCGCCGTGTTGGTTGGCAACACCTACGGCACTGCCGGTGATCCGCTTTGGGATCACGTTGTTTCTGTCACGGCCATCGACAACAACGGTCAAGCGGACATACTCGATAGTGATAACAATTTTCGCTATGATCAACTGCGGTTTGATGCCGATGATGGCAATGGTTTACAAACCAATCTCTTTGACTCCGCACCGATTTATAACGCGACGCTGACCTATACCGACGGTACCACCGCAACGATTACGGCGGTGATCATGCAGGATACGCAGGGAAATCTATTTCTTGCGCCGGAATATTCAGCCGGCCCCGATATAGATGCGATGGAGGCCAAGGCGATTGAAAGCTTGACGCTGGATTCACTGAATTCAACGACCGGCGATGCCGCGCCATCGCGGATTCAGACCGAATTTGTTTGCTTTGCCTCGGGCACCTTGATTGCCACCCTTGATGGGGACCGCGCGGTCGAGGATTTGGTGCCCGGTGATCTGATTATGACCCATGACAACGGACCACAGCCGCTGTTGTGGCGGGGCGCGCGGACCCTCAAGTTTTCTGTCGCGGCTCAGCACCCGCAGCAGCCGATTGAATTCAAACCCGGCGCGCTTGGCGTCGGGCAACCGAAACACAGGTTGGTTGTTTCACCCCAGCATCGCATGTTGTTGCACACTGGAGATCGCGAGGTGCTTGCCCCTGCTCTTGGGTTTGTTGGTGCTGCGGGCGTGCGTAAAATGCGCGGGTCGCGATCTGTCACCTACCATACATTGCTGTTGGCCAATCACGAGATCATCATTGCCAATGGTGCCTTGGTCGAGAGTTTTTATCCCGGCCGTGTGGCGATGGACGTATTGACCGCAATGCAAAAACTGATGGTGGTTGTGCTGCGGCCCGCCGTCTTGCGGGATCCAGATTGCGGTTTTGGCCCCTATGCGCGCAAGACCATCAGCCGCCGCGACGCCGAGGCGCTTGTGCGTGGCGCTGGTATCCGCAGCAGGTGCAAGGCGGGCGACGCGCAGGGGCAAAGACCCCTCGTGCATTAGGGTCTGGGGTGTATTCCGTCAGCCATCAGTCACGCCCATTGTCCGTATACGCGGTGTGCGTTCGGGCAATGGGCGCGGCAAGAGCCGTTTAGCGGCTTTCAAAATAGTTAAGCGGCACTTTCAGATAGGACCGTCCGTTATCTTCGGGGGCGGGCAGGCGGCCGCCACGGATGTTGACCTGAAGGGCGGCCAACATCAGTTTAGGCAAGGCCAGTGTCGCATCGCGGGCATCGCGCACGGCACGATATTCAGCTTCGGTGGGCTTGTCCTTCCAGTGAATATTGCTGGCAAGATGCTGTGCGACCGTTGCCTCGCATTCTGCGGGGCGTTTGGGGGCATAGTCATGGCCGACAAAGACGCGCGTGTATTCAGGCAGGGCAAGAATTGCAGAGATGCTGTTGTATAGCTCGCCCGAATTGCCGCCCGGAAAATCGGCGCGTGAACTGCCGCTGTCGGGCATCATCAACGTGTCATGTACAAAGGCGGCATCGCCCGCGACATAGGTGATCGAAGCCAGCGTGTGGCCGGGTGAAAACATCACGGTCACTGGCACGTTGCCCACCATGAATATGTCGCCATCGGCGAACAGGTGATCCCATTGGCTGCCATCGGTGGGGAAATCATCGGGCAGATTATAGATATCCTGCCACAAGTTCTGAACGCTGGTTACCTTTTCGCCGATCCCCGTTTTGGCACCTGTTTCCGCTTTCAGCCATGGCCCGGCTGAAAAATGGTCGGCATGGGGGTGCGTGTCGAGTATCCATTCCAGCTCGATCCCGGTTTGACGGACATAGAGCAAAATTTGCTCGGCGTTTTTGGTTGATGTGGCACCGGCCAGTGGATCGAAATCCAGCACAGGATCGACGATCGCCCCTTTCATGGTGACGGGGTCGTGAAAGACATATTGCCAGCTTCCGGTTGGTTCATCCCAGAAACTTTTGACGACTGGATTGCTCATATTTACTGTCCTTATGCTCGGCTTTTGATCGATTACAGATTGCGTTTGGAAACATATTTAATATCGTGAATGTATATTTCCAGTGATAGGCTGCATTGACCGTAATCCTTGTGGCAGCGTGGGAATCTGATCTGGGTCAATTTCTGCCGAAATCCGCAAGATGTCTTGACCCGTCACTTAAGATAGTATCTGAGTATTTAAGTAAGAATAGTGCGGCGCGGCCAAAAGCCGTCGCATGGTAACGAGTGGTGCTGTCGAAATGGGCTGCACTCTCTTTTCCCCGCCTGCTGCGCCTCACTTGGCCCAGCACGCACGCCAATAACTCCGGAGGCACAGATGGTTGATATCGCCCCGACACATACGCCGCGCACCCGTTTCGGGGATGAACCGACGTTGAAAGCCGCGGGTCTGGAGGCACGGCAAACATGTCGCCGGCGCGAAGTCATGTATGATGCGCTGTGCGAGGGCGGGTCGGATACGGCCTGCTTGGAGGCTTTGTGCGACTGGCTAGAGGAGCGCAAGCGATGAGCGGAAGACGATGCCCCGTGCGATTTGACCTGTGGTGCCTTGGCAAGCGTTGCCTGTCCCCCTAGAAGTCCGCCGGAATCCTCCGCTTGTACATTTTCCCCCAGCTTGATTACGGATCAGCAAGGTGTTTCATGGCTAAAACCCCAAGTCCCTGCATCGACGTTTGCAAATTCAAACGTGAAGGGCACTGTATCGGATGTTCGATGACAAAGGCGCAAAAGTCGCTTTTCAAGTCGCTGAAAAAGGACGGGCACCGTGCGGGTTTCGTTCAGATGTTAACGGCGCAGCAGGAGCGGCTGGGGAAGTATACGCATTGGGACGTAGCGTATCGCAAAAAGCTGGCGAAACGCAAAATCGCGGCCGAGAAGATTCTCTAGCCGCGACTTTGACAGTGTGGTCGGTGTTGATCAGCCCGCGAGATGCGCGCGCAGGAACCAAGCGAATTTTTCATGGGTTGTACCGCGCGAGATGCACAGATCTTCGGTCAATGTGTCGCCATGTTCGGCGGCCAATTCGCCCGCGCCCGCCAGTGTAGAGGCCAGCGTTTGCTGTGCTTCCATCATGATGCGGATCATTTCTTTGTCCGTGGCGTGGCCGTCGTGTTCGTTCACTTTTGAACGCTTCAACATACCGGCAAGCGTGCCTTCTGCATGCACGTCCAATGCGCGTACACGTTCGGCCAGATCATCCTGACCGATAAAATGGTCTTCGTAAATTTTTTGGAAAAGATCATGCAACGGGCCAAAACCCATGCCTTTGACGTTCCAGTGAAAATTTTGCGCAAGCATTGTCGTCACGGCGGTTTCCGCCACGGACTGGTTCAATGCGTCAGCAATTGCTGTTTTGGCGTCGGTGGTCAACGCAGCTGCGGTCTGAGTCATCTGCTCACCCCAATTCTGATGTTTAAATTTGTGGCTGGCTGGCGGGCAGCTGGCTTGCCTAGCCCTTAACATAGAGGTCAAAATCGGTTTGCCAAGTCTTTTTAGAATTATTCTAAATCTTAGAAAATTGCTCGGAAATGCGTCCAAGCAAAAACCCGATATATCTGCGGTCTGCGGCAGTAATCCGCGACTTCAAAAGAAAGCTCAGGTTGCTAGTATCGCCACCCCAAATGCAGAACAGGCAGCGCATCACCCAGGATTCGTCAAATGACAGCTCGGTCGCGCCGGGCGCAAACCAGGTGATCTGTTTCTGAGTGGCACCCGGAAGGCATTTGATAAATGTCTGAACAAAGGTGCGTTTCGCGTCTTCGCCGTCGAGGGTCAAAAGGGCGCATGCTTCAAACAGGTCTGTGCGTGCAGCCACGCGGCACCCCATTGCGGCCAGCCGCAAATTATTAAGAACTGCGCGTTGCCCCGTTGTCATCTGGAATGTTGGTGCAGGACGTTCTAACCCGCCTTGGTCCATCACGGGCAGAGTAGAAACTTGCGCCATATTTTGCGGTATCCGTCGGTTCCGGGCAGGGGGAGGTGAATCGCCGTTTATTATTCCCGACTATACTTATAAGGTATTAGCGGAAATTCAAGCGGGGAAATTTTTACCCCAACACCTGATGCTGCACGGGAACCGGAAAATCGGTTTCTAACAGGCCGGTGTGGTGGTGTCCGACATCCGGGCAATCGAGTACAAATCAAACGCCTCGGATACGGTTCCTTTTCCCCATATCAGCCTTGGGTCCGACGTACCGATCGAAACAGCGCGAAACGGCAAATCGGCCACCGGTTGACCGATCTCTAACGCGTGTTCCCAGTCGACCGGAGTGATCGTTGAACCGTTCACAATCAGATTGGCGGGTTTGAGATCGCCGTGGATCAGCCCCTTGGCGTGGACGAGTGTGATGATGTCGGCGAGTTGCTTGAGTAAAGTTGGCCAAAGATCGACCGACACCTGCGACAGGGGTGACCCTATTATCAGCTCACGGCGCACGATCAGCATGTCTTGCTGGCGTTCGACATTCAAAACACGAGGGGCGTTCAATCCAGACAGTCGCTGCATGGATTGAAGCTCGTTCTCTAAAAGCTGGCGAGACAGACCAGATTTTGCACGCTTTTCAACGATCCTCTGCCCGTTCCAGTACGTTATCTCGGGCTTGGGCTTGGCTGATAGTGGGGTCACGACGGAACACCCGCATGGAGAGGGCAGCAGATCACATCAGCAAAAGTTTGTCGCGCAAGGCGTACCAACCACCAGTCTCTGAAATGATTGCCGGAACGTTGTACTGACCAAATATCCGCGTAGCACCGCGCCTGCGAAAAATGTCAAACATAACCGCGCTTGCCGGCCCGTTCGCTTTTTTCGTGGCACTTCCACCGCCTATTGTTGACAGCCGCATTTCAACATTAGCGCGCCAGTGCAGTTCCATTGCTGTGCGATTGATGAGGGTTTCATATTTCAATTTCACGCCTGCACGCGCCAATGCTACGGCGACGCCCGTTGCAAAGCCAACTGCGCCGATGGGGATCGCTGCCCCGGCGAGTTCGGTACTGCGAATTCCTGCTTTAAAAACCTTGGCTGTCATGCATGCTTTAACCCATTGCTGGACCGTCATACTGCGTGGATATTTCTTGGCTATTCCATCGAGCATCTTCAAATGTGCAAGCGTTGATCCAGTGGCGTTCGTGTGCATCATAATGCCTGATACGTCGACTTGCGTGGCTTGTGAGGCAAGCGTTCCTGCAGTTGCGAGCGTCGCTGCACCCATTTTTTTATAGGAGCGGTTTAACATGTACTTGCTCGTTCGCGGGGAGGCTGTTTGAGTGAACCCATGTGTCATGAAAAAAGGGTTTGGCGGGGCAAGTTCGTTGATACCATCAACTTCCGCATTAAGATCTTTGTAAAAATGCAAAAGAACGATCGGAACGCCAATGCCGATTTCTCCGCCAACAGTCTCTGCAATCTTCCAGGCTATCGACTCTGCGGCTTCTTCAGTTGCACCCATTTAAAAACTCCGAATTATTAAGCGCCAACGCGCGTTATGATGAAATGACTTGTACTCGAACAAAAATATATTTTACGGATTATGGTATCGTCCTAACATTTTTGGGGCAAATACAATAACAAATTTTAAGGTGCATTTCTAAGTGCGCCAAGGATAACTCCGGCGTCAGTTGCTTTGCCGAGGAAGCTTTGGAATTTGGCCAAGCTTCACGGGCAACACACTAGGTTTGCACCTTACGCTCACATAGGGGTTGGTTTTTGAGACCTATGCGCCATACTCGGAGCGCATTGAGAATAGGACATAGCATGCCTGAAGAATCGATAGTTGCGATCCTGTCGGTCGACAAAAAACTCGACCTAAACATTACCGATTTTTCGATACACGAAACTTTGTCCGAGGTTCCGACGTACAGCGTGACTGTATTGGACCAGAGTACACAATTGGACAGTCTTGTCGGTGTTACCTGTGAAATCAACTTTGCGGCTGATGCCTATACGGTTTCAGAAACGCGCAGTTTTAGCGGTCTTGTCATGTCCGTTGAGCGTGTGTTGGATCGCTCTGGCTCGCCATACCTGAAGCTGGAAATACGTCCGAAACTGGCTGTTCTTGGCCTTAGTGTGCACAGCGCAATATATCAAAAATCCACGTCTTTGGATATCTTGGAGAAGGTTCTACAACGCAATGGGCTGGCGAACGTCAAGGTTACCGGGACCATACCTCAAGCCAAGCGCGATACGGTTATTCAGTATAATGAAAACGACTTGGGTTTTTGCCGTCGCATCCTCGCCGAAGAAGGGCTCGCTTTCTATTTTCATGACGGCACGTCGCCCGAAACACTGGTGTTGCATGACGTGCGTAAACCTTTCCCCTCTGACCACAAAGAGATCGAGCTGACGGATGCTCAGATGTCAGACGTTGGGCGCATTGAAGCTTCAAGCCTTTCCTTGAGGCGGTCCTTGGGTCCAGACAAGGTCGAACTGACCCACTATGACGCAAGCGACGCGGATCAGGTGACGGCGGGGCCAGCTGTTTCAAGCGAAACCAAATCACCCGTCACGCCTACGGTGCTTGAGTACCGGCCTGTCATTGTTGGCGACATCAAGAAAGACGAACTGAAGGTTCTTACCAACGCAGCCCAGCGTCCAGAATTGGCGATAGCTGGTCATTGTGAACATCCAGCCATGCACTTGGGGCAGGCGCTTGATATTGCGAGCAGCGAATTTTCAGACATGGCTGGCCGCTATATTATTTCGAGCATCACGTATACGCCAACGCGCGGCAACGCATTGATGTGCCGATTTGAAGCTGTCCCAAAGGGCCATGTGCCTGCGCCTGAACGTTTGCCAAAACCGCTAATTGCGGGGGTACACAATGCGATTGTTGTCAGCTCACAAGCTTCGGCAAAAGTTGGCGACCCTGCCTGTGATGAGAAGGGGCGTGTGCTTGTCCAGTTTTTTTGGGACGTAGCCGACAGCAATAGCGGTTATATCCGCGTGTCGGAGCCGTTTGCTGGCAAGGGGTATGGTGCACAATTCACGCCACGCGTCGGGCATGAGGTTCTGGTTTCTTTTTTGCATGGCGACCCGGATGCGCCCGTCGTTACCGGACAACTATACACTGAAAAACACAAGCCGCCGTTTAACGAAAAGAACACTCACAAATCTGGATTTCGCACCCAGTTAAAGGACGGCAAGCAAAACGAGTTGGAGTTTAACGACGAAAATGACAAGGAACTTATTGGACTGCGTGCTGGCCGGGACTTTGAGTTGATTGTGAATGAAAACGTGACGCGCGAGGTCAAGAAGAACGACACAACTAAGATCGAGGAAAAAAGTAAGCTTGATATTGGTGACTCTTGGGACATCACAGTCAAGAATGATCAGACGACCAAAGCTGATAAAATCACGCTTACGGGTGACAGTGAAATCACCTTGAAGGTTGGATCTTCTAAAATTGTTCTGAGTTCGAGTGGCATTGTCATTGATGCGCCAAAGGTCGAGATTAAGGGCCAATCCAAAGTTGATGTAGAGAGCAAGGGCCAGCTGGCTTTAGCTGGCATGTCGAGCAAGCTTGAAGCGAAAACAGCGCTTGACGTCAAAGGTATGAATGTCTCGGTGAAGGGCAGTTTAAAAACTTCACTTGAGGGAACTATGAGCGAAGTCAAAGGGTCAGGGATGGTGACGATCAAAGGCGGCGTCACCATGATTAACTAGGATCAGAAAATGCTACGTAAAATTCCATTTGATACCAGCGGTCCGATCCTTGAGCGGTTCGCCCTTAGCGAAGAGGCGGCGGGAGCCGCATCCGCTGAGCTGGAGCCCGAAGCGGCGCTTGGGGCACTGTATAAGGGTGAGCATATGGTCGATATGGCCAATTTTTTCGCCCATGGTATGCCGCCGCGAGAGGGCGTGTGTTGGGCCGTTGCTGTGCTGCGAGAAATGCGGCCAGAGATGAGCGCGGCAGACAAAGAGATATTGGCGCTGGCTGAAAAGTGGATCAAGGACCCGCAAGAAGCTGTGCGTATCCGCCTTATGGAAGAGGCCGAGAGCCGAGACAGTGAAGACCCGATTTTTTGGTTGTGCAACGCCGTTGCGTGGAACGGGTCGGGCAGCATGGCCCCCAAAGACGGGCCCGTGGTTTTGCCTCCGATCGGGTTGTATGCGTCGGCTCTTTTGGGCGCTGTCGGGCTACTTGGCGGTACCACAGAAGAGAGCCTGAAAGCCCTTCACGAAAGCGCCTATCGCTGGGGTATGAATGTGGCGCAAGGAGGCTGGCCAAATCTGGCTGACTGATTTCTAGACGGGAGATAATAGATGCCTGGACCACCTGCCGCGCGCATTACAGATATGCATGTTTGCCCGATGACAACGGGCCCTGTTCCGCATGTTGGCGGCCCTATTATTGTACCCGCCGCCCCGACGGTTCTGATTGGTATGATGCCTGCCGCAGGGATGGGGAGTATGGTCACATGTGTTGGGCCGCCTGATACAATCATTAAAGGCAGTGCGACGGTTTTGGTTTCAAACAAACCACTTGCACGCATGGGTGACAGCTGTGCCCATGGGGGCGCGATTGTTCTTGGGTGTCCTACTGTTCTGGTTGGAGGCTGACATCTGACCGCATTTTCAAAGCCTTCCTGAGATATGCCGCTTTGAGGCAAAACTCTGGCACCGATCATTATTGGTGCTTTGGAAAAAGTTTATTTATTACAAACCTTTAAGAGAATGCTGTAAAACTGGGGAATTTTCTTTTGGCATTTTTCGGCCATTAGTACTATTAAGTATTTGGTCCGTAAGGTTTTTGATGTCCAGCTTGAAGTCGTATTTTCGTACTTCAACTAGAGGCATTTAACGCGAGTGGTGCCAGCCTATGTTTCGGAACGTTATTTTTTAAAATCAAAGCTTACCCAAAAGGCAAGTCTTTACCATGGCACGTATTAATTGGCTCGCTTTTCGAGAAATATACTTTAAAATTCTGGTTTCAATACTCGTTGTTATTGCCGCAATGCTATTGTTGCAAGACGCGCTTAACCATCTGAAATTACGCGCGTTAGTAGCTGAGGCTACTTCTTCGAGATTGCAAATTTCGGCGTCGACGATCGAGTCTGCGATCGTCCGCTCGGAAGGTCTTGGCCTTTCCATGGATGAAATGGCTGGCCTGCAAGATTTGCTGGATCGCGAGCGTGAGCGGGATCCGAGCGTTGTGCAAATCGAAATAGTTTCTCCTATCGGAGCACCTGTTGTTTCTTCGGGTTCCGGGCCGCTTGTTCCGACGGGCACCGATCTGGCTGAGGACATCGAGAAAGAACGCGAGCAAGCGTTGAGGCGCGTTCTAGGCGCGCGCGATAAGGTGACGTTGTTCGACGCGGGTTCGCATTTGTACACAGGTCGTGTCATCTACGATTCAAGCGACGCCATCATGGGGGCAATTATCCTCACGACGCCGACGGTTGCATATATGCAGCGCGCAAATCTGGCCTCTGAGAAGATGAGGAAATCTTATCTGATCGTCTTTGCAATTGTCGCGGCATTGCTCATTCCCTTTATCGTGGTTCAGTTTTCCGGTGTGCGCTACGCGTTCCGCGCATTCGATCCAGATCTGGTTGGCAAGGGGGTGAGTAATGGTGACGATTTCCCGCCGGAAACCCGGGAATTGCTTGCTTCAATCGAGATGGGGAATAGCCAGTATTCCAAAAGTTCAGAAGAGCTGGATGACATTCTAAAGCATGATGTGACAGGCATGAGTGATGAACAGGCCGCGCTTGGGAAGAAAATATGAGCGATATTTCACAAGCTGTTCGCGTCTCGCTGATTTCCGGCTTTTCACGCCGTCTTTTCCTAAGCACCTCGCTGGCAATGGTGCTTGCCGCGACGTTGAGCCTGATAATCACCGTCGTACATTTCAACGCAGGTTTGCGCCCTTACCTTGTAGATAAGGCGCGCGCCGTTGCTGTGTCGGTCCAGCAGGACATCGAATATGCAATGAGCATTGGTATTCCGTTTGAAGAAATTCGCGGTCTGGACCAGCATATGGACGCTCTGGTTCGGGAGCACCCCGAAGTGAGCGCAATGCGTGTTGATGCCGTCTCGACTGGTGTTGATGGGTCTGGTGCGTTTGACAGTGAAGCGGACAAAAAAACTGGCATCGCCTCCCTCATTATTTATGCTGTGTCCGAGCTTTCCTCTGCCCTGTCTCTAGGCGACGAGTACGTGGATACCGTGTCTGTCGAGGTCGTTCAAAACGGTGTCGTGCTGGCAAACGTCGTCTCACATATGGATGAGAGTTATCTAAATGGTAAGATGACGTCGGTGTTTTTCGATACGCTCGTGATTTTGATTGCGGTGTCGCTGGTCGCGCTAGAGGTCATCGTCGTTCTTTCAACATCGCAACTTTCTGAGCCTTTCCTGGTTGCTGAAAGGGCCCTGAACTATCGCGCCGCGGGGGACCTGAGGCAGTATCAGGGCGGGCTTGGCCGCGGTCGCCTTTCACGGTTCATTAGGACGCTGAACGTGTATAATGCCACGCTTCGGGATCGGCTGAGATCGGCGATGGAGAGCGTCAAAGATACGCGCATCCGTGAAGAGCTGGCTGGGTTTTCCGAACGCACAAAGCTTTTTGTGACAGATGCGCGGCAGCAAGCATCGATCATGGATGCACGTATTCCGTTGTTTGTTTTCTGCTTTGCGGAGGAGCTGCAAAAATCGTTCCTGCCGCTGTTCGTGGCAGAATTCTATTCCGAGGGTGATCTATTCTCGCGCGATATAATGATGGGTTTGCCAATTTCGGCATTCATGTTTGTTATCGCCGCGTTTACGCCATTCGCCGGCAAGCTGGTCGACAAGTTTGGCAACAAGCCGTTGTTTCTAGCTGGATTGGTCCCAGCCATCGGTGGCTACTTGATGTGTTATCTGGCGCAAAACAGTAATGATATTCTGATCGGTCGGTCCATGACCGCGATCGGCTATGCCGTTATTACAATCAGCTGTCAAAGCTATATTGCAAATGTTGTTGTCGCCGAAAACAGGGCGCGCGGAATGGCCGTCTTTGTCGGCGTCTTGATGAGTGCAACCATGTGTGGCACGGCGATTGGCGCAATCTTGGCTGATTGGCTCGGTTTCAAAGCCGTATTCTTGTTTGCGATTTGCTTTGCCGCGATGGCCGGATTTCTGGGCTGGAACATGTTGAGCACAGATTTGCCCGCTGTGGAAAAGAAGAAACCAGCGGCAAACTTGAGCAGAAGCCCGATTGCGACGTTGCTTCGAAATTCTCAATTCGTCTTGATCGTGCTTTTCTGTGCGATACCGGCCAAAGTGATACTGACAGGTTTCCTTTATCTTTACGTGCCGATTTATCTGGCCAGTCTTGATGCGACCCAGTCCGAGATCGGGCGCGTCATGATGCTGTATTCCTTGATTATTATTCCGATCAGCCCGCTTGCTTCGGGGTTTGCGGATCGTCTGGGTAAGAATTTGTGGATGGTTATCTTTGCGACGATTGCGTCCGGAATCGTTCTGCTAGGGCTTTATCAAAACGCCAGTGTTGCGATGGTTCTCGTTGTCGTCGCGGCGCTTGGGGTTGTGCATGCATTCCTGAAGGCTCCGCTCATTGTTGCGGCGATGGAGGCAGCAGAGAAAAGCCCGGATATCACCCGGACTGGCGCGTTAAGTCTCTTGCGGACAAGCGAACGGATAGGTTCGGTTATCGGGCCGGTCGTTGTTGCTGCGATGCTGGTCGTCCTCGATTTTGGCGAAGTTGCCGCGATCTTGGGCATTACGGTGGCTATACTTGGTGGGGTGATGGCTATCCTTTCGCTTAACCAGAAAGGTCGCGCGTCTCATGTATAAACGTATAATGACCTTGTTGTGCATGTTGACAGGCTTGGCGCTGCTGATGTCTGTAAACCCCGTATCCGCGCAGTCCAATAGCGGCGATGACCGGGTGCAACAGGTGCACATGGTCGTTTGGCGTGGCTGCGAGGCGGCCTGTCTTGGCTTCATCCGTTATTTTGAAGATCGTGATTTGCCCGTTAATGTTACCGTTACGGATGTGAGCCGCGATAAAACCCAGCTTCCCATTATTCAAAAACAGTTGATCGAGGAGAGGCCAGATCTAGTGGTCACTTGGGGGACGAGCGTATCGCGCGGTATTTTGGGGACGATAAGCGAGTTTGGTTCGGCCTCGGCGCTCGGGGATATTCCCGCTGTTTTCATGATTGTCGCCGATCCGGTAGGCTCGCAGCTTGTAGAAAGCTATGATGCAAGCGGTCGCCCAATGATTTCCGGCGTACGCAACCGTGTGCCTGAAAAGGTTCAGCTTAATCTGCTGTTTGAGTACTATCGACCTAATAAAATGGGCGTGCTGAACAGCCCAAGCGAGCTGAACTCGGCGTTAAACACCGAAAGCTTGCGCGCGATTGCTGATGAATTTTCGTTTGAATTGATCGAGCATCTTTATACCCCTGACGAAAATGGTGAAATAGACCCAAGCCAAATTCCCACAGCCCTCGCAGAGCTAAAGCGGTTGGGCGCGGATGCGGTTTATGTCGGCTCTAGCAGCTTCAATTTGGAAAACCAGTCAGCTTTCGTCGATGCCGCAACGGCGCTAAATTTGCCGGTATTCAGCGCATATGCACAGATGGTGAAAGATGCCGGTGCTTTGATGGCTGTTGGAACAAGCTATTCGAACGTCGGGCGTTTGGCGGCAGTGCAAGCAGAGCACGTGGTGTTGGGCGGCATCGAGCCTGGCGATTTAGAGGTTAAGTCGCTGAATAGATATTCGGTTATTCTAAACATGGGATCTGCAAGAAAACTATCGCTATATCCACCTTTATCCTTGTTAACAGTAGCTGAAATTGTACAGTGACGCATGGTTAACTTGAGAAATGAATTATTGAATGAATAATCTCAGTGACGCCATATCCGGAGAGAATGCATTTGGCGTTTTCCTTAAGGATGAGAAAACAACGTATAGAGCTTTGCGGTCCGCATTTAATGCGGCTCAAGCAAGTTGGCGCAGTCTTTCTGAGACACCTGAATCCTTAAGTGATCGCGAAAAGGCAGCAGCCAATTCTGCGGCTTGGGCAACGCTAGCCGAGCTGTGCGAAGCGTGCCTGACGTCCACGTCAAAAGATCTCGAGGTGCTGTCATGGTTTGTCGCGGCGCAACTGCATTCGGCGAAACCCTTTGAGAATTGTCGTGATGCGCTGGCCCTATTGAGCGGTCTTGTCGAGACGAGCTTGGATCAGCTGCACCCGATGCCGCCAGTTGAAAAGCTGAAGGGCGATACCGATGAAGCGCGTGCGAGCGAAATTGCCGCGCTGCGAATGCGCCCGTTTGTGCAACTGTTCGGAGAGGTTGAAGGCTCGGGTCTTTTGATCGGGCCGATGACCAACCTGAATTTGATCGGCGAGGTGACGTTTGGAAAAATCACTCTTGCCGAAAAAGATGGCGCACTTGATGGCATTCGCGCGGATGTAAGTGCCCATATTTCTGCTGAATCTGACGCATTGACGCGTAAGATCGAAGCGCTTCAGCAGATGGTTGTTTTTATTCAGACAATTGAAACTTCGGTAAAGAGCTACGCTGCCCAACATTCCCAAACCCCGCCACTGATCGGTTACGGCGTTCGACTGATGAAGGATGTTTTGACTGCCTGCGAGAAGATGGTGGATGGAACGGGTTTTGCTTGGCCAGGACAGGAAGATGGTGATGCAGAGCCGGCTACCGCAGAAGGTGGCAATGTTGACACTGACGTCGAGACTGGCGCGCCGGTGCAAGGCCAAAAAGTAGCGGCAGGCGGCGGTTTTAACGCGAATTTAAATGTGTCTAATCGTCATGATGCGCTTGTCGCGATTGCTCAGCTTGCTGGGTATTTCCGCAAGGCTGAACCGCATTCGCCGATCTGCCTTTTGCTTGATCGCGCTGTACGCTGGGGAAACCTGAATGCGGCCGATCTGTATCGAGAGATATTGACCGAAGGTTCTGTCGGTATGTCGCAAATGGCGTTGATGACGGGTCTGGAAAGCCAAGGCTTTTCCGACAACTTTGCGCGTCGTGGTGCCGGGGCCGCAGGTACAGTTGAGCACCCCGTGCTGGATAATTACGCCGCCGCAATTCCTGTGCCAAAGGATACATCCGAATTATCGGCATCCGCGCCGCAAGATTTCGCGTCAACGCAAGCTGCGCCACCCGCTGTTCAAGCGGTCAAGCCGTCGGTTGATCCCGTAGCGGAAGAGCCGACTACTGATGTTGAACCAGTCGAGGTTGAACAAAATTTACCGGTAAAAAGTTTTCAGTGGTAATGTCTGATTATTAAACAACCCAACAGAAAGGATGACACATGTCTGGTATATTTATGCGGATCGATGGAATTGATAGTTTTAAGGGGATGGCGAGCGTCGAAGAGATCGCCGGAAAGAAAGGTTTCTTTCCTATCTCCAGCTTCTCCATGGGCTATTCACGCTCAATCTATGTCGCAGTTGGTTCGGCTGGCGATGCTGAAAGCGGTATTCCTGCGATTGGCGATGTAAGTATTATGCGTGAGCCTGACGCCGCTTCTGCTATTTTGGAGACGCTGTTCTTTGCTCCGGGTGACAAGGGCAAAACGATTGAAATCGTCGAGACCAAAACAAACCCCGGCGGCGACGGCATGATTCCACGCAGGGTTGTTACGCTCGAAGAAGCGCGCCTTTCAAGCTATGGGACAGACCCAAGCGCGTGCACAATGACCCTCGCGTTCACGACAATTTCGGTGACGCACTATTTCCAAACTGACGCTGGTGGCGTGGAAAAAGGCGATGTTGTTAAGTTTGACCTTAAAACTGGCAAGCTGGTTTCCGGCAACCAAGCCGCTAAAAAGTAACCCTTTTTCGGAGGATTTAAGATGGCACTTAACGCACAGCACAAGCGTGTTAGTAAAAACCGTGTCAGCATCACATATGATGTTGAAGACGGCGGTTCTGTTCAGCAAAAAGAGCTGGCATTTGTAACTGGTATGATCGGCGGTTACTCAGGGGATCGCCAGGATAAAGAAGCGATCGAGGATCGTACATTCTACCAAGTGGATAAGGACAACTTTAACGATGTCCTCACACGGGTAGCGCCAAGATTGACCTACACGGTTGAAAACAAGGTGCAGGATGATGGGTCAGAGTTTGAAGTCGATCTTGATTTCAAATCGATGAAAGATTTCGAACCGGATGCGATTGTCGACAAGGTAGAGCCTTTGCGCAAATTGGCCGAGACGCGCGAGAAGTTGATGACGCTCGTCGCTAAAGCGGACCGTTCACGTGACCTGGAGAAAGTTCTCAAGGAAATTCTGCAGGATAGTGATATGGTCAAAGCACTGGGCGACGAGCTCGGTTCCGGCAAAGAAGAATAAGGGAGGCATCTAATGTCAGAGACAGAAAAAGAAGCAGGCGGAGGTGCCGCCGCTGAGCAGGTCGAAGTCAGCTTGCTGGACCGCGCTCTTCAAGCAACGGTGCAAACTCCGGAAGATACGACTAAAGAGCTTTTATCAGTCCTCACATCGCAAGCGATGGAAGGATCTTTGGTTTGGGATCAAAACGTCGGAGTCACAATTCGCAAAGCGGTGGCTGAGATTGACAAACTGATGTCCAAGCAGATGTCAGCAATCATGCAAAACGACAAATTCCGCGCTTTGGAAGGCTCTTGGCGTGGTGTTCAGAAGGTCGTCAAAGAATCCGATATTGGCGCAGGGCAAAAAATCAAATTAGTAGATTACAGCAAAGAAGAATTGCTGGAGCAGTTTGAAGATGCGCCTGCTGTTGATCGCAGCCCGCTTTTTGAAGCGCTGTATCAGGATGAATTCGGCACTGCCGGCGGCGAGCCTTATGGCGCTTTGATCGGCGATTACTACTTTGGCAGCGGTGACGAAGACGTCGCATTGCTGACGTATATGGCTGAAACGGCGGCTGCGTGTCACGCACCGTTCATCGCGGCGGCTGGCGCGGATATGTTCGAGTATAACAGCTTTGAATCGTTCGCCGAAGGGCGTCCGGTTGCTGCTGGTTTTGCGTCGCCTTCCTATGCCGCTTGGAACGGTTTCCGTGACAGCGATGAAAGCCGTTATGTGACGCTAACGCTGCCTTCGACGTTGGCGCGTTTGCCTTATGGCGCAAATGGCGGCAAGGCCAAATCCTTTGACTATCATGAGTTGAATACAGACATGGCAGGCGATCAGCGGCCAAAGGATAACAGCGAATTGGTTTGGTCCAACGCTGCTTATGAAATGGCGTTGAAAATGAACCAGGCGTTTACCGCGTTTGGGTGGTGTACAGCAATCCGTGGCTTGGACAATGGTGGTAAAGTCGACCAGCTTCCAAACTTGGTGTTCAAGTCGGATGCAGGTGATGTGCAGCAGGCGTGCCCTGTTGAAGTGAACCTGACTGATGAGCGCGAGAAAGAGCTGTCTGACTTGGGCTTCTTGCCGTTGGTGCACTATAAAAATACCAGTCATGCGGTGTTCATCGGCAGTCAGACTGCTCAGCGTCCCAAGACGTTTGTCGATCCTGATGCAACGTCAAATGCTGCTATTTCGGCACGTTTACCCTACATCATGGCGGCAAGCCGGATTTCTCATTACCTCAAGGTAATGGGCCGTGACATGCTTGGGTCAAACCTTGAAGCTGCTGATATCAAGAGCTCTCTGCAGTCATGGATTGACCAATACACCAACCCCGGTGCGATGGGGAATGCAGAACGGTCGAAAACACCACTGGCTGAAAGCCAAATTGATGTGATCGAACAGCCGGGCAAGCCAGGTGCTTATTCGGCGGTTGCCTATTTGCGTCCATGGTTGCAGCTGGAAGAGTTGACAACTTCTGTACGCATGGTCGCCAAGATTCCAGGCTAATGGCAAGCGGGTGATTAGCAGTTCATCAACGGAAAACACGGACCCTCCGGTGCCAATGGCATTGGGGGGTTTGTCAGATGAAGATCAAGCGCTTAGTCGCTTGCAGGACCGGTTCCAGACAATCGAGCAACTCACGTCGTTTCTACGGCGTGCGGTTCTCGATATTGAGAGGGTCCTCAGCAAACAGCTTACCGAGATTATTGAAGCACCTTCCTTTCAAAGGTTGGAGGGCCGCTGGATGGGCTTGGCAAGCGTTGTTTGGGCCGCAGATGTTTCAAGCAACATTAAAATAAAAATCCTGGACCTGAGCTGGGAAGAATTGTCACGCGATTTACACTACAAAAACGAAATTCGCCGATCGGTTCTGTACACGCTTCTGGGTCAACGAGAGCTAGATACTCTGGGCGGCGAACCCGTAGGCATCGCAATGATTGACCACGGTTTGTCCATGAGTTTGGATACAGAGTTCGACGATCTCTATACTGCGCAATTGATCTGCAGCATGGCCGAAGCATGTATGTGTCCGATAATTATGGGCGTTTCAGATGATTTTTTCGGCGAGACCGATGCGGCTTGGTTCACTGACATACGGCGGGTCGATAGTGTTTTACACGGAGACGAGTATCGCGGATGGCAAACCCTTCGGGGCGTCCCTAACGCGCGGTTTCTAGGGGTCGTTTTGTCGAAAACCCAATTGCGCGGCCGCTACGAAGACAGGGATGTGGGCTTTTTCTACCACCAACAGCCAAGCGAAAGCCAAGGGCTGTGGGCATCGGGTTGTTACGACTTTTTGCGCACCGTCATTGCAGAATTTCATCGCTGCGCTTGGTTCGGGTTTTTGAAGCTCGTCAGTAACAAACCGGGCGTTGGGGCTGTCGTGGGTCCATCGACCCACCCTGTACCTATTGGCTGCATGCGCAACGCGCGCGCCAATATTCGCATGACGCGCAATCAGGCACATGCTTATGGGGACAATGGCTTTATGGCTCTGGCCGAAAGCACAAAAAATAACATGCTCTATTTCGTCGGCAATCGCACGGTTACGGATTGCAGTGGGTCATCGGAAAAAGAGATCGTGACGCAAATGCAATCTGTGATGATTGCTTGCCGGATTGTTCATTATATCAAAGTCCAGATCAGGGCGTTGATAGGTCAGGTGAAAACTGCCGCTGAATGCGAAGTAATCCTAAACAACTGGTTTGACGCATACGTGTCCCCGTCAAGTTCGTCCCTTGAGCTGCAAGCCAAGTATCCGCTTCGCGGCGCGCGGGTCAGCGTATCAGATGGCGCATCAGATAGTGCGCGCTTTCAATGCAATATTGTTGTGCGTCCGCAGTATCAAATTGACAACGTGCTTGGTGAAATCCAGCTTAGAACGGATTTTGGCACCGGCAGTTCAGGGGAGCCCGCGTAAATGAGTTTCGCGACTGCATTTTTGGGTGTCCGCGAGGGTGGCACCGTAGAGTCTCAAATAGGCTTGAATGTGCAAACATTGCTGCAAGCGATTGCGCCCGAATGGGAAGTCAGCCGCGGCCTCGAGAACGTGCGCGCATCTAATTTATGTTACGGTGTGCCCATGACCTGGGCGATTGGTGACGGCCAAACCAGCACGCAAATGCGGGGTGTATTGCGCGAGCGTTTGAAACGTTTTGAACCGCGCTTGTCGGTTCTGTCAGAAATTGAAGTAGAAGAAGATTCCGATCAGAATACCGTCTCGTTTTATATCGTAGGCGGCGTTCATGGAAAGACCGGCACCGAAGCTTTCGAGATCGAGACAAAGCTGTCGCGCATGGATCAAAACGTTGAAGAGGGTTCCTAGAGTATGGAGCAAATTCTTCAACACTATGAAACCGAGCTCGACTATATGCGTCGGGCTTTTCAGGAGTTTGAAAAGAGCTATCCGCAAAAGGCAAAGTCTTTGGGGATTTCCGCCGGACGTAGTTCTGATCCGGACGTCCAGCGACTAGCAGACTCGCTTGCGCTTCATGCGGCGCGCCTCTCCAAGAGGTTGGATGACACTCTTCCCGAGACTGCGCTGGATTTGATCCGGATTCTAGCGCCTACGTTCCTGCTCGGTGCGCCAAGCTATACGGCTGTTAAGCTTGACCCCGGTACCGATGCGTTGGCTGAGAAAACTGTTCTTGCTGCCGGTACAGAAATGCCAGTGACGATAAAGGGTGATCGGCCCAGTTGCCGGTTTTCGACCGCGCGAGACGTCACATTGCACCCCATCACGGTAAAATCGGTGCGACTGGAGCGCGCGCCGTTTCGCTTTAGCGCCCCGGAATCTTTGGTTGGATGTGAAACCGCAATATGCGTGACTTTGGCGTCTTTGGATGCCGGGCAGCCCCTTGCCGAGGTAGGCATTAACGCGCTCGAGCTTTATGTCAGTGCGGAAGGCGCGCGCAAACAGCGGTTGATTGACGTGCTGAGCGGTGAAGTATTTGGCGTGGGCTATGGGGAAACCGGAGCAGAACGTAGCACGAAAAGTGTAACAAATTTTCTGAGCTCCGACAGTTTTGCCCTGAGCATGACAGAAGAAACACGTACATTCCTGCCGCGTGAAAAGACCGAAATGGAGGCGCTGGCGCGGCTACGTGATTTTCTGGCGTATCCTGACAAAGCTGCATTTTTTACCTTGTCGGATACGGATAAAAGCTTTGCCAAGCATGAAGGGTCGGAAGTCGAACTTCGGTTCTTTTTGTCCAACCAAGGCGCACAACAAATCAAAGAGTTATCCGATGGGGATTTGTCGGTGAATGTTGTGCCGACCTTAAACCTGTACCTAGATCAGTCTAGGCCGGCCCGGTACGATTTTACCCGGCTGCAAGTACCGGTAAAGCCGGAAACCAGCGCCGATATGGACGTGGATTGCTTGCAGATCAGAAGCGTTCGTAAGTTGACCTCTGAAGGGGAGCAGCTTTTGCCATGCATCACCTCCGGACAACGGCGGGACACGGGCGGTGTTCCGGTCTGGCAGGAACGTTATCAAACAGGTGAGTTTGACGCCGCACGCCGCGAGATCAGTTTTTCGACGTTTGAGGGCCAAGGCAGCGACCCGGAACCTCTCGATTTTGTTGCAAGCATGTATTGCTCAAACGGCCGCGCGGCCTTTGCGCCAAGACCGGGAACGCAGGTCTTTTTCAATAGCGATGCGCTGGCAGAATGCCCGTTTTATCTGATCGACGAACCAAGCGCGCCCATTGCGCCCGATGTCAAAATTGATCGTCTGTGGGACGTGCTGTCGATGATCGATGGGAACTTTGCGACTATTTTTGACTCGTCCTCTCCTAGTGAGCGGTTGCGCGAGACACTGCATTTGTCGGCCCCTTCGGGGTATGCAGATGCAGCCAACGCGATTTGGGATGTGAAGGTGACCCAGTCAATTGCGCCCATTCGCGTGGGGCGTAATATGTTGTTGTCAGCAGGCAGCCAGATCGAAGTGGTTTTGGACGTTGATGCACTGCCATTCGCGCGTCATGTTTTTGCCAACGCACTGCACTTCTTCTTTGCGGCGATGATCAGCTATGATCGTTTCTTCCAGCTCAAACTACGCGAGCGGGGTAAGGAAAAGCCATTCAAAGTCTTCCCGCGTCAGCACGGTGGGCAAATATGCGGCTAACAGAGAAACGCTCCCAACGTCTGATCGATATTCAGCCGGTTCAAGCGGACCGCCTCAAAGACCCGTATTTCGCGCAGGCGCTTGAACGGGGCGCTTTTGATCCGTTTCCCGACGGAACCCAAGCTTTGGGGCCTGTGCAAAATCGTGGGGCGCTCGCGCGTAACAGTGGCATCACAGAAACCGAAATTCCCGGCGGCGCGTTAAGCGGGTTTGACGGCGCATTGCCAGAGCATATCCAAGAGGCTTTGCAGTTCAACCTGCACAATGATGACGATAGCCTAAAGGCATTTCTCGCTATTTTTGATCGCCGTCTGATGCAGCTGGATCTTCGCGTGCGGCGGGCTGGCGCGCTTGTTGCGACCCAAGATGCGGATGGCCAAGACGGCCCAAGCATTCTTGATCGCATGTTGCGGATGGTGAATAAAAACACCGACGATACACGTTATTTTCAGCTGCTTCTTCCGTTTCTTTCGCGGGTGCGTAGCTTGAACGGGCTGCGCGATGCGGTCAGTTGGCTTACGCAGCGCGATGTACGGGTTTCGGTGAATTTCGACGCGACCCATCCTATCGATGTTGATAGCCGGACGTATTTGTCAGCGCGCAAATCTGGCAACGCCGGGCTAGGGCAGGGCACCCTTTTGGGGCGTTTGGGCCGGACACCAATGGGACGAATTTCAGTTTTTATCGCTTGCACTGATCGCCAAGATTTAGATCGGATTGCAGCAGACTCGGCGTGGTTGGCCGAGTTGAAAAAGGTGATCACGCTTTTCTTGCGTGATCCAGTACCAGTTACAATTTACGCCGATGTTATGCGGCACATGCTGAGCGCTCCGATCTTGTCCTCTAATAAGGGACGTGCTGATCGGCTTGGCGCTTATAATATATTTCAACCGGAGCGTGCGCCTAACCAGCGTGCAACTATTAAATTATCAGAAGTTTCAATGTGAGGATCACGCAATGGCTAGCTTAACAAAACTTGTAACACGACTTTCCCCTCAGCTTCGCGTCTCTTTGGAAAACGGCGTCGGCGAAGCTATTAAACGCAAAGCAGCGGCGGTCGAAACCAGCCATTGGCTGTTCCATATTCTTTTTGGTAACGATCCTGAATTTCAAGCATTTCTGGAAGACCAAGGCGTGAACATGAGCGCGCTGCAAGCCGAGATTGAACGGGCCATGCCTGTGGGTTCGGGTGATGGGGGTCAGCAGCCGACTATTTCTGGGTCCGTGACAAAACTAATCGAACAAGCGTGGTTGCACGCGTCTATCGAAATGAATTTGGGCCAGATCACGCCAGAAGTGTTTTTGCTGACGACACAGCTACCCAATTCGCTTGGCGCACGTGCAGAGCCGTTAGAGGCGCTCAAGCCGATGTCCACGGATGCGCTGAAAGCATTCTGCGCTGAACGTGGCAAATCCGTTGCTGCGTCGACGTCCGGTGGTGGTGCCCAAACCGGGATCACAGGCGACGGTACTGCCCTTGAGAAATATACCATTAATTTGACAGAACGCGCCCGAAATGGCGAATTGGATACGGTTTTGGGCCGAACGCATGAGGTCGCCAAGGCGATCGACGTGCTGCTTCGCAAGCGTCAGAATAACCCCATTTTATTGGGCGCGCCCGGCGTCGGTAAAACTGCTGTGGTCGAAGGTTTGGCCCAGAAGATCGCGTCGGGCGAGGTGCCGGATCAATTGAAGGGCGCAGATCTTGTCAGTCTGGACATGGGGCTTTTGCAAGCGGGCGCGAGCGTCAAAGGCGAATTCGAAGAACGCCTCAAGAATGTGATTAACGAAGTCCAAGCCTCTGAAACGCCGATTATCGTCTTTATTGACGAAGCCCACACAATGATCGGGGCAGGGGGCACCGAAGGTCAGAACGATGCGGCCAACCTGTTGAAACCAGCGCTGGCCCGCGGTGAATTCCGTACAGTAGCGGCCACAACGTTTGCTGAGTATAAGAAATACTTTGAAAAAGATCCTGCCCTATCGCGGCGTTTCCAGCCGATCACCATCGAAGAGCCCGGTCGCGACGCTGCCATCAACATTTTGCGCGCAGTGGCCGAAGGGCTAAGCAAACACCACAATGTCTTTGTCCGCGAAGAAGCGATCAAGTCAGCCGTCGATCTGTCGGTCCGCTTTATGCCGTCCCGCCGTTTGCCCGACAAAGCGATCAGCTTGATGGATACGGCCTGCGCGCGGGTTGCATTATCACAACATGCGCGTCCGGCGCAGATCGAGCAACTGGAAGAAGAGCTGCGTTTTGTCGAAGCGGAATTAGCCAAGTCATTATCCGACGCACGTGTGTTCGGTGAACCCGAGTTCGATCCTACAGAGCTGAATACCAGCATCGAGGAATTGCAAACGACAGTTGCTGACCGGATTTCGCTGTGGGAAGAGCAAAAAGAGAAAGTCGCAAAACGACTTGAGCTGGCCCGTGCATCGATGGAAGACGAGTCTGTGACCGCGCCGCTGCCAGACGATGGCGACAAAGATGAAACGGTAATTGTGCATCCTTGGGTGACACAGGAAACCGTCGCGGAAATTGTTTCCGATTGGACCGGCGTTCCGGTTTCCAACCTTGGGGCCAGTGAAGCGGAACGTTTGCTCACGCTCGAAGATACGCTGAAAGAGCGGGTCATTGGTCAGGATGCGGCAATTGCTGCGATCTCGCGATCCCTCAAGATTTCGCGCGCGGGGCTTACGGATACGCGCAAGCCGATCGGTGTGTTTATGATGTGCGGACCGTCAGGTGTTGGTAAAACCGAAACGGCGCTGGCTATCGCGGATCAATTCTTTGGTGGCGAGGATGCGGTCACAACCATCAACATGACCGAGTTTAAAGAGGCCCATAAAGTATCCATGCTGCTTGGTGCCGCGGCGGGGTATGTTGGCTATGGCAAGGGCGGCGTGCTTACGGAAGCTGTGCGGCGCAGACCTTATTGCGTCTTGCTGTTGGACGAGATGGAAAAGGCACATCGTGAAATTCACGACATCTTTTTCCAGATCTTCGACAAAGGGCACATCAGCGATAGCGAAGGCAATGAGGTCGATTTTCGCAATACAATTATCATCATGACGTCCAATGCCGGGGGCGAGGAAATTCGAGATTACATCGATAGTGTCGAACATGACCCTAAATCAGATGAGCTGAACGCCCACCTGCGGCCGCTGCTTCTTGATTTCTTCAGCCCTGCCTTTATTGGCCGGACCGAGCTGATCGCCTACCGTCCGCTTACTGCGGAAGTGGGCAGCAAGCTCACAGAAATCCACCTAAACCGGATCAAAAAGCGTATTCATGCGCAGTACGGCGCAGAATTCAGCTGGGAGCAGAGCTTTGTCGATTATGTGGTTCATGCCAACAACGATCCGTTGTCGGGTGGCCGGGCGCTCGAAGCGATCATCAACAAAAACTTTCTCCCCAAGCTGGCAGAATACTGTATCAGCAAAGTCATCGATGGGGCATTGTTAGAAACAATCTCAGTGTCGCATGATGGCAATGAAGTTGTGCTAACTACGGAGTGAACCAATGAAATCCCGCAGATGTGCGCCTTTGGTTACTGCCGCAGTCGTTGCGGTCGTGAACCTGTTCGGCGCGGCGCATCTTAGCGCCCAAGGCGCGCAGCCTCTGCGTTTGGCGACGCAGGAGTTGCCGCCCTATCAGATGATCGAGGGCGATAGGATGACCGGGATTGCGGTCAGGCGTATTAGATGTGCGCTTGACCGGTTGGATATTTCCTATGAGCTGTACATGACCACTTGGTCTGAGGCTCAATTGGGCACACAAACCGGTCGCTTCGATGGGTTCTTTGTCGGGTCCTCCAATGCGGCCCGGGCAGAGTTTTCTGTCTCGTCTATCCCCGTCGTTTCCGAAAGCCTTGCTTGGTATCTCCCTCTCAATTCGGAGATTGATCCAAATGACGCAAAGGATGCATTGCGGGCGCGGTATGGGGCCAAATTTGCTACGTCGAAATGGCGCTACCTGCATCGCAATGGCTATAATGTTGTGATGCGTCCACGGGATGCGGATTCCCTTTTGAACATGTTGCTGGTAGGGGATGTGGATGTTGCATTGGAATATGAACTTATTTTCGCACATTTTTTGGGAGAACGGGGTTTGAGCGAAAGTCAGTTTCAGAAGGTTCCTTTTCGCCGTCAGCACATGGGCGCGCATTTCTCAAAGCGATTTGTCGAGGCAAACCCCCTATTTCTAAAACGGTTCAATGAGAGTCTTCAACAATGTCTGGTGGCACTGCAATGACATTAAGTGTTCAACTCATTCAGATCCCGCCGGCCGAAACTGTGCCCAAGCGCGAGTTCTATTTAAATAGCCCGACGATCAAGATCGGTCGGGAATTTTCGACCGATATCTGTCTGCCTGATGTCTCAGAGGTCATGTCTCGCGTACATGTAACGATCGAACGGTTGGATGATGGTCGATACACTGTCACCGATACCAGTACCAACGGCACCAAGTTGAATAATGATCCGCTAAAACCGCAGGAGCCGCAGCCCGTAAACGACGGGGATATCCTGAGCTTTGCGGGATATCGGTTGCTGATGGGAATTGTGCAAACAACCGCGACAGATGACGTTATCGAGTTTGTTCCAGAGCGGACTTTTGATCAGGAGACGGACATTTCCAGCGATGCGCCAATCTTGCCGGATCATGATATTGAAGAGATGCCGGTAGACCCCGATACAGGTTTTTCGCAGACCGAATTGGATTTAGATGCTGATCTTTTGTTTGATCCTTTCGCTGAGGGCCCCGAAATAAGAGCGTCGGCCGAAGCTGAGGTGGCGGAGGGCCTCAGAAAAGAAGTGGCCGTGGAAATCGACGTTTCTGAAAAATCTCAGGTATCCAAGATGCCGGCACATCCTGGTGCTACCGATCTTCAGGATATCTATGCCCGCGCGGGTATGCGTCGTGAAAACGTTGCCCAGGCTATGGAACGCGCGCTAGAGAAGTTTTTAAACGAATTAGACCCTAATCTGCTGCAAGAGGACTATGACGATTACATGCCCTTATTCGGCAATCGGAAGAAGCGATACTGGGCGATCCACCTACGCCAATTCAACAAAAAGCGCAGCAACGGTGAGTTTCGTCGTACCTTCATGTCTCTCTTCGCAGAAGAAATGCGCAAACTATGAAAATGCGTACTATCCAGCTTGGTGTTTGTTTATGCGCGCTGCTTTTTGCTCTTGGTGCCTGTGGCGACGCGAACAAAAAGAAGGGGCCAATCAACAAAACCATTTGGGTCGAAGCTGGCCCGAATGTGAACCAATATAATGATTCAGCGAACCCTATCGTTGTGCGCATCTACCAACTCAGCTCTCGGACCGAATTTGAGGCGGCATCGTTTTGGGGAATTTTCAACAATGATGCCCCTGATCTAGCAGGTGCGATCCTTGATAAAAGATCCTTATCGCCACTCTATCCGGGCGAAAAGCGTTTGGTCGCATTCGACCTGCAGCCCGATGTTTTCTATCTGGCAGCTTTTGCAGAGTTTTCGAATTACGAAACTCAGCAGTTCAAGACCGTCGTGCCGATGAGTCTGGACCGGTTGGATAACGGCGTCACTATTTCCGTTGCCTCGTCTGGTGTATCAATCCAATTCCGTAAATCCGAAGATTCAAAAGAAGACTCGGAGAGGAAGCCCGGGTTCTTCTCCAAACTGATGGCGAAACTTTTCAAAGGAGGCGAATAATGCAGGGATCCGTCGTCTGGAGCGAAGGCATGTTCATCGCACCTCAACACTTCCAGCACTTAGATGCCACGGTTCAGCACTACGTCAATGAAGTTGCCCAAATTGATCTTAGCTATGGCGATTACGGTGTTAGCGAGCTGCAAATCAACATGGAGCGTCTCAAGGTCGGGAAGATCGCAATCCGCGAGGCTGCCGGCGTATTTCCGGACCGACTGTTTTTTCGCCTCACGAAAGAGCTGATCATCGATATTCCTGATGGCGTGGTTGAGGAAACGGTATATCTGGCCGTGCCGCTCGTGATTTCCGGTGCCGCGCAATTTGGCAACGATGACGATATGGTGCGTATGGTGAAAACCCGCGCAGAGTTGCGCGATCTGAATGATCCTACAAACGAGCCAATCGAAGCAGAGCTTGCTAACGTGGGTGTCTGTATTCGTTTAGGAAGCGAAGATTTCTCGGGCTACGCGGCAATTCCTATAGCGCGTATTCTTGAAAAAACTGCGGAAGGGCGGGTTTCTTTGGACCGCTCCTTTATCCCGCATGCCTTACGCATCCAAGCCTCTAGCGTGCTGACCGAAAGGTTGGAGGAAATTGTGTCGCTAGCGCGTGCCCGTGCCGCGAATGCAGCAGGACGTGTCGCCGCCGATACTGGAAAACGTAGTGAATCCAGCTTGATGACAGAGCGGCAAGAGCTTCAAATTCTTAATCGTTGGCTCTTGGTCTTGCAAAACGAGGTGGCAGCCAAATCGATTGGGCCACGCGGTCTCTATACGCATTTGGCCAGCATGTCCGTGGAATTAGATGCCGTTTTAGGGCAGGCGACAGACCCTTCGTTGCTGTATAATCCCGAACAAATGGCCGCCGCATTCGAGGGCATTTTTGCGGGTTTGCGTCGCAAGCTGACTTTGGAAAAACCTGTAAGCGTGCTTGCTTTGGCGTGGAATACCGAACTCTTCGAGACCCGTCGTGTTTTACGTTTGATTATTCCGACACGGGTTTTGAGTGCGGATCGACGGCCAATCCTGGCGCTGAGTGGACCGGATAACGCGAAAGCGCTCTTAGAACTTGGGCCGCTCGCTTGCAAATTGGCCGGCCTGTCGGCGATGCCTGATCTGGTGGCACGGGGGCTTGCCGGGATTGAACTGACGCCTTTGCCCGTTCCGCCGCCAGAATTAAGAAGCCGTGCAGACGCGGCCTTTTTTGCGGTGAACACGAGCAGTGAGCATTGGCTTCGCTATCTTGAGAAAAGGGAAGCTTTGGCGCTACATATTGATGATCGCATCCGCACCGCGGACGCGACGCTCTATATGCTTGACTAGAGATGAATACCAAAACCCCAGATACGCCTACTCTTACCCTGACCAAAGACGGGGTGTCCGACGCGACTCTTGCGCCTATGGCAGCGGTGGCTGAAAATGATCTGCAAACATTTGAACGCACGCTGAACCATTACGCCGGTTCTAAGAATGCGCTTTTGAATGCGTCAGCGGATCTGTTGGCTGTCTGCGGAACATTAACACGGATGACACCGGGTGAAGAGTTGAACACAACCCGCCTTGAGATGTCGCGCGCGATTATCGACCTCAAGTATAAAGTTGCGAGAATGGATTACCCCCCGTCGGTGGCGGAAAATCTATGCCTTCTATTTGCCATCGCCCTTGACGAATTTATTCTTGTCAGCCCCTGGGGGCGCGACAGCGGATGGGAAAATCGCACTTTGGTTGCTGACTTGTTCGGGTTTCGTGACGGCGGGGATCGATTTTACAGCATCGCAGATCGTGCGATGATGCAGCCGCGCGCCTTGCGTGAGTTCATCGAAATTATCTACATCTTACTCAAGCTTGGGTTTCGCGGCAAATTCAACCGAACGAACGAACACGAGCGTGATCGCCTGATCGGTCGTTTGGAAACCGCGCTTAATCTGTTCGAAGATAAGCCGGCAGCGGAGCCGATTGGCCGCGCAATCAAAGATACGGTTGCGCCGCCCAGCATCCTGCCAACCCGCTATAAACTGGCTGTTGCGAGTGCTGCAATTTTATTGATTACCTTTGTGGTTTGGGGACTGCATAGCCAAACCCAAAACGCACTTGTTTCGGAATTCGCGCAGAAACGCGCCGATGCAGAAGGGGGAAATGCCGTCGATTTCGTCTTCTCCAGCGAAACAGGCAAAGTCGAAGCGGTACCGCGTAAATGAATTGGACAAAGATCATAAAAATCGCCCTCGTGGCGTTCCTGCTGGTTATGGTTGCGCAGCTAGGTGGGCTTTTGTTCACGTGGTACTCGGGAACGCCATTTAGTTTGGGGCGCTATATCTGGCTTGGCTTGATCCTCGGTTCATCGCTGATTGTCGCCATTCTGGCGCTCGTGTTCCGGTCAAAAATTTGGGTCTCTGATCCGGTTCTGGCCAAACTACGATCGTTAAGGCAGCTCGCTAAGAAACAGTTTCGCCAAGCGCGCTCACGGGCCAACACGATAAACAAAAGCCCCGATAGCGTCCCTTGGTATCTGTTTCTTGCGATGCAAAAAGACACCCGCTCTACGCTGATGGCGGAATTGGGGTATGTCATTTTTGGCGACCCGGTGACCCATAAGGGGCTGGTTTTCACCACGTGGGTGTCGCCTACAGCAGTGGCCTACCGTATCGAAATCGATGCGACCAAAGAGCTATCTTTTGATTTGCTGGACATCGTCCAGGGCTTGTTGTTCAAAAACCGCCCTAACATGGCTGTTAACGCGGCTTTTGTTGAATATGAGCTGGCTGATTTGATGCAATCCGCGGCCACTGAAACGGGCAATATAACAACCATCAACCGTATCTTGAACGTCGTTGCAGACAGCTTTGGTATGGATATCCCCGTTCATGTATCGCTCACGGGGTTGGAGCATATGCCCGATCTTGCCCGAGCCGCGATGCTGACGGGGCAAATGGGCAGCGACGCTATTTTCGGTGGTTTTCTGACGACCGAAAAGACCGATTTGAACGAGCGTATTGATAGCCTCTTTGAGGATATGATCAGGGCTTTGAACACCGAACAACTATCGTCCTTACAAAAACAGATTACCCCTGAATATTGTGCCGCGCTTTTGAATGCACCATTTCAGTTGTCGTTACTGCAAGCCCAAGTCAAATCTCGCATGGCAATTTTGACGCAAGCACGCCCACCACGCACGCACCTGCTTAACTTGCAAAGCATTGCCTTTGTTGGTGGCCGGACCGGAATGGGCCCTGTTGACCCGCTTAGCCAAGTGGCCTGTTCACGGTTTTTCAATGGCGCGCCTTTGCTCATCCCGCGCAATGATATGGCTGACAGTGTCACGATCGAGAACGCTGGTCTTCTGGCATCTGCGTACCACCGCGAACGCTTTGGCGTTGAACAGAACCGCCGCTACAGCGTGCAGCGTTCGTTTAATGCAACGCTATGGTCCCTGACGTTGTGTGGCCTTGTGGCCCTGTTCAGCTTTCTGGTTTGGGACAACTATCGATCCTATGCAGCAGTTAACGACCGCCTAGAGGCAGCATTCGATCAGTACTTCAACGAAGCTGCCGATTTGACAACAGATTCTGACTTTTTGGTTAAACGTGTTCTGAGTTTACAGCCTTTGCGTGACGGCCTTGATGGATATGACGCGCTGAACGAATATCATCATCGTCGTCTGTTACCCAATTGGTCGATGGAGGAAATGTACCAAGGTCTTTACGAGACCGAATTGACAGGCGGCCTCCAAGCGTCACTTATCAACTTCTTGGAAAAAGAGATATTCGCTTACAATAGCCTGCAAGACGGGGTCGAACTGATACGCCTCGCCTCTGTAGAGGTGCAGATATACGAGGACCAAGAGACCCATAAGTCTGAATTAACGGAGTATTTCTCGAAGGGTTTGAATGATGAGGGCGAAGTGTCCGGCGTTTTCCAATCCCAGTTGCGCGCGACGCTCGGTGAACTCTTCACGCTGAACCAGCCACCGCAAACACGTAACGAAGAGCTTAGAAAAGTCGTTATCAAAACGCTGTCGGCGCTGGATTCTGACGAACTGATCTACAAATCTTTGATGCGCCGCAGCACCTATGCCGAACGCGTCGATTTACGTCAAATGATCGGTCCCAGGTTCTTTGAAGTGTTCGTTCCGATGGACGATGCCCAAGCATATCTTGTTCCCCGCGGGTATACGCGTTCAGGATTTAATCTGCTGTTTGACGAAGGTTCGATTTCAGGTCTGTCGACCATGATCAACAATTATGCGGATGTTGTGGGCATGATTGATAGCGCTCGGGAGAACGCGATCATTCGCGGGGTAAGCCAGCGCTATACGGCGGATTACATCTCGAGATGGAGCACGTTCTTATCGTCGTTGAGCTTGCGTGAGGCGGAAAGCTGGAGTGATGCTCAAATCCTGATGGATGCACTAACCAATCCGTCGGAAAACCCGATTGATCGGCTGGCGGCCGCGTTGACGAATAATGCGGACATCAAGGTCTTTTTACCACCACCACCGGCTGCTGATGCAGCCGTGCCAGCGGCAGGCGCGGCACCAGCACCCCCCGATGCGGCGCCTCAATTGGCACCTGCTTCTGCAAGTCTCGAAGCGGCTGCCGCGTATAATATTCGAACGGCGTTCCAGCCTTATTTGGATGCCTTGCGCGCGGAGGGGGATCAAAAAAGCCAATTCGATCTGTTTCTGTCTTACGCCCGCGACGTGAACCGGTGGCTTGAAGAGGCGGCAAGCGCTTCGAATGGCCCGGGCGCGTTCTTGTTCGAGCAATTCCAAAAGGCCGAAAGCACAAACCCACTGGCGGTCCTGAACTCGCTCGTAGTCCGTTCGGAACTGGACATCATTCGTGATTTTGGGCGCAGTATTGCGAGTACTCTGGACGAAAGCGCGATGGGGTTCGTGTACGATTATATTGACGGGCAGTGGCACGATCAGATTTTGTCGCTACATGGGGCAAGCCTGACCCGGAATTTCCCTTTCGATGCCTCCTCTGCCAACGACATGCCGCTTGACGAGTTTGCCGATCTCTTTGCCCCGGAGGGCAAACTCCAAACATTTGAAAAGACCTATCTATCCCGTTTCAAAACCCAAAGCGGCGTGTTCCTGTCGCGGGGCACGTTTCTTTTGACCGGTAGGGCCGAGGTTTCTGCGGAAACCAATTCGGCCTTTCGTAACTTTGGCCAGATTGCAGAGGTCATGTTTGTTGATGGTAAGCCATATTTAGACTTCGAACTCCGCCCGGGTTTGATGGCTCCCGATCTTAGCAATCTCTCAATTACGTCTGGTGTCACGCTGCTACAGTTCGCGCACGGTCCGGTTCTGTGGACAAAGCAGCAATGGCCCGTCGCGGGTATCAAAGACAGCGATTTGACCCTGCGTATTTTCAGGCGGTCTCGCGCGCTGATCAATGACACTTTCACAGGGCCGTGGTCTTGGTTCCGTCTGGTCCATAGTGGCACCACGTCGCTCAATCCGTCGTTGGGCGTTGCGGAAACGGTATTCTCTAGCGAGGCAGGCAACGTTACGCTTCAACTGGAAGCTACCGTGCGCTTTAATCCTTTCGGTCCCGGATTTTTCTCGAACATCGAATTGCCCGCGACGCTTTTCAATAGCAAAGGCGCGTATAGCGCTGGCCAGGTCGACGGCGAGCTGATTGAAATCTTACGTTTATGGCTTGCTCGTGATCCAGTGGCAGAGAAAACCCTGATAGAGCAACGTGGGCGTAGTCTTGATATTGCGACGCGTTCTGCCATCCAAAGACGGCTGCAGATTGCGGGCCACTACGGCGGGCAGATTGATGGTATTTTCGGACGGCAGACGCGCACCGGCCTCGTTTCTTGGCGCAATGCACTGCAATAGTGCCAATGTGATTTGGTTTGCGACTGGCGGCCTGTGAAATGCTGGGCTCAGATACATCGTAAGCGCGGCTGAGATTCCACCGTTCCATAACAGGGTAGGCACACGGCTGACGTCGTCGCCGCTCCTCTTCCCTCGTTGAACGAGTTTTCATTAACGTGCCCGATCCCTCGGAGTGCACTGCGCAGGATTGAAAAGATTTACGCCGAACGTGCGAGCGCGTTGATATGTGTCAAATTACTGTCTTCCAGTTCGGGATAATTCTTTGTTGGGGCGTTCGAGAGTCTTCGTACTTGCTGTTTCGTCAAGCTAACTAAGGATATCTGAAAATGAACACGCGTCTTTGGATTGCCGCGCTGGTTGTCGTCGTCCTGGGGGCTGGCGCCTATTATTTGAATCTGGATACGGGGCCGGAATTACCCGAAGATTTCGCCCTTGGTAATGGCCGGGTTGAGGGCGTGCAGATCGACATCGTGTCGCGGATTGCGGGCCGGGTCGAAAGCGTCGATGTGCTTGAGGGCGAATTGGTCGAGGTCGGCCAGCAGGTCGCCAGCATCGACACAAGGCTTCTTCGGACCCAGTTGGCCAGCGCCAAGGCCCAAGTGGCCAGTGCCGAAGCGCAGACGGCCTCGGCCGCGGCCAATGTTGTGCAGGCCGAGGCGACGCTGGCGCTTGCCGCGATCAGTCTGGATCGCACCCGGGAATTGAATGAACGCGGCACGGCGACGGACGCCCAGCTAGATGCAAGCGAAAGTGAACATGCGGTGGCAGAGGCAAACCTGCAGGCCGCAAAGGCGTCATTTCACGCGCAGGAGGCGTTGGCCGAAGTGTCACGCGCCGCTGTGGAAGAGGCGCAGACGAATATCGAGGATGCCACGCTCGTGGCACCGCGTCCGGGTCGGGTGCTCTATCGTTTGGTCGAACCGGGAGAGATGGTCGCGTCGGGCGGTCAGGTGGTGTCGATGGTCGACCTTGGCAATATCTACCTCGAATTCTATCTCTCCGAACTTGACGCGCACCGCATCGCGATCGGCAACGAGGCACGCATCAAGCTTGATATCGCCCCCGATTTTGTTGTGCCGGCTCAGGTTTCGTTTGTCTCGCCGGTTTCCCAATTCACGCCCAGTCAGGTCGAGACCGAGGACACCCGTGCCGAGTTGGTCTTTCGCGTCCGTGTCCGGATCGCCGAGGAACTGGTGAAAGAGCGTATTCAGATGATCAAGACCGGTATGCGTGCCGTGGTCTATGTCCGCTTGACCAGCCCCGAGCCGTCGGAGTGGCCGGATTATCTGACTGTCAATATTCCGCCGGTTGCGGAGTAGGCCTGCCATGAACACTGGCACCAAATCCGGCGGTCAAGATGCAGTTGTTCGCATCTCAGGGCTGAGCCAACGCTACAAATCAGTTGTGGCGCTCGACGCGGTTACGCTTGACTTGCCACCCGGCCAGATCGTCGGGTTGCTCGGGCCGGACGGCGTTGGCAAATCGACGCTGCTCGACCTGATCGCCGGTGCACGGGTCATGCAAGACGGTACCCTTAACGTGTTGGGCGGCTCGATGAGCGATGCCGCGCACCGGCGCCGGATTGGTCCGCGCATCGCCTATATGCCGCAGGGTCTGGGCAAGAACTTGTATCAAACCCTGTCGGTGCACGAGAACCTGACGTTTTTCGGCCAGCTGTTCGGGCAGGGTAAGGCCGAACGCGAAGCCCGGATCAAGCGGCTGACCCGCGCGACGGGGCTTGACCCCTTTGTTGATCGCCCTGCGGGAAAACTCTCAGGTGGTATGAAACAAAAGCTTGGCTTGTGTTGCTCGCTTTTGCACGATCCGGATCTTTTGATCCTTGATGAACCGACCACCGGCGTTGACCCCCTTTCACGGCGCCAGTTCTGGGAACTGATCGACGCGATCCGCGCCGAGAGGACGGGCATGTCGGTTTTGGTTTCGACCGCATATATGGACGAGGCAGACGGCTTCGACTGGTTGGTGGCGATGGATGCGGGCCGCGTCATCGGCACCGGCACAGCAGCCGAATTGCAGGCCCAGACCGGTGCCGCGACATTGGAAGAGGCGTTTGTTCGCCTGTTGCCTGACAGCAGTGGTGACGTTTCAGGGCCGCTCGAAATTCCACCGCTGAGCGACGATGGCGGCGCACCGGCGATCACAGCGCGCGGCCTGACCAAACGGTTCGGGGATTTCACCGCCGTCAGCGATGTCAGTTTTGACATCCGGCCGGGCGAAATTTTCGGTTTTCTCGGGTCCAACGGCTGCGGCAAAACCACGACAATGAAGATGTTGACGGGGCTATTGCCCGCCTCGGAGGGCGAGGCACTGCTGTTCGGCAAGCCGGTCGATGCGCATGATATGGCGACGCGCCACCGGGTTGGTTTCATGAGCCAGGCCTTTTCGCTTTATGGCGAGCTGACGGTGAGCGAGAACCTCAGCCTGCATGCCCGCCTGTTCAAACTGGAAAAGCGCAAAGCCCGCAGCCGGATTGACCTTATGCGGGATCGGTTCGGGCTTGGTCCTTATATGGACAAGCGGGCAGGTGCCCTGCCGCTTGGGATGCGTCAGCGTCTGTCGTTGGCAGTGGCAGTGTTGCACGAACCCGAAGTGCTGATCTTGGACGAGCCTACGTCGGGGGTTGATCCTGTGGCGCGGGACCAGTTTTGGGAATTGCTGATCGAATTGTCGCGAGGCGATAAGGTCACGATCTTTATTTCCACCCATTTCATGAACGAAGCCATACGTTGCGACCGGATATCGTTGATGCACGCGGGTCGGGTGTTGGTTAGCGATGCCCCCGAACAGATCATACAGCAGTCGGGTCATGATAATTTGGAAGCGGCGTTCATCCACTATATCGAAGCGGCTTCGGGCAACGGCGCGGCGGGCGAGCCCGAAGCCCTTGCGCTCGGGGCGGTCGCATCCGACGCGGGGTCCAGCGATAGGCTTGGTCGCTTCAGCCTGAAACGGCTGCTCGCGCTCAGCCACCGCGAGACGCTCGAGGTCCTCCGCGATCCGATCCGGCTTGCCTTTGCCGTCTTTGGCAGTGCCATCCTGTTGGTGGTGCTCTCGTTCGGCATGGGCAGTGAAGATGCCGCCGCAGAATTCACCGTGCTCGACTCAGATCAGACACCTGCCAGCCGCGCCTATGTCGCCGCGCTCGATGCCTCGCCCGATCTGACCGAAATCGCATCGGTGCTGACGTTGGACGCATTGCGGGATCAGCTGGTGGCGGGAGAGGTGGATGCCGGCGTGGAAATCCCTGCCGGTTTCGGCTTGGACATGGCGCTAGGGCGCGACACGGATATCTTTACCCTCATCGATGGCAGCAACGTCAACCGCGGTGAAACCGTGCTGGCCAGCCTTGAAGAGGCCCATACCGCCTGGCTGGCTGATCAACAGCGCCAGACCTATCACGTGCGCGAACATACCGTGGCGGGCGTTGATGTGTCGGCGCGGTTTCTCTACAACCCGAATGTCGAGATCATGATGGCGATGGGTCCCTCAGTTCCGGCGATCCTGTTGATGCTGTTCCCGGCGATCCTCATGGCCGTGTCGGTTGCGCGCGAAAAGGAGGTGGGGACCATCACCAACTTCTACGTTACGCCGACCAACAAGGTGGAATTCCTGCTGGGCAAGCAAATCCCCTATGTTGCGCTTGCTGTGTTCAACTTCCTGCTGCTGACGCTGATCGTGACGATCGGCTTGGATGTCCCCCTAAAGGGGAGCTTTCTGACACTGATGGCTGGGTCGGCATTGTTCGGCTTTGCCTCTACCGGTTTCGGGCTCATCGTTTCGTCGATGGTCAAAAATCAGGTGGCGGCGGTGACCGTTGCCTCGCTTTTGTCGGTGCTCCCTACGGTGACCTATTCGGGGTTGACGCAGCCCCTGTCCACGATGTCGCCGACGGGCCAAACGATCGGCGCGCTCTGGCCAGCCTCGTATTACCTGAGCCTGAGCGTTGGCAGTTATACCAAGGGTCTGGGCTTGGAATACTTGTGGACGGATCTGGTGGGGCTGGCCGTGTTCGGCCCGGTGTTCTTGGCGATCGCCACGCTGTTTCTAAAAAAGCAGGAGCGCTGAGCATGGACAGGCTGCAACGCATCTTCTGGCTGGGCACGAAAGAGCTGCGGGCCGTGACATCGGATGTCGCCATGGTGGTGATGATCATCATTGCCTTCACGCTGATGGTCGTGGTCGGCGGGGGAGAGCACAACGGCCCGGGCGGCGGCAGCTCCACCAATATGACCATCGCGATCGTAGACGAAGACAACTCGGCGCTAAGCCGCGGCATTGCCGACGGATTTCTGGAGCCGGATTTTTTGCCTCCGACTTACATCAGCGCCAACGAGATCGGGCCGGGTCTGGATGATGGGGCCTTTATGTTCGCGCTATCGCTGCCAGCAGGGTTTGAGTCTGATCTGCGCCACGGCCGGTTGGCCGAGCTTTTGCTGACCATCGACGCCACCCGCGCCACTATCGTCGCCGACGGGGCAACGATGATTTCGCTGGTGCTGCAAACCGAAGTGGCGCGGTTCCTCACCCGCACTGATTCAAGCGATGACGGCGGTGCCACCCTCGTCACCCGGGTCGCATTCAACCCGACCGGCGACGCATCCTGGACCGGGCCGATCTCGTCGCTGCTGGACAACCTCTCGATGTTGACGATCCTGTTGACAGGGGCCGCGCTGATCCGCGAGCGCGAACGCGGCACGATTGAACATCTTATGGTTATGCCGGTCTCGTCGTTTGACATCGCGATGGCCAAGATCTGGGCCAACGGGCTGATCCTCATCATTGCCTTCGTCATCTCGCTTACCTTTGTCGTGCAGGGTGCCATGGCGGTGCCCCTTGCTGGATCAGTGCCACTGCTGCTTGTCGGCACTGGGCTGTTCATCTTCGCCACTGCCGCCATCGGTATCATGCTGGCCACGTTGGCCCGTTCAATGGCACAATTTGCGATGCTGTTCATGCTGACCTACCTGCCGATCATGCAGCTTTCCGGCGGCGTCAGCCCGGTCGAAAACCAGCCGGAAATCCTGCAACACGTTACTTGGTTTCTGCCCTCACGCCATTACCTCGATTTCGCGAACTCCGTGCTGTTCCGGGCCGCTGGATTAGATGTGGTCTGGCCTCAGATCGTGACGATCGCGGGGCTCGGCACCATTTTCTTCTCAATCAGCCTCAGCCTATTCCGCCGTTCCATCGAAGCCAGCGGGTAAGCGGTGGTTAGTGCGTTTAACTATACGGAACGAGGATAGCGGCGCAATCAGCTCGCCGTCCGCGAGCCATTTCTGAACTGCTATGTTACATTGCACGAGTAGCGAACACGCATGCCCTATGCTCGATAGGGGTTACGCGGCATCATCGAACAGCTGTGCAAGAAAGGCGGTCTCATTCAGTTTGGTTGTTTGTAAAATTCACCCTCTTGGCCGCGTTAAGACTGCGCAAAGCCCGACATGTTATAATGTAGCATATTCCCTTTTAGGGATATTATTATATACAGCATCGACTTGATCGCATGTGTCTATATATAGAGGAGGTGGCTTTGGTCCGACATATAGTCGGAGAAAACGGGCCCGCTGCACATAAAAATCTTCTTAAAATCGCGCACATTTGTTACATCTAATGTATGCAATTGCTCATTCTATATTAAACTAAAGTAGATTATCAAAATGAATCTCAACGGCATTCATAGCCTCTCCAGGGCAAGTAAGCGGCTTATTTTTCTGACCGTCGATAGCTTGCTTATCCCGATCAGCCTCTATCTTGCCTTTGCTTTAAGATACGGCACTGCTACCCCTTGGGATCCTATCGTTTCAAGCTGGGCGCTGTTCCCGATGTTGACGTTGATTGGGTCGGGCTTTGTCTGGGCCTTACGGTTGCACCGTATCAAGCTTAATGCCTTTGATACGCATTCGATCTCTAACATTGGGGCGGCTGCGATTTTTCTGACGTTCATTGCGATGGTATTAAGCTATCTTTTGAATTTGTCAGCACCGCGATCTGTGCCTGTACTCCTGGGGCTGTTTTTTTGCTTACTTGCCGTCAGTGCGCGACTGGGAGGTTTGTCTTTTCTAAGATGGGCTTCCGAGCGTGGCGGCGAACGAAAACCTGTGGCGATTTATGGGGCAGGGGCTGCAGGCATCCAATTGGCGGCCGCTTTACGCCAGGCATCCGAGGCACGCCCGGAATTCTTTGTTGATGATAACCCCACCCTTCATGGGTTGATGGTGGCAGGCCTACCGGTGCATGATCCTGTCCAATTACCTCAGTTGATTGAAAAACGCCACATTGAACAAATCTTGCTTGCCGCGCCATCGATGCCAAAAATACGCCGCGACGAAGTATTAGCAAAACTGGCCACATATAAGGCCGAAGTGCAGGTGTTGCCATCTTACGTTGAACTGATGTCTGGCAAGGGTTTGACAGAAAGTCTGCGCACAGTGGCACCCGATCAATTGTTGGGCCGCGACAAGGTTGCCCTTGATACACCCGAGATCGCCAAGACCTATGCTGGTCGCGTGGTCATGGTGACCGGGGCGGGGGGGTCGATTGGGTCTGAACTTTGCCGCCAGTTGCTTAACTGTAGCCCCGCACGGATCATTCTATTTGAGCAGGGGGAGTTCCAGCTTTATTCCATTGATCAAGAACTGCAGGTCGAAGCCATGGCGACAGGTATTCCAATAGTCGCTCGTCTCGGATCTGTGACCAACAAAGCCCGCGTGGCCGGAGTGATCGCAGAAGAAGGAGTTGAGATTATCCTCCACGCGGCGGCATATAAGCATGTGCCTTTGGTTGAGGAGAATGAACTTGAAGGGGCACGCAACAATGTGTTAGGCACTCAGGTCGTGGCCGCTGCTGCAGCATCGGCAAAACTGGAACGTTTCATTTTGGTGTCCACCGACAAAGCTGTAAGGCCCACTAATGTCATGGGAGCAACCAAGCGCATGGCTGAAATGGTGGTGCAAGATACCCAGACCCGCAATAGCTCGACCAAATTTGCAATGGTGCGCTTCGGAAATGTCCTCGGGTCTTCGGGCTCGGTCCTGCCACTATTCCAAAGGCAAATCGCTCGTGGTGGTCCCGTGACCGTTACCCATAGGGAGGTAACGCGATTTTTCATGACTATCCCTGAGGCTGCGCGGTTGGTGTTGCTAGCTGGCGCTTATGCGAACGGTGGCGATGTGTTCGTTTTAGATATGGGAGAGCCGCAGAAAATTATCGATATCGCGCACCAAATGATCATCCTCTCAGGTCGCAAGGTAAAAGACCCAAAAACCGGCATTGGGGATATCGAAATTCACGTCACTGGGCTAAGGCCGGGTGAAAAGCTGTATGAAGAGTTGTTGATCGATGATGACAATTTGCTCTCCACACCACACGCGAAAATTCTCCGGGCTAATGAGGCGGTGCTCAGTCAAATCGAAATAGCCGCAATGCTGCGCGAATTGAAATGTGCCATTTCTGCTGCTGATAAGGAGCGGCTACGCCGTCTGATAGTAGCTCGGGTCGAAGGGTACCATGTGCAGGAGGTCGATCATCTGACAACATCGACAGGTCAACCGAGATGTTAACAGTGACTATGCAAAAAACACATGCGGCTGATTGGGGCTGAAAGTGGGTGGGCTTTGACTTCTAAAGGCTCTCCGGTGGAATGAACCGTTCCCATTTTTGGACAGGATTTAGTGTAAACTAAGCGATTCTTTTCTCGTGCTGATCGGAGTTAGTTGTTCCATTTCTCCGCCAATCGATTACGGCACGTTGAGCTGGAATGAAGCCGCATCGAAAACTGCTGAGCCCCCTCATTGTTGGGCCTGCATTGACCTTGTGCGTAGCCAGATCAAGGTTTTCGAGCGACGCGGGCGGGCAACTAATGAACGTGCTGGTCGAACGTCTATGGCGACGTGACGGTCTTAAAGTGACAATGAAGCAAACGAAGAAGGTGCGGCTCTGGTTGAACGATGGGTCATGCATCCCTCAGTGCCCACACAGTATCTTAACCATGTCTTTTCATAAGGCTGCGTTCACAAACTTACAGAGGACCGTCCTGCCTTTCGAGCATCTGGCCTGAGTCCCAAGTTTCCTCCAGTTTTGCGCGGAATCCTTGGGGTTATTGCACTTGCCCCCAACCTTGGACCAGGTCGGTTGGGCATTTCCGGCTTTGGTCAGATTGGTGGGCTGGTATCACCTTCTGATTTTACGAGCATGATCGGTGACTTATTTCCGATCGCGCTGTGTGGCCATTCTTCGTTGTAGTATCTACCACTGCCCGGAAGCCGCTGCTTGCAGCGATGAGAGGGGCCAAGTCCCCAATTGTTCTGACGCATCCGCAAGGCTCAAAAATCAATGAGCGTTCAAACATTCTTGGCGGAACTTCCCGTTAAATGCTTCAATGAACGCGTTGTCCGTCAGTTTCCCCGGCCTACTGAAGTTCAGGACGACACCCTGATGATACGCCCACAGATCCATGTCCCGTGAGATAAACCCGGGTCCCATTATCGACGCGAATGGTCTTCGGATAACCAATTTGGCCGCTAACCCGTTCGAGGGAGTTTACCACATCTTCACCGCGATAATTGGACCTCACATCCAGAATTAACACATAACGCGAGAACTTAGCAACGACAGTCAGAACGCGTAGTTTGCGGCCTGTGGCCAGTTGGTCGTGTACAAAGTCCGTGGCTCAGACATCCCTTAGCTTTGCTTTCACGCGACGCTTCGGGGTCTTGTTGCGCAGCTGAAGTCCCATCTCTTTGTAAATGCGATACGTTTTCTTGGCGTTCACTGACCAACCCTCGCGTTGCAGCACAAAGTGAACGCGCCGATATCCGTACCGCACCCGCGTTTCGGAGATTTCTTTAATGCGCTTTTTCAACGCGGCCGGATCAGTACGACGTGATTTGTAATGGTTCGTGGATCGGTCAAATCGCAAAGCACCACACGCTGTGCGGATCGATACACACCAATCAGAACACGCCCCGTCTACAAGCTCACGCTTCCGATCCGGCCTCAGAGCTTTCGTTTGATAACGTCCTGCAACATTTCCCGATCCAACTTCAGATCCGCGACAATCCGTTTCAATCGATTGTTCTCGTCCTCAAGATCACGCAGCCGCCGCATCTCTGACGGCAACAGGCCTTCGTACTTTTTCTTCCAGTTGAAATATGTCGCAGGGCTAATACTCGCTTTCCGGCAAATCTCCGCCACCGTCGTGCCTTCGTAGCCCTGCTTTACAATAAACGCCTTCTGCGGGTCCGTGAATTTGGATGCTTTCATCGCTTCCACTCCTCTCCCAGCCAAGGACGGTAGCAGTCGCAAACACTAACTCAAAATGGTCCAGTTTGCAGGGGGCAGAGCAACTTATCACATCGTTTTTGTATGCGTTCTCTTATGTTATCCAATTTTAATGAGACTATTTGGGCTCGCTCAATATGAATACTTTGCGATTGTTAAACTGGATGCCTAATTCCAAAACAAACGTGTTGTATCGTAGCCAAAAATCAGTTTTCTGAACCTTAAGCTTCGTATTTTTCGAGGATAATTTGTGTGAGTTCTTAGTGAAAAAAATTGTGCAGAAGTTTGACTTGATTCGGACTGTTTTCAAGCTTGGAATATTTAATGTATTTCGAGTTATTCGCTATCGGCTAGGTCTAAAAGCGGGTTTTTATGACATAGAGCCCCCGACAAGCTCAGTATCCAATAGTATATTTTTTACAGATGCTGTGCCGCGCGCCGATATTGCTCCGCTGTCTCAAAATTTATTCAGTTGGCTTGAGGTTAGTTTCCCTGACACGCCTGATTGGCACCAAAGTTTGTTTTCCCCAAATCTTGAGGGTTGTCGGGACATCACTTGGAAAAAAGCGATGGCTGTCTTGCCGCCTGGAGCAGACATTAAAGAAATTTGGGAGTTGTCGCGCTTTTATTGGGTCCCCGAGCTAGCGCTAGCGGTCCGTGGTGGAGATAAGCAGGCCGCTGATGTGTTGAATACATGGCTCCAAAGCTGGGTTGCCGAGAACCCCCCTTACAAAGGGGTGAATTGGGGTTGCGGGCAAGAGGTTGCTTTGCGGCTGTTGCACTGCGCACAGGCAGCCGTACTTCTAGGGGAAGTGGATGTTGCCCAGCCTGCGCTTTTGAATTTGATTTCCACGTGCGCGGCACGCATAGCACCGACGCTACATTACGCTTTGGGGCAGACCAACAACCATGGCACTGCTGAGGCAGCTGGCTTGTTCATAGCCGGATCTTGGCTTGAAATTACGGGCACTGACCATCGCGCGACGACTTGGAAGACGACTGGCCGGCGCTGGCTCGAAGATCGAGCGCGTGTTCTGATCCTAGACGATGGTAGCTCGAATCAATATTCCACCAACTATCACCGGGTTGTACTAGACACCTATGCTTTTACCGAATTGTGGCGTCGCGAACTGGGTGAGGAACCGTTTTCTCAAGAGCTTACTCAGCGAATGACAGCGGCCACTCGCTGGCTGTATGAGATGAGTCATCCCACTACGGGTAACGTGCCGAATTTTGGGGCAAATGATGGATCCCTATTACTGTCACCTACTCGGCCCGCGTATCGCGACTTTAGACCTACGGTGCAGTTATGCGCAGCTTTGTTTGGAAATGTGCTGGCCTATGATTCGGGGGATTTCGAGGACCGGTTGGCACTTTATGGCCTGCCGCGACCAAGAATCCCTTTACCTGCGCCCGTATCGCGGACCTTTCCCAATGGTGGCTACCATATCCTACGTACTGGTAACGCGGCGGCGTTCATGCGCTTTGCAAAGTATCGTTATCGACCTGGTCATGCCGACGTACTGCATGTTGATCTGCATCTGGCAGGACATCCTTTACTCGCTGACGGTGGGTCATACAGCTATAGTAGCTTAGCTACCGAAGGTTTAGATCAGACAGCGGCCCATAATACAGTTGAATTTGATAGTCGCGATCAGATGCCGAGAATTGGGCGATTTTTATATGGTAAATGGCTGTGCACCACGGAACTGAACCCAGTCAAAAGGCAAGAAGACCGTGAGACCTGCGGGGCCGGATATCGGGACTATCAGGGAGCCACACACCACCGCTCGGTAGAGTTGACCGAAAATTTGATGGTCGTGCGCGATCGGGTTGCGGGGTTTGAGTCGCAGGCCGTTCTGCGATGGCGCTTGGCCCCAGGAAGCTATAAGGTTGTGGGCAATGAATTGCAGGGGATGGGGTTCCGACTCAGAGTTATTGCAGATGTTCCCATCGTCGGATTTGAATTGGGGAAGGGAATCGAGTCGCGCTATTATCTGAACAAGACTGAATGCCCAGTGCTTGAAGTCAAGCTGAACCAACCCGGCACGTTTACCACCGAGGTTTCTTTTTAAAAGGCATCAGCCCAAAGAGTGTCAGGGACGATGTCTACATCAGGACGCTTGCGCAAGTGTCATAACTTCACGCAGTGTTTCGGCGGTTTTTGCCATCTCAACCTTTGTCAACGTCGGGTGGATCAGAAGCATTAAGCTAATCTTGCCCAACTCATGCGCCACAGGTAGTGGTGTTTCAGGCCGCCACTCGGTGCCGTCGAAGGCTTTTTCAAGATACATTTCAGAACAACTTCCCTGAAAACAAGGGATGCCGCGTGCGTTTATCTCTTCGCTGATACGGTCACGATCCCAACCTTCTGCGAGATTGCCAGGCTTCACGTAAGCATAGTATTTATAAAAACCGTGCACGGTGCCATCGTTTGAAGCTAGGGTAGCATATCCTTTGCAGCGCAAATCAGGTAGGCGGATCGGGCCGTCTGTTCCGGTAAAGGGCAATAATGCATCTGTGATAATTTGCGCATTTTGGGTCCGCGCATCAGTCCAGTTCACCATCCGACGCAGTTGGATTCGGCCCAATACACCTTGGATTTCGGTCATGCGCCAGTTGGTGCCAAAGCTTTCGTGTAGCCAGCGATAACCGGGGGGATGCTGGCGCTCATAAACAGCCTCCCAGCTTTTGCCATGATCTTTAAACGCCCACATACGACGCCATATCGCTTCATCATTACACGTGAGCATGCCGCCTTCGCCGCCCGTGGTCATAATCTTATCCTGACAGAATGACCATGCACCTACATGGCCGATGCTGCCCACCGGGTGGCCTTTATAGCGGCTACCATGGGCTTGGGCACAATCTTCAATAACCTTCAAGCCGTGGGCTTCAGCCAGTTCCATTATCGGGTCCATATCACAGGGCCAACCGGCCAAATGAACCGCTATGACAGCGCGGGACAGGGGAGTTAACACCGCCTCGACTGTATCAGCCGTAATATTACCACTGTCAGTATCAACATCAGCAAAGACAGGCACGGCACCTGCGTTTACGATGGCAGATGCCGAGGCCATAAAGCTACGTGGGGTAACGATGACTTCATCTGTGGCTTGACCGCCATTGTGGCTGCCGATGCCCAAGCCATACAAAGCTAGATCTAAAGCCAAGGTACCATTGGAAAGGGCGATTGCGTGGTTCGCCTGCGACCACTGCGCAAATTCTTTCTCGAAATCACGGCATTCGGTGCCAGTCCAATAGTTAACCTTGTTGGAGAGGAGCACACGGGAAATAGCATCAGCCTCTTCAGCCGTAAAGCTGGGCCAGGGTGAGAAAGGTCCGTTCAGCATTAAATGTTCCTTATGGAAAGGGGCTGCGCCGGGACACCGCCTACCCGCGAATTATCAGGAATATCGTTTATCACAGCAGCACCGGCGGCCACTATGACATTCCGCCCGACGCGTACGCCTTCACGTATCACTGCGCCAATGCCGATCCAACTACCGTGGCCTATCTTGACATTCCCTGCCAGCCTTGCCCCCGGAGAAATGTGAACGAAATCGTCCAATACACAGTCGTGATCGATGCTGCATCCGGTGTTTAGTATCACGCCACACCCGATTTGTGTATCAGCATTGGCTATCACTCCGGGCATTACAACACTGCCTGCCCCTATCTGCGCGCTGGGCGATAGGATCGCCGAAGGATGCGTCAGGGTCGGGCTGTCCGTCAGGCCATATTTGATGAACAGCTTAGCGCGGGTGGAGTTGCTGCCCACAGCGCAAAAGAGGTCGGTTTCTCTTAGGGTGACATCAGCGGCCGTGATTTGCCAGCGCCCATTATTGAGCCGTTCAGGCCAATGAGGGTCGATAAATTCTATGGGGTCGTATCCACAGGCCTCGGCCACGTCAGCCACGACCTTGCCATGGCCGCCGGCACCGATGATCTGCAAGGCCGTCACGTTGTATGTCTCATGGCCAGATACCTCGAGAATCCACCACAAAGCCGTTGGGTTTTGACACTTCTTTGAAGGGTGCATGATCAACCAGAAGTACATGGATGTCAGCGTTTCTTGCGTTTTCGAGAGATGAGAGGGTCAGCGCGGCCGCCGCTTTCGGCAGCTCTGCGATATTTGGTTCGACTGCGAGCACAGATTTAAATGGCATTGTCCCAAGCTGGATAGCGATATTCAAAGCGGGGCTTTCGCGCAAATCGTCGATGTCTGGTTTAAATGCTAGACCATAACAGGCCAACGTTACATCGCCGATACTTTTGTCGGGATTCTCGATTAAAAACTCACCTAGGGCAGCTGTAGTCTTTTCAACCACCCAATGCGGCTTAGCGTCATTGACTTCGCGAGCAGTACGGATCAAGCGAGCTTGATCCGGTGCTGAGTTCACGATGAACCAAGGGTCAACGGCAATGCAGTGCCCACCCACGCCGGGGCCGGGTTGCAAAATGTTGACCCGTGGGTGGTGGTTGGCCAGTTTAATTAACTCCCAGACATTTATGCCTTTGGTGTCGCAGATCATGGACAGCTCATTGGCGAAGGCGATATTTACATCTCGAAAGCTGTTTTCTGTTAGCTTGGCCATCTCAGCGGTACAAGTGTCAGTTAAAAGGCATTCGCCTTTGACAAAGACCCTATATAGCGCTTCGGCTTCGCTCGAACACAATGGAGTCATCCCACCGATGATCCGGTCGTTGGTAATCAGCTCCTGCATGACTTTGCCAGGTAGAACGCGCTCAGGGCAATGGGCGATGCGAATATCTGAGGCTTCTCCATGTGTCTGGGGAAAAGTCAGGTCGGGGCGGGCTTCGGCTAGCCAAGCAGCCATCCTCTCGGTCGCACCGACGGGTGAGGTGCTTTCTAGGATTATCAGATTGCCGGGGCGCAGGGCGGGGGCAATCATGCTGCTGGCGGACTGAATGTACGATAAGTCCGGTTCGTGGTCATGACCCTTGAACGGGGTGGGAACTGCGATCAAAAAAGCCTGCGCGGGCTCGGGGATTACGGTGGCCCGAAGTCGCCGTGCGGCAACCGCATTGCTGACCGCCCCGCCAAGGTCAGGTTCGACGATGTGAACTTCACCGCGGTTAATGGTGTCGACTGTGGTTTGATTAACGTCAACTCCGGTCACCCGCACGCCATGCGCCGCAAAAACTGCTGCCGTGGGCAGACCAATATAACCCAGCCCAACGACAGAAATGTTGTCAAATTTAGTAGATTTCAATGGAGATCGCCTTATATGTAAGAAACTGATTTCTTAGTTCAGCTTAATCGGTCTTTTCTTTCCAGATGCGGATGGCGGTGACAATACGCTGCGCAGCTTTTCCGTCACCATATGGGTTGTGTGCCGCACTCATTTCACTGTAGGCCAGCGAGTTGTCCAATAAATGATTGGTCTCGCTGACGAGCAGGTCGACATCGGTGCCGACCAACTTAACTGTACCGGCTTCGACCGCTTCAGGCCTCTCCGTGGTGTCGCGCATCACAAGGACGGGTGTGCCTAGTGAGGGCGCTTCTTCCTGTACACCGCCAGAATCAGTCAAGATCAGCTCGGCTCGATTCATTAGGTACACAAAAGGCAGGTAGTCTTGGGGGGCGATCAAATGGATGTTTGAGTGGCTGGCCAGCAGACGTTCAACTGGTTCGCGGACATTAGGGTTAAGGTGCACAGGATAGACGATCTGCACATCATCGCGTGCGGCGATCTGGATCAGGGCTTCGCAAATACGCTCAAATCCGCGGCCGAAGCTTTCACGCCTGTGGCCCGTGACCAGTATCAGGCGGCGTGCATCAAGAAAGTTAAACTTTGCGGCGACTAGGGTCGCCAATTCTTTATCCTGATCTAGCATGGCGCAGGTGTTGAATAGAGCATCAATGACCGTGTTGCCTGTGGTCGAAATGTTCTGGTCGTCTACTCCCTCCACTAGCAAATTACGACGCGCTCCTTCGGTGGGCACGAAATGCAATTCGCTCACTGTGCCCGTCATTTTGCGGTTTATCTCTTCTGGCCAAGGTGAATAAATATTGCCAGTACGCAAACCTGCTTCAACATGGCCTACCGGGATGCGCTGGTAATAGGCGGCCAATGACGCAGCTAGTGTGGTGGTTGTGTCGCCATGTACTAAAACGAGATCAGGAGCGAATTCTTTCAGAATTGGGCCAAGACCCAGAAGCACCCGTGTAGTGATTTCAGACAAGCTTTGGCCTGACTTCATTAGGTTCAGGTCATAATCCGGCAGGATCCCAAACAGTTTTAGTACTTGGTCTAGCATTTCCCGATGCTGAGCGGTGACGCAGACCCGCAAATCAAACCCTTTAGATTCAGCCAACGCGGTGATGACGGGTGCCATTTTAATCGCTTCGGGCCGTGTACCGAAAACGGCGAGGATTTTAGTATCTTTTTTCATCACACCATTCTCAGAAAATGTTGCACGCAAAGGCGCTCAAATTCACGACTATAGACACGTTAAACCGAAACTATAACGAACATGATAGTCCGGATATTCTCAATTGATCCTTAGGGCAAGTGCTAGGCGGATAAAGAAAAGCAGTGGTTGGAAAAAATTGCGCTAGGTCGAGAACACTGTGGTTTGAGTGGGTTAGCAAAGCTAGTTTTTTTACTGGTGGGTGCTGATGATCGCTATGCTCCGGTGCTCGACCTACAACCCCACCGTTCGAAATCTATATTCTGGAACGGTGGTGACGATCAGGAGGTCGTGCGGTTAAGCGAGGTTAAAGTACTGCATCCAGTTGGTTTGTACGATTGAAATACTTTGATCTCGTGCTGAAATCAAACTATGGCTGTAAGCTCGGCGGGCGGGGACTCAGCTGATGTGCAGCTTAAAATATAAGTATAACCGGATATTTGAATGCAAGATATATTGAAAATAATTGGGCGGAAACACGAGCTTTTTGCACAGGATATTTATGATAGGGAACTGGATTTAAAGCGCGAAATCTCTGGTTCTTCTTTCCTCGTCTTGGGTGCCTCGGGCTCAATCGGACAAGCCGTCTCGAAGGAGATATTCAAGCGAAACCCGGCGAAGCTGCATCTTGTCGATATTAACGAGAATAATCTTGCTGAGTTGGTTCGCGATATTCGCAGCTCATATGGTTACAATAATGGTGAGTTCCGCACCTTCGTCCTAGATATTGGTTCAAATGAGTTTGACGTGATGCTCGAAAACTCCGGTGGCTACGACTACGTCTTGAACCTTTCGGCTCTGAAGCATGTTCGCAGTGAAAAAGACCCTTTCACGTTGATGCGGATGATCAACGTCAACATTTTCTACACTGATAAGACGATTGAGCAGGCCGTCGCAAAGGGCTGCAAAAAGTACTTTTGCGTCTCGACTGATAAAGCGGCGAACCCGGTCAACATGATGGGTGCTTCGAAGCGGATTATGGAGATGTTTCTAATGCGTCGCAGCGAAAGCAGCCTGATCTCAACTGCGCGCTTCGCCAATGTGGCGTTTTCTGAAGGGTCGCTTTTGCAAAGCTTCAGCCTGCGGCTGGCCAAAAATCAACCGCTTGTCGGCCCTAGTGATATACGCCGATACTTTGTGACACCGCAAGAATCAGGTGAACTCTGTCTAATGTCATGCATATTTGGTGAAAATCGTGACATCTTCTTTCCCAAATTACGCGAAGATGTGCATCTCATAACGTTTGGCGAAATAGCGGAGCGATTCCTTGCGATGCATGGATACAAGGCATATCAGTGCTCTTCGGAAAGTGAAGCTCGCGCGTTGGCGTCTACCTTGCCCCAGACTGGTCAATGGCCGGTGTTCTTTTCACCTAGCGATACAACTGGCGAAAAAAGTTTCGAAGAGTTTTTTACCGACAAGGAAACGCTCGATATGGAATCGTTTGCTAACATCGGCGTGATCAAGAGCGCGCCAATCTACGACTCGGGTTTGCTGACGGTTTTTGAGGACGAGATCGCGGCCATGGTTGCGCGCCGCAATTGGTCGAAGGAAGAGCTAGTCGATTTGTTTAATCGAATGTTACCGCAGTTTAAACATAAAGAGACTGGCAGATACCTTGATGGAAAAATGTAGCAATGACTACGCGTAAAATCGCTGTTTTCACGGGAACCCGCGCCGAATATGGCCTGCTATATTGGTTGATGAAAGACATCAAAAGCGATCCTGATCTTGTACTCCAAGTACTTGTGTCGGGCGCGCATTTGTCACCTGATTTTGGACTGACCTACCGCGATATCGAAAAGGATGGCTTCGATATCGAAGAAAAAGTCGAAATTGTGCTGTCATCCGACAGTGCAGTGGGTACGGCTAAAAGCCTTGGCTTGGGAGTCTTGGGTTTCGCCGACGCATTGTCGCGCATGTCTCCGGATGCTTTGGTGGTGTTGGGCGACCGATATGAAGCCTTGGCGGTCGCGCAGACTGCTGCGGTTCTACGTATCCCGGTTGTGCATCTTCATGGAGGTGAGATCACAGAAGGAGCCTATGACGACGCGTTCCGCCATGCGATCACCAAACTTTCCACTCTGCATTGCACTTCAACCGAGGTATATCGGGCCCGAGTCATCCAGATGGGTGAGATGCCTGACCACGTATTTAACTTCGGGGCTATCGGGTTAGATCATCTCAAACGAAGCACATTCATGACCGTACCTGAATTGTCTGAATCCCTGAACTTTCAGTTGAAAGGGCCGTATTTTTTAGCTACCTACCATCCGGCGACACTGGCTACAGAGGATCCCGAGCAGACCGTGATGGCGATGTTGGCGGCGCTGGATCATTTCAGCGATCATCAGGTGATCATCACTTTTCCAAATGCTGATGATGGCCGATATGGTATCATGAAACTGATTCAGGACTATGCTTCTCGAAGTCCGGGGCGGGTGCTAGCTATGCACTCATTGGGGCAGGCACGGTATCTGAGCGCCGTGAGGCATGCCGCGGTAGTTGTCGGTAACTCGTCGAGTGGGATCATCGAGGTGCCCTCCTTCGATGTACCATCAGTCAATATCGGGCGACGGCAATTGGGGCGGTTAGCAGCGAAAAGCGTGATCCATTGCGCGACCAGCTATGATGAAATCGTTGAGGCGATCAGCCTTGGCATATCGGGTGGATACAAACAGGCGGGTGAGACCGTCGTGAACCCCTATGGGGCCGGAGATGTTAGCCCCCAGATAGTGGCCTTGCTTAAGTCTCATGACTTCAAGGCGCAGAAATCTTTTTATGACCTCCCTGTTTCAGGAAGTGACTACTACTCAAACTAGCCGGAAGCATTCGTCATCTTCAGCTTCATCTCGTTCATCCAAACCGCGAGCGAAAAAGGGCCAAATACGTCTCGAAACCAAATGCTGCTACTGCCTTCGCAATACTCTTTAAACATCTTGAGATAGGCTATTCTGTCGACCAACCCTTCAGTATAGATTGGATGATTGGCATCGCCCATGATCTGGAAGACGTGATCTTTCAGTGTGGATTTCAGCCATTTGTCTTGCGGGTTCACAAAGCCCTTCTTGTCTTTACGCCATGTAATCTGCTTGGGCAGATCTTCGACGAAGGCTTGACGTAACGCCCATTTGGTCCAGCCGCCCTTCAGCTTTAAGGCATCAGGCATTGTTAGGCCTAATTCGATGACCCGGTAATCAAGGAACGGAGCGCGTACCTCTCGCGAAGCAGCCATCGACATGCGATCTTCGTAGTGGCACAAGTAAGGTACTGAAAAGCGCGATATATCCTGCCACTGGCGGTCGGCTAAACTTATGACGGATCCTAATGAAAAAGGCTTGAACGCTTGCTTAGTTGCGTCACCCAAGATTGATGCATTGGACTTACCGACATAGCGCTTCATCTCAGCGTAAGTCAGGTCTTTTAGTATTGTGTCGTTGAGTAGGAAGCCCGACAGGGATTTTATTCCTTGGAACACGTCCCCGCTTTTGAACAATTTCTTCGCATGTAGGAACGGGTATTTTCGGTAGCCACAAAACGCTTCATCCGCGCCTTGACCTGTTAAAACCACAGTGATTTCCTCGTCGCGGGCTTTTTCCATTAGCTTGAAGAAAAGCACGTTTGAGAAAGAAGCGACCGGGCCATCGTTATGGCTGTTGCAATGGGATAATAGCTCGAACAACCCACTGTCGTGATCGAGGTCTAGATTGAATTTGTTCACCTCTTGGCCAAGCGAGGCTTCCATGATGTCAATGAATTCGCTTTCATCCTCCTTTCCGCCAGGGTTCACGGCCGAGAACAAGCCGATACCCTGACCGGTGCCGGACAGATGCTCACGGGACACCGCAGCGATGATTGAGGAGTCAATACCGCCTGACAAGGCGATACCCACCGGCACATCTGCCTGAAGTCGAATTTTGACCGCGTCCTGTACAGTATCGCGTAGTTCGGCAATCCAATCGGCTTCGCTCATTTGCCGTTGGGGCCCATCGAGTGGCGGAGTCCAGTACGGCCGCATGGCTTTCAGGCTGGGAGCCGCATTTCCAAGATCTAGTTCTGCGATGTGACCCGGCGGGAAGCTTTGTACACCTTTGATCCATGTACTTTCATCCACGTTTTGTAGTGATTGAGCCAGAAACCACGCCGCCGATTGTGTGTTGACCTCGAACGAAAATCCGGGTGCGGAGACCAGTGCAGCGACCTCGGAGGCAAAGAAGATGCCATGTTCGTTGACTAGGTAGTTGAGGGGCTTCTTGCCGAAGCGGTCCCGCGAAAGCATAACTTTCCCCGTGCTCCGGTTCAGGAAGATGATCGTCCACATGCCGTTGAACTTTTGGCAGGCGGCTTCCATCCCGATCATTTCGATCAGTTCTAGCGCTACTTCAGTATCCGATGCCGAGCGCAGCGATCTAAGGTTGAACTCAGTGGCCAAGTCTCGGTGATTGTATATTTCGCCGTTGAAGATGATCAGGCTTTTACCAGAACGGGACTCCATCGGTTGACGGCCAAGCTCAGAAAGATCGACGATGGATAGTCTTTGGTGGGCGAAGCCAAGGTGCAGACCGTTCATCATTTCGAAATGCACATTGCCTGCGTCCGGGCCTCGATGCGCCTGAGCCAGATGGGCTGCGTGAATGAATCTATTCAAAGGGCACCGCGAAGCGCCAAAAATAATGCCACACATAAGTCATGGATCCTGCTTTATTAAACGGGTTGCTGAATGCCTGAGCGGGCCGGTCCTTTGGACCGATCACAATACAGACTGATCGCAAATGCGAGAGGCAAAAGCGGTGAAGACAAAAAGAACTTCCAAGTGAATAAAGATCCTATAAGAGTCGCGATTAGATAATAACCGCAAAGCCGGACCATTGGATGGCGCGAGCGCAGAGCAACGATGCTACCATGAAAGAACACAAGGTAAAACGGGATCATCCAAACAATGCCAACTTTTGTGATCATACCAACAGGCGAGAAGTGCGCATTGCTAACATACTCGTTTGTATAAGAATCAAGGTAATTGAAGCCGAATCCACCCCCAAACATGATGCCATTACCCTTAAGTTCGGTGAGCGCAGACAGGCTTTCGGAATAGCGCGGATAGTCCAATATCATTAATGCTCTGGTCAGCGAATCTAGTGATAGTCCGCGCACTTCTTGAAATATACTGTCAAAATCTAACCGGATTGCGTAGCTGAATGCATCTTGATTGAAGGTTACTACCTGCAAGATTGCAGTGAGTGCGGCAATGCCAGTCATCAGGGTTAAGAACATCCGCTGGTTAAGTCTCACGAAGTTTATGATGATGGGCAGTACAAAAATTACGACGCAGCTGATGAAAACCATTCGCTTACCCAATAGAAACGCGATTACGACCCCCAGAAATGCTGCCATCATCTTATTACCTGATATGGCATAAGATACATACCATTCAAGATTGCTAATCCCCTGCTCGTAGAAGACGAAGCCGACCCGTCGCAGGGTTAGCATCACGCAGAGTGAAAAAATGGCGACGTAAAGAGTATAGATACAGTACTTCCGTAAACGGTTCAGCAGGGGATTAAGATCTTCACCTGACATGAAAACGCTCTTAAATATAGCGAACTTCAGTGCAAACAGAGCGAACAGAAGCAGATCTTTGAACATTTCGATGATGTTATTCTGATAAACGATTCCGAGTACGGCACCCCAAACCACCATGACAATAAACATGTTGATGAGCGTTCCCCGGAAGATTGAGGTCTTGATGCCATACACGAAACAATAGGTGACAAATAACATGTCGACAAAAAGCCGCAGAGCCAGCATCGATTGGGCGACATAAGGCACGCCAAGAAGGCGTAGGAACAATAGTTGGTCGAGGACCTCAAAGAAAATTGAGATGCTGAGATAATATAGGCAAAGTTGGTAGACTGGTGACTGTCTACTTCGCGCTGCGTTCATTTGCATGCTCTCACCCATTTTTCGCAATTATCGGCCTTGTGTACTGCGGACCTCTGACGGAAGATAGGCGTCAATGACCTTGAAGATGTTCACAGATGCATCATACGTGGGTTCGATATTCAAATGGTTTTCAATGTAATGCTGGCGGCGCGATTTGAAATCCTTCCAGAAGGCGGGGAAATTGTCCATCGCCCCTTGGAGGGTTTGCTCAAGTGCATCAAAGGTGTCTGCAACGAATAGATTCTCTGGCGCGCAATAATAGATATCGAGGTATTTTTCGCTTTTCGGTAGGAATGATAACGCCGGTACTCCATAGTTGATCGACCGAACAATCGCGGCACTTACCACAGAGATAGACAGCTTTGAATGATCCAACGCAGCATCAAGGCTTTCGCGGTGAAAGATCCTTATGGGGCAGATGTCCGACACTTCGGAGATAGTGGTTGCATATTCATCGCCCAACTGGCGCGGATGATATTTGATGTGTAATTCGCAGCCATTATTGGCACAGAATTGGCTTAGCCGGCGGATTAGCTGGACATAATAACTATAATAGATCGGCTGGGTGACTAGCAAAATGGCAGGCCTGCCGGAGGTCTCAACGAGTTCGTTCTGACTTTTTGAGCCAGAGGTGAAATGCGGTAGACCCGTTGCTGAGATTTTCTCCGGTGGATATCCAAAACCCCGCAATTCATCTTTCAGGTACAGGGATTCCACACAATAATGATCCGACCAGGCCAGTCTTGGAAACTCTTCGGGGTCTTGGGCCGCGTTTTGCACACAAATTGTTTTAATGCCCGCATCGGCACCTGTGGCCTGCACTACGGGGCCCCATTGGTCGACATAGGCAAAAGTAATCAACTGCTTGAGATCATAGGATGCAATAAGCGCGGCCAGTTCCGACTTGAAATGCAGTTGCGGCATGCGGAAATCAAATAGCCGTGCGGCCATCCAACGTGCCATCGGCAATCTCTCCAAGCCCAACATGACCCGTGTTCCTTGCAAGTTGCTAGCGATTTGACTGGTGACGCGGCCCTTGCATCCCAAAGCTGACAATGGAAAAGCCTTTAACAGTCCGCGCTTGCCCCGTGCACCACCGATAGGGAAGTACTGGATATTCATGTTGTCCAAACGCTGTGAGGTCGTCTCGGAGGCTAGGAGTTCATCCTGGATTACTAGATACCCAACACCATTTGCTTGTAATTTATCAATAATTGCAGCGGCTGAAACTACCTCGCTATCGGTGCGCACAATTATTCCGACTTTAGGTGTATTTGACGCGGCAAGGGCATTTAGGCTTTCGGCGTTGCGTTTCACATACACGGTCGCCTTCTGGGTTTTTCGAAACAGCTTCCACAGAATATAGGCCTGCAGTAGTAGGGCCCGAACGGTCTGGACTACTCGGTCCTGCACGCGGGTTAGCATATGGGTCCTATGGTCTAAAAATTCACACTGGCTACCAGCATCCGCCGCGACGGAGTTAGCTAGATAGCCAAAGCTGCGGAAGTCGTTAAATAAGACATCCAATTCGGGCCGCATCGGTGAGACATAGCGGGAAAGCTCTTTGAACGGGAATACTAGCGTCACCGGCGTGTCTTGACCAACCAGAAATCGTGCCAACGCTGTCATAAATAAATGCTGCTTGCGAAGGTGATATTGATAGATGTCGCCCTGCGAGGCTTTTGCTTCCGATGGCAGATCTATGCCTTGCAGGGCGTTGCGAATAAAGGCTGCACAGTCGCGGGATAGGGGGGCCATCTCGCCCTTCACAATGAAGTCATTTAGGTCCAGGACCGGCACTCCGACCGAAACTTCAACAAAACGCGTATCCATTGGGCAGGCAGTGGCAATCAAAACCGCATCAAGGTTTCTCCCCATCAAATGGGTGGTGTCTTCATTTGTGAATACGACGCCGATACGCATTTAATACCCCAATTCTAGAATAAGCGCTGCCAATAAAACCGAGCTGCCAATTTGTGCCGCGCAAATTAAGGTGATCGGCATGATCACTTGCCGCAATTCCGGAATTAACCTGGTCGCCGCTGCACCGTAAGCCATCCCAAACGAAATGTAAGCCAGCATTAAGCCGATTGCCGCTCCAGGTTTGCCAAACATATGTATTAGCGCGTAGAAAATTGCCAGATTAAAGGGCAGCAGCCAGAATCCTGACCACGTCAGAGCCCTGGTATTACGTCGCTGATAAAGATAGGAAGCGAAGAAGACATAAAATAGCGATAGAAAAAAACCTGAGCTAATGAGTGCTAAAGTGATCAAGTCAGTACTTTGAGAATTGGGCACAATATTTATAAATCTGTTATTAGCGTAGAATACCAATAAGTTCAGCGCGGTGATCCCGAACGAGGCTATTGCAATCTTTCTTATGAACCCTAGGATTATCTGCGGGTTCAGCCAGTTTTCAATATCGTTCATGATTTTGGGTGGCATAGCGCTGATCACGCCGGCCAGAAGGACCATGACAGTTTGCGAAAGTGTGAATGCAATTGCATATTCCCCCACCATCGCCTTACCATAAACTGACCCGAGAAGCATCCGATCGGAAGAGATACTGACCCACAAAGCGGCGGTATGGGGGAGGGTCGCGATTGAATAGCCATACATGGTGCTGATAGTAATCTGCGATTGGGCCTTCAAGCGTCTGATTAGTTGCACTCGCCTGATTATTTTCCCTAGGATGAACAGAGCCATTGACATCAAAAATACTGAAAAGACCGTTATGAAAGTCTGGATGTCAATAACCTTCATATACGTGGCTATCAGCAAGATGAAGAATACAAAAATTCGGAGTAGCGAGATTTTGAGCACTTCTGTACTGTTCTCGCGCCCCATCAGAAAAGCTACGAGGGAATTATAAAGCGCTTCGGATAAACCAAGCATGGCGGCGGCACAAATCCAGCGGATGTCACCTGCGAAGGTGAAAATCAGTGCAACGAATAAATACACACCAAAAATGCCACACGATAGATACTTCAAAAGCCAGCTGACGTGATGAATTTCATTTTTCGCTTCGCGCGTTAGTGCGACGGTGATGTTCAACGTTGACAAAGGGATAATCAACTGCGCGATAGTTTGCATCAAAACATATTCACCAACATCTGCAGCTGAATAAACTTTCAGGAACAAAAGCGAAGCCAGAAAAGAGATCGCACGTTGCAGCCCGTTACTAGCCGAATATTTCAGGATCGTGCGAAACATCAGAAGCGATCCATACTCAGTATTCGATCCGCCAGAATTTTATGCGCGGCCTTGGTGATATGATGTCCGTCTTCTGGGGTAATTAGATGGGGTGCGTCGCGAGTGATGCTGAACAGATCAATGACCTTGATTCGGTCTGGGTCCGTTTGGGCTGTGCGATCTAGCACGTCGTTATAATTAGAAATTATCTTTAGCACTTCAAACGAGCGTTCGGTCAGGTGTGGGCCCGGATAAGCGATGTTGATAAAGATCACCGTTTTTGCCCCACCTTTAGTGACGTATTTACACAGAATGTTCAGAATATTCCGCTCAAACTCAGGAAGCTTCACCATGATGTTGGGGAAATGCTTGGTGAAGAAGAGGCGGTATCGAGATTTGGTCGCGACGTATTTAAGGAACAGCGCATTTGCGGGTCGGCTCTTGCGGCACATAAAGCCTATACCACGCTCAAAGAAGGTCATAAGGCGTGGCGCGCAGTCGACAATCCCCAGCTGTACGATCAGGGTGTCGGTGTCACTATCCTCGATATAGTTTTTCTCGAACGAACCGGTCGCATAATACCTCGTGCTTCGCTCACCTCCAGCCAAACTGATGACATGTACCCGGTCACCCGCCGCCTGCTGTAACAGCGACGCATATGTGCCGCGCTGCCCCAATCCAATCCAAGGACGGGGGCAGGCCAGACTGTCGCCGATGATGACAACGTTCTTCATCAGTTATTGGGGCAGATTTGGCGATAAATGTCCAAATGCGCGCGCTGTTCTGCAATGGTTGGCAGTGCAGCGGTGCCGCTGATGAAAGCCACAACCTGATTATAGAAGCCAGGTTTAAAATGTTCGGGGCCGGTTTGATCCAGTGATACTTTATGTACCGCCACGCCGCCTAAGGGCTGTATCTGTAGTTCTTCTAAGGGGCGGTAGATCAGGCGATTATTTTTCGTGGTTATCTCCATTGACCAACGGCCCGGACCCTTCCAGTCGGCATTATATGAGAATACCGCACCTTTGGTGGTTAACCCAGAGCCAACAAAGCGGCTGAAAGGGTGCCAGTTGATGGGCTCTTCCGCTTGCGCAGCGATCTCAGTAGGCCAACCGGCCATGAAGAACGCCATATCAACCACGTGAGATGAGTTATGGAAGAACCAATGTTCCTTAACGCCTTCTTCTTTCTCTAAGGGTTCGATGCGGTGCGACCATTCTGTAAAGTCAAAATGCAGCGACCGGACACCTCCATCTTGTTCCAGAAGCTCCAGACCTTTGATGACGGACTCGTAAAAACGCCTGTTATAGGCGATGCGCACATCGCAGTCATGATCCGCTGCACATTGGGCAAGTTCATCCAGTTCTTGGTAGCTGGCAGCGCCTGGCTTCTCAACTAAGATCTTGGAGTACCCTGCTTCAATCAACGCCTTGGTAACTTTGCCCAGTTGGGCTTCACCTACGGCCACAACCGCCATGGCTTTGTCGCCCATGGTGTCGAACACTACATCTTTCCAAGGCGTGGCCATAATGCCGGTTCGCTCTGTGAACTGTACACATCCCTCAACGCTACGCCCGATGGCCTGCACTTCATAGCCGAGATCTTGGAAAATTTTTGTGTACTCAATACCGATTGGGCCGAGGCCAAAAATAGTTACGGATTTCATAGATATGTCTTTCTGTTCGGAATTTTTTACACCTGTTCTGTATATAACCGGCAAGGTGTCATAGCGCGTCAGCGGGTCAGGTTTCTAGCGAGCGCGGGCTTCAAGTTACGGGGCAGATCGTGCCAAAATCACGGCCGTTTGCAAGGGCTGCGTTAAGAATAGCGGTCAGCGTCTCAACGTGAATCGCACTGGCCTCCGCTAGATCAGGCAGGTCGCTGGTCTTGCCAGCCAGAACATCCCCAATAACCTGGGTTGTTAGATTACTTTGGAAGGGCGCACCCATCTCACTTTCGACAAACTGCCAGTTGGTGGTGATATCCGCACTAATCAAGCGGTTGTACGAAATGTTCCAGATTCGGGTGATTTCGGGGCTTTGCGCAGTAATGACAAAGGGGGCTGCACCTTGGGCGTAGGATATTTGTGTCAGAACTCCGCCGCCAGGCTGGCGAGTCTCAATAGATCCAGTGAATTCATAAAAGTTCTTCCGCTTACTTTCGATAACTTCCTTGTCAAGATATGCCTTCGTTTCCCCTGGCGTTCCCCAAACAAAACTTGCGATATCGACGTTATGGATTCCGTTGCAGCCTAAACCCCAGTTCGACCCAGTAATAGTAATGCGCAATTGGTCCTTATTTTGAAATTCGTCGCGTACCTGACGGAAAAAAGGCCACAATCTCTGTGCAAGATTCACGATGGTCTTCGTATTCGAAGTGGCATCCAGCGCCAACGCCTTCGGGTACTCAGTTAAATCCTGAAACAGTACCTTCTCGAGCAGTATCGTCTTAGCTTTTGTTTGTTCGATCAGGTCTTTGTAAATGCTAAAGCGATGGTTTGCGGTGCAGGCGACAATCACGAGTTCCAAGTCTTTCGGCAGTTCCGCGATGCTTGCAACCGTGGTTAAGCTGTGCTCGACGGGTGCTTTTATTGCGCGGTACCGTTCCTCGGCGGTTCGAAGCGAGACCCGAGAGGGGTCAACAAGATAAATCGCGAGGCCTGTGTCACACAAGGCGAGCCCCTGAAGATGGCGACTGCCTAGCTGACCTGCACCAATAATGGCTATATTCTTTATCATGTTGTCCGCTTTCTTTGGAATATGTCACGTCTGGTTAAATCAAGCCTGATGGGTCTTACTCAAGCTGGTACTTTAGCTGCCATTCGTTGCCAACAATTTCCCAAAGATCCGGGTTGCGAAATTTCTCAACGGTTTCTTCGAACTGATCCATAGTGATCATGTGAAACTCCAAGAAATCTTCTAAGTCGTTAAAAGGTAGCTCGGGTTGCAGTTTATTAACAATTGGCACGGCCTCTTCCCGGGTCATGCGCCCGTTCCAAATATCATAACAGGTCTGGTCCGTAGCCCGCCAAAAGCCGAACTTAAGATATTTAAACCAAATGTTAATCTCACAAAGCTTTTCGTCGATGTTGTCGTAGTCCAAAAAATTACCCGGAAGCGGCCCGTCAGCCCGGCTCATAAAGCCGCGCTTTTCGACGAACTCAAAGTTCTCTCGACCGTACCATTTGGTGAAATGACCTAAATATATACTTTGAATGCCTGCTTCTTCCAGCCGCTCTATCTCAGGATATTTGTAAAAAAATACATCTCGTTCCGAGATGTCTTCGTCCAGCCAGTTGAAGATTGTCTTTTCTTTTACCAGATCGCTAGAGTTGATCGCCAAGGCAGAGGGTTTACTTTCGGTGCGCTGCAGCCCACCAAATTCAAAGGCAATGTCTTCGCCCCAAACTACCAAGGGTACTTCATATATGAGCGCAGTATTGATCACACTTGAAAACATCGCACAGTGTTCTGCCCAGTTTGGCTCGCCTTGACGTAAGAAGCACTTCTGGCGAATCTTTCTGAAGGTGCTGGGTTTGATGGTGATCTTCATATGATCGACGTTCAGGTCTTTAATCATATTGTTTAGGTTAGCGATCCCTTCGGTTGTTGGAACATGCGCGGTCAAAGTAACACACAGCACTTTCAATCCAAAGTGTTCGGCCAACATCGCCGCCTGATACCAACTGTCTTTACCACCACTAACTGGCACGATACAGTCGTAAAATGGGTGATCGGCCTTTTTGATGTTATCTACGATTTCGCGCAGCTGATTCCAGCGCGTGCCCCAATCGATAGTGTCTTTAACTTCTTTAGTACGACAGGCGTTGCAATAACCCCGATCATCCAAATGTACACCAGGTTTGCTGTCCGGCATCACGCAGTTGCTGCAAAACCGCATTACTTAACCCTCCACCGCTTTATAGTTCCTTGTATCCATATAGGAGCGTCCCAAAAGAATATATTCGTTAAAGCCTGACTGATCCTCCAGAAGATCAGTCAACCGATATTCTCGGGGATCAGAGACCTCCAGTTCGGTGCCTGTGGTCATATTCAGACCCGCATCCAAAACGCTGCCAATACACTGCCAGTGGCCACTTCCATCTTTCTCCCAAGCGGTTGGATCGCGGAAAGGATCGATATATTGCAACATCTCGTCTTCGGTCAGCCCGACCCAATCAAGAAATACCTCCAAGGTGCCAGGCTTGACATCAAGATATTGGTTAATCAGTTCAAGACCCTTGGCCTTGTTCATCCGCTTGAGGCGTATATCACGAGCCACATGGTCGTTGACCTTGCTATAGCCAAACTTCAAATATTTCACATAGTCATGCACGCTGGCATTGTTATAGCAGTGGATGGACTCGTAGGTATTGTAGGTGCGCTCCTGAATATGGCTTTCATAGCCGAATTTCTCGATCACGCCCTCGATCTGCTTTTGGGAATCCCAGAAAATATAATTGCCTAGATAAAGCCCGCGAACTCGTGATTTTTCTAGTTGCTCGTCGGTCGGATAGGTGAAAGCCTGCAAATCCTTTATTGTGATCATTTCCGAGGCCCCGACAAGCGCGTCGGCATCGACGCCGCGTAGGGCGTGCTCTTTACGGACCTTTTTGGTCATTTCGACTCGGTCGTGATGGCTGAACATTCCAACCTGATCTAGCCAGCCATTCACGCCCCAAATCACCAGTGGAATATTCAGCTTTGTGGCGACTTGCACAGGAAAAGTCTGTGAGCCTGCAAGCACATGCCAATACATATCACCAAACTTTTCTAATGTGACCTTGGTGATTTCCTTAATGATATCGGGGGCCACAGTCGACATCATGTGATCGCAGTCCAACTCGGTGATCAACCGTGCTAGGTTACGTACCCCGACTTTAGTGCTAAAATGGGTGTTATAGGTCACCAAGATAGGGTTCAAGCCGAACTTATTTTTCACCATATCAACGACAAAAAAATCATCACCCGAGCCCACAACCGGAATCACACAGTCGTAGGAGCTGCCCGCGCGGTTTTTATACTGTCCTAGAATCGCCTTCAGTTCTTGCTCCTTAGCGGACCAGTCAGTGCTGTACTTCTCCTCATGTACGCGGCAACCGCTACACACGCCATCCTTATCCAAAATCAGGTTCAGCGCGTGATTTTCAGGATACATACATCTGTTACAAAATTTCATGATCTTTATTCCTCAAATCCGGCTTTAAAACGGTCGACCCAAAAGATCGAGCGAGAAGTCCTCATATTTCACTTCCGAACTCAGTCGTACATTCAGCCCGGCGTGCTTCATCTGTGCCTTTGCCGCGATTGTGCTGTGTTCCATATGCTGGAAAATGTTTGCCGCTGCCACCGCCTGACAGCCGCCTTTCGACACTGCTTCGGCCAGGTGCTCGAATCGGCCCACACCACCTATCGCGATAACAGGGATCTGCACATAGGCACTGATCTGTGCCAAAAGTTCAATGTCGTAGCCCTTCCGGCTACCATCCCGATCGACCGAATTTAAAAGGATTTCGCCCGCGCCCGCATTTTGCAGGTCTCTAAGGTGGCTTTCGATATCCAAATCCAGCATCTCGCCAGTAGTGTAGTCATAGACGCGGTATTCACCACGGTCCTTCTTGATATCGACCGAGACTGTAATGCACTGATTGCCGAAGATATCCGCTGCCTTGCCAACGAAGGTCTTTTCGTCGCGTGCGATCGAGTTTAGCGCGACCTTGTCGGCACCCGCTCGCAGCAGATCGTAGATGTGGGATAAGGTCTTGATACCGCCTCCGACACTGAGCGGCACGAAGCATTCGCGCGCGGCCCAGTTGACAAGTTCGACGTTGGGCGCACGACCTTCCGAGGTTGCGGAAATATCGATGAGAAAAATCTCGTCAACATCCCATTTCACGAAAAACTCGATGGCTGTTTTCACATCGCCGATAGGAAGGTATCTGTTGAACCCAAAGCTTTGAACGACAAGCTCATTGCGGGTGACAATGCACGGTATTAACCGGGTCTTTATCATGAGTCGGTTTTCTTTCTGCTTTCGAGCCTAGTCTTAAAGGCCAGCCCAATGAAGAACGGATTTGAGGGTTTCGAGGCCGTTGAATTGGCTTTTCTCAGGATGAAACTGCATGCCTATAACATTGTCGTTCTTGACTGAGGCAATCATCTGGTCCCCATACTCGAACTGAGCCAGCACATACATAGGGTTACATTTGGCAACATAACTATGGACAAAGTAATAATCTTTGTCGTGCTTGAGAAACCCGAAGATCGCGTCGTTTGGCGCGACAATGAGCGAGTTCCATCCAACATGTGGTACCCGAATTTTCTCCGATGCTTCGATTGGTACTACCTCACCGGGCACCCAGCCCAGACCTTGGGTCGGCTGTTTCTCGTGCGAAACATCAAATAATAGTTGCATCCCCAAGCAAATGCCTAATGTGGGTTTGCGCATCTCCAGAACTGCTTCATTCAGGACCGGGACCAAGCCCAACTCATTCAGTCTGCGCATGGCGTCAGGAAACGCGCCGACTCCGGGCAGCAGTATCATGTCAGCAGCAAGAATTTCTGCCGGAATGTTAGTCACCACAATATCATGGCTACAGACCTGATGTAGAGCGTTTTCAACAGATCTTATATTGCCCATTCCATAGTCGATAACTGCGATTGTTTTCGTTTTCATATCGTCCAAACCTGTATTTATATGCTGAAACCATCATCGACGATGATGTTCTGGCCATTAATATATGCGGAATGTCCCGAAAGCAGGAAAAGGATCGCGCCCAGAATGTCTTGCTCGCTCAACATACCCGCACCGAATGTATGTTTCTTATATGCTTCAAGGAACGCTGCAGGTTGCCCATCCAAGAGACCGCCAGGGCTGACACAATTCACCCGGAAGCGACTGTCGGCTACATATGCGGCAGTATATTTTGATAGATGCACCAGAGCGGACTTGATTGCGGCATACTCCACCGGCATGGTCATCGGCGTATTGTGATATATATCAAACTTTGGCGTCACCTCACCGTAGATCGATGAGATATTCACCAGCGAAAACGGATGTGGCGCAGATACAAACCGCGCCGCACAGGCCTGCATAAACAAAAAGTGCGCGCCCAAATGCATGCCTAGATTTTCGTTGAAATCGTCTAAAGATACATCGAAAAAATGGGCACCGTAGTTTTTATTGCGTGGGTATGAAGTGTTGACTGCACCATCAAGGTTGGGGTGAGCATCGAGAAACGCCGCCAACTTTGTTTTGTCAGAAATATCTAGCGTATGTAGGGACACATTCTTGCGCTCGGCTATGTCGCCCAAACGGCGGGTCATCCCGTCTTGATTGATGTCGGTGGCAGCGACCGTGGCACCTGCGGCTAGCAAGGCTTTCACAACGGCAGTGCCCAACAGCCCACCCGCTCCAACTACCAGAATTACCCTGCCATCTAACACGATTCACTCCCTTTAATCAGACTCTCCGCAAACCGAAAATCCCAAATGTCATCAATGTCCACTGCGCGTTCCCTAGGAACAATTACACCTACAACCTTGCCCGCGAAAAGAGAGTTTTCTGTTCGAATAAAGTCAGGGCGAAGCACGTAGGCGACGGTAGTAATATCAAAAATCTCAGGTACATCCTGGCGTCTGCTTATCCCTGATTTTGATGCAATCGCTAACGTGAGGCCACCGCTATCATCTTTCGCCACCATATTAAAATAGGGGCTGCGCCCGGCTTCAGTCAAAGTTAGGCAAACGTCCGCCGTCTCCGATTCAAATTTCTCAATGGCGTTGTGAACGTCTTTCAGTCCCCTCAGTGGACTGGTGGTAGGCAGGCTGACAAAAACATCGAAGTCGCCATCTTGTGCTGTCACCGTCTCGATCGCGTGCCGCCATGCCAGCCATTCGGGCGCATTGTCCGACGCCAACTCATCGGGCCGGATGATGATCTGTGCGCCCGCATCTCGCGCGACATCCGCGATGCCAGGATCATCGGTTGAGACATAGACCGCCGAGAGCAACGGCGAGGCCTGCGCTACCTCAATAGCATACGTGATAAGTGGCTTGCCCGCCAAAGGCTTGATGTTCTTGCCGGGCAGGCCTTTGCTGCCACCCCGGGCAAAGATGAAGGCGATACGTTTCAAGTCTGTGGATTCCATGCGTTTTCCTGTTTGGCGTAGTCTATCAAAGCCATGGTCGAAAGGGCCGCATCAAGTGTGGCCAGCCCATCAGGCCGTCCCTCCAGCGCACCCTCAAACTCCGTCAGCATGCTCAGGTACATCTCGTCCCGGTCGGTCTCGGTACCGCTGATCTGTTCAGGTTCCACGCCCGGCTTAGTGATGTCGATAGTGTTGGCGACCAGATCCCACATCATGCGCCCCTCAGAGCCAAAGAATTCCATGTGGCGACACACATCTTTTTGCAGAAAATCCAAGTGAACGCTTAGATAACAGCCATCCGGCCTAATGAGCGCCAGATCGGCGCATTCCTCGACCTCTAAGCCTAGCCCCATGCCAGTTCGAAGCCAACTATGAGCCAAGGATAAATCATTAAAGAACCAATTCAGCAGGTCCAACTCATGGCTCAGTTCCAGCAGAGCACCGCCACCCATTTCCTTGCGGGCCGAAACACTTTCGCGATAATCCATCCCGGGGCGCCAATGGGGCAAGTATTGGCCGACGAAACTGGCGACATTCTGGATCTTGCCAATCCGATTTTCTTCCAGCAAAACGCGCACCATCCCCGCCGTTGATAAAAACCGAAGGCAATAACCGACCCTAACAAGTGGCGCGGTTTGGTTGGAATAGCTGTCGGCGAAGGCGCGGGCCGATTCATAATCCGCCGACAAGGGCTTCTCTATCAACACCGGAATACCTGCCCCCAGAAGCGTCGACGCGATGCCAGTGTGAAACGGGGCCGGGGATGCTACCACCGCATATCGGGGGGATTGGCGCAGAACCGATGCGATATCCACCACCGCATCCGCGCCGTCTGGGCAGATAGTGTTAGTCCTGCTGGAGGACACCGCCAGAATACGGGCGTCAGGATGCAGGAGGCGCAGATTCTTCACATGTCGCTTGGCAATCGAGCCCATACCGATGACGCTGAAAACTTCCATCTTTAAAGGTCCAGGTTCAGAATGTCTTGCTGAGCTTTCTCGAAGTCGTCCAGACGACCAATATCCAGCCAATATTCGTGGATCGGGAACATCAGCACTTTCTTCTTGTCCTCGATACACTGTTCGAAGAGGTCCGGCATGTTCATCTTCTGGTTCTTTAACACCTTGTTTAGCAAGGCCCTTTCGATGACATAGATGCCCGCGTTGACGAAATGTCGATATGAGGGCTTTTCAATCATGCCCGAGATTTGATTACCCTCACCGTTCACCACCCCGAAGGGGATCTGATAGGTGTATTCGCGTACGCACATCGTGGCTTGTGAGCTATTTTTTGTATGGAACTTCATCAATATCTCGTAATCCACCTGAGTCAGCAGATCACCATTCATTACGATCAGCGGCAGGTCGGGCATGTCGTCGGGCAAAAGCCCTAAAGCGCCCCCAGTACCCAAGGGCTCGGTCTCAAGAACGTATTGGATATTCACGTCCCACTTTGAACCGTCGCCGAAGTAATCCCGTACCACATTAGGTAGATAGTGCAGTGAGATATAGAAGTTATAAAAGCCTGCGTTTTTGAAGCCGCGCAAAACAGTCTCAAGGATTGGCTTGTCACCTACCTTTAGCATGGGTTTGGGGCAATCATTAGTCAGAGGGCGCAACCGGGTGCCAAACCCGCCCGCCATCAGGAACACCGGGTTATCGTAGGTCCGCGCAGATCCGCTGCGCAGAAGGGTCTCAAGGCCAACCAATGTTTTACCATCCAGTAAGGGTACCACCAGAAGCTGCTTTTGCTCCATAAGCTCGACAATTTCTTTTCGAGTATTGTGCTGGTCTGCCGTCACAGGCGTCGTGGTCATGATATCTGAGACTGGGCTGTCCATCGTGATATTGCGCAACAAAGCCCGTCGCACATCACCGTCTGTCAGCACCCCCAGCAGGGTCATTGCGTCGTCTACGACAAGTGCTATCCTTAATGAGCCCTTATCCAATATTTCTAGGCATTCGCGAATAGCCTGATCGGGCCTTAATAAAATGCTTTTCCAAAGATCGCTCACGCTTAATTCCTTGATCACTTTTGGGATAATTCTGGGGGTATACGTCTCTCTGGGTTGTTAGTCTATTGCTTCCTGCGGGGCGTAGTCTCGGCGGGCCTTGGTTCCTACAAAATCCCAATACTGCATTGGACTGAACCCATCGCCGGGTCGCATAGCGCTCAGGTCATCCTCGGAGAATACCTCGCCGGCTTTGATCGCACGCGTGGTCACAAGACTCTTGCGTGCCACAGCCATATTCTTGACCTCGGACGGCATCGGTCTCTTCACCCCGTCGCCCAACGCCACCTCAACATTGCGGATTGCAGTAATCATCTGGCCCAGTTGATCTGGCTCCAGCGAGGCCTTATGGTCAGGCCCTTCCATCTCCCGATTCAGAGTGAAATGTTTTTCAATCATTGTAGCCCCGAGGGCAACGGCGGCGATTGGTATAGTGAACCCTTGAGAATGATCGGAATAACCACATGGCAAACCGAATGCCCCTGCCAAACGGCCCATGGCGGTTAGATTGATCTCAGCCATCGGTGCAGGGTATTCTGTAGTGCAGTGCATTAACGTCACCTTGCATAGCAGCGCAGCGCGGCCTTCGGAGGAGGTATAGGCCTCCGCGAAGGCCGCGCGGCAGGCGCGCGCGGTTGGCTCGGCTATAAGGCCAAAGGCTATTACACTCAGCGCATTTTCAATATCCGCAAGGCTGGCCATGCCCGAAGACACAATCATCTCAAGTCCGCAACGAGCATGGTCTAGCACAAAAGGTGCGTTCGTCAGTTCTCCCGACGGAATTTTAAGTCGCATCTGCCCCAGATCACCAGTCAGAAACTTCAAGCTTTCGAGGTCGAAAGCAGTGGAAAGAAACTCGATCTTCTGTGCTTCGCAGTGACGTGCGATTCGCACATAAGTTGCGTAGTCCAGTTCAAGTCGAGATAGCATCTCGCGCTGACTCTCAGCCTTGCCGGTGTTATGGCGCTGATAGTCAGCTTGCGGGGCCTCTGCAGCTACTAACTTGGATGATTTGAAAGTCTGAAACTTGACGATATCGGAGCCAGCCTGTGCGGCCACATCTATCAATTCAAGCGCAAGGCGTTCCTCGCCATTATGGTTCACCCCTGCCTCGGCAATAATCAACGTCATATTCTGTCTTTCATACATTTTCTGAATTTGGTGCCTTCATCGCCCCGTGTCATGCTCAGCGGATAGGAACAATGGAAACTGGCGGTGCCTTCGTTGGCCTAGATCATGCGTGGGCCTGCCTTTTAACGCCGAAAATTCCCTTTGAATTTGCTCATCGTGACCTGCCCTTCTGCCGAGATACCATCGCGCGCAAGTACCCTGCGCACAGTTAAGAACAGTATCTTGATATCCAACCAGACACTACGATTGTCGATATACCATATATCCAACGCGAATTTTTCATCCCATCCAACGGCATTGCGTCCGTTGATTTGCGCCCAACCGGTTATGCCGGGCCGTACATCCATGCGGCGGGCTTGCTCGGACGAATAAAGAGGTAAATATTCCATTAGCAGAGGGCGCGGACCGACAAGGCTCATCTCACCCTTTAAGACGTTCCATAATTCGGGCAGCTCATCCAGACTAGAGGCTCGCAGCTTACGACCAAAAGCAGTCAATCTTTCGTCATCGGGCAGATGCATGCCGTTATGATCCGCAGCATCGCGCATAGATCGGAACTTGACCATCTCGAACGGCGTAGCGTTCTTTCCCGGACGTATCTGTCGGAACAGTATCGGCGACCCCATGTCACGGTGGACCATAAAAAAAATAATCAGCAGAATCGGACTGAGCAATAGTAAGCCTACTACAGCCCCACAAATATCGAAAGCGCGCTTCATCATGCGACCTTCCCTTCAATCACCCAAGCCACCCATATCTTTGACAGATTGGCTCGGTCGAACTCCTTCTTGGCTAAAGCCGCCGCATTGGCCCCTTTTACACGCAGAGCCTCGGGATTGTCAGCGGCGTACTCTAAGGCGTTAGCAAAGGCCTCGGCGTCTTCAGGAGCCACTGAAAATCCGCAATCATTGTCCTTGATTATCCCCGCCAGCCAGCCAGGGTAATTGTTTAAAACAGGCAGACCTGCCGCTATATAGTCAAAGAATTTGTTTGGAGATGTACCGAAATAGAAGGCCGGAACATTGGCTAAACACTGCAGCCCAAGATCGGCCGAGGCCATCAACCCCGCGAGACGGGTCTTGTTCACCGGGCTATGGAACACCACCGCGTCCAGGTGCTGTCGCTCGGCCCGAGACATCAGTGCTGACTTCAGCTTACCGTCGCCTACTAGTACAAGCCTAATATCATCCCGTCCACGCCGCTTCAGGACCTCAGCCACGTCTAGCACCGCATCTAACCCGTTGGCCAATCCATGGGTACCTGTAAAAACTGCCATCAGGTCGCTGTCTTTAACACCTTCAGGACGCCAGGGGGCGGTCACGTCATCGTTAAAGATGCCGATGTCACAGCCGTTAGGCACCAATGCTATTTTCTCAGGTTTCACCCCGCGCTTCTGGATGCCCGTGGCTATACCGGGCGACAGCGCGACACAGCGATGTGCCGATCTATATGAACACCATTCAAGAACAGACAACATCCCCAGAACGATGGGGTTCTTGATCACACCCATTTCTCGTGGTAATTCTGGCCAAAGGTCGCGGACTTCAAAAACGAAGGGTTTTCGACGGAGCCAGCGTGCGACAATACCGGGAATCCCCGCTGTAAGAGGCGTGGTTGTAGCAAACGCGATATCATAGGGCTCACGGAGAGCGATCTTGACACTTCCAAGGGCGTATTTAAGAAAAGTATAACTACGCTTCAGAAGTCTGTCCCCATTTTGGTAGGACAGGTCAAATTCAACGATGTCGATTCCATCGGACACACCCCGACGGCATCCCTTCACGAACGGGCCATCAAGCCCAGTTTCGCCTGCGGCATAGCTGCCGCAAACCATTGTAACTTTATTTCCCTCGCGCAAAAGCGCCCTCGCCATTTCGTACGAACGAATACCCGTGGCTCCCTGAGGAGTCGAAAAATGCTGATGAAAATAAATTATATGCATGAATTAGGCAGATAAAAATGTCCCAGAAGAGCGCCAAGAATACATTGGGTACCGATTGTCTTAATCACCTATATAGGGTGCGTTATTATGTTACCAGCTTCAAGCTTACTTAAGCTAATAATTTAACCTGACCTGCTCCCCTTTGAGGCCGCTAATTTAGGTTCGCTC
>TARA_R110002051_G_scaffold10866_2_pt1 | contig 73757 bp, 68 predicted proteins | sample TARA_R110002051 | Tara Oceans TARA_R110002051 (sample SAMEA4397023) | marine metagenome | biome: Polar Biome; feature: [MES] marine water layer (ENVO:01000295) within the mesopelagic zone...; material: water (ENVO:00002006), including particulate matter (ENVO:01000060) such as......
GCAAGGTATTGCAGCGGGGCCGGCTCGGATGCGGTAGCGGTCACGATGATCGTGTAGTCGAGGGCGCCGCGCTCTTCGAGCGTCTTGACGACCTGGGCCACAGTAGAGCGCTTCTGGCCGATGGCGACGTAGACACAGAACAGCTTCTCGCTGTCGTCCTTGGCCGCGTCGTTGGTGGCCTTCTGGTTCAGGATGGTGTCGATGCAGATCGCGGTCTTGCCGGTTTGACGGTCACCAATGACCAGCTCGCGCTGGCCGCGGCCGACCGGGATCATGCCGTCGATGGCTTTCAGGCCCGTCATCATCGGCTCGTCAACAGACTTACGCGGGATGATGCCCGGCGCTTTCACGTCCACGCGCTGGCGGGCAGCAACGTTTTCGAGGGCGCCCTTGCCGTCGATCGGGTTACCAAGCGCATCCACGACGCGGCCCAGCAGGCCCTTGCCGACCGGAGCCGACACGATTTCGTCGAGGCGCTTGACGGTGTCGCCTTCTTTAATGTCGCGGTCGTCACCGAAGATCACGACGCCGACATTGTCGCTTTCCAGGTTCAGGGCCATGCCCTTGATGCCGCCGTCGAACTCGACCATTTCGCCGGCCTGAACGCTGTCCAGACCGTAGATACGGGCGATACCGTCGCCCACTGACAGAACCTGACCGACATCGGAGACTTCGGCTTCAACGCCGAAATTCTCGATCTGCGACTTCAGGATGCCCGAAATTTCTGCTGCTGAGATATCCATCGAGCGACTAAGCTCCCTTCATGGCGGTGTTCATGCGTTCCAGTTTGGCGGCAAGGCTTGCATCAACGAGCTGAGACCCGATGCGCAGCTGGATGCCGCCGATGAGCGAGGCATCAACCTCGCTGGTAAGTTCCACCTCGCCGCCAACGGCCTTGGCGAGGATTGATTCGATCCGCTGGCGCTCGGCGCCGGTCATTTCTTTCGCGGTGCGCACAACGGCGCGCTTCACGCCGCGCTGTTGTGCGTAAAGTTCGTCAAAAGCCAGTTCAGCGCCGAGAACGTCGCCCGAACGGCCGTTCTGCGCCATGGTCCCGAGGAATTTGCCGAACAGGTCACCGAGGCCCGCCTTGGCCGAAACCTCGCTCAGCGCCTTCACTTTCTCCTCGCGGGAGAAAGCCGGCGAATCCAGGAGAAGCGCCAGATCGTCAGAGCCATTCACCATCTCGGCGAATGCCCGAAAATCCTTATAGACATTGGCAAGTTCGCCATTGTCCTGTGCGAGTTCGAACAGCGCGCTCGCATAACGGCGTGCTGCTTCGTTCGCATGTGTCGTCTTTGATCCAGCCAAGGGTCTCTTCGTCCATGTTCAGGTGGGCGGAATGGCCCGAAAACAGCAAACAGGGCTGCGTGCGAAATGCCCGCGCCCTTGAAAACTGTGCGCCGCTTAGCATCAGTCATCTGACCTGACAACATGGGCATGGCGCCAATGTCTGCGGCGAAATGACAATTATGACAAGGCGCCGCGAAAGCCCCGCAATATTTGGCTTTCCGGTATGTCACAGCTTTCGGTGTCTGTCCCCGGTTCAGGGCCTGCCAAAGGCATCGCAATTGATCCGGCAGCGCGGGCCGCCGTCTCACCGATTCTCTCGTTCGGAACCGCGCCCCACCGGCACGGAAATGCGCCGCTAAAGGAAAGAATACGGGTCGATATCCACCGACATGCGGACGGCGGCGGGGAGTTTGATCTTCCCCAGCCACGCCGACATGTAAGCCGACAGGTCCACATTGCGGGGGGATTTCACCAGGAATCGCCGCCTGTGCCGTCCGCGCAGCACGGTGATCGGGGCCGGAGCCGGGCCGAACAGCTCGATTCCCTGCCCGTTCGGCGCGAGGGCTGCCACGTCCCGCGCGGCCTGATCCACCATTTCAGCAGACGGCGCGGACAGGATGACCGCCGCCAGCCGGCCGAAAGGCGGCAAGCCCAGCTCGGCCCGCACGTCCCGCTCGATCTGCAGGAAGCCGTCGCGGTCACCATCGGCCAGCGCCAGCATGGCCGGGTTGTCCGGCGCGTAGGTCTGCACCAGCGCCCGCCCCGGCCGTTCGGCCCGCCCTGCCCGGCCTGCCACCTGGCTCAGCAGCTGATAGGTGCGCTCACCCGCACGCAGGTCTCCGCCCTTCATGCCGCTGTCGGCATCAACGACGCCGACGAGGGTCAGGTTCGGGAAGTTGTGCCCCTTGGCCACGATCTGCGTGCCGATCAGCACGTCGATCTCGCCATTCTCCATCCGCTCGACAATGCCGCGCGTGGCGTCGCCGCCCTGCGCCGTGTCGGAGGAGAAAATCTCGATTCGCGCATGCGGCATCAGCACGCGCACCTCTTCGGCCACGCGTTCGACACCGGGGCCGACGCCCATCAGCGAATCCGCCGCGCCGCAATGCGGGCACATCTGCGGCTTCAGGATGGAATAGCCCGTGACATGGCACACCAGCCGGTTGGTGTAGCGGTGCTCGGTCAGCCAGTTCTCCGTGCCCGGCGTCTTCAGCCGCTCCCCGCACGCCTTGCAGATCACGAGAGGCGCATAGCCCCGCCGGTTCAGGAACAGCAGCGTCTGCTCGCCCGCTGCCAGCGTCGCGCGCATCTCGTGCACCAGCCGGGACGACAGCCACATGCCCTTCGCGGGCGGGTCGGCCCGCAGGTCCACCAGCTCCACATCCGGCAGCCGCGCCGCGCCCGGCCGCGCTGAGAGTTTCAGCCGCGTGTAGCGGCCCATCTCGGCATTCACGACCGTCTCCAGCGCGGGCGTCGCCGAGGCGAGCACCACGACTGCCTCCTCCAGCTTGCCGCGCATCACGGACATGTCGCGGGCGTGATAGGTCACGCCGTCTTCCTGCTTGAAGCTGCCGTCATGCTCTTCGTCCACGATGATCAGCTTCAGCTTGCGGAACGGCAGGAACAGGGCCGAGCGCGCGCCGATCACGATGCGGGCGCGGCCATGCGCCGTCTCGCGCCAGGTCCGGCGGCGCTCCTTGTCGGACAGGCCGGAATGCCACGGCGCCGGCGCGGCACCGAACCGCGCGGTAAAACGGGACAGGATCGCCTGTGTCAACGCGATCTCCGGCAGCAGGACCAGAACCTGCGCCTCCGGATCGCCCCTCAGCGTCTCGGCGATGGCCTCGAAATAGACTTCCGTCTTGCCGGAGCCGGTGACGCCGTCGATCAGGAAGGTGTGGAATGTGTCCTCGCGCACCGCGGCACACAGTTCGGTCGCCGCCTCGGCCTGTTCCGCTGTCAGCGTGGCGCCCGGCAGATCCGGATTGACCGGTGGAAAGGGCGGGTCGGTCGGCACGTCGGTCGCACGCAGGGCGCCAGCCTCGGCCAGCCCCCGCACCACGCCGGAAGAAACGCCCGCAGCCTCGGCAATCTGCGCAGCCGTCATGGGATCGTCCGCGGCCACCATCACGTCCAGCACCTTTGCGCGCGCGTCGGTCATGCGCGGCGGCGTCTCGCCCGTCGCCGTGAACACGGTCTCGGTCGCCGACGGCAACAGACCGGCCCGTGCCCTGAGCGCCATGGACAGGAGGTGGCCCGGATGGCTGACGGTGTAGCGCGCGGCGAAGGCAAGGAAATCCCGCATCGCCTTTGTCATCGGCGGCGTGGGATACACCTCCGACACAGCTTTCAACGTACGACCCTCCGCCGCCTCATCGCCCAGCATTTCAACGACGATTCCCAGCCGCTGATGTTTGCCAAGCGGCGCGGCAACATAGCTGCCTTCCTCCACGTCCAGATCCTCCGGCACCGCATAATCGAACGGCTCCGGCAGGGGCATGGGAAAGAGAATCCGGGCGACGGCCATAGGCCAAGGCTTAGCCCCTCAACCGCCTTCCGTCATCCTGCCCCTTCAGCGCGTTTCAGCCGCCGCGTACAGCCCGCTCAGTTCCTCCGCGACAAGCCGCAAAGGCGCCGCGGCCCCGCTCACGCGGCACTGCACCAGCGCGCCTTCCAGCGCCGATATGGCGAAGTGTGCGAGACGCGCGGCCCGGTCCTGCGGAATACCTGCCGCGACAGCCGACTCCTCCAAGACCCCGGCCCACGCCGCGAAGGCCGCGGCCCCTGCCTCGCGGATCGCTTCATGCTCCGGCACGGTCTCCAGCAGGGTCGTCGTGATCGGGCAGCCATCGCGGTAGTCCGACGCCGCCATCCACCCGGCCAGCAGGTCCAAATAGTGCGAGACCAGCGCACCGGGCCCGTCCGTCTTTGCGGCCAGGTCTTTCAATGTGCGCGTCACGGTCTTCCCGGCCAGCTGCACGGCCTCGGCCCCGATCTCGACCTTGCCGCCCGGAAAGTAGTGATACAGCGAGCCCTTCGGCGCCCCGCTCTCCTGCAGGATCTCGGACAGTCCGGTCCCCGCATACCCCTTCTGACGGAACAGCCGGACCGACGCGGCAAGAAGGGCATCGCGATGTTTTGCGGCGGCTGCCATGTGAGTCTCCAGGAATTATATAGACTGGTCTACATGGTTTCGATACACCTCGACCCGTTAACAGGCAATGAGGAGACGGCAGATGACACGAGACATCCCCGAGGGCTTCGCCCCGCATTTCAGGAAAAGTGGCCTGACGGACCCATGGGAGCCGCTCTATTCGCGCAACACCGGCGACGCGATCCGGATCGGCCTGCGCGCCGGGCCAGCCCACGCCAATTCGCGCGGCTTTGTCCATGGCGCGCTGATCTCGGCGCTCGCCGACAATGCCATGGGGCTCAGCTGCGGCCTGTCGCTGGACGGGATTGCCGGGCTGGTCACCGTTGGCTTGTCGCTCGACTATTTGTCCACCGCCCGGCTGGACCAGTGGCTGGAGATCCGGCCCGTTGTGCTGCGGACCGGGAAAAACCTGTCTTTCTGCGCGGCCACCATTCATGCAGACGAAGCGCTTTGCGCCCGCGCGAATGCGACCTTCCGCGCGCTTCAGGCGGCGTGATCGCCCTTGCCGCCCCGCGCCCGGTCATAGCGCCAGGCCATCAGGTTCGAGGCAGCATTCAGGCAGAAGTTCACCGGCACGGCCGCGCGCTGGACAAAGCCCCAGCGTTTGCCCACCACCGGCACATGCGACAGGGTCGGCTTGGTGACATGGTCCACAATCCGCCAGTCCGCCAGCGACCGCCGGTAACTGATGAACCCATCTTCCTGCATGTTCCACTTCGCCTTCAGGGCATCGTGGCTGCGCTTCTGCCAGGACCGTGACCAGCGCAGCAGAAAATAAGGCAGGTCGACCATCTGAACAGGATCATCTTCCGACGGGATCAGGAAGGTGATCACGGATGACGGCTCGAACCAGATGCTCTCTCCGGCCTCCCGCGCGCGCCAGGAAAAATCGAGATACTCCTTTGAGACAATATCCGGATCGAACGTCCCGATACGGTCAAACAGGCTGCGGCGCACCATGAAACAATGCATCTCCACACTCTGTGTACGGCGCCGTTTCAGGTGAGGTTGAATTTCGTCCAGCGTGTTGCCCTGAAGGTAGAAATCCTCATTGAAATCCTTGTGGCCGTCGCCGGCATCTTCCAGCGTCTCGGTATTGTTTTCTTCCGGGCCCATATGATGGACGATTGTATGGATTGGGCGGCCTTCGCAGGTCAGGGGCGCGATCATGCCTGCGCCGGTTTCCTCGCCGCATTTCACCAGCGCCCCAAGCCAGCCCGCCTTGTACATGATGTCGTTCTCGACAAAGGCGATGTACTCGCCCGTTGCATGTTCGATCCCGGTATTCCGGGCTTCTGCAGGCGTCAGCGGTCGGTCGACCGCGACATGCCGGAACCCGCGGCGTGCGGCCTCCTCATCGCACCAGCGCCTGACGCGCGCGGGCGCCGCACCGGTGACGACGACCAGATCGAATGGATGGTCCGTATTCTCGTAAAGGTTTGCGATCGAGTCCCGCATCAGGCTGTAGCGGTCCCGTGTCGTGAGAACAATTGTGGCGCGATTTGTTCCGCTAGCCTGTTCCATTGCCTGCTCTCATCTCCCACCCCGGCGGCCGGAATATATCGTAATTCAGGGGCATTCTCCACGCCCTGTCAGTTGAAATTGGCGGACAATTCCGCGGCAATCCACCATGCCCATCGCCTGTAGAGCCTTGATCTGACGGGAGATCGGCATCCTCCCCCGACGGACCTGTTCGTCTGATACGCGCCCATGCCACGCTCCGTGCCATGACACATCCCACCGATTTCCTCACGCACGCCTATTACACGATTGCCCGCGCCGTGGCTGAAGCCGGCGTGAATGCGGACCTGTTCAAGCATCCGGAACGGATCCCGAAAACGCTGAAACGCCGCGTCTCGGCAGAGCTGAAGCGGCTGGCCGTGCTGCTCCGCCGTCTGATCTTCCTAATGGCCCTGCGGGTGGAGCTCGCGCCGGCGAAGCCCCGTACGGGCAGCAATTATTTCGAAAAGAGTGAGGGTGAACCGGAAGCGCGCAAGGCGTTCTTTTCCGTGCTGCCTGTGCCCGCGGGCGAAGCGCCGGACTTCCTGCGCGGCCCGCTAATTGTGCCGACGCGTGGCCCCGTGCCCGCTGCGCCGCTGATCGCCCGTTGGGAAGCCATGCTGGACACGCTGAAACACGCCAGGCGCCGTTCGAAATCCCTCGCCCGCACGATCCAGCGCTGGAAGGCTGAAGGCAAGGCCAGGCCCTATATCGCGCCCATTCCGAAAACCTACGCCATGCCCGCTGCGCTCGGCATCGTTTCCGGTGCCCTCACCGTACAGCTGACCCAAGCCCTGCGCGACTGGCCGCCCGCCGACACGAGCTGAGTTTACAGCACAATCAGGGTTTTTGCCGGAGCGCGACACGCGTGGCCGGGCGAACGTGCTGGCAGATGCTTCCCCCGCGATATGGCTTGCCAGTTTTGCCCCCCCGCCCTACCCCTGAAAACATGGCTAAAGACCTTCCCACCGGCTACGAGCCGATGACTTCCGTTGACGCAATTACTGCGGGCCTCGAAGGCGTGGGGTATATCTCCACAAAACAGATTTCGACGGCTGTTTTCCTTGCCCACGGCCTTCGCAAGCCGATCCTGATCGAAGGCCCGGCCGGTGTCGGCAAGACAGACCTTGCCGCCTCGCTCTCGCGCTGGCTCGACCTGCCGCTCCTGCGCCTGCAATGCTATGAAGGCCTGGACGAGGGCAAAGCGCTCTACGAATGGAAATACGGCAAGCAGCTGCTCTATACGCAGATCCTCAAAGAGAAGCTGAATGAGGTGATCGGCGATGCCGGCTCGCTGGAAAGCTCGCTTGGGAAGCTGTCCACGTTCGAAGACCTGTTCTTCTCCGAACAATTCCTGGAATCCCGCCCCCTGCTGACGGCGATGAAACAGGAAGTCGGCTCTGTCCTGCTGATCGACGAAATCGACAAGTCTGACGAGGAATTCGAAGCCTTCCTGCTGGAAGTCCTGTCGGACTATCAGGTCACCGTGCCGGAGATCGGGACGATTTCCGCCAATGTGCCGCCACTGGTTATTCTGACCTCGAACAATGTGCGCGAACTGGGCGACGCGCTGAAACGCCGCTGCCTGCACCTGCATATCGGCTTCCCCGATCACGCCCGCGAGCGCCGCATTGTCCGCGCCCGCGTCGATGGCCTCGAAGAGGCGCTGCTGGACCAGATGGTTTCCTTCGTCCAATCGGTGCGCGATGTGGACATCAAGAAGCGCCCCTCAATCGCCGAAACCGTGGACTGGGCGAAAACCCTTCTGCTGCTGCATGCCACCGCACTGGACGAGACCTTTGTGCGCGATACGCTGAATGTGCTGCTGAAGCATGAGAGCGACATTGCCGTGATCGGTCCGGAAGTCCCGAAAATGCTGCGTGAAGCCATTGCACAAAAACCCGGCAGCCGCACGGCGTCCGGCTATCCTGACCTCGGATGACGAAGGGGGACTGACGGGTCCATGGAACGCCCGCTCACCAACTTCATCCGTGCCCTGCGCTCTTCGGAAGTGCGGGTCTCCACCGGCGAGGCCCTGGATGCCGCCCACACGCTGAAGCTTATTGGCTATGCGGACCGCAGCATGCTGAAGAATTCCCTCGCTTGCGTGCTGGCAAAATCTCCGGAAGAGAAGCTGACGTTCGACGAATTGTTCGAGCTCTACTTCTCAAGGCAGGAAACCTCGGCCCAATCCGAACAGGACGATGCGGATGCGTCCGATACATCTGAATCGCAAGCCGATGCATCCGACCTCGTCGATCTGATGGAGTCCGGAGACGAAAGCGCCATTTCCCTCGCCCTTGAAAAAGCGGCCGAGGCAGCCGGAACCGACGATATCCGTTTCTCCACCCAGGTCGCGTATTACGCCCAGCAAATGGTGAAAAAAATGGGCGGCGAAGCCCTGCAGGCGCGCCTGCTTGAAGCCCTGCAGCAAGGTGGTCAGGACGGCGACGCAGAGGCCCAGCGCCTGATCGATGTCCGCCGGGATGTCACAATGAAAGCCCGGGAACGTGCCGAAAAAGCCTTCCAGGTCTTCGGCGCCGGAGAGACGCAACAATTTCGCGACGACTATGCCGCTGAGAAAAAGCTCTCCGCGATTGACCGCAGCGACATGGAGCGCATGAAGCGCCTGATCGCCAAGATCGCCAAGCGGCTCGCGGTCAAGCATTCACGCCGCAAGCGCCGCCGCAATCGCGGCCAGCTGGATGTCCGCCGCACAATGCGCGCCAATGCGGGCTTTGACGGTGTTCCTTTCAATGTGATCTGGCGCCAGAAGCGGAAGGACAAGCCGAAGATCGTCGTGGTCTGCGATGTTTCCGGTTCGGTCGCGCAATATGTGCGCTTCCTGCTCCTGCTGCTCTGGTCGATGAAGGATGTCGTGCCGGACATGCACGCCTTCGCCTTCTCGTTCCGCCTGGGCTCGGTGGATGAGGTTCTGGAGCAGAACGATTTCGAAACGGCGATGACGAAGATCCTGCGGGAATACGGCATGGGCTCGACCAGTTATGGCCAGGCCTGGTCTGACCTGAAGATCAACCATGAACAAATCATCGACCGGCGCACAACATTGCTCGTCCTAGGCGATGCCCGTTCGAACTATGGCGACCCGCGAATGGACCTGTTCCGCGAATTTGCCGCCCGCGCCAAGCGGGTGATCTGGCTGAACCCGGAAGGTCCGGGCCTCTGGGGTACTGGCGACAGCGTGATCCCCCGCTATGCTCCCTTCTGTGCCCAAGTCACGCATGTCTCGACCCTGAAGGACCTGGAACGCGCGGTCGACGAAATTCTCAGCGCCTATAACTGATCAGCAGAATCAAAAAAGCCCCGGCGCATTGGCCGGGGCTTTTCCAAATTCGTTTCAGGCGCAGATCAGGTCCGCTGACCTCGGCACGACGGCGCTTCGTTGAAGGCCTTTTCGGCGGCGTCGAGACGCTCGTTCACGGTCTTGCAGTTGTCCGTCATCTGATCTTCGCCCAGCACTGACAGGCGCTTACAGATCTTGGCCTCGTTGGTGACGTTCAGCAGAGCCGACTGATACTGGAAGCAGTCGAGCGCCGAGGCTGTCGCCTCTTCGGAGTCCATGAAGCCCAGCCAGCTGCGGCCTGCCCGGTTGCCAGCCTTGCGGAAGGCTTCACGCGCGCCGGAACGGTCATCACGTTCATAGCGGGACTGGCCAATCTGGACCCACGCGGTGCCCGGATCTTTCACGCCGCCCATGCTGAGTGCCTTTTGAAGGGCGTTTTCGGCATTTTCCCACTGCTGAAGGTCAGCATAGGAGCGGCCAAGACGCTCATACATGGCACCGCCGCCACCTGCTTCAGCAGCCGCCTGGATCACCGGAATGGCTTTCTCGTGCTCACGTGCGACCTGATAGAGGTTCGCCAGAAGTTCGAGATGGTCGAGATTGCGGGAAATACGGCCAGCGTTCATTTCCTTCTCGAGGATCTTGGCGCCCTGATAAGGCACGTTGAACCGGTTGTAGAAGTTCACGATGCGCATGATCTCGTCTTCGGTCTTCAGCATACCGGCGAGATACATCGCCTTCTGGACCTCAAACGCACGACGCTCCTCGTTACTGGCGAAGTAGTTGCCCGCAATCGCGTCCCAATACTTACGTTCAGTCGGATTGTGCGCGACAACTTCTTCCAGAATGCTGGCGAGCTTGGCCTTATCGTCTGCCTGGTTGTAGAGGAAGATCAACAGGTCATAGAGTTGCTGGTCGTATTTGGAACCGTCTTCTGCCTTAACCAGTTCAGCCCACTTGATGGCTTCCTTGAAATTGTCGACCCGCTGGTAGAGAACCGCGAGCTGCCATTTCTGGGTCCGGTCCGGCTGGCCACCAGCCTGCCGCCACTTGTTCATGTATTCGAGGGACTTATTGATGTCCTCTTCCTGCAAGTAGATCTGGGCGATATTGTAATAGGTCTGCGCCCGGTCCTTGTCAGCGATATATCCCTTGTCCAGAGCGGACAGGAGATCGCGCACAGCGGCCTTACGGTCACCCTTCTGGATGTTGATATACGCCGACAGCTTCAGGACGGCGCCTTCTTCATAACAATTCAGCCCCATCGATTTGAGCTGGTTCATCTTGTTGGCAGCTGTAACGTAGTCGTTGTTCGTCATCGCCGCCTGTTCGGCGTCCAGATAAAGCTGGCCCGTTTTCGACGAAAACTCTGTTTCTTCGCAAGCCTGAGCAAGTGCCGAACCGGCGCCAACTGACACCATGATGCCGGCAATGACGGCGCCTTTGAGAACAGATCTGATACCCATAATTCCTCTCCTGACCGCTGGCTTAGCGGAGTTGTACCCAATCAACCGGAATTGCCCGGCAGGATCAAGGACTTCAGCGCGGCTTCTGAGGCTTTTTATCTGCGCCAAATGACCCGTTTCCAGCTTGGTCGTGACTTGCTCCTGATATGGTTCGCTCATGACCCTCTCGTCAATGCTGATACACATGAGAACGCATGGATTCCACATCACTGCAGCTTGAATTCCATCGGATAGACATAATTGTGCGACTCGACAGGCACTCCCTGCCTGATTTCTGGCAGGAACTCGGCCCGGCCGACCGCCCTGACGGCTTCTTTTTCGAATCCTGCATGCGAACAGGTCGCTGAAATATCATACGGCAATCCGCGCGTCGTCAGGCTGAAATGGACATCGCAACTGCCTTCCAGTCCCCTCCGGGCCATATCCGCCGGATAAGACGCAACAGGTGGCCGGATCGCCTGGGCAATACGTTCAGCGATGGGCTGCGGCGCAGGCGACGCAAAGCGGATCGGTTCCCTCGAAATGTCCCAGTCTCCGCGATCAATAACCGGCAAAGGCAAGCCTTCCACCGTCGGACCGGTCTTCGTGACCGGCGGCATGGGCGGAAGCTCCAGATCCACGTCGGGTGCAGGAACCCGATCAATCAGGTTTGGCTCACTTTCCTTGTGCTGTGGCGTGATTGTCAGCAGCGGCCTGTGCACCACAGGCGCCAGCTCGACCTCATCGACCCGGATCAGCTGGGTCATTGTGACGAACAGACCGAACGTGACCACTGCCGCCGGCAGCATCGAGGTTAGAAACCGCCTGTCCTGCCTTAAAATCCTGCGCGCGCTTCCAGTGCCGAACGGCACAGCAAGTGAACCGCCACTGATGCTGGATCCCTTAATCCGGATCATCTTTTCCTCCGCCTTTTATTTATGTAATCACATTACACATTTGCCAGGGTGACGCAAGGGAAACATGGTGGACAGGCTTAGAGTCTTCCCATCGATGATTGCTATGACTGCGGGCGATCCTGACTCATTGCGCCTCGCATCGCACGAACAGAAATCTCCGCCGGAACGAAAAAGGGCGCCCCGAAGAGCGCCCTTTTCCAGGATAATCACAATGAAGCCGGTGGCTTACTGAAGCTTGAACTCCAGCGGGTAAACCACGTTCCGACGTTCAGCCGCTTTACCGCGTACGATCTTCGGTGCGAACTCGACGCGGCCAACGGCCCGCTCAGCTTCGCGCTTGAAGACGTTGTCAGAGCAAGTTGCCTGAATGTTGTACGGCTTGCCGCGGGTATCCACGTCAAAGCGCACTTCGCACGTTCCCTCGATGCCGCGTTCCGCAGCGCGCTGCGGATAGGTCGGCACCGGCGGACGGATCGGTTGAGCGTCACGGTCCGAGATGGCCACCGGGTCAATCGCCAGCGACTGCATACGGCCGAGGTTCAGATCCGTCGGGGCAGCCCCTTCAATCTGCGGTGTCGGCAGATTGATGTTGGACTTCGTGGCCGAAACCTTCGGCGGCGGTGGCGGCTTTTTGGCCGAGTCGATCCGCTTCGGCTTCGAACGCTGACGCGTGCGAACCTCGGAGTCCTGCTGTTGTGGCGTGATGGCGGTAAGTACCCGCTGCTCACCTTTTTCCAGGTTCACTTCCTTCACCGAGATGAGCTGGTTCATCACGATGAAGAGAAGATAAACGATCGGAATGGCGATAGCGACACCAACCAGAAGTCTCGTCAGGGGATTAGTGAACATGGTGTTCTCCTAGTCAATCTTGGCCGAGATATTGATGGCGGTCGCGCCATCGAGCCGGTTGATGGTTTCCATCACGTCGACAAGCGTTTCGGCGGAAGAATCCACATCTGCCTGAACCACGATTTCACCGCGCGGGTTGTCTTCACGCATCTGCTTGATGGTGAAGCCAACTTCTTCCGGAGCAATCAGCTTCTTGTCGATGTAGATTTCGCTTTCGTCGGTGATCGCGATCAGGATGGCGAGCGGCTTGGCGTCTGCCTTATTGTCCACTTCCGGACGGATGATACCAACACCCGGTTCCTTGATGAACTGCGCCGTCACGATGAAGAAGATCAGAAGAATGAACACCACGTCGAGCATCGGCGTGAGGTTCACATCATCTTCTGCACCCCCGGAGGCGAAAGCCTGGCGTTTTCTGCGTGCCATTGGGTGCTCCTCTTACTGGTCCTGCGACAGAACAAGGTTAACCCCTGTCTGATAGCCGGCGTTATAGGCTGCGTCCCGGATAAGGACGACGACACCACTCTTCGCACGCGGATGTGCCTGAATTATGACCTGGCTCTCCGGCGTCTCCGCCCGAACACGTTCGATGTTGGCCCGAACAGAACCAATATCGGTGGTACGGCCATTTACAGTGATCATGTTGGACTCATCCACGTAGATCAGAATGGCAGGAACGGATTCCAGCTGCTCCTGATCAGGCGGTGCAGGCGGCGGCGGGGGCTCGAGGCCCATCGCCTTTTCCTGGGCGAAAGTCGAAGTCACGATGAAGAAGATGAGCAGAATGAAGACAACATCCAGCATCGGCGTGAGGTCGACATTTGCCTCTTCAGGCGCGTCATGTGAACGTCCTCGCATCAGCTAATCTCCATCGCGTCTTCAACCTGCTGGACCGAGCGGGCAACCCGACGGTCCATGCCGGAGGTGAACAGAATTCCGGACAGCGATGCCACCATGCCGGCCATGGTCGGGATCGTGGCGCGGGACACACCGGCCGACATGGCCTTCGCGTCTGCACCATTTGTGATCGCCATGACGTCGAACACGGCGACCATCCCGGTCACGGTTCCGAGCAGACCCAGCAAAGGTGCCAGAGACACCATTGCCTTAGTCAGGCTGACATTCTGCTCCGCCTTCATGCGGACTTCAGAGACCAGCTTGTCGCGGATCCAATGAGCGAAGGTCGATTTCCTGTCGGAGCGCGAACGCCACTCCGCAATCGCCTCAGCGGCCACCTGTTTATGAGCGAACCTGAAATAGAACACACGTTCCAAAATCAGTGCCCACATAACGAATGTTGCAAACATAATGACCAGCAACACCGGACCGCCTCGGTCGAGGAAAGCTTGTAAATCTAGCAAACCCATAGGGGCTCCTCCTCAGTGAGGCTTACGTAGCGCGGCTTACGCCGCACCACGCTGGGATTCCGCCTTCTCAGCGATCAGACCAGCAGCCTGTTCGTCGAGAATCTGCTGATTACCGCGAGCCATCGAAGCGATGATGGCGTGCACCAGCAGGAGCGGGATAGCCGACACGAGACCGAACACCGTGGTCATGAGGGCAACCGAAATACCACCAGCCATCAGCTTCGGATCGCCGGCACCGTAGATGGTGATCGACGTGAAGGTGATGATCATACCGATGACGGTACCCAGAAGGCCCAGCAGCGGAGAGACGGCGGACAGAACTTTGACGATATCGTTGAAGCGTTCGATACGCGGCGATTCGCGAAGGATCTGTTCGTCGAGCTTGAGTTCGAGCGTTTCGATGTCGGATCCACGGTTCTGTTCAAAGGTCTCGAACAGACGGGCCAGCGGATTGCCGTCGCCTGCCTGACGGGTTTTCGCCGTCTTGCGCATGGCGCCACCCATCGTGAACAGGGTGAACATCTTGTAGAGACCGATCAGAAGGCCGATCGCCAGCAGGAACATGATGACTGCGCCAACCGGGCCACCTTGCTTGATACGGTCGCTGAGGACCGGCAGGTCGCCCAGGATACCGAACAGGTTACCTTTCGACGGATCGACCGGAGCGCGGACGATCTGGTCCGGGCCAGCATTGATCAGCGACTTCATCGCACCGGCGTAAGAGCCGGAAGGCTGGGTTTTGAAGGCCTGCAGGTAGGTGTCGCCATTGTCCTTCTTTTTGACTTCGACGAACTTGGTGCCTTCAGTCGTTGCCGCGGTGAACACACCGACGCGCATCAGTTCGACATCAGCGTTCGAAGCATCCGGACCAACACCATCCACAGTGGCCGTGAACGGCTTCACCTCAGACTGGGCGATCATTTCCTGAAGGATGGCCTTCGGAAGACGTTCCAGCTGAGCGCGGTTCGGAAGCGTGCGGGCTTCAGCGATTTCGGCAATGCCTTCAACGCGGCCCTGGTAATCGAAGTTTGCGAAGGAGTTCGCGATTTCCGGCATGGTCTCACCAGCCGCCGAACGGAACTGGCCAAGCAGTTCCTGGAAGTCACCAGCCTGTTCGGTGACCTGGGCTTCCAGATCGCCAAGCGTAGCTTCGTTCGCATCGAACTCTGCACCGAGCGCGCGGCCCCGAGCTTCAGCAGCGTTCAGAGCGCCCCGGGCTTCAGCCATCTTGGCTTCCTGGGCGTTCTTGTCCTGCTGGAATTCTTTCAGGCGTTGCTGGTTCTCAGCAGTCATCTCGCTCGAGTCAGCCTGAACGCGCTTCAGCACGTCTGCGAGCGATTGTGCGGACGCCGGAGCGGCCATGGTCATTGCGCTAAGGCCGAGCAGCGAAGCTGCACCCAGAGCCTTCAGCGAGGATTTGAAATTCAACATTACGGTTTTCCTCTTAGTTCTCTGAGCCGGGCCTTACTGGACCTGGAACTTCTGAATCGGAGCGAACAGCACAGTCTGTTGTGCTTTGGCTTGAGCGACACGGATGGCCCGCTGGATGTCGGCCACATATTTGCCCGGAAGCGCTTCCCACGATCCGCTGGCGCGGTTGTACCGGGCAGCTTTGCCGTTAGGCGCGAGGTAAACGAGGGCGACACGGCCGTAGAGGAACATGTCGACAGTCGTTGGATTGCCGTCGATGTCGATCTCTTCCTGCCACGTGCTGATCGTGCGGCCATATTCCATTTCGGCCTGATAGGCTTCCATGATGAGGCGGTACTGTTCAGCGGGGGTCACGTCCGGCTGCGTCATGACGCCGTCGAGCGCTTCGAGGCGGGCGGAACGCTCGGTCTTTTTGAACGGCAGGTCAGCGGCAACAAAAGCCTTGAGGTCTTCGACCATGCTGAGAAGCATTGGCACCGTCTGAGCGGTGATGTCGTCGATCGAGCCCAGCTGCTCGGTCAGCGAAGTGATTTCTTCGCGCTGCGAGGCAACAACCAGTTCCTGCTGTTTCGCGTACAGGTCAGCAGCGTCACGGCGCTGCAGAAGCGTACGGTATTCGCGCACCATGTCGGTGCGCTCATCGTCCAGCTGGTTGATCTGGTTCTGGACCTGCTCTGCACGGCGGGTCGCCTGTTCGCCGACATCGAGCGCCTGGCGCAACTGGGCCTGGGCCGGGATGGCCAGTCCTGCGATAAGCGCCGCGGCAATCACGCCGCGAGCTGGTGACAGAAGTTTCTTCATGAGGTTTGCCTCTCACTCTCCAAACGGTCGCGCTGGTGTTGCGCGGGAAATCCGACATTCGGGCACTCCGCTAACGAGAGCGTCCCGGTCCTTACAACGCCCCACACACAAACGGGGCAAGTTCCCTTGGAAGCAGAGAGACGGAGACCGCCCAACACCTCCCCTGAGTTTTGCGGGGCGTTATCCACCCTCTGTCATTGATCCCTGAAGGCCCGCCTTCTGGCAGGTCTGCGGCCAAGCCCTTAGCTGTGAAACCAGACGCTAACAACCCTCTGTGACACGATCAACAAGGCTTTACGATTCATTTAGAAAATATCCGCCGCCTCTACGAACGCAACACATCGCATGCAGTGGAAACCTGCAATACTGAACTATGATGAGAAGCTGACCGGGCTGCAAAATCAACAGGCAGGTGCTGCCCGGAGAGGATGGCTGGGGTGCCAGGATTCGAACCTGGGAATGCCGGTACCAAAAACCGGTGCCTTACCACTTGGCGACACCCCAACGGAGGCGCCGAGATAGCCACTCTTTCTTTCGCTGGCAACACCCCTTCGCACCGCATCCCAGCAGTTCCTCCCTGATACCTGCGTTTTGTTGCAATTTTCGCCTGTTAGCAGAGCCTAACCTTTACATTTTATCGATAATCGACAATATCAGGTATCAACACTGCCTCATGGTCAGAACCGGAGACCACGCCCCAATGAGAACTTTTTTCCTGTCGATGGCAGGCGCCTTCGTCGCCATGTTCCTCTTCCTATTCCTGATGGGAATTTTCTTCGTCGCAATCATTTTCAGCGCGACATCGTCTGCGCCGGACACGCCCGATAACATCGTTCTGTCGCTCGACCTGAACTCGGAATACTCCGATCAGGCGCCTGTCAGCGGAATTGCAGCTTTTGCAGCAACGCCCGGATTTGTAGACCTTTTGACCAAACTTCAGGCAGCCGAAGCCGATGACTCGGTGAAAGGCCTGTACCTGAGAGGCGCCACAGTCGGGATTGGAAGCTCCCGGGCAGAAGAACTTCGTGAAGCGTTGCTCAGTTTCCGCGACTCCGGAAAATTCGTGATTGCCCATACACAAGGCACGTTTGGTGTCGGCGGCCCATCTGCTTTGCGGTCCATCACACCCGCCGACGAAGTCTGGATCCAGCCAGGCTCCGAAGTTTTCGCCGCAGGCGTCACCTTTGAGACAGAATTCCTGAAGGGCCTGTTCGACAAGATCGACGTGACCCCGGAGATCTATCCCTTTTACGAATACAAGAATGCACCAAACTCTTACAATGAGAGCGGCTATACCGCGCCTCACCGTGAGGCGATGACACAATTGGCTCAATCCTTGTGGACCCAATCGCTGAATGACATCGCGGCAGATCGCGGTCTCGCGGTCGATGACGTGCAAGCTGCCCTGGAAAGCGGCCCGATGACGGCCGAGCAGATCATCGCGAATAAGCTGATGGACAAGGAAGGGTATCCCGAACAAGCCGAAGAGGCGGCCAAGGAGAAAGCCGGCAAAGACGCCGAATTCGTCGACCTTGCCAGCTACACGCCGCCTTCCCTGCCGCTGAAAGCGCCCGCCATCGCCGTGGTCGGCGGTGAAGGTGCGGTCGTAACGGGCGGCACAAACTCCGGTTCGCCCTTTGATTCCGGACCGGCCTTTGCTTCCGACACGGTCGCCCGCGCCATTCTGGATGCCGGTGACAATGACAAGGTGAAAGCCATCGTCTTCCGCGTTGACAGCCCCGGCGGCTCCCCGACCGCTTCGGACCAGATCTGGAACGCGATTGAGCGCGTGCAGGCCAAAGGCAAGCCGGTCGTCGTCTCCATGGGCTCGCTGGCAGCTTCCGGAGGCTACTATGTCTCTGCCGGCGCCGACTATATTGTCGCAAACCGCTCCACCATCACCGGCTCCATCGGGATCTTCGGCGGCAAGTTCGCGCTCGCTGGCGGTTTCAACAAGCTGGGGGTGACGTTCGACACGGTCTCGGTTGGTGGCCAGTTTGCCGATGCCTATGGCATGGATGAGTTCACGCCGGAGCAGGAAGCCGAGGTAAAGGCTTCGCTGAAACGTGGGTACGACCGCTTCGTCGGCATCGTCGCCGACGGCCGGGGCATGACCTATGATGAAGTTCACGATGTGGCGCGCGGCCATGTGTGGAGCGGTGAAGATGCGCTCGACCGCGGCCTGGTGGATGAGATCGGCTCCTTCACCGACGCAATCGAGAAAGCGAAGGAACTGGCTGGCATCGACGCCGACGCCACACCTCGCCTGATCTACTATCCGCATCGCAAATCCGGCTTCGAAGCCCTGGAAGGCCTGTTCGGCGCATCCGCCCAAACGGCGGAATCCATGGCGGCGATCTCCAGCATCACGAATGACAAACGCGTTCAGGTTCTGCTGGATGAATTGGCAACGGCCCGGGCACTTAGCGCCGGCGAAGCCCAGGCAATCGTCCCGCGCATGAATGAGCGCTAGGCGCATCTGCCTGACCAAAACCTGACAGGAAAGGCCTTTCGGACAACCGGAAGGCCTTTCTTTATTACAGTGCGCAGTGCTTGTACGGACGGCTGCGATCATATAGCCCGGGATTTAAATACAGGGCATGAGCATGAAGATCCTCGTTACTGGCGCAGCCGGTTTTATTGGCAATGAACTTTCCCTCCGCCTCGTCAAGGAAGGACACGAGGTAACAGGGGTCGATTGTTTCTCGCCCTATTACGATGTCATGCTGAAACGGAATCGTGTGAAACGGCTGGACGCATATGAAAACTTCCGCATGCACGAGGTGAAGGTCGAAGATGAGGAGGCGATGACGGCCGCCTTTCAGGAAAGCACTCCGGACATCGTCATACACCTCGCCGCCCAGGCCGGCGTTCGTTACAGCCTGGATCATCCACGGGAATACATCGCGTCAAACATTGTTGGCTCTTTCAATGTGATTGAGCTCGCGCGGCTCCACGGCACCAAGCACCTTGTTCTGGCATCGACCTCATCTGCCTACGGCGCAAATCAGAAGTTTCCATTTAAAGAAACCGCCCCCGCGCCCCACCCGCTGACCATCTACGCCGCAACCAAACTGTCGAGCGAGTTGATCGCACACAGCCACTCTCACCTTTACGGTACGCCAACGACCCTGCTCCGGTTCTTCAGCGTATACGGTCCATGGGGCAGGCCGGACATGGCCTTCTTCCTTTTCACCGACCGGATCTTCAAGAACCAGCCAATTGATGTCTACAATCATGGCGACCTGATGCGCGATTTCACCTATATCGACGATTTGGTCGAAGCGATCCGCCGATTGATGGACACGCCACCTGTCGCGGGCCAACCCATCACCGAGAACGACTCTCTCAGCCCGGTCGCCCCGTACCGCCTGGTCAACATCGGCCACGCCGCTCCGGTTCGCCTGATGGATTATATCGAAGCGATCGAAAGTGCGATTGGCAAAACGGCGATCAAGAACATGCTCGACATGCAGCCCGGCGACGTGAAGCAAACCTATGCCGATGTGAGTTTGCTTCAGGCCTTGACGGGATATACTCCCACCACGGATGTTAAAGCCGGTATTCAGGCATTCGTTGACTGGTATCGCACCTATTACAAGCCAGACTGAAGCCCGAGCTTTCCGGCAAGCAAGCTGAAGTCTTCCGGCACAGGCACCTCAAAACTTTTCGTCTCCCCATCCGGATGCCGGATGACGAGCCGCGCCGCGTGAAGCATCAGCCGAGGGGCACCTTCCGCACCGGTGCCATAAAGCCGGTCCCCCAGAATAGGCATACCCGCAATGGAAAAGTGTGCACGGATCTGATGCATGCGGCCGGTTTCAGGGCGGGCTTCAATCAGCGCAGCGTCACGATTGCGGGCGAGGATCCGCCAACCAGTTGTTGCGGCCTGCGCGCCCTTGCGACCGGGTTTCGCCGCGATCATGCGCGGACGTCCGGCTTCCTCAACTTTCACAAGCGGCATGTCCAGCACCCCTGTATCGGCGTCGGGCAATGCACCATGAACAAGGGCAAGATAGGTTTTCTTTGCACGGCGTGAGGCAAACTCCTCCGACAGGAACGCCGCGGCGGGCTGCGTCCGCGCCGTAATGATGACGCCGGATGTCCCCTGATCCAACCGGTGGACCAATCGTGGTCGCTTCCCGTTCGACTTGGCGAAGACAGCCAGCAAACCATCAAGAGACCGGGCAATGCCGCCGCCGCCCTGCACAGCCAGGCCAGAGGGCTTGTTGAACACAATCACCTTGTCGTCTTCATGAATGACAAGACCACGCACGAACGTTGCGTCCTCGCCACTGACTTCCGGTATTGGGCGGTTTCGGGTCATGCTCAGCCTTTTTGTTCGCGGATCTTTGCGATCCACGCCAGACGTTCGGCGATCGACTTCTCTCGCCCCTGCCCCTTTGGCTGGTAAAATACTTGCCGCGCCATGCCATCGGGAAAATAGTTCTGTCCCGATACGCCCTCTTCCGTATCGTGATCATAGGCGTAACCGTCACCGTAGCCCTGATCTTTCATCATCTTTGTCGGCGCATTCAAAATGTGTTTTGGAGGGATCAGACTGCCAGTCTCCCGCGCTGAACTGAGCGCCGCTTTCCATGCGACATATGCCGCATTGGATTTCGGTGCCGTCGCCAGATGGATAACAGCATGCGCAAGCGCCAACTCTCCCTCAGGAGAGCCCATACGCTCGTAAGCCCGGGCCGCTTCGCTTGCCACCATCAAGGCTGTCGGGTCAGCGAGTCCAATATCCTCACTGGCCATCCGAACTAGGCGACGGGCGAGGTAGAGCGGGTCTTCCCCGCCATCGATCATTCGGGCGAACCAGTACAGCGCAGCGTCGGGGTCTGATCCGCGTACCGATTTATGGAGCGCGGAAATAAGGTTGTAGTGGCCGTCACCACTCTTGTCGTAGGCTGGCGCGCGCTTTTGCAGACCGGAAGTCACTTGCGGCAAGCTAAGCACTGCCTTCGGTCCGGCAAGCGAATAAATCTGCTCGACAATATTCAGGAGGTACCGCCCGTCCCCATCCGCCATTGCGAGGATTGGCGCCACGGCCTCCTCCGCAACCGCTAAAGAGCGCCCTTCCAAAGCTTCCGCCCTGCGTACCAATTCCATCAGCGCGGAGTCTTCCAACCGTTTCAGCACCAGCACCTGGCAACGCGACAGGAGCGCGCCATTGATCTCAAAGCTGGGATTTTCGGTTGTGGCACCGACCAGCGTGACGACACCGCTTTCTACGAATGGCAGGAAGCCGTCTTGCTGTGCCTTGTTGAAGCGGTGGATCTCATCGACGAAAAGGAGCGTGCCTTTCCCCACTTTCCGGCGGCCTTCCGCCCGATCGAAAGCCGCGCGCAGGTCTTTCACGCCGGAGAAGATCGCGCTGATCGCTTCGAATTCGAGATCGGTTTCCTGCGCCAGCAATCGGGCAATGGTCGTCTTGCCGACCCCGGGCGGGCCCCAGAAGATGATGGAAGACAGGCGTTTCGCCTGCAGCATGCGCGTGAGCGTGCCCTCCGGACCGACCAGGTGGTCCTGCCCAACGACCTCAGTCAGCTTCTGCGGGCGCAGCCGGTCCGCAAGCGGGCGCGGTGCGCCTTCCGACATGCCGGCAGATTCGAATAGATCGCTCATGACCCGTGTTCTAGGCGAGCTGGTGCGCCGTGGTAAGGTGGGCACTGGAGGAAACGCATATGAGCCTGGAGATCACACCATCCGGGCAGGCCTGCGGCGCAACGGTGCGCGGCGTGGACCTGACCCGTCCGCTCGACAAAGAAACGGTCGCCGATATCCGGAAGGCCTGGCTGGACCACCAGGTCCTGTCTTTTCCGGATCAGAAGATGACCGATTCGGACCTGGAGCGATTTACGCAATATTTCGGACCGTTTGGGGATGACCCGTTCATTGCCCCGATCGAGGGACATCCGCACATCATTGCCGTGAAACGCGCGGCTGACGAGACCGCGCCGATTTTTGCCGAGAGCTGGCACACCGACTGGAGCTTTCAGAAGCGTCCGCCCGCCGGCACCTGCCTGTTCGGCATCACCATTCCACCCAGCGGGGGCGATACGCTTTTCGCCAACCAGTATTTGGCACTGGAACAAATGCCGGAGGATCTGCGCAGCCGAATTGAAGGGCGCCACGCCATCCATTCGGCGCGGAATGCCTACTCCCCGGTGGGCATGTATGGAGAAGATGACAAGGCCAAGGGACGCAGCATGGACATCCGCCCATCTGCGGATGCTGAAGCCACGGAACGCCACGACATCATTCGCGTCCATCCAGAAACAGGCCGGAAATCCATATTCGGCTGCGCCGGTTACATCGTCGGAATTGCCGGGATGGAACAGGAAGAAGGCTGGGAGCTGGTGACGGATCTCTATCGCTGGCAAACCCGGCCGGAGTTTCAATATCGGCACGAATGGGAGCCCGACATGCTGCTGATGTGGGACAATCGCTGCCTGCTGCACATGGCAACCGGCGGCTATGCCGGGCACGATCGCTTGCTGCACCGCACCACAATTGGGGCCGTGTAAAAACTTTGCACCTGACGCATTCGGACGTACGCTCGTCCCCAGACAGGCGAATAAGCCTGCAAGGGAGGAAAATATGGCCGACACAGCGCAGTCGCTAGACGTGGAAGTTCCCGATCCGTGGAGCCTCCCCCTGGACACATTTGACGTTTCAAGAGCTGAAATATTCCAGCAAAACAAACAGGGAGCGTATTTCCGCAGACTGCGGGAAGAGGCCCCAGTCCATTACTGTCCGGAGAGCATGTTCGGCCCCTACTGGTCGATCACTCGCTATGACGACATCATCGCGGTCGATTCAAATCACCAACAGTTCTCATCGCAGAAGAGCATCGTGATCGGAGACACGCCGGATGATTTCGACACGCCGATGTTCATCGCGCAGGATCCGCCAATCCATGACGTGCAGCGCAAAGCGGTCCAGCCGGCCGTCGCGCCGAGTCAGCTCTCCGACATCGAATCCCTCATTCGCCAGCGCGTTTGCAACATACTGGATGACGTCCCGGTCGGGCAGCGTATCAACTGGGTCGAACATGTCTCGAAAGAGCTGACGACGCAGATGCTGGCGACCCTGTTCGACTTCCCGTTCGAAGATCGTCACCTGCTGCCTTACTGGTCGGACGTCACGACGACATCCGAAACCGTCGGCATTGCCGTGGACATGGAACATCGCAAACAGGAACTCATGAAGTGCCTCGAATACTTCATGCGTCTCTGGCAGCAGCGGGCCAGCGAACCACGCAAGTTCGACTTCATTTCACTGTTTGCTCATGATCCGAAAACCAAAGACATGATCAACAATCCCATGGAGTTGATGGGCAACCTGATGCTCCTGATCGTTGGCGGCAACGACACGACGCGAAACTCAATCTCCGGCGGGGTCGTTCACCTGAACAACAACCCGGCGGAGTATGCCAAGCTGAAAGCTGACCCGTCCCTGATCCCGAACATGGTGTCAGAGATCATCCGCTATCAGACGCCGCTGGCCCATATGCGCCGGACCGCACTGGAAGACGTGGACTTCAAAGGCCACAAGATCCGCGCCGGAGACCGTGTTGTCATGTGGTACGCCTCGGGAAACCGCGACGACACTGTAATCGAGCGCGCCGACGAGTTCCTGATTGATCGTCCGAATGCGCGTCGCCACCTGTCATTCGGGTTTGGCATTCATCGCTGCATGGGCAACCGCGTGGCCGAGATGCAATTGCGGATTCTCTGGGAAGAGATTCTCAACCGCTTCGACCATATCGAATTGGTTGGCGAACCGAAGCGCGTCTTGTCGAACTTCGTGCTCGGTTACGAAGACGTGCCCGTCATCGTTCACCCGAAATAGGCCGCAGCCTTAAAGGCGGACTTTCCCCCGGATAGTCCGCCCGTTGCGGTCCAGTTCGATATCCCAGCTCCGGTCGGAATCCCCCAGCACGGTTTCCAGGTCTTTCACCGTCTTGGTCTGCTTGCCGTTCACGGAACGGATAATGTCGCCTGGGCGGAAATAGTTGCGGGCAACCGAGCGCCGCGCGACCGAATACACATAGATGCCAGAACCCTTCTGGAACGGGTCCAGACCGTTCTCCTCGGCCAGGCGCGGCGAAAGCTCGACAACGCGCGCGCCGTTGAACACGTCCTGCCCTTCCAGCAGCACGATATCGGCTTCTGTCGCCCCCGGCGGCGGCGCGACTGTCACGCCGATCACCCGATTTTTGCCACCGCGCAAAACGTTCAGCTGCGCCTTTTCACCCGGGTTGCGGATGGCGGCGAGAAATTTCAGGCCCTTCTCATCGAAAACCTCGCGGCCATCGATGGCGGTGACGAGATCACCTCGGCGCAGGCCCGCCTTGTCTGCCGGGCCGTCATTGTAAACTTCTGTGACCATGACACCAATCGGACGCGAAAGGCCTTGTGCCTTGGCCATGTCGAAGCTGACCGACTGCGCTGCCAGACCCAGCCATGGACGCACGAATGTGCCTTCATTCATCGCTGCGTCGACAACACGCTTCACCATCTCCGACGGAATGGCGAAGCCGATCCCGTTTGATCCGCCACCGCGAGAAAAGATCGCCGTGTTCACGCCGACGAGTTCGCCTTTCATGTTCACGAGCGCCCCACCCGAATTTCCGGGATTAACGGCCGCATCCGTCTGAATGAAAAACGAGTAGTCGGAAATGCCGACATCTGTGCGCGCCGTCGCAGAGATAATGCCGCTGGTGACGGTCTGGCCGACGCCGAACGGGTTACCAATGGCCATGACCAAGTCTCCCACCTGCGCCTCACGCGTGTCGGCGTAGTGGAGGACCGGCAACTTGTCCCCGCCGGTATCGATCTTGAGGACGGCGAGGTCTGTCCGCTCATCATTCAGCACAAGCTCCGCAGGGTATTCCCGGCGGTCGCTCAGCACGACACGGAAAGAGTCAGCGTCTTCCACAACATGGTTGTTGGTAACGATCACGCCATCGTCGCGGACGACCACACCAGACCCCAACGAGTTCTGCACGCGGCTTTGCGGCGCAGCACGACCGTAAAGAAGCATCTCCATCGGCGTGATGCCCGTCTTGACGGTTTTCTGCGTGTAGACGTTCACCACTGCCGGTGAGACTTCCTTCACCAGGGGCGCAAAAGTCAGCTCTATCTCGGATCGCGTCTCCGGCAATCGCTGGGCATTCGCCATCAGAGGGGAAACCGCCAGCACCAGAAGTGCCACCACACAAAGCCCAGCCACTGCCAGGAACTTTGAAACATGTTTTGTCATGCGAAGAGCGTGCATCATGTCTATGGCTCTATTGCGGCACCAATGGGGACGCAATTCCTTCTAACATGACAATTCTGAGAGAGTTTTCAGTGAGTTGGTCCTTTACCCTCACGCTCCGCAAGCGCCACAAGGTTGGCTGCGTGGCTTTCACGGCTGATGCGGTAGAAGCCAACGCAGAACATCATCAGCGTCCACGCGGCCAGCAGCGTCACCGCATATCCCCAGCCAAGCGACGTCAGCGAACTGTCGGTGACCTTATCTGGCTGAGCGCCCTCCTGTATGCCGGCAAAGGTCAGAACCATAGTTGCCACAAACACGCCGGAGGCCTGCGCGAGCTTCCGGATGAAGCTGATGCCCGCATAGAAGATGCCTTCTGAGCGCCGGCCCGTCTGAACCTCACTGTCCTCGACAATGTCAGCGACCATCGAGCCCATCAGCATCTGCGTGGCGATGATGAGCGCGAGATCAAAGATCGTGACGGTCAGCACAATATTGTACAACGCGTCGGTGCCATTCGGCGGCATCAGCCCCATCAGGCGCGCGAAGACCGGTGCCGGTGCAATCGTGAACGCCAGGACGCCGATCGCGAGGGCGGCGCGCTTCTTCCCGAACATCCGGCCCGCGATCGGCGCAATGATCAGGGCCAGTACCGCAGAGATGTAGACAGCCACCGTCAGGCCCGCCGTCTGGGTCGTCGTGAAGCCCCAGAAGTAGCCATTGATGTACTGGTTCAGCGAGGCGGACACACCGGAGGCCAGCAGACCGAACAGGGTCGCGAGGAACAAAGCCCTGAAGGAGGGGTTCGAAATCGTCTCGAAGATTTCCGAAAAAACCTTGCCGAGAGTCAGATTACGCTGCGCTGGCGGCGCCTTCAGATGGGGGATGCGCGCATGCGTGCCGAACGTCGACACGGCTGCGGCCAGCAGAATGACACCGGCCGCGACCTGACCATAGAGGTGCCAACCCGGAATATGGAAATAGCCGGACGGGTTCTGTTCGCTTGGCTTCAACAGGAAGAAGAGCAGGAAAATCTGGATGGAAAGACCACCGATCCAGGCGAAGAAGTAGCGGTACGACATCAGGCTGGTGCGGGCGTCATAGTCCGGCGTAAGTTCCGGAACCAGCGCCGTACTCGGCACCTCATACATGGTGAAAGAAAGCCGTACACTGATTGTCAGAACCAGAAGCCAGAGGAACAAGCCGTTTGTCGACAAGCCTTCAGGCGGGTTCCAGGCGAGATAATACGTCAGTCCGACCGGCAGGAGGGCCGCATACATAAAGGGATGCCGCCGGCCGATACGAGTTCGGATATTGTCGGACCAGTACCCAACGATGGGATCGGACATTGCGTCTACGACCAGGGCGATCATCAGGGCGAGGAAAACCATCGCCGCGGGAACGCCCAGAATCTGGCTGTAGAAGAACAGCAGGAAGTATTCGAACCCGTTGTTCTTGATCCCCTCAGCCGCCCCGCCAAACCCGAAGGCTAGCCGGGTTGGCAGGCTTGGCCCGGAGGTCTTTGCTGGGACAACGTCCGTCATCGCCAACCGTCAGAGCCCCAGGACCATCTTGGCCATGATGTTACGCTGGATCTCGTTGGAGCCGGCGTAGATGGAGGTTTTCCGATAGTTGAAATAACTGGGCACAGCGCTGACAGAGTAAGATGGAAACGGCAGATCGGCGTTTGCACCCTCACGGACGAGCGCAAAATTGTCCCGTACAAATGGCGCGCCATAGGTCCCTGCAGCCTCGATCACCAATTCCGTGATCGCCTGCTGCGTCTCGGAGCCTGCGCATTTGAGCATGGAACTTTCCGGTCCGACGGCCTGTCCGGCCGCAAGGGCAGAGAAAATCCGCTGTTCAGTCGCATCCAGACTGTCGATCTTGATCTCCAGCTGCGCCAGTTTGCGGGCGAAGTCATGGTCGCGGATCAGGGCATCACCGCCCGTTTCTTCGACGCTTGCGATCTTGCGCGCCTTGTTGAGCATGGCCCGCAGGCCCGGAGCATAGGCGTTTCCTCGCTCGAACTGGAGCAGGTATTTCGCGTAGGTCCACCCCTTGTTCTCTTCGCCAACGAGTGCTTCGGCAATCGGCACCCGAACGTCTTCGAAGAAAACCTGATTGATCTCCTGCCCGCCTTCGGCTGGTCCGTCGAGCGTCGGCAGAGGGGAAATCTTGATGCCCGGCAAAGTCATCGGGAAGACGATGAAACTGATACCTTCCTGGTGCTTGCCTTCTCTGGAGGTGCGCACGAGGCAGAAGATCATGTCGGCCCACTGTGCGTGGGTCGTCCAGATCTTCGATCCATTGAGCACATAATCGTCGCCGTCGCGCACGGCGCTCATCTGGAGGGACGCAAGGTCGGAACCTGCGCCCGGCTCGGAGTACCCCTGGCACCACCAGACATCAGACCGGAGGATCGGCGGCAGGTATTTCTTCTTCTGCTCGTCCGAGCCAAACGCCATCAGCACCGGTGCGACCATGGAAATGCCCATCGGACTGACCGGCGGCGTTCCGGCCGAAGAAAGTTCCATGTTCAGGATATAGCGTTCAGACGCGGACAGGCCGGGACCGCCATACTCCACAGGCCAGTTCGGCGCGACCCAGCCCCGATCGTAAAGCTTCTTCTGCCAGGCGACCTGGCCCTCCTTGTCGAGGTAACCATTCTTGGACGCGGCACTTTTTGCACGCAGGTCCGGAGTATAGTTTTCAGCGATCCAGTCGCGCACCTCTTGCTGGAAGGCGCGATCCTCCGGGGTGAAGGCGAGATCCATGACGCGCCCCTATTCCACGATATCGAAGTACTGAATCTCCGGAGCACCCGCCAGGCAGGCGCCGATCGCCGGTCCCGCCGCTTTGAAATAGTCACTCTGACCGTGCGCCTTGAATGCCTCTTCCGAAGCGTATTGCTCCATGAAGATGTAAACATTCGCGTCTTTTTTCGACTTGTAGAGTTGGTAGGTCAGGCAGCCAGGTTCATTTGCCTTGACCTTGGCCATAAGGTCCTTGCCGACTTGCTCGAACTCGGACTCTTTGTCTGCCTGGATCGTCAGTTTTGCCACAACGCCAATCATTTTTCGCAATTCCTCCTGTTTTGCCCCACCATATGAGGTTCGGCCCGCGCGGCAAGATTGACGTTAGGGATGCCCGGGATGCAGTCCATGCGTCTGTGTGGAATGGAACTTGCTCCCCTCTCAGGAGAAAACAAACACCAGAGGTCGCCATGGGTGCGCATGCAATGGCTCAAATCGATAGAAACGACGCGCCGGAACTGGCGCCGGACTCGATTCTGGCTGTCATTCCAACGCTTAACGAAGAGCGCCATATTGAAACATGCATCCGTTCATTGATGGCTGGAGATGCCCAGCTCGGTGACGTGCCGCTGGTTGTTGCCGATGGCGGGAGCTCCGATAACACGGTTGAGATCGTCGAACGTCTGAAATCCGAATTCCCCAACCTGCAGCTCATTCACAATCCGAAGCAGCTGCAAGCTGCCGCCCTGAACCTGGCCGTCTCGAATACAAGCACCCCCGGGACGCGCTATGTCGTGCGCTGCGACGCGCATTCCATTTACCCTGCGGGCTTCATTCTTTCGGTCGCCAGGACACTTCAGTCGACCGGCGCCGCCTCGGTGGTCATCCCGATGGATGCTGTCGGTGACACATGCTTCGAACGTGCAAACGCCTGGATCGTCGACACGCCGCTCGGCTCTGGCGGCTCTGTGCATCGCGGAGGGAAAACGTCTGGCTATGTCGACCATGGGCACCATGCCGGCTTCAACATTGAAATGTACCGTCAGGTTGGCGGTTACGATGAGACCTTCTCTCACAATGAAGACGCCGAATATGATGAACGCGTGGTGCAGGCGGGCGGAAAAATCTATCTCGATGCCGATATCCGCATCCGCTACATCCCGCGCGGATCGGTGAGCCGGCTGGCAAAACAGTACTTCAATTATGGCAAAGGCCGCGCGCGCAATGTGCGAAAGCACAGCCAGCGGCTCAAGATCCGCCAGGCCCTGCCAATATTCGCCCTTCTGGCCAGCACCGGCGGACTGATCGGATCGTCCGTTTTCCTTCCGGCCCTTATCCTGCCGGCTGGCTATATAGGCGTGCTCGCTGCCGCTTCGGTTGCCGTCGCCGTCTGGAAACGGTCGTCTTGCGGCCTTCTTGCGGGCCTGATTTCAGGCACCATGCACATGAGCTGGGCGGCTGGCTTCCTCAAGGAAGCGCTAAGTGGATCAAAGCCCTGATTTTCCCGCACCAATTGGTTTCAGACCAGAAAGCGCTATAAGTAATCGTTAATACTTGCACCCAGATGAGTAAAATGACCGACCAAACCCGGCAAAGCTTCCTGCAGCGGATCAGTAACCTGACCCGATCAGCAACGTCTTTGCGTGCGCGAATCCGCCGGGGCATTGGCCTTTCCACTCCCGAAGCGGACGTGCCGGTGCAGGAGGAACCGCCGGCAGAGGTGACACGTCAGTCCCGCGCACCAGAAGGCCAATGCGTCTATGCGATTGGCGACGTTCATGGCCGCTGCGACCTGCTCATGAAGCTCGTCGAGCAAATTGACGAAGATTCGAAGTCCTTGCCGGAGGGCACGAAGCGAGTCCTTGTTTTCCTTGGGGATTATATTGATCGCGGCCTGCAATCCAAAGACGTGATCGAGTTCATGCTGAGCGATCGCATGCAAGCATTCGAACGGGTCTTCCTGATGGGCAACCACGAGGAAGCGCTCCTGCGTTTTCTGAACGATGTCAATTTCGGAAAACAATGGGTGCGCTATGGCGGCGCCGAAACGCTCTATTCCTATGGTCTTCAGCCACCGCAAAACGCGCGGGCGGCGATGCAGTCCCATGAAGCCATGGACGCCTACAAGCGGGCCTGGGACAAGGTCTGGACAGATTTCCGGAACCGCCTGCCCGAGCAGCACTTGAAGTTCTATCAGAACCTCCAGCACTACTATGTAACCGGCGACTACCTTTTCGTTCATGCTGGCCTGCGTCCGGGTGAATCGCTTGAGAATCAGACGGTGCGGGACATGTTGTGGATCCGTGAGGAATTCCTGGACGCTGAGGAACAGTTCCCCCAAGTCGTCGTACATGGGCACACCCCGACCGATGGGGTGTTTCGCGACGATCGACGGATCGGCCTTGATACCGGTGCGTTCATCAGCGGAAAACTTTCAGCTGTTCGACTTTTCCGGGATGAAGTTTCCTTCCTCTCAACCTGAAACTCTGGAATAGGTCTTGCTACGTAGCAGGATCACCAAATCTGGGAGAAAAGAGACGATGAATTTTCTGCGCCCTCTCGTCACAACCATTCTGGGCAGCCTGCTTCTGTTTGTTGCTGCCTGTGAATCCACGGTCCCTTCCGTGCCAAACTCCGCTTCTGTTGAGCGAGTGGTGCAACAAGAGACCGTCGGCGCCTATGCTCTCGGCAACGGGGACCAACTCCGTATTACAGTATTCGGCCAGCCCGACCTCTCCGGCCAATTCGAAGTGGACGGGACGGGCTCCATATCCATGCCATTGATCGGCCAGGTCGAAGCCCTGGGCCTCACGACACCGCAGCTTGAAAACCGTATCGTGGAGATGCTGGAAGGCGACTATGTCCTGAACCCACGCGTCAGCGCGGAAGTCATCAACTACCGCCCCTACTATATTCTTGGCGAAGTGAACCGGCCTGGGGAATACCCATACAATTCTGGTCTCACTGTCGTGAATGCGGTCGCGGCTGCGGGCGGATGGACTTACCGCGCAAAGAAAAACGTCGTGTACATCAAAAGCGTGGACTCGAACGAAGAGCAGGCAATTGAGTTAACAACTTCGACCATCGTCCAGCCAGGCGACACGATTCGCATTAAGGAACGTCGCTTCTGATCTGCCTGATAACCACATTCGAATCAAAGCGGCAGGGCCAACGGCTCTGCCGCTTTTTTCGTTTCGAAATGGCACGCAAGTGATCTGTCCTGGCACAGGCAAAACCGCCAAAACACCTCAAAACGAGGTTTTGTGGTTAATAAATGCCCATGCGACCCCGATTACTTGAAAAATACTTCGCCTAGCAGGCGAATTTCGAGAAAACACCCCAAATATTCGGTCAAATCCCGGTATACAGATTGCAAACGTCCCCAAATGAAATAAAGGTTTCCTTGCTCTCAAAGTTAACGGTTGTTGGCTTGGGCGTAAGGAATTCCGGGAAGATTTCTTATGCCATGCGGTAGAGTTCCGGGGACAGTTATGGGTCTGAGACTATCAAATCAATCACGGCATGCGGAAACGGCCGCATACTCTTCCACGCGACTTGATCGCAGGGAGAATGACGCCAACACCAATGCCAAACGTATTATGGACATCGTCATCGCGAGCATCGCGCTGGTCTTTGTATTCCCGCTTCTTCTTGTCGTGGGTATCCTCATTCGGCTTCAGGATGGCGGCCGGGCCGTCTACGCCCAAAAGCGCTATGGACAGAACGGACGCACCTTCAAGTGCTATAAGCTCCGCTCCATGGTCGCAAACGCTGATGAGCGCCTGCAGGAGATCCTGGCAACGAACCCCGCCGCCCGCGCGGAATGGGAAGAAACGCAGAAGTTCGTAAATGACCCGCGCATCACTCCGCTGGGACATTTCATCCGCAAGACCTCCATCGATGAACTGCCGCAGTTGTGGAATATCCTGCGCGGCGACATGTCCCTGGTCGGTCCACGCCCGATCGTCGAAAACGAAATCGCCAAGTATGGTGAGTTCTATCGCGACTATTGCGCCGTCCGCCCGGGCCTGACCGGCCTGTGGCAGGTCGAAGGCCGCAGCAACACCACTTATGAAGAGCGGGTACAGCTGGACGTGAAATACACCCGCACGCGCACCTTCACTGGCGACTTCATGATTATGCTGCGCACTGTACCGGCAGTCCTGTTGTCGCGAGGCGCCCGCTGAGATTGCCGCGCCCCAGGCACTGATCCCAACAACAAAAAGCCCCGGTGATGTCACCGGGGCTTTTTTGAATCAAAGGGCTTCGTTGTTCAGCCGAAAAGCGCAACGACAGCGCTGATAATCCCGGCCCACAGCAAGGCGCTGAGACCTACGATGATCAGGAGGCGCGCCCAAACGGGCCATTTGTCATAGGATTCCTGCTCGGCATGGATGCCGGCATCCCAGCCGCGATGCGCAATGGTGGCATTGGCAATGTCGACCACAGGTCTGCTCCCTGACACGGATGAAGTGGCGTTGCTCATCAAGCCACATCAACTCATCTAACTCTTAAGGGCGTGTTAAATGCCCGATGAAGTCTATATGCATTGGCTCAATTTTGGTTCCGCGCCGTGTCAGCAATGTGTTTCCGGCGGGCTGGTGCTGTGGCCGACAGAAATGTCATCTGCCGCCACGGCCGTTACCCTTGAGGCAGCTCTTCACACGCGCCAGGATACGCCAATGCATTGTATTTGCGTCAAAGATGTCGCGCACGCCTTGGGCCGGTCATCGATGCCTGCTCACAACCACCGTCGGCTGGCGCGTCTAAACGTGGCGAAAATGTGTCGGAATTTGCCCAATCAAGCGCATTCGGAAGAGCAGCGACTGGCCTTCGCCCCCGCGCCTTGTGTCATCGCGCCGAGTGAACCTGTGTTTCACTGACCTTCACCGGGACATAACCTTCGAATTTCCGGCGATTGGAACTGAACGCTGCGGTCGAGGCCAGCAACATGATATTGACCGGCGTGTTGAAGACGCCCCAAGGCGTCGACTCTGTGAAGGTGGTGACGAAGACAAGCAGGAGGAGCATCAAGAGCGCCGACGCTTCGAGATCGTGCGAAACCATCCAGTTCCGGATCGCCCGCTGACCCTGCCAGACCCACGTGGCGACATAGAGGGCCCACCCGATGTAACCGAGATGCACCCGCACCTCCATGTAGGAGTTGTGGAACGTCAAAATCGTGCCGTACGGCTTGAAGTCATAATAGTTGATGGACTGCGCCGCACCGTTGTCGGGCTGCCAGAAACCGGAAAGCCCAGTGCCGAAAATCGGATGCTGTTCCTGCACAACGCGGCCCGCAGACCAGATTGCCGTACGGCCGCTGAGCGTCCCGTCCTTGCCCAGCGCCTGCAGCACATCGCCGACAAAGTCTTCACCCGGCATGGCGAGCGCAACCGTCAGAATTGAGAAAATCAGAACGATGCCTCCCAGGAACAGGAGACTACGCGCATTCTTCACGCGGCCCATGTCCACCCAGAGAATACGAAGCGCGACAAGGCCCATGATACCAACCCCGCCCAGAACCAGGTTGGTTGCCGAATTTGCCGCGACCACAAAGAGAATGCCCATCGGGATGAACGGCAGGGCTGCCAGGCGGATCCAGGTCAGCTCATTCTTGTTCAGGGCTGCTGCCACTGAGAGCAGCATCATGAAGTTCATCTGAAGCGCGACATAGTTCTTGGACGGGTATGGCCCACCGGAATCGATTGACGAGAACTTCGCGAGCACCATGAAAGACGTGATCCAGCCCGCAAACATCAGGCACCGCATGGCCCGCCGTGCGTCCAGAACGGATATGATCGTGATGATGAAGAGCGGGGTGAGAATGAAGTACACCCCCTGCTTCAATGCCTCGGACGGATACGGCGACCAGAGAATGGAAGACAAGGCGAAGACCGGCATGGCAAACAGCGGCCAGCTGCGCACCACATTCGGCAGCACAATGGCGCTTTTCATCGCGAGCACGCCGAGCAAAGCCAGCACAAGCAGGTAACGAACTGCCGTCACTGCCGGGAAATCGATATAGGTCGCAAAGAACCAGGCAGTGACGATGCCCTGGAACCAGATTGGTGCGCTTTTGTCTTCCGAGAAGACCTTCGCCCAGACGAGCGTCGTGTCTTCCGTCACCTTCATCTTTCGGGACATGACATTCATGATGCGTCACTCCCTTCCAGCACGGACTCCACGAGGCCAGACAGCATGCCCGCTGGCTGGACGAAATCCTGTTCCGGACACTCAGCCAAAGCGCGGGCGCAAGCAAGGAGTGGCGCGCGGTTTTCAATGAGGCCCGCGATCAATGCAGGCAGGGTCTCGTTCAACGGCTCTTGAATGCTGAAGCCACCCTGACGGCTGCTGATCCATGCAGCTGTCTGTGTCTCAGCTGGCGCGATGGCAGGAACGCAGTAATAACCGCCTTCATAAATACGGTTCGGCAGCAGCCATACCGAATTGAAACCAGCCTCCATGAAGTCACCTGCCCAGACCATGTCGAGATGACCATAGAGCTCCGACAGATCTTCAGGTGACTTGTAGCGACCATGATAGATCATATTCGGATGTTTTGAGACTTCAGGCTCGAACACGGGAATTTCCGTGCGCGCCGGCACACCGTGAAGATGAACTTCCAGCGTATCGGGAAACCGGTCCGCCAGATCGCACAGCAGCTCGAACGAACGCTGGCACCTCAGGACACCGACCCATCCAAGGCGCAACGGCCGATCTGCCTCCGGCATTTCCGGAACCGGCCGCGGCCCGTACTCCGCCCCTGCTGCCAGGCGATTTTCCACAAGGAAGGCCCGGTATTGATCCGGATAGTATCGCTCGAAATGATTTTCCAGAAAGGCCGGTGAACTGACGATCAGGCCCTTCGTCCGGCGCAGCAGGCGGCCTTCCAGCCAACGCAGCGCCTTGCCGATCAGGTCCTGCCGGCACAACAGCCGGTGGACATCCAGAGACTCGTAGATCACCGGCGTCTCAAGCTTCGCCTTGCGCTTGGCCAGGAACGCGCAAGCGAGCATGTCGAGATTGCGGGCGACAATGACATCTGCCGACGCCAGTTCTTCATGCTGCATGGCAGCGGTCGCCGCGCCGGAAAAAACCTGCCGGATCCGCTGGAGGAAAGCTCCGTCCGCCGTACGGCCAAGGTCGATATTCTTCCACTCTGTTGTCTGGGCATCGCCGCGGCGCATCATGAATCCCGTGACGGCCGCCCCATCGTCTTCAAAAGCGCGAACACGGCGGCGGATGGCAGCGTCACCTGCGTCATGGCCGAAATAGGCAATACGCCGGGCCCGCAAGCCTTTGACGGCCTCGCGTTCCATGGATGGTTTCGCGATCCGCGCATCTCCTGACATGGATCCGTCCCGCTTCGTGCCGACTATTCAAAGCCCACAGGGACTTCTTCTTCGACCGTGCTTTTGGCGTGCTCTGGCGGTGTCTGCATGGCCACTGGGCCTTTGCCGCCTTTCTTCCGCTTGCCACCATTGAGATCGAAACCGAACACCGACTTCTTGCTCTCCATCTGGTAGTACTTGCGGTAAGCCTTGTAGCTGGCGCCCGGATCACGATGGTGACGGCGGCGGTTCAGATCCACCATGTTCAGCGTTGCGCCAAGAACGTCCGCGTTGAAGGACCGCAACAGGTTCAGCGACTGCTTGACGGCGGCGCGGGTGGAATGACGCCAGCGCACCATCAGGATCGTCTTGTCGACCTTGCCAGCCACGACGCGGGCTTCCGCCATCAGCAGCAGCGGACCGGTGTCGATCAGGATCAGGTCATACATCGAACGCAGGCGCGACAGCAGGTCATCAAAGGCGCGCGTGCCAAATACGTCATGCGGCGTATGGCCGGACTGGGACAGCGGCAGGATGTCCAGCATGGTCTTGCTGTCCTTCTGGATCGCGTCTGAAAGCTGGCCCGCACCGAACAGGTGCTCAATGAAGCCAATCTCCGGTGACATGCCCGCCGCTTCGGTCAGCTGCCGGCGGCGGAAATCACCGTCGATGACAATCGTGCGCGAACCGGACATCGCGGACATGCGGCCCAGGCTGAGCGTCAGGCTGGTCTTGCCTTCATCCGGCAGGGACGATGTGATCGCCACGGTCTTGGTCTCGCTGTCGAGATCCGAGAAAGCTATCGCCGCGCGTAGGTAACGCACACTTTCGGCGTAAGCTGATAAGGGATTTTCCACCAGGTAATCGGCAGGGTTTGTCTGGCCGAGACCAAACAGGCTCGACGCGCGGATCAACGGGACGGACCCGATCGACGACACGCCAAGCTTCCGCTCGATGTCTTCAGTCGAACTGATCTTGGCATCGAACATCTCTGCAATGATTGCCATCGCAGCACCGATTGCCGCGCCAAGGACGGCGCCGATCAGCAGGTTAAGCTTCTTCTTCGGCGCAGCCGGCCGGTTTGGCACCGAGGCGGCGGAGAGGATGACGGCGTCCGCCTGGACAAGATCGTCCTGAACGCTTGTTTCCTTCGAACGCGCGATGAATTCTTCGTAGAGCACCCGGCTGGTTTCAGCGTCACGCTCGAGCTCGCGAAGACGCACGCTTGCGATGGAGTTATCGCGCAGCTGGCCGTTGGCCTGGTTGATGCGAGCCTGGATCGCGTTGACCTGGTCCCGCTTCGCCTTGACCTCACTTTCGAGATTATCGGCAATCCGGTTCACCTCTGCCTTCATCTGGCGCTCAACGTCACGGACTTCGTTCCGCGCACCAATCAGTTCCGGGTGCTGAGGACCGAGCTTCGTTTCGAGTTCCGCCACCCGGCCACGCAGGACGGAAAGCTGTTCCTTCAGACGAGAAATCAATGGAGAATCAAGTACTTCGCTGATGCCGTCGATCCCTGTACCGGAATCGATCTGGCGGCGCATATTCTCGTAACGCGCGCGAGCCTGGCTCAGGTCGAAATCCAGTTGGGTCTTCTGTTTGGTCAGGTCGGCAATCTTCTGCTCGGCCAGCGTCGTGCCCATCGCGGTGTCGAGACCGTTCTGCGCACGATAGACTTCAACGCGGTTCTCCTTCTCCGCCACCTCGTCCCGCAGGCCCGAAACGCGCTCACCCAGCCATTCCGTTGCGCGGCGGGTGGCATCCAGCTTGGTATCCAGCTGTTGCACGCGGTATTGGTCCGCAACGGCATTCGCCAGGCGTGCCGAAGTCTCTGGTGACGTGGACATCACTGTCACTGTCAGCAGGTAAGTTGTGCCGACGCGGGAAACGCTGACGCGGTTGGTGAGCGCTTCGACAACCGACTCCATGATGGCCGCTTCACGCTCTTCTGCGCTAAGGCCGGCATAAGGGTCGACCCGCTCCGTCCGCATGCCGAGGCTTTTCTTGATCGGGTTGACCAGTCCGTCGATCAGGCCCGGCTTCCGTTCCACGAGGGTCCAGTTGAATTCCGGGTCTTCAATCAGCTTCTGGCGCTCCGCCACCTTCGTCAGAAGGGATTTGGAGCTGATGACCATCACCTCTGTGTCGATCGCGGCCGTGTTGGCGACGATACCGCCGAGCACGCTGCCAAGATCAATGACGTTTTCCTGGTTTGTGCCCAGCTGGATCGTGGTCGACGCCTTGTAGACGGGTGTCGCCGTGAAGGTGATGTAAGCCACGGCCAGAAAGACGACCAGGAAACCGGTCACAATCAGCCAGAACCGGCGATAGACCATGCCGATCAGAGATTTCAGGTCAAAAGATGTTTCCTCACCGGACGGCGTATCGTGGCCGGTCATCTGGGAAGGTAGTTCGAAGCTGAAACTCTTGGTCAAAACACCACACCGAAAATTAGAGTGAGCAGGAGATACGGACAGGTCCGCTCTTGCTTAAGGATGGAAGCGAAGCTCCACGCCGATCAGGTCGATTCCGTAAGATGGCACGAACGCCACATCCGCCCCGCTGGAATCCCAGGACAGGTGACGCGCGAAGGCATCGATATGAATGCGTTTGTTCATCTTGTATTTCGCCGCCACACCGATGTTGGACATATTGTCGGTCCGATCGATCTCCTGATAATCATAATCAGTGAACCCGGCATGAGCGGACAGGATCAGGTTCCGGCGAAGTTCATGGTCGACTTCAGCGCGATAGGTGGTCGCCAGCGCACTTGGCGATGTGAAGACACCCGTGTCTGCGACACGGCGGCTACCCGTGAAAGTCAGCGTCGTCAGGCGCGACGGGAACCATTGAATACGTGCGTCGAGAGACAGGCCGTCCACGTCGGCAAAATAGTCGTCCTGCTTGTCCTCATTGAGGTAACCGATCGCGACATCACCCCGGATCAGGGTCTGCAGCTCGAAGTCTACCCCCGCAGCAACGGTATACCCCTTGGAATCGCGATAGCGCGGCAGCCCGCCGATGATCTGCGGGGAATTGTAGGATTCGTCATGCACCGTGCCCTGGGTGTAGACAGCCAGGTCAGGCGATACGGCATAGGACAGACGCGAGCGGGCGTAGGTATTTTCGCGATCACGGAAATCCTGGTCGGCAGGGGCGCCAGTCCCGATAATGCGGCCATCCTTGTAGTCATAGTCCGTCACACCCACGGCGTTGTTCCAGCGGAACCGGTCATTGATGTAATCGGCGTTCACTTCCGCGCCAGCGATCGTATATTCGATCGGCTTCTCCAGCCCGCCAAGACCGGCAGGCTCGTATCGCTGTTCCACAGCCTTGTCGGCGTAGACGCGCGCGCCCAGCGAAACTTCGCGGGTAACGTCCAACCGGCCGCGCAGGCCCGCACGAAGCGTCGGCGCAGATTCGTCTGACAGATCGAGATATTCATTCTGGTAGGCAGAAACGTCGAAACCGATTTGGTGAACATTCCAGTTCGTGCGGCCGGCAACTTCGCCGCCGATACGGACAATCACATCGGACTCTTCGTTGTTGTTCTGGGCATAGACGTTCGAATTATAAGTCGCGCCGACGAGACCTGTGGCATCCACGAGGAACGTGCCCAAACGAATAGGCTCAGGATCGTATGCCGGCTGGCGGCGATCCTTCACGGCTTCGTACTTGTTTCGGCTGTAATAATTGTCGGCGCCCTGCCCTTGCGCCACGGCAGTCCCGGCGATGAGGCTGCCACCGGCAACCGTGAGAAGGCAAAGTCTTTTAACGTGGTTCATTTTTTCTGTGTTCCCTCACAAACGCGCCGAATAACCGTACAGGCCGTCATTTACCTCAATCGTTTTGCAAGTGTCATACCATCGACCTGCAAGCTTTCAGGAGGTTGTTAACCTTTAAATACACGAGAACTAGCCGCTACGGCGAGTTTTCAAGCCAACCTCCCCTGTTGCGCGTACCATTTCAAGCGGTGGCTCCTCAAACTCATAAAATTAACCTTATCTTCGGCGCACAGCGTCTTTTCAAACGGGCCGCGCCTGGAGAAACCTGCCCACGGCAAAGGTTAGTCCTCAAAGGTTGCCTGCATTTCCCTTACAGGGTGATTTCGTCAGGTCGAGTGCCCTCTTCCGCTCAGCTTTCCACCGGCTGCCTTGAGGAGATTGCCGGCGACATGCAAGCTCGCTGGACCTGAAATCGTGAATGCCTTCAAAAGACCTACAGGATTCTTTGCACGAATGGCCTCGATCGCGGTCCAGGCTGCCCATTCCCGTTCGCAATATCGCGTAAACCCTGCAAACGCGGCCCGTTCGGCAGGCGCCAACCCTCTTCGCTTCAGGAATTTGCGGCCCATCAATGCAAGCTTGCGATGGTCCGCGGCGCCCTGGCGATGAGACGCAGACCCGTCGCGCACCACGAAGAGGTAGCCTTCCGGATCGGTCAGCACCGCCCTGGCCCCGTCGGCCAGTATGCGCGCATAGAGTTCGAAGTCTTCGCCAAACCGGAGGTCTGGCTGATAGGGCTCCGGCCCGCACTTCACGGCGCCGCGCCGGATCAGCGGCTTGAGGAAGCCGAGCTCCGTCCGTTCCGTCTCAGCGGCATAGGATCGGTTAACGAACAATTCGGTCGTCAGGGGGACATCGCCAGCCGGTTTTCCCGGCCAGAGGTGACGATTCACCGTTTCAGGCGCGCTGGTTGAACTGATCAGCAGATTGTCGGCGACGAGGTCAAATTCTCCGCCACGCGCTTTCTCAAACAGCGCGGCCACGCGTTCCGGCAACATGATATCGTCGCTGTCGAACGGCGTGAACCAGCCGGCATCCGTTTCCTGCAAGGCCCTGTTTCGAGCCGCCGCCGGACCGCCATTTTGCGCCATCCGAAGGAATGTCACATTGTCGAACCGGCGGGCGTAATCCTCGGCGATTTCCGGTCCGGAATCCTGCGAACCGTCATCGACGACCAGCACCTCAAAGCTGATGCCTTCTGGTGGCTTTTGCGCCACGGCACTTTCCAACGCACGCGCGATGTTCGCTTCATCATTGTAAAGCGGAATGATGATCGCGACCTTGGTCTCGTCATATGTGATGGAGGCGGGCTCTGCCGGCATCGGTCCTGATTACACTGTTCTTCGTGGGTACAACATGCAATTTCCGGGCAAGTGATCGATTTTCGGCGCATCTTCCCGGATTGCGTTTCGTTCGGAGATAATGACAACGCCGCGCAGGAACTGAACTGGCCTTCAAAATGCATGAAACCCGGCACAAGATAACAAATCGAACCCCGGGCACGCCAGCCTCCGGGACGAAGGTGCACTGCAGTTGATAGAAACCGAAGCCATCGTGATCGGAGCCGGCGCGGTCGGGCTTGCCTGCGCCGCCGCGCTTGCGCGAGCCGGAAACGAAACACTCGTGCTGGAAAGCGCACTCGGTATCGGAACCGGCACCTCGGCCCGCAACAGCGAAGTGATCCACGCCGGGCTTTACTATCCCACCGGCTCGCTGCGCCATCGGATGTGCGTTGCTGGCCGCCGGCAACTGTACCAATGGATGGAGGAACGTGGCGTCCCTTACAGGAAGACGGGCAAGCTGATTGTCGGAACCTCGGATACTCAGATCCCCCGGATGCGCAGCCTGTTCGATCAAGGCACACGGAACGGCGTGGAAGGCCTCCATTTTCTGACCGGTCCGGACGCCATGGCGCTTGAGCCAAACCTGACCTGCACGGCCGCAGTCCTGTCTGAGGAAACCGGCATCCTCGACAGCCACGCTTACATGCTCTCCCTGCAGGGTGATCTCGAAGACCATGGTGGATCTGTTGTCGTCGGTGCGCCCGTAGAGACGGCTGAGATCCTTCCCGATGGACGCTTTTGTCTGAATGTCGGCGGGGCCGAACCAACGAGCATCATCACCCGAACTCTGGTGAATAGTGCCGGCCTCCATGCTGTGCGGATCGCAAAGCATATGGATGGCTACCCGCCCGACCTCATTCCGTTCTTTACGCTGGCAAAAGGCAATTATTTCAGCTGTCAGGCAAAGACGGCTTTCGAGCGGCTGATCTATCCTGCGCCCGTGGAAGGTGGCCTCGGCGTACATGTGACACTGGACCTTGGCGGCCGCATGCGCCTGGGCCCGGACGTCGAATGGCTTGGGCATGATAACCCCGACCAGATCGACTACACTGTCGACCTTCACCGGGCGGCGGAATTCTATGATGCCGTCCGCCAATACTGGCCCGGATTGCCTGATGGGGCGATCGCCGCAGATTATTCGGGGTGCCGTCCCAAGCTTTCAGCACCGGGCGATCCGGCGGCCGATTTCAGGATCGATGGGCCGGAATTTCACGGTCACGCCGGACTGGTGCACCTGTTTGGAATTGAGTCCCCAGGGCTGACCAGTTCTTTGGCCATCGCCGAAGACGTTGCTTGCCGGCTATCCAAGCATACCTGACTTTTTTCCGAACCATTCGGCGTCCTTGTGCATAGACAAGGTAACCAGATGCCGGATTTACCATGACAGCAACCGTCTTTCGCCGCAGCTTTCAGCGGCACCACACAGCCCGTGAAATCCGCTTGCGGCCGAAGGGTTACCGAACCTGGATACGGACCTCCATGATTGACTGGTCCGCAGCAGGCGCAAGCCTTTCCGACCCCGGGTATGAAATTCCCCTGGGCCTGGCCGTGCTGGCTATTTCACCGGTCGATGGCACCAGCGACATCCAGCTTTCCTGCGAGGTCATCTGGCAAAAAGAGGACAAAATCGGCCTCAAACTGCTCGGCCCCGTGAGCCACTGAAACCGGATCGCGCCAGCTGGCGGTGAACTTGCATTGGCGAGGGATGAGAACAGCCCTAACACCGATGCCGATGACAAACACTTCCAAGACCATGACCTTGCTGGTGCAGCGCCAACTGGACGCCATTACCACCGGCAATGGCGCTTTTCTGGAAACCTTCCTGCGCACGGCCAAGGCCGCCGGCTTCCGCGTGCGGATCGTCTTCGCGCCTTGGCACGCATTCGGAAACCGCCCCTTCGCATCCATTCATCCACGTCTGCGCGCCCTCATTGATGAGGTCGTGTGGGAAGGCACGGTAGAAGCCGGTGGGCGCTACTGGTCAATATCCCCCCGGATCTGGGCACGTTTCGGTGTGCGGCTGGTACACGAATTGATGCGGCGTGCAGGCATGAAGGTGCAATGGCGGAACTATTTCGGTCGTCCCATGTCTTCGGCAGAGGTCGCTCGCATGAGCCAGGCGGCCGACCGTGACCCAGCAGACCTGACTATCGCCGAATACAGTTCTGTCGGCCCGGTGCTGGACCAGCTCAGGCAACCGACACGCAAAGGCGTGTTTGTGCATGATGTCCTCTGGATGCGGGCCCAACGCTATCGCGAAAAAGGTCTCGAATTCGATTTCTATGAAACCACTGAGGCAGAAGAGTGCGGCTGGGTGAAGTCAGCGGACTTCTTCGTTCACGCCTCCGCCAACGAAATGGCGTTCTTTCCTCCGGAATTTCCGGCCGACCACGCAGTCTGGCTGCGCCCCGTCCCGCCCGAATTTGGCAAGATACCGTCAGAAGGCAAACCACAAGTGGTCTTCCTCGGCACCACCCATGCGGGCAATGTCGATGCACTGAACCACTTCCTGGAAGACATCTGGCCGATCATCCTCAAACGCCAGCCAGATGCAGAACTGAAAGTCGCCGGCAGCGTCGGGGACGCCATCGCCCCGGCCCTGAAGAAATCCCCCAACATGACCCTGCTCGGCCGCGTCGAGAAACTGGAAGATATCGGCGGATCCCACGCCATCGGCATCGCGCCAACGCGCCTCGCAACGGGTGTCAGCATCAAGGTCGCGGAATACCTGATGCTGGGCATGCCGGTTGTCGCCTATCCGCTCGCCATGGAAGGTTTCGGCGGCCGGCTCGACGGGATGGTGGATATTGCCGAAACGCCCGACGCCTTCGCGGACACGGTCGTTCGTCTGCTGAATAATTCAGAAGAGCGCAAGAGACTGTCTGACGGCGCGCCGGCCCGGACGCGCGAAATCCTGTCCAATCAGGAAGTCGCCGATTTCCTCAACGCAGAAGCAGCGCTGAAACCCTGACCACAAAGAAACGGGGGACCGCCGAAACGATCCCCCGCCACAATTGCTATTCTATCAGCTGGCTTATTCAGCCGCTGCCGGAAGCTCGCTGGCGGACAGGTCCGTGTAGCGCTTCAGGTGATGATCCACATTGCCGAATTCGGAGTCGATCATGGTCAGGCGTTTGAAGTAGTGGCCGACGGCCAGTTCGTCCGTCATGCCCATACCGCCATGGATCTGGATCGACTGCTGGCCAACAAAGCGGCCGCCCTGGCCGATGCGCACCTTGGCAGCCGAAGCCGCCTTTTTGCGGGTCACTTCGTCATCGCCAAGTTTCAGCGTGGCCATGTAGGTCATCGAGACGGACTGTTCATACTCCATGAACATGTCGACCATGCGGTGCTGCAGCACCTGGAACTTGCCGATCGGCGTGCCGAACTGTTTACGCTGGCGCGAGTATTCGACGGTCATCTCGTGCGCGACTTTCATCGCACCGCATGCCTCTGCGCAGAGCGCAGCAATCGCTTCATCCGAAACGAGTTCGATCAGCGGCAGGCCGTTGTCGACTTCGCCGATCACAGCTTCTGCGCCGACAGCGACGTTCTCGAAGTACACTTCCGAAGCCCGGCGGCCGTCGACCGTCGGGTAGTCGCGCGTCGTAACGCCCGGTGCCGACTTCTCCACAACGAACACCGTCACGCCGTTTGCATCGCGGCGGCCGCCGGATGTGCGGGCAGTGACGATCAGGTGGGTCGCCCATGGCGCACCTAGAACAACGGCCTTGTGGCCGTTGATGACGAAGCCTTCGCCATCTTTCTTCGCGGTGGTCTCAAGGTCAGCCAGATTGTAACGGCCGCGCGGTTCGGCATAAGCGAAGGCGAAGATCGTCTCGCCCGACATGATGCCGGACAGGTACTCTTCCTTTTGCGCATCCGTGCCGCGCTTCACGAAGCCGCCGCCACAAACCACGCTCGGCACGTACGGCTCGACCACGAGGCCCTTGCCGAACTCTTCCATGACAACCATGGCATCGATCGGACCGCCGCCGAGACCGCCGTCTTCCTCGCTGAACGGCGCCATCATCAGGCCCAGCTCGGCGAACTGCATCCACATGTCCTTGCGCCAGCCTTCTGCCGAAGCGACCACCTTGCGGCGGGTTTCGAAGTCGTACTGGTCGCGGATCATCTTCGCGAGGCTGTCGCGAAGCATTCCCTGTTCTTCAGTGAAATTGAAATCCATTTGAGTCGTTTCCTCTCTGGCCTCGGGCTTAAAGGCCCAGGATCATTTTCGTGATGATGTTGCGCTGAATTTCATTGGAGCCGCCATAGATCGACGTCTTCCGCATGTTGAAATACGTCTCGGCAGCATAATCCGCATAGTCCGGACCGATGCCGGCACCATTCCCGGTGGCTTCCATGCCATAGGCATACGGCGCGCCGTAGTGGTTGACGGCTTCCAGCGTGAGTTCCGTCAGGCGCTGCTGCACCTCGGTGCCCTTCACCTTCAGGATCGAGCTTTCCGGACCCGGGCCCTTGCCGGCCGCTTCCGAAGCGAGCGTCCGGAGTTCAGTGAACTCAAGCGCAGTCAGGTCGATTTCGAGCTGGCTGATCTTGCGCGCGAATTCCGGCGTCTCGATCAGCGGAACGCCATCGACCGTTTCCTGGACCGCGATGTTGCGCAGGCGCTCAACACCACGTTTGGAACGGGCAACCCCGGCGATGCCGGACCGCTCGTGGGCCAGCAGGAACTTGGCGTAGGTCCAGCCCTTGTTCTCTTCGCCGATCAGGTTCTCAACCGGCACACGGACATCCGTCAGCCAGGTTTCGTTCACCTCATGCGTGCCGTCGATCAGCTTGATCGGGCGCACTTCGATGCCTGGCGTCCTCATATCGACGAGAATAAAGGAGATCCCTTCCTGCGCCTTGGCGCTGGGGTCGGTACGGCAGAGGAAGAATCCCCAGTCGGCGTGCTGTGCCAGCGTTGTCCAGGTCTTCTGCCCGTTAATGACATAGTGGTCGCCATCGCGCACCGCAGTGGTCTTGACGCTTGCGAGGTCCGAACCGGCGCCCGGCTCGGAATACCCCTGGCACCACCAGACTTCACCGGAACGGATACCCGGAAGGTGTTGGGCCTTCTGCTCGTCATTGCCGAACGTGTAGATCACCGGGCCGACCATGGAGACGGCAAACGGAAGCGGCATGATCGTGTCCATCCGGGCGTTCTCTTCCGACCAGATATAGCGCTGGGTCGAAGACCAGCCCGTGCCGCCATACTTCTCGGGCCATGCCGGTACGGACCAGCCCTTTTTGCCGAGCACCTTGTGCCAGGCGAGGAATTGCTCGCGGCTCAGGTCCTCGCGGGTGCCGGCGCCAACCAGCTCCTTTGGGTAATTCTCTTCAATGAAAGAACGAACTTCCTTACGAAATTCGATCTCCTCAGGTGTGAACTCCAGATTCATTACGTGCTCCTCCGAAACGGTCTGATCCTGCTGACAGGCACACGTTCTCTATGTCAGTCATTTGTATTGGCTGGCAAGGTGACGCGAACGTCAACGTAAACTAAGTCGCCGATTAGTCGCAGATGCCGTTGCGTCAGGTCGATGCCGGTTCCGCGATAAAGGGTGCGCAAGCCGTTTTCAGCAAGCCGATTGCCGAGACAGAGCCCAATCCGCCGCCTGTCTGGAATTCCATCTGCATCAGCGGTTTCAGCCCCAGCCGCTCTAATGCGGCCTCATGTGCCGGCCGGCGCGTGATGTGCGATGCAAGGCAATGGCTGATCGCTGTCGGATCGATTGCATGGACAACGCCGGCAGCGATCGTCGTTGCAAACCCGTCCAGGACAACCGGAATACCCTGATGCCGCGCCGCAATGATCGCGCCAACACACGCGGCGAGTTCCCGCCCACCGAGGCACCGCAAGGCCTCCAGCGGATCAGACAGGTGTCCGCGATGAAGGGTCAGCGCCCGGCTGACAAGGTCGATACGTTTCCGGGAAAGCGTGGCAGGCGTCTGGCTGCTGGGGCGTACCCAATAGTCCGGCGACCCGCCATAAAGTGCGCAGGCCACCGCAGCTGCAGCCGTGCCGACACCCGCCCCGGCCACAGCAAGCGCCAGTAAATCCGGGTGATCCTCTGTCGCCTCGAACCCATAAGCGATCGTAGCCGCACATTCCTTCTCGGACATTGCAGCCGTCTCGGCGATGCTCGGCGTCGGCTTGTCGAGCGCCAGTTCAAAGATACGAATGGAGGCGCCAGCCTGCGTCGCAATCGCAGACAGGGGCGCACGCCCTTCCCGCAACGCACTCACATGTTCCAGCGTGTCCTGGTTGGAAGACATGGATACGCCTTCCTCGACGAGGCCGTGAGACCCGGCGAAAACGGCCAGCGTCGGCTTTTCTATGCGTGGGGGATACCGGTTCTGCCAGTTGGCCAGCCATTCAGCCGCCTCGCCAAGGCGCCCAAAATCCCCTTCCCGCCCCATTCCGAGCAAGGCTTCCCGAACCTTTTCACCGGGTTCAGTGGGGGCGGATGGCGCGCTCAATATGAGTGCGCGTACATCCGCCAGAGGCGAGCCTTCGCGAACGGGTTCGGGCACGTCGATATACTCCTGCATTCCGCTGGCGCGTTTCCGACGCCATATTAACAGGTTACAGGGTGGCTGCACGACAAGGATTTGTTACCTTGCCGTTGATACACTCCGCCCCGCAACCCTCACTGAATACAGGGTATATTGATGTCTCGTGAACCCATAAAGACCCCCTGCATCAAGGTATGTGCAGTTGACGCCTCGACAAGCTGGTGCCTAGGCTGTGGCCGCTCTTTGAAGGAAATTGCTCAATGGGTCGCCATGGGGGAGGCTGGCCGGGACAGCGTAATCGCTGAACTGCCGGAGCGCATCACCCGGCTGGAGGCTCTGGGAAAGCGCTGACGCCATGTATGCCAGACACATTCTCCCCATGCTTGCAGCGGCACTGATGATTGCCGCGGCGGTGGTATTTTTCATCGTCCCGAAAACGGAAGCCATGGATGATGTCACACCGGCTGCAGCGTCACTGACCAATACCGGCGCCCCCGATGTCAGCGCCCCTCCCCGCGCGAATTTTGACAAGGCCGCCATTATAAGCCGCGAAGCGGATGGCCATTATTGGACACGCGCCGACGTTCAGGGAACCGACATCCGGTTCATGGTCGATACAGGTGCCAGCATTGTTGCGCTGACATTGCACGACGCTCAACGGATTGGGCTCAGCCCCTCCGACCTCGAATTTGATAATGAAGTCCGCACCGCAGGCGGAGTGACCAAGGGCGCCTATATCATCCTGGACCACGTCCGAATTGGGCGCGTGGAAATGGAAGACGTCAGCGCCATGGTGCTGAAAGAGGGCCTGGAACAATCCCTTCTCGGGATGAGCTTCCTGGGCGAGCTCTATTCCTATGAATTCAAAGGCGATACGCTGATCATACGCCAGTGATCAGCTTTCCGTCTTTGCCTCTGCCAACGCCGACTTCCCAGGCGAAGCGGGCGTCGTCACCGGACCAGCGGGCATACGCAACGCGGCCTTTCAAACCCGCCGCGTCCATCAGGTCACGATACCAATAGGTCGCCCCAGCATTAAGCCGTTGGGGGTGCACGCCCCAGAGAAGGCAAGCCTGCCGCAAACGGCGATCATCCAGTGAGCCGTACAAGATTGGCGCCGGGCCCCGCACCCGCGAGAACCGGGCCAGCCTGTCAAAAGCGCCTGTCCGCAGCGCCAACGCGCCCGCCTCTTCGGCGCAAGCCATGGCCTGAGCTGCCGTCGCAACAACATCAACGGCCGAATGCTCAGAGGATTCTCCGGCAAACTGCGCAATGGACTGGCGGTAATCCTCTGCGGACTCTGTCGCCCGGATGATCCGTGACATGATTGCCACCGCTGTCGCCGGATGGCGCCCCACAGCCGTCTCAGCCGAAAGCATCACGGCATCCGCGCCCTGATAAATCGCGGTGGCCACATCGGATGCCTCGGCCCGGGTAGGCGCGGCGTTCTCGATCATGGATTCCAGCATCTGTGTTGCAACAATGACGGGGCGTCCGCGCGCCCTGGCGGCGCGTACGATGCGGCGCTGGATCACCGGAACGTCTTCCGGGGCAAACTCCACCCCAAGGTCGCCGCGCGCCACCATGACGGCATCGGACGCTTCGACAATCGCGTCGAGATTCGTGATGGCGGCCGGTTTCTCCAGCTTGGAAACAAGGGGCGCCCGGCCTGCGATGATGGCTTTCACCTCTTCTACATCGGAAACGCTCTGCACGAAGGACAGCGCCACGATGTCGACGCCGATCTCCAATGCGAACTCCAGGTCCGCCCTGTCCTTGTCCGTCAGGGCACGGACAGGCAACGGTTTGCCACGCACCGTGAAGCCTTTTTTGTCCGATAGCTTGCCAGGCACTTCAGCCCGCACCCTTGGGGCGTTTCCCGCGCGCGTCACCGTGAGGATAAGCTTGCCGTCATCCACAAGGATCGTGTCACCCTCTTCGAGGATATCGACAATTTCCTTGTGCGGTACGGGGATCGTGTCCTCATCGCTGGTTTCTTCCGCCGCGACGAGGTTGTACTCCTTGCGGAAACCGAGGCGCAGCGCGCCTTCCGGAAACTTTCCGACCCGGACTTTCGGGCCCTGCAGGTCAGCCAGGGTCGCCAGCGGCCGGCCGGTCTTTTCTTCTGCCGCACGCACCGCCTGCAACGCTTCCAGATGGGCCGCGTGTTCACCATGGCTGAAATTCAGGCGGAACACATCCACACCGGCATGGGCGAGGGCCACGACCTCCTTGGGAGAGCGGCTGCCAGGGCCAAGGGTCGCGACGATTTTCGCATTTTCGCCCATAAGCCTGTTCTCTGTCATGATCGTCTCCGTCCCTTCCCGTGGACACTGCCCCTGTGTATGCGACTCGGACCGGCCCTGCCAGTCGCAACCGGGTCAGATCGCCCGTTTCGAGCGATGTAATTTTTCACTGGGGACGGAGAAATCAGGCCGCGAACGGGTCGTAGTTGAGGATCGGCGCTAACCAGCGCTCGGCTTTCCGCAGATCCCAGCCCTTGCGACGGGCATAATCTTCCACCTGATCCTTCTGTATCCGTCCAACCGCGAAATAAACCGCCTCGGGATGGGCAAAATATAGCCCCGAAACGCTCGACGCCGGCGACATGGCGCAGCTCGACGTCAGCGACACGCCGATCCGGCTTTCCGGATCGAGCAGACGGAACAACGTTTCCTTCTCCGTGTGGTCCGGCTGGCTCGGATACCCCGGAGCCGGACGGATACCGCGATACTTCTCGGCGATGAGATCGGTGCCTGCAAGCGCCTCGTCTGGCGCATAGCCCCACAGCTCCCGGCGGACCCGTTCATGCATGTATTCCGCCGTTGCTTCGGCGAAGCGGTCGGCCAGTGCCTTGACCATGATGGAGGAGTAATCGTCGCCCTTCTTCACGAAGTCCGCCGCAATTGCATCCACCCCGTCCCCGGCGGTGACGCAGAAACCGCCGATCCAGTCATCGCCTTCCGGCGCGACAAAATCCGACATGGCAAAGTTCGGACGCGTATTGTCCTTCTCCATCTGCTGGCGGAGCGTATGGAACACATCACCCGTCGCCAGGCGGATATCGTCTCCGTCACGATTGGCTTTCCAGAACCCGACGACGGCCTTCGGTTTCAGCCAGCTTTCGCCGACGAGCTGCTGCATCATGGCCTGCGTGTCGTTCCAAAGTGACGTTGCCGCTTCGCCCACAATTTTGTCTTCCAGAATGGCCGGATACCTGCCAGCCAGGTCCCAGGCCGAGAAGTACGGCGTCCAGTCGATATAACGCGCGAGCGTTGCCAGATCGATATCCTCAAATGTCCGCACACCGCTAAATGTCGGGGTAGGACGGTCGTAGGAAGTCCAGTCCGGCTGCAATGCCTTCTCTCGTGCCAATTCGATCGGCAGACGCGGCTTGGGCGGTCCGCCCTGCCGCGTTTCGCGCATACGCAGGTAACGCGCCCGCGTTTGCTCGACCAGCCCCTGCTTTTCCCCGGCACTGAGCAATGCGCTCACCACGCCAACTGCACGGCTGGCGTCGGTTACGTGCAATACGGGTGCGGACTTGATAACCGGGTCGATCTTCACTGCCGTATGCGCAGGGCTGGTGGTGGCGCCACCGATCAGCAAAGGCTGCACCATGCCGCGGCGCTGCATCTCAGAAGCGACGTATACCATTTCGTCGAGGCTGGGAGTAATCAGACCGGACAAGCCAATCACGTCCACCTTCTCTTTTACGGCCGTGTCGAGAATGGTTTCGGCCGGCACCATCACGCCAAGATCCAGGATCTCATACCCGTTACAGGCCAGGACCACACCGACGATATTCTTGCCGATGTCGTGCACATCGCCCTTCACTGTGGCCATCAGCACCTTGCCGTTAGACACATCCACAGTGCCGAGGCGCTGCTTCTCCTCTTCCATATACGGCTCAAGCCAAGCGACGGCCTGTTTCATCACCCGCGCGGACTTCACCACCTGCGGCAGGAACATCTTGCCGGAGCCAAACAGGTCACCAACGACGTTCATGCCGTCCATCAGTGGCCCTTCGATCACGTGCAGCGGGCGTTCCGCCTGCAGACGCGCTTCTTCTGTGTCCTGATCGATGAACTCGGTGATGCCGTGAACGAGCGCGTGCTCCAGCCGCTTGTTGACGGGCGCCTCACGCCAGGAGAGATCCTTGACCGCCGTTTTACCCTTCTGGCCCTTCAGGCCCTCGGCAATATCGACCAGGCGTTCGGTCGCATCGTCGCGGCGATTGAGGATGACGTCCTCCACCCGCTCGCGCAGCTCCGGCTCGATATCGTCGTAGATGTCCAGCTGGCCGGCATTGACGATCGCCATGTCCAGGCCCGCCGGAATGGCGTGGTACAGGAAGACCGAGTGCATCGCCCGGCGCACGGGCTCGTTACCGCGAAAGCTGAACGAAACATTCGAAAGGCCACCGGATATGTGACAGCCCGGGCACGTGTCGCGGATGACGCGCGTGGCTTCGATGAAGTCGACCGCATAGTTGTTGTGTTCTTCGATCCCGGTCGCCACCGCGAAGATATTCGGGTCGAAGATGATATCCTCCGCCGGAAAGCCGACGTCTTCGGTCAGGATACGAAACGCGCGCTGGCAGATCTCGACCTTCCGGTCTTTCGTGTCCGCCTGCCCGACTTCGTCGAACGCCATGACGACAACCGCCGCACCATAGGATAGGCAGGCACGCGCCTGCTCGCGGAACTTGTCCTCGCCTTCCTTCATGGAAATCGAGTTCACGATAGACTTGCCCTGCACGCACTTCAGGCCTGCCTCGATCACCTCCCATTTGGAGCTGTCGATCATCACCGGCACGCGCGCGATGTCCGGCTCGGCGGCGATCAGGTTCAGGAAGGTGCGCATGGCTTCGGCACCGTCCAGCATGCCCTCGTCCATATTGACGTCGATCACCTGCGCGCCGCTCTCCACCTGCTGGCGGGCGACCTCTACGGCGTCAGCATATCGACCGTCCGTGATCATGCGGCGGAATCGTGCGGAACCGGTGACGTTGGTACGCTCACCGACGTTCACGAAGGATTGGGAAGCTGATGTTGTCATTTTCTCGTTTTTCCAGCGTCGAGTGGCCAGTTGCCATCGGCGACGGGCGGAAAGGCCTCGACGGATTTGTTGTACAAGTAAATCCAGGCGATTTCGCCGGTTTCATTTCCTGAGTCGTCACACAGCGGAATACGCGTACGGATGTAGAGGCTGGTGGCGAGGTCGTCGGTGACGTCCTCAAAATCATCCATCGGTCCGATGATGGACGTATCGCTCATTTCCCATCGGATGCCGTGGCAAAGTTCTTCACCTGCCACCACGCCCGGAAAGCCGCCCAGATCAACCATCCGCCCACGGAACCGGCACGGCGCGCCAAAGGTGCCGGCAGTACCAAGCGGCAGGTCGGCAGGCTGGCCTGCAGCACCGACTTTCAGAAGGCCGTAAAAGACGAAAAGGTCCCCGGCCTCGACAGGAGGTCGTGTCACGAAGCCACCTCAAATGGCTCGAGCCCTGCCAGGCGCATCGTATGCTTCGACGCGACCGGGTCGCGTGGCTTCACCCCTTCCACCGCCTTGGCAATGGCGGCGATATGCTCCGGCGTGGTGCCACAGCAGCCGCCAAGAATATTGACCAGCCCATCCTGTGCCCAGCTGCCGACCGCGCCGGAGGTCTGCTCCGGCTGCTCATCATACTGGCCCATTTCGTTCGGCAGGCCGGCATTCGGGTAGGCCGCGACAAGCGTGTCCGCAACGCGCGACAGGGCCGCGATGTGCGGACGCATCAGGTCTGCGCCGAGGGCGCAATTGAACCCGATGGCGAAGGGCTTCGCATGACGGACCGAGTTCCAGAACGCTTCTACCGTTTGCCCGGACAGCGTGCGTCCGGACCGGTCTGTGATCGTGCCGGAAATCCAGATCGGCAGCTTGTCCATGCCTTCTGTTTCAAGGTCCATGATCGCCTTAATACAGGCCTTGCAGTTCAGCGTGTCGGTGATCGTTTCGATCAGGTAGAGGTCCACGCCGCCTTCATTCAGCGCGAGGATCTGCTGGCGATAGGCCTCATAGACTTCGTCAAACGTTACCGAACGGGCGCCCGGATCGTTCACGTCCGACGACATGGACAGCATCTTGTTCAGCGGACCGATAGAGCCTGCAAGAAAACGCGGCTTGTGCGGTTCTTTCGCCGTCCACGCATCCGCCGCCTCGCGGCCCAGGCGCGCGCCTTCAAGGTTGATATCGCGAACGGAGTCGGGGTCCAGCTTGTAATCGTCCTGTGCAATGACCGTCGCACTGAATGTGTTGGTTTCGGAAATGTCTGCCCCGGCCTCGAAATAGGCATTGTGCAAGTCGGTCACGATGTCCGGCCGGGTGATGCAGAGGATGTCGTTATTCCCCTTCATCTGTCCTGGGTAGTTTGCCTCCGTGAAGCGGTCGCCCCGATAGTCGGCCTCTTCCAGACCGCGCCGCTGGATCATCACGCCCCAGGACCCGTCGAGAATGAGGATGCGTTCCTTCGCAGCCGCCTTGAGCGCCGCAATCCGTTCCTGCCTGGTCATCTAAAGCTCCATGGTTCCGTCTTCGCGCACGGGCGAATGTGGGTTGTACGCGACTTCCCAGAGGTGGCCGTCGGGGTCTGAAAAATACCCTGAATACCCGCCCCAGAAGACTTTCTTCGCGGCCTTGATCATCTGACCGCCTGCTTCGATTGCACGGATCATGGCGTCGTCGACCGCTTCCTCGTTGGGCTGGTTCCAGGCCAGTGTGACAGCCCGGAAGCCTTCGCCTCGCGGCAGGACACCTGCGTCCTCTGCCAGCGGCTCACGGCCGTACAGGCCAAGCGCGACACCGCCCATGTCAAAGAACACGACTGCGTCCTGCGAGGCCGGCGAGCGCTGCAGTCCCAGCTTCTCATAGAAGCCCGCCGCGGCCTGCACGTCGGCAACCCCGAGCGTGACCATCGTTATGTGGATTGGGGAAGCAGACATCGGTCAGGCCGCCTTTGCGGGGTGAGGTTTCAGGCCGAGCAGTCGGCAGGTGGACAGGGCCAGCCCTGCCCGGTTCAGCGTGTAGAAGTGAAAGTTCTCGACGCCCTCTTCGGCCAGCTTGCGGCAAAGGTCTGCCGCGACATTCGCCGTGACCAGTTCGCGGGTCTCAACGTCATCATCGAGCCCGTCATACAGGTCCGCCAGCCAGTCCGGTATAGTCGCGCCACAGAGGCCACTGATCCGCTGTAGTCCGCGGAAGTTCGCCTGAAGCATGATACCGGGCACGATAGGCATGGTCACGCCGCCGGCGCGGGCCTTGTCCAGGAAGCGCAGATACGTCTCCGGCTCGAAGAAGAATTGTGTGATCGCCCGGTCGGCGCCGGCATCCTGCTTGGCCTTCAGATAGGCGATCTCGGCATCCCAGCCCCGGCTTTCCGGGTGGAGTTCAGGGTAGCAGGACACTGAAATTTCGAAACATTTTCCAAGTTCCGGCCGGTGCTCGCGCAGTCCCTTCACCAGATCCACGGCATCGCGGAAGCCGCCCGGATACACGTCAAACGCCGCCCCCATGCCTGCCGGCGGATCGCCTCGCAGCGCCACGATATGCTTCACGCCAGCCTGCCAATACTCCTCAGCAACCGCCAGCACCTCCTCCTTCGTCGCAGACACACAAGTCAGGTGCCCCGCCGGTTTGAGGCTGGTTTCCTGCGCGATGCGTTTGACGGTTTCGTGGGTTCGTTCGCGGGTCGAGCCGCCGGCACCATAGGTGACGGATACGAAATCCGGCGCCATTGGCTCAAGGCGCTGGACCGTGTCCCACAGGCGATTTGCCATCGCATCGCTCTTGGGCGGGAAAAACTCAAACGATACGTGGGGCGTAGATGTGCTCATGCGGCGGACTCCTGCGCGTCTGCGGGCTTTTCAGCGGTCCAGATATGGACAGTGAGTCCCTGGTCATTCTCGGGGGGCGGAGCGAATGCACGCGGTTTGGACAGTTTCAGTCCGGCGGCAGTCGCCCAGCCTTCCATGGCGTCGGGCGAAAGGCCTAGCCGGTGATGGCCATGCTCGGTCCGGAGAAATTCCAGTTCGTGCGGCGCGAAATCCACAACCAGGAGCCTTCCACCCGGCTGAAGGATACGACCGGCTTCGGCAATTACGCGGTTTGGCGCGGCTACATAATGAAGGACCTGATGGATAATCACGAGATCGGCAGAGGCGTTTTCGAACGGTACTGCCGTGACATCTCCCTGGCGGACACGGGCGATAGGACTGCCATCACGCTCCAGATTAGCGCGGGCGACCGTCAGCATGTGATGGCTGAGATCAATCCCTTCAGCCTCTGCCGCAAGCGGGGCAAACAAAGCCAGCATCCGGCCCGTCCCCGTTCCGAAATCCACGACACGGTGAAACGGTCCAGGCCCGGCGATGTCCAGAAGGGCCTGCTCGATCGCCTCGTTCGGATAGTGAAGCGTTCGAATCGCATCCCAATTGTCGGCCACAGACGAAAAATAGGCCTGGGCAGATGCGGCGCGCGACGCGCTGACTTCGTCCAGCCTTTCGGCATCCCGCAGAAGCTCAGGTACCTGGTTTCCCAGCTGTTCGAACAACGAGTCCAGGAACACCCGGCCATCGCCCTGGCTGGCTGCCCGGTAAAAGACAAATGACCCTTCCGGCAGGCGTTCGACCAGCCCGGCGCCTGTCAGCGCTTTGAGGTGATGAGACAGCCGTGGCTGGCTTAGGGAAAGTATCTGTACGATTTCGCCGACGGAAAGGTCGCGTTCACGCAGAAGCGCCATAATGCGCAGACGTGTCGGCTCTCCAGCCGCCCGCAGCCGCTCCAGCGTGAGGTCAAAACGTTCGCTCATGAAGATCGTATAAACATTCTTTTATACGTTTTGCAAGGAACCTTATCGCTGTTGCAGCATAGTCGCATGTAATTGGAATTACATTCGTAAGAGTTGCGTCATTTGAGAGTAGTAACCATGTACCGGGCCAAGAAACGGGAAATCGCCATTATGAACGTTCGAATTGCGGCCATCGCAGTGGCCTTAACTCTGGGCGCATGTGCTTCAACTCCCACGGATCCTGCGGACCCGGGTGCTGTCGCCGACCCTTATGAAGGCTTCAATCGACAGATGTTTGCGTTCAACAATGGCGTGGACAAATACGCCCTCGGACCGGCAGCTGGTGTCTACAAAACGGTGACCCCGGAATTCGCCCGCGATCGTATCGGTGATTTTCTGCGCAATCTTCGCGCCCCGGTCATTTTCGTGAACGATGTGCTGCAGGCGGAACCTGCCCGTGCGGGCGATACATTCATGCGCTTCACGATCAATACGACCGTCGGCATTGCCGGTCTGTGGGACGCAGCGAACCAATTGGGCCTGGAGCCGCATTCTGAAGACTTTGGCCAGACCCTTGCTGTGTGGGGTGTCGATAGCGGCCCGTATCTGGTCATGCCTGTCATGGGGCCGACAACGCCGCGCGACCTGCTGGGGTCTGGCGTCGACCGGGCGATCGATCCGCTGACCTGGACGGAATTCGATGGTGATGCAGACCTGGACGATAAAATTGCCGTCGGCCGGGGCGTGCTGTCGGCCCTGAATGCCCGCGTCGCACTTGAGGACCAGATCGAGCAGCTGAACGCCCAGCCGGAACCCTATGTCGCTCTCCGACGTATTTATTCATCTCAGCGTCAGGCTGAGATTCGTAATGGTCGTCCGGAGGATGAGTCGGATTTGTACGAAGATCTCCCAGATTTTGACGAATTTGATGAATAGCCAGACTGACACGACTGAAGCAGGAGCTCGCCCCGTGAAACGCCTTGTGACCCCCGCAATCGCCCTCGCTGCGCTGACCGCGCTGGCGCTTCCGGCTGCCGCGGATGCAAAAACCGAAGCGTACGTTCAGAAGAACGCCAGCGAAGTGCTCGCGTCCCTCAACGACCCTTCACTTAATGCGGACGAACGTACCAAAAAATTCAACGCCTACATGGACGAATTCACGGACATGAAGGCGGTCGCGAATTTTGCGATCGGCAAATATGCCCGCCGCTTCACGGAAGCCGAACTTGCGGATTACCAGAAAGTTTTCCGGGAATACGCTCTTGCCGTGTACGAGAATGAGCTCGACGCATACCGCGGTGAGGCTGTGGTGGTGAAAGACTCGGTCGATCGGTCAGATACCGATTCCATCGTGAACACGGTCATTCGCCGTGACGACGGCAAGGATATGGACGTTCGCTGGCGAGTGCTACTGCGCAAGGGGCAATACCAGGTTGTGGATGTAGCACTGAACCTGGATGGAAACCTGATCTGGCTCGGCATTGAACAGCGCGCGCAGTTCCTCGCCCTGCTCGACCGGACGAACGGATCGGCCCAGGCCCTTATCGATAAAATCCAGGGCATGACGCAAAAGCTGGAAAACGAAAAGAGAACCTGATTTCCCTTGAATTCAAGCGCGGATCAAAGGCCCGTTTCCTGCCGGAAACGGGCCTTTTCTTTTCCGGGATCCTGCGATCTCTGCGTCGAAGCACCGCGCAGATGCCACCTCGGTGGCAGGCCGACTCCTGTACAATGACTCCTGCGGCCGGCCTTCGGTATTGAACGCCACATGACCGGCGGCATCTGAGGTGTTATGGTTAATCCAATCTGTCGAATGGCGCGGCGTTCAATCATGCTGCCGCACAAGACAAAAGACGGCTGAGACTTGGTGGGTGAGGCAATGACGGCACAAATAACCCTGATCAAAAATATCTGGGCTGCGTCGCTCGGCGCATTGGGCATTCTGTCTGTTGTCAGTTGCGCATCTGCCGCCCCGGACACCCCCCTGCCGGACGCGGCCAAGCCATGGGCGGAGTTGAGCGACTGTTTTGATCGCTCCGTCGCCGTGCCTGTTTCTGACGCAGAAAAGATGGCGCAGTCCTGCTCAGGCAACTCTGCGGCTGGAGATCCTGCCCGTAGCGGGATAGAGCGGGCCAACGCCTATTTCAATGCGGCCAGCGCCTATAACGCCCTCGCCCAAACGGGGACAACCAATGCGCTATGCCGCGGAGCCGGCGCCTGCAATCAGATCGCCCTCAGCCTGCTCGATCAGTCGCTGGCCTCACAGCAGGACAATCAGGTCAGCCTGACAGGCAGCGCGGCGCAGATCGCAACAAACAGACGATTCATTGTTCGCCGGACGCTTGAACGCAGCCGCGCGCTTCGCGGCGTTGCGAACAGCGGCACCGTCAATGCGAGCTGTGGAACGCGCACCAATTGCCTGTCCGATGCCGCGGCCCTGCTCTCGTCGCTGACTGTCGACATCCCTCCCGTTTCGGAAGCCCCCGAAGCCGCCCGGCTCGGCTGTGAAGTCCTGGATACGCGGTGGCGCGTGAACAGTGATCTCGGCCGCGAGCGGGAGTATCTCTACGTTGAAGACCTGAGACGCCTCGTCCGCGAATGCCCGGCCTATGCCGCGTCTGCATCTGACCGACTCGCCGAGATTTCGTTTGAGCGGGCTGAACGCATCCGGGAAGGTCTGGTACAAGCTGATCCACCGCCATCCATAGAGGCTGCACTTGGCGCGATTACAGACTATCGCAGCACGCTCGGGACTGACCGGTTCAAACTACCGTCCTACCGCGGCATGGGATCGGTCTACCAGGCACTGGCGAAACGGGATCCATCCGGGGCGCGCACCTATCTCGAGAGCGCGGTAGATGCATACGAGAAGGCGTCGATACTGTCTGCATCCGGAACAGCGGCAGAACGTGCCGAAGACCTTGAAGCGCTCGGCACATCGATGATGCAGCTGGCACATATCTCAGGCACACCAGGCTCCGCAGAGCGTCAGACCCTTTCCGAAGGCGCCGCGAACGCCTTGCAGGACGCCGTCAATCTGGCGCCAACGCCCGCGCGCTACGCCCTGCTGGGAGATGCGTATGGCGATACCGGGCAATGCACGCTTGCCATCCCGGCATACAAGGCCGCCATCTCTGGACTCGCCGGGGCCGAAAAAATTTCCACGATCCTCTCTCTGTCAGAAGCCTATGACGCGTGCGGGCAGCCAGATCTTGCGCTTCAAACCCTCAATCAGGCCAATGCCGAAGGAAACGTCTCCGCTGACGTGCGTTATGAGATCGGACGGAAAGAGTTCGAAAACGGCAGCTTCCCGGCTGCGCTCGCCGCGCTCAGCGCCGCTGAGAGCGGACTGAATGGCATGCGCGCGGCAGAAACCAATTACATGATGAGCGTCGCCGAGACGATCACGAAGCCCAGCGGCTGGCAGAAGAGCGCGCTCGACCATGCGGAACGCGCCGTATCTCTGAATGCACGCACATGGGCCTACAACCGGCAAGCCTGCCTGGCGACCATTCTTCGGGGCGGCAAGGACGCAAAGAACGGCAGCGGCCTTGCCCGTTGCCCTGACGCCGGGACGCCCGAAGCCAGTCTCCTGCGTGGCATGTTCTTCCTGAAACAAGCCCAGTCGATGGATGTCAGTGCTTACAATCTGGCTTCCCAAACCCAGTGGCGCAGTGTCCTGCGAGCCGCTGAAACCGCTTTCACGAATGGGCAGGAAGCTCTGGCAGATGCTCCGGATCGCGAACGCATGGTGCGGTTTGACGATCTGCAGGCGGATGTCGACATCGCGGCCAGACTACAACAGGGCCTTACGGTCGTTCAGCGCTGCAATCGCGAGATCACGCTTGGCCCGCAGGATCCGGTCTGGAATGATCTGAAAGCCTTCTATGGTCACTATGGAGTCCTGAAATGCTCCTGAATGACATGAACATTGAGAATGAGGAAAACCGGGTATGACGGTGCCAACAGTCCAATCCCCCGACAATTCGGACATGCAAGTGTTCCAGTCCGTGCCGACCCATGACGACATGATGGCCTTGTCGAGCCAGGTGAAGGAAGCAAAGCGCGGACAGGCCCGGCTTCTCATCATGGTCATCTTCCTTGCCGGCGTTCTGGCTGCCGCGGTGGTTGCGTTGTTCATGGTGTTTTCCAGTACGAGCACGCAACTCGCTGAGGCCGACCAGAAGCTGGCAGCGCAAACTGCCAAGATGGAAAAACTGGAAACCCAGGTCGCGAACCGCGACCAGGTGATCGCGCAGCAGCAGCAAACCATCGCCAGCTATGCCGGCTTCCAGAGCATCGTTCAGTTGCAGCAACAGTCGAAGGCGCTCGAACAAGATATTGCCGACCTTCTGGCACAGCCCAGCCGGTCAAACGCGCCTCGTCGCTTGAAGGAGCTGCCGGACAATGTCGAATGGCTCGACGACGTTATCACTGCCCTGACGGAACGGCGGGATGAGCTTGCAAAGCTGAAATCGGATATTGAAGCCTGGCCGCCGGTTCCGGCGCCGGTGCGGCCGGACTGACCTGACCGTTTGTCCCAGTAGTTATCGAAGCAGGAGTATACGCCAATGGGCGATCCACAAGACACCTCTCAGGCCCTGTTTGGTCCGATCACTGCCGACAAGAAGTCGGGCTTCAGCATGCAGGAACTGGTCACTGAGTTCCCGGACCATCCCAATGACTGGAGCATCCCGGAAGCCTTCCTTTGCCTTATCCTGTCGGCCGCATTCGCGGATGGCCGGATCGCCGAGCAGGAGCAAGAGGAAATTCGTGCACTCTCGCATCGCTCTCGGACCCTGAAGAACCTCGACCAGAACGAACTGGCGCAAGTGAACCGCATCGTTCTGAAGCGACGGGCAGACCGGCCTGACTGGCTGGCAGAGGCTTGCGAGGCACTGCCCAAGGACATGCACCTGGCCGTTTTCGCCCATTGTCTGGACATTGCTCTCGCCGACGGTGTGCTCGTGCCATCCGAAGCAGAGTTCCTCGAAAAGCTGATCGGCCTTCTCACCATCACCGAAGAGGAAGCCAAGCTGATCACCAAGGTGATTTCGCTGAAAAACCGCTTCTGACACAGCTTGCAATTCCGCGGAGCAAAGACATGCGAATTCGGCCGATCGGCCTGACCGCCGGACTCCTGGCGACACTGACCATTTGTATTTCAAGCTGCGCGCAGCTGCCGCCTCCCTCTCCTCAACCAGCATCAGAAGAGGTTCGCAGCGAACCAGGCAAAGTTTCTGAACCAGATTCACAAGAGATTGCTCAAGCCACTGAAGCATCCACCCTGATCGCAGCGATCCGGAGAATGTCAGAACACGGCCTGCCTGTAGAAGCATATGGCCTCGAAGAGATCAAAACCCTCTCGGGAAGTGCCCAACAAGCTGCCCTGGCTGACGCCTGGCAGTTGGCGGCAACTCACCTAGCTCGCGGATACCTGGACCAGGAAACGTTGCAGCCTCGCACCACGCCCGACATCGCCGAAGTGAACCTGTATGGCGCCATCAAACAAAAAGGCGCTGATGCACTCGCAACCACCCTCAGCACACTCGCCCCTCAACACCCTTCTTATCTGGCCTTGCGGCGCGAGCTGGCACATCAACTGACCGCGATGGACGCGGAACGAGATCCCGCAAAGAGATCGAAATACGCTGCACAAATGGACCAGATACGGGTGAACCTGGAACGCTGGAGATGGCTGCCTCATGATCTTGGCGACAGATCCGTGCTTGCCAACATCGCCAGCTTCGACGTGACCACCTTCGAGCAGGAAACGCCAACGAGCCGCTACGAAGCCATTTTCGGAAAGACCCAGCGTCAAACACCAATTTTCTCGGACAAGATCCAATACATCATCTTTAATCCGTGGTGGGAGATTCCGGACAGCATTGCCCGTAACGACAAGCTACCTCAATTCCAGAAAAATCCGGAGATCATTGACCGGTCAGGCTATCAGGTTCTGGACCGGCAAGGCCATAAAGTTGATCCAGCGACCATAGACTGGAAAGCCGTCTCGCCAAAGACTTTCCCCTATCGACTGCGTCAGGAACCGGGGCCGCATAATGCGCTCGGGCAAGTCAAGATCATGTTCCCAAATCCGCACAATGTTTACCTGCACGACACGAGCGACAAGAGCCTGTTCGCCTCAGAGCAACGAATGTTTTCGTCCGGCTGCGTTCGCGTACAGAACCCGCTGGATCTCGCCGCATGGATCCTGAAGGATACGCCGGACTGGGACCGGCAGACAATTGATGCGGTGGTCAACTCAGGCAAGGAAACGCGCGTGGACTTAACCAGGGCTGTCCCGGTTTACGTCGTGTACCTGACGACCGTTACCAACTCCTGCGGTGACGTCACCTACCTGAAGGATATCTATGAACGGGATGCCGCAGTGCTGTCAGCCCTGAAGTCGACGCCTGCTCATTAAAGCCGGTTACTTCGTCATCGCTGTAGAGATTTCCAGCCGCTCTTCTGCGCTGGCCAGATAATGTGGATCAGGCCGGAGCTGGCTCGCCTGCTCATAGGCATAGCCGTACGCAATGATCGCTGCGTCGTCACCTGCCGATCCGATGAATGAAACGCCGACCGGTATGCCGTGTACATCGCCCATCGGGACCGTCATGTGCGGATATCCGGCTTGCGCAGCCATCCAGCCCGCCCCCGCCCATTCCGGCCAGACGTCGCCATTGACCGGATCAATCCGCGGCGCAACGGGACCGGAGGGGGCAACGAGCAGGTTCACGTCATATTCGGCCAGCAGTCGATCAATCCCCTGCTCCCGGGTGGAAAACCGCACCGCCGCCTTCGCGCCCGTATACTGCGGATCGGTCAGCGGGCCTCGCGCCTCTGACTCTTCGAAAATGCTCTGCCCGAAAAGGGGCATTTCCTGATCGGCATGTGCTTCGTTGAAGGCAATCAGCTCCCTGAGCGTTCTGGTAGTCACCGTCTCCGGTGTCGTTGCAAGATAGGCGTTCAGGCTGTCTTTGAATTCGTACTCCAGCAGAGGGAGCGTACTCGCCTGGTAGTTTTCGGCCGCAGGCTCAAATGCATCGATATCAACAAGCGTGGCACCTTGCGCCTCCATCACCGCCAACGCAGCGGCAAAGTGTTCCTTGATATCCTTGTTGGATCCCTCGGCGAACCGCATCACGCCGATCCGCATCCCATTGAGCGCATCTGGTGAAAGTCCAAGCGTATAGTCCTCGTCGCCGGGGTCCATGGCGTTCAGCATCAACGCCGTTCCCCGTACTGTGTGCGTCATCGGGCCAGCTGTATCCTGCGAAGGAGAGATCGGCACGATACCCTCCTGCGAAACCAGACCGACGGTCGGCTTGAATCCGACAATTCCGTTGACATTGGACGGGCAGATAATCGAACCGTTGGTTTCAGTTCCCACAGCACCGGCCGCCAGGGATGCAGCCACCGCTACGCCAGAGCCTGAACTGGAACCACAAGGATTGCGATCCAGCATATGCGGATTGTGAACTTGTCCGCCAACAGATGACCATCCACTCATGGAATTGCTATCGCGAAAATTAGCCCATTGGCTAAGGTTCGTTTTTCCGAGAATGATCGCGCCTTGCGCCCTCAGTCCTGCGACCAATGGGCTGTCACGTCCGGTGATATTATCCTTCAGCGCCAGAGAGCCGGCGGTTGTCGGCATCGGATCGAGACTTTCGATATTGTCCTTCAAAAGGACAGGCACACCATCCAGCGGCCCGAGCGCATCACCATTCGCGCGACGTTGATCGCTGGCCCTTGCGAGTGGCAGGGCATTCGGATTCAAGGATATGATGCTCTGCAGCCGCGGCCCATCCCGGTCGAGCAACGCGATCCGGTCCAGGTACGCCTGAGTCAGCGCCTCTGAGGTGACGGCTCCCGCACCCAGATCTTCGACGAGTTCCGGCAGGGTCTTCGCCACAATGCCGGCGGCCTCATAGGACGGTATCACCGTGACCGCGTCTTGTTCGGCAGGTTGAGAAGGGTTACCACATCCGGCCAGGAACAGAGCCATCAGCGAAGCTGTCACCAGAGTTCTCATGCCCACACCCCTTCGTATTCAAAAGGGAAGCCTAGCCCACGGGTGGCAGAGGACAAGGGGCTTCGTGCGGCTCTAACCGGTTACAATGCCAAGCCGCTTGCGGAGCGTGCGGCCGAGATTGTTCATCCAGGCCGGGCGAGCCGCCACATCTATTTTCCATGAAAGCACGGTCCGGGCCGCCCCGGTCGGCAGAATGCCGATCAAAATCCACCAGGCATTCCGCGGCAACGCTTTGCGGCCATATTGTTCACGATTGGCCGCACGCAGCTTTTGGAGCAGGCTCGTGCGGGTATCTTGCTTCACCGGGTGCTGCTCGGGTTCGAACAGGAGCGAGACGAGCCGTTCCTGCAAGTGCCCCGGATCACGCTCCCCCAGATCATCCGCTGTTTGCAGACCCTGCCGGGCAGCATGCTCCCGGATACAGGCAAAGCAGGCCTGTTGATGTCCAATGCGCCAGCGTGCGCGCTTTGCGTAGGCCTTGGCAAATTGCGAATGCTGTGATCCGTGCAGGCGATAGGCGGAGACCGGCTGGTCGAAGCCTTTTGCAACAGCGTGCAGTGGCACCGTCGCAGACAGGTAACCATCGCCGCCCTGCCGAAACGTCTCAGCGTCCATCGGCATGACCTGCTCCAAAGCGGTGCGCGTATAGACAAGGCCTGACGTAATCGTCCCGGAATAGTGCCCCATCTCGCGCAATTGCCCGGCGACATCCCCATCGGCCAGCGGCACTTGCGGCGGCGGGAAAAGTCCACCGAGCGTGCCCTGCTCATCGGCATAGTTCATCCGGTAGAGATACATCCCGACTTCAGGGTCATAATTTGAAAGGATCGTCTGCCCCGCGCCGGGCAACAGGAAGTCGTCGGCATCGAGGAACATGACCAGATCCCCCGTCGTTCGGGCGTATCCGGCGTTGAATCCGCCGCCATGTCCCTGATTGACCTCCTGCAGGACCGGAATGATCCGGTCGCCATAGGACCGGATGATCTCCCGTGAATTGTCCTTGGAGCAGTCGTCGACGACCACGAGTTCGATCTCGACATCCTGTGACAGGACACTGTCCATCGCGGTCGCGACAAAGTCGGCGTAATTGTAGTTCGTGATCACAACCGAAAGCTTCGGCGAGGCACTTGTCGTCATATCGGGCTCCCTGACGTCCCGTCCTTACGCAAGATTCGCACCGAATTGCGTGACGGTCGACGCCAGGGACCGAAAAATTCTCCTAACGTGCGAATTTTTTGAATTTCAGGCGCTTCGGATTGACGGCGTCTTCGCCAAGACGGCGCTTCTTGTCTTCCAGGTAAGAGGAGAAATCGCCCTCGAACCATTCGACATGGGAATCGCCTTCAAACGCAAGAATATGGGTCGCCATCCGGTCAAGGAACCAGCGGTCGTGGCTGATGATCACCGCGCAGCCCGGGAACGCATCAAGGCCTTCTTCCAGTGCTTGCAGCGTTTCCACATCAAGGTCGTTGGTCGGTTCGTCGAGCAGGAGAACGTTCGAGCTCTCTTTCAGCATCTTGGCCAGATGCACGCGGTTCCGCTCACCACCAGAGAGGAGGCCGACCTTCTTCTGCTGATCCGAGCCCTTGAAGTTGAATGCACCGACATACGCGCGGGAATTCACTTCCACACCGCCAAGATCGATGACATCCGTGCCGCCCGAAATTTCCTCCCAGACATTGTGATTGTCGTCGAGTTTGTTGCGGCTCTGGTCAACATAGCCGAATTTCACCGTGTCGCCGACGCGCAGCGTGCCGGCATCAGGCTCTTCCTGGCCCAGGATCATCTTGAACAGGGTCGACTTACCCGCCCCGTTCGGGCCAATGACGCCGACAATCCCACCGGGCGGAAGCTTGAAGTCGAGATCTTCGATCAGAAGGTTGTTGCCGAACCCTTTGCGCAGGTCTTCAGCCTCCAGCACCACATTCCCGAGGCGCGGCCCCGGCGGGATACGGATCTGAGCCGTCGATACCTTTTCGCGTTCAGCCTCGGCGGCCTTCTGCTCATAGGATTGAATACGCGCCTTGGATTTGGCCTGACGGGCCTTCGGGCTGGACCTGACCCATTCGAGTTCCTTGGCGAGCGAGCGTTGCTTGCCGCGGTCTTCGCGTGCCTCCTGCTCCATCCGTTTGGCCTTCTGCTCCAGCCAGTCAGAATAGTTGCCCTGATAAGGCATGCCCCGGCCCCGGTCGAGTTCGAGGATCCAGGTTGTGATATCGTCCAGGAAGTAACGGTCGTGGGTGACCAGGATCACGCAGCCCGGAAAGTTGATCAGGAAATTCTGGAGCCAGGCTACCGTCTCGGCATCGAGGTGGTTGGTCGGTTCGTCCATCAGGATCATGTCGGGCTTGGACAACAAGAGGGCGCAGATCGCCACGCGCCGGATCTCGCCGCCGGAGAGCTTGCTGACATCTGCATCGTCATCCGGGCAGCGCAGCGCTTCCATGGCCATCTGGATTTTGGAGTCGATGTCCCAGGCGTCCGCTGCGTCGATCTTCTCCTGCAGCTCCGTCATCTGCTCCATCAGTTCATCGGAGTAGTCTTCGCCGAGCTTGCCTGAAATTTCGTTGAACTCGTCCAGCATCGCCTTTTCCGGACAGGCTGCGGCGATATTCTCGAAAACGGTTTTGCTCTCGTCCAGCTTCGGCTCCTGCGGCAGGTAACCGACTTTTACCCCGTCAGCCGACCATGCCTCGCCGATGAATTCCTTGTCTTGCCCCGCCATGATGCGCAACAGCGTGGACTTACCCGCACCGTTGACGCCGACCACACCGATCTTGGCATCCGGCAGGAAAGACAGATGAATGTTTTCAAACACCTTCTTGCCACCGGGGTAGACCTTGGTGAGGCCTTGCATGTGGTAAACGTATTGAGGTCCGGCCATAGCGGAAGAATCCTGTTCAGGGAGAGAGATATCGCCGCTGAGTTACGCACTCGCCCCATAAAATCAAGCGCGCAGGTGCCTGCAGGGTCCATGACCGGCCCGGCGGCAAACACGGCTCCGGTGTCAACCGGGTGCCGAATTTAGCCAGATCAGCTTGCCCGGCGGAATGCCCGGTCCTGCTCTTCCGCGCTCATGGCGCGTTCGAGACGGCGAAGCTCCTTTGTGGCCCCCTCATTGCCAAGCCTTTCAGCCTGCCGGAACCAGCGCCAGGCCTTCACCAGGTCCTGTGGACTTCCGTGACCGCCCGCATGAGCAATGCCGAGATTGAACGCACAGCGGCTGTTCCCGAGGGAGGCTCCCCGGCTCCACCAGTTGCGGGCGGCGGAAGGATCGGCATCCCCGCCCTGACCAGACATCAACATCAGGCCAAGATAGGCAATTGCGTCCGTTTCATCCTGTTGTGCGGCTCGCAGGAACAGGAAACGTGCCCGACGATGATCCACCGGGCCACCAAGCCCGTGAAAACACATAAAGCCTAAATTAAACAGACCTGTAGGGAGGCCAGCATTCGCGGCCTGATGATAATAGGCACGTGCCGCGACCAGATCCTGCCGGACACCTCGTCCGGCGTGAAGCATGGCACCGTAATTGTTGGCAGCAGCAATATGCCCGGAATCGGCTGCGCGGCGCATCATGTCGGCACCACGAAGGAGAGCGTTGCCGCCCCGGTCAGAAGCGACCAGGGTAATTGCTTCCTGAAACAAGCCCACCCCATTCATCATGTAACTCACTTTATTGTGAGGCCTTCGCTTGGCTAGAGGGCGAAAGCAGTCTGTGTAGAAAAAAATGCAACTCGCCGGTTTGATGGGCAGGAACGGATGACAAATGGCTGGCGGCACGGCTAGGTTCGTCGTCATGAAACCAGTTGCTAAAATCCTGTTTACCCTACTGGCGGCGGTCATTTTCACAGCCGCCTCGTCAACGGCACAGACGCGACAGAATCCCATGGAGACCGACATTGTGACCGACGCGCCAACCTCTCTGCCGCTTGAGCGCCTTTATGCCTCGCCATCCCTGTCCGGACCAACCGCCCGGATGGTGAAGTACTCCCCTGACGGAACACGCGTGACCTTCCTGAAGTCCCGTGCCGATGAACAGAACCGGTTCGATCTCTGGCAGTATGACGTCGCAACGGGAAAGCAGAGCATGCTGGTGGATTCCAGACTGCTGGAGCCGGACCCCGTTGAATTGTCCGAAGAGGAAAAGGCACTGCGCGAACGCAAGCGCATTTCAGGCTCTGCCGGCATCACGGACTATAGTTGGGGGGCGGCCGACACGATCCTCGTGCCGCTTGGGGGAGACCTCCACCTCATCACGCTGACCACTTCCGGCCCGGTTGCGAAGCAGCTGACCCACAGTGACGCATTCGAATATGACGCCCGTATTTCTCCACGCGGAACCTTTGTCAGTTTCGTGAGGGATGGCGCAGTTTACGCCATTGAGGTCACAACCGGAAAAGAGACGCGATTGACGCCAGAAGCAGACCCCGGCCGGGCTGTCAGCTATGGCGTGGCTGAATTTGTGGCGCAGGAAGAAATGAAGCGCTTCACAGGGTATTGGTGGAGCCCGGATGAACGGTATGTCGCCTTCACAGAAGTGGATGAAAGTGACGTAGACATCATCCCGCGTTTTGACATCGAAGCCGAAAAAGTCACCGTGATAGAGCAACGCTATCCACGCGCCGGACGGCCAAATGCCAGAGTTTCGCTCTATGTAAAAGACCTGAAGAAAGAACGTACGGACCGGATTTTCGAAACAGGCCCGGATGCCTATCTCGCCCGCGTTTACTGGACCAGTTCAAGCCTCTGGTTCTTGACCGTCAATCGGGATCAGACCGAGATAAGATATAACCGGACAGACTCCCGGCCTTGGCGGGTATGGTCTCCCTACACGGAGCACAATGATAAATGGGTGAACCTATCCAAGGACTTCCGCGAACTCCCCGATGGCCGCATTCTTTTGACCGTGGAAGACGGCGGCATGCGTCATGCAATCACGATCTCGCCTGAAGGCCACGGAGAGACAAAGGTCATCACGCCGCCAGACCAGGTACTGGACTCCATCGAAGCCGTTTCACCGGATGGCGAGACGCTTTACTACACTGGCTATGCAGATACCGTTCTGGAACGACAACTTTACAGTGCCCCCATCGGGAAATCGAGGTCTCCGGACCGCATCACCGAAGCGGGCAAGTTCTGGGACATCAAGATCAGCCCGGATGGGCAAAGTTTTGTCGGCACATCTTCGTCCCCCACCCAGCCAACGCAAACCGGTCTCTACCATATCAATGGCAAGCTTATCGGATGGATCGAAGAGAACGCCCTGGATGAAGACCATCCGTATGCACCTTACCTCGCAGGGCACGTCGTGCCGGAATTTGGAACCCTGAAGGCAGAAGATGGTCAGGATCTTTATTACTCCATCCTGAAACCGCCCACCTTCGACCCCGGGCAGAAATATCCCGTGATCATCGAAGTCTATGGCGGCCCGCACGTTCAGACCGTCAAACGAGCCTGGGGCAGCTTGTCAGACCAGTTCCTCGCGGGACAGGGTTATATCGTTTTCCGTCTCGACAACCGAGGCAGCGACAATCGCGGCCGAAAATTCGAAGATGTGATTTATCACCGCACAGGCGGGCCTGAGGTGCGAGACCAGTTGGCGGGCGTTTCCTGGTTAAAGGCCCAACCCTATGTCAACGCCAACAGGATCGCGATCCAGGGCGGATCTTATGGCGGCTACATGACGTTGATGACGATCCTTCAGGCGCCCGAAGACACATTCGCCGCCGCTGTATCTTCCGCACCGGTCACGGACTGGAGCCTTTATGATACATTCTATACGGAACGCTACATGGGCACGCCGGAGACCAATCCCGACGGGTATGCCGCATCCGGCGTGCTGCCCTATGCCGGCAACCTGAATACAGCGCTCCTGCTGATACACGGCATGGCCGACGATAATGTCACGTTCGACAATTCGACCCGTCTTATGGCAATTCTGCAGCAGGAAGAGAAGTTGTTCGAGTTGATGACGTATCCGGGACAACGGCACGGCATCCGTGGTGAAGCGCTCCAGACGCACCAGATGATGACCCGGCTGGATTTCCTCGACCGGCACTTGAGTGCACCTGACAATATCCCTGAAAATTGAAGACAGCATCCACAATGGAAATTCTCGACAAAGTACCGGTCAGCCTTGCCATTTTCGGATGCCTGACCCTTGGCCTTGCCCCCTTTTTCCCGGAACCGCACATCTGGGAAAAACTGAAAATGCTTGCCGGGGGAACCTTGCAGAAACCCGTGGATATCTTCGATCTCTGCTTTCACGCCCTGCCATGGTTGCTCCTCCTGGCCAAACTTGGCCGCATGGCCATGGTGAAATGACATGAAGCCCTGGACCATTCTTTCATCCAAGCAGGTCATGCGGGACCGCTTCATGGGCCTGCGCACCGATCGATGTGTCCGCGATGACGGGCATATCGTTGAAGCCTATCACGTCACGGAATTGACTGACTGGGTGACAGTCATTCCGCTGACGGATGCAGGCAACATCGTTCTGGTCCGGGAATACAGGCATGCGGCTGGCGTATTCACGCTTGGCCTGCCGGGCGGTGTCTCAGACCCGGGCGAAATAGACTGGCCTGCTGTTGGGACGCGCGAATTGCGGGAGGAGACGGGATACTCAACCCGTGAAATGCACCATGTCGGCACATGTTACCCCAATCCGGCGACGCAGAATAACCGCCTGCATTACTATCTCGCGCTTGGATGCCACCTGACCGGCACACAATCCCTCGACCCGAATGAGGAAATCGAAGTTCTTGAAATACCGTATACTGAATTCCTGAACTACGGCACACTCGAAGTTCAGCATGCGCTTCACGCAGCGGCCCTGTTCTATGCCGAAGTCTTCCTGAAACGACATCCAGAGCTGCGCCCGCACAAGAAATGAATGAGAGGAAACGACCATGCCAGCCTTCCAGCCCACTGCCGATCAGTTCCGCGCGTTTCGTGACGACCCGTTCGACGGCCCCATCGCGCAGGTGAATATCCTGAAATTCCGCGTGAAAGCAGCATACCAGCCGGAAGACCCGGAATTCGGCAAGGATGAACCTGGCGGCGTGGCGTACCAACGCTATGCGGATGCCTTTGGCGTTGCCGCGGCCGAAGTTGGCGGACGCTGCCTGATGATGGGCGAAGTCGAACGCTATTTCATAGGCGATGGTGACTGGGATGCCGTCATGGTGATGTTTTTCCCCGACCGCAAAGCATTTATCGCAACCCTGAACCATCCGGACTACAATTCCATGGCCCGTCACAGGGAAGCTGGCCTGCTATGCCAGGAACTGCTGACCACGCGCCCAATCCGTGCAGAAGGAGTCCTGTAGCACCACGCCGTACTCCCCTGAGGCGTGTGTGTGCAGATACAAAATCTCCCATGACGGGTGTGGGCGGCAACAAATTCCGACGGAATGCCCTCAGCGCCCGCTCTTCGGTCACCAGCGCCCCAAAACCTTGCGTGCCGGCGTGAGAAGACGCGGGGCAGCGCACATGATCGCACGAGGTGTAAATCCAGACCATCCAGCCATTCCCAGCGGCAGGATGAATAAATCATGGATTTCAATGCGGTAGAAGACTTTCCGGACGATCTCTCACCGGAAGCTGCAAGCTTCGACGCCAAGATCGAAAGCAACACTTGGGGCCCGGTCATCCGGCCGGCTACTCCGGCATTTCTCACCGGAGAGGCGATCTTGTGTCATTGTTAACACGGCGGTGGGATTCTCTTGTTTAAACAAGGCGGCAACTCGGTGACACCCTGGTGTTGTCTGGTATAGTGATCATACGGTGCGGGGTCGGGTAGATTACATGAAACGCCTTAGTATCATTCTGTTTTTTCTGCTGATTGCGGCAGGTGTGTGGGGGTGGTTCAAACTCACCGCCCCGGCAAAGCCGCTGGAATTGGCAGAGCCTTTGAGAATTAATCAAGGCCTGGTCCTCGGCGGCATCGACGCCAGCAATTCCGATATTCATGTCTACAATGGCATCCCCTACGCCTCGGCGCGCCGCTGGGCGGCGCCGGTAGCCCCTCCGCAGTGGGGCGCCATGCCACGCGACGTGCGGTCCTATGGTGCGGAATGCATTCAGGCCCGAAAAGGCATGGACGGTTTCGTGAGCGGTATCCTTGATGGCGCGGGGCTGCCTTGGTGGAAACGTTTCGCCGCGAAAAAATACATGGCCACCCTGCCCGCCCCGGCAGAGGCTGAAGACTGCCTGTTCATCAATGTCCGCACATCAAATGTTGGCAGCGAAACTCCGCTGCCCGTCATGGTTTGGATTCACGGCGGCAGCCACCAGGCGGGCTCTGGCTCTTCGGAATTCTACCAGGCGAACGCCCTGGTTGAAAATGGCGTCGTGCTGGTCACGTTCAATTACCGGCTGGGCCCCTTCGGATACCTGGCACATCCTGCTCTGACCGAGGAAGCCGGCACCTCAGGCAATTACGGCCTTCTGGACCAGGTCGCCGCCCTCCGCTGGGTGCGGGACAATATCCGCTCCTTTGGGGGTGACCCGGACAATGTCACCATTTTCGGCGAGAGCGCCGGCGCCCAGTCCGTCAGTGAGCTGATGGCGACGCCGATTGCCGACGGGCTTTACCATAAAGCCATCCTCGAAAGCGGCAGCAGCAGCTACAATGCCCATTTTCTCGACAAGGCGCCCCTGCCCGGATCGCGCAGCTCTGAGGCGGTCGGCGAAGAATTTCTCAGCACATTTGTCGATAAGACGGCCACTGCCGCAGAGCTTCGCTCTATCCCGGCAGCATCCATCGTCACCCGCGCCGAGCAGCGCAAAGACCTTGTCGGTTACTTCCTGCCAACCGTTGACGGCAAGGTCCTGCCCGACACGATCGGCAGCACGATCCGTTCCGGCGACATACCGAAGGTTCCTGTTCTCGCAGGCTACAACGCAGACGAAGGCAGCCTGTTTTATGACGGGTTCCAATCCCCCACAGTGCTGGCACGCAATATCACCGGATCTCTGGAAGAACGCGAACAGCGCCTGGCTGAAGTGTTCGGTGAAAATCCAGCAAAGGCGCTTGAAGCGCTGTACGGCATGGACGAGCTGGCCAGCTGGGATGAAGGGGCGGCCGACATGCTGGGCGACGACATGTTCGGTGTTCACATGCGCTTCCTGGGCAAAGCCAATGCCACATCCGGCCATCCGACATGGATGTACTTCTTCACACGCGCAACGCCGACACGTTCCCAAACGATTGGCGCGTACCACGGATCTGAAATACCCTTCGTATTCGGGTCAGCTTCGTCGCTGCTACCGATGTCCGACAAGGACGAGAAGCTGGCCGAAACGATGCAGGCCTATTGGACCAACTTTGCGCGGACCAGCGATCCCAACGGGCCCGGCCTGCCGGAATGGCCGGCCTACGACGCGAACAGGGATGAGTGGCAGGTTCTGGACCATGAGATCCTCACCGTCGCCGGCGTGCGCGCCCGAAAGCTGGATATCCTGGAAGAGCACCTGATCGACCGGATCGACGCCGTTGGCCGGGCAACCTCCACACAGGCGCCGTATGAAGCGACCCTGATGACGACGGTCCCGAAATCAGACGACGAGTAGAATCTCGCAAATCGCGGCCAGGCCGTCGCGATCGACTTCATCAAAGGCATCCGGCTCGGTGGAATCGATATCCAGCACGGCGGCCAACTGTCCGTTTTTATCAAATACCGGCAGGACGATCTCGGAATTGGTTGCGGAATCGCAAGCAATGTGCCCCGGGAAAGCATGCACGTCGGGTACGATGATCGGCTCCTGCGTGGCGGCCACATGACCGCAGACGCCCCGGCCGAA
>TARA_R110002051_G_scaffold114257_9_pt1 | contig 73559 bp, 68 predicted proteins | sample TARA_R110002051 | Tara Oceans TARA_R110002051 (sample SAMEA4397023) | marine metagenome | biome: Polar Biome; feature: [MES] marine water layer (ENVO:01000295) within the mesopelagic zone...; material: water (ENVO:00002006), including particulate matter (ENVO:01000060) such...
GCTCGCCATGCCGCTGGAAAAAGTGCGCAAGGTGATGAAGATCGCCAAGGAGCCGATCTCCCTTGAAACGCCGATCGGCGACGAGGAAGACAGCCATCTCGGCGATTTCATCGAAGACAAGAACGCCATCCTGCCGATCGACGCCGCCATCCAGGCCAATCTACGCGAGACCACCACCCGCGTGCTCGCCAGCCTGACCCCACGCGAAGAACGTGTCCTGCGCATGCGCTTCGGCATCGGCATGAATACCGACCACACGCTGGAAGAAGTCGGCCAGCAGTTTTCGGTGACACGGGAGCGAATTCGCCAGATCGAAGCGAAAGCGCTTCGCAAGCTGAAGCACCCGAGCCGGTCGCGGAAGCTGCGGAGCTTCCTGGATAATTAATTCCAGCTACCAATTGAGATATTGAGAGGCGCTTCGGGAAACCGGGGCGCCTTTTGTTTTGGGGTCGGGGAGTTGCATCCAGCCGCAAGGGAACTAGGCTCGCAGCCATGCCGCTCACCTCACTCACCCTCCCAACAATCGGCCCCGGTCTCTACGACTTCACCCGTGCCGCGCAAAGCTTCGTTTCCGAATATAATCCCGCCGAAGCCCTGCTCACTGTCTTCGTGCGCCACACCTCCTGCTCGCTCACCGTCCAGGAAAACGCCGATCCGGACGTGCAGCGCGATCTCAACGCGTTCTTTGCGCGGTTGGTGCCCGATGGGGATGATCCGTCGATGGCGTGGCTGGCGCATACGGCGGAGGGGCCGGATGATATGCCGGCGCATATCAAGGCGGCGCTGACCCAGACCTCGATCGGGATTCCGGTGGCACAGGGGCGGCTCCTGCTTGGCACCTGGCAGGGGCTTTACCTGTTTGAGCATCGTGAGCGGCCGCAGCGGCGCGAAGTGGTACTGCATCTGGCCCTCTGAACGCGGCGTGGTGATGCTTAATCTAGACGCATCGTCCGGTAGCAAACTCTCGCCACATTCCCGCTGTCAGCTGGCCAAGGATGCAAAGGGGACAGCATGTTCAAGTCAATCGCCACTCTTGCCGCGCTGGTCAGTCTGGCGTTGCCGCCGGTGCTGGCGCAGGATGCGCCGCAGATCGACGCCGTCGATGCCGCCATCGCGCCGCTGATGCAGGCGGGGCATTTTCCCGGTATTGCGGTGGCGGTGCTGCGTGATGGTGTGCCGGTGCATATCGGCAGCTACGGGCTGGCGCAGATCGAGAATGAAGTTCCGGTGACGCCGCACTCGGTGTTCGAATTGGCTTCGCTGACGAAGGAAATGACCGCGCTCGCGGTGCTCACCCTGGCCGATCAGGGCCAGCTCTCGCTCGATGATCACATCACGGATTATGTCGAGAACGCCCCGGCGGCCTGGGCCGATATCACGATTGACCAGCTACTGAGCCATATGGCCGGGCTGGCGCACCGGTTTGAGGCGATGCCGAACGGCGAATTTCTGCTCAATTATTCCACCGACGATATGCTGGCCTCGGCGATGCAGACGCCGATGGTGTCTGAGCCCGGAACCGACTGGAATTATTCCGACCAAGGCTATTTCCTGCTCGGTCTCGTGATCGAGCGCGTGACGCAGCAGAGCTTTGGCGCTTATCTACAGACGCAATATTTCGAGCAGCTCGGCATGACGCAAACGCATATGCTCGACCAGGCGGCCATCGTGCCGCATCGCGTCGAGGGCTATGCCTGGACCGACGGTGAGCTGCAGCGCAATCGCCGGGTTTGGCAGTTCGGATTGACCTCGCATTTCGGCGTCACCTCATCGCTCACCGACATGATCGCTTGGGAGGCCGAGCTCTCCGATCCGCACATCATCGACCCCGAGGCGATAACGGCGACGATGGAGATTCAACGCCCCTTCGATGCCGGTGCCAATTGCGTTAGCTGGGGCTATGCCCGTGGCTGGATGGCGTATCATTTTGACGGCCATGATGTGGTCGATCATGGCGGCTATTCCGGCACTGCCTATCTGCGCGACACGACCACCGGCATCTCCGTGGTCATCCTCACCAATCGTCAGGACACGCCCGATAGCCTGTCACCGACCGCTATCGCCTGGGCCGTCGCACACGCGGTTGAGCCCGACCTCCCGGCCGACGGTCCGCATTGCTGGGAATAGCGTATTCGGCCGGCACCGAAGTGCCGGCCGGGCCTTGATTAATCCGCCTTCGGTGCCTTGGCCTCACGCCGCGCCCGCAGCAGGCCGCGCAGCCAGCGGCTGAGCAGCCAGAACAGCGGCACGATCACCAGCAGCCAGGGTGCGAAACCGGCGATGAAGGTGATCACATTGGCCAGTCCGGCGGCGAGTTCGCGGAAAACATTGGTCAGGGCTGAGGTCAGCGGATCGAAGGCGCCGGCGCTGACCGGCTCGACGCGTGAGGCGTAGTTCAGGCCCAGTGATGACATCGAGACGCGACCACGCATCGAGCGGATGCGTGCTTCGGTACCCTCGATATCGCCCTGGACATTGGACAATTCGCGCTCGACCTGGACCATTTCCTCGACGCTGGCATTCTCACGCGCCAGCAGGGTGATCAGGCGTGTGCGCAGAACGCGCTTGGCCTCGAGACGTGCTTCAATGTCATAGATTTCCGAAGTCAGATCCTCGGCCGATTGCGACTGGTTCTGGATCCGCCCGCCGGCCTCTTCGATGTCGGCGGCGAGACCGTCCTGGAAGCTGGCCACCCAGGCCGGGCTGGCGCGCAATTGCACCGAACCGGACACCGAGCCGCGGCCGTCATCATAGGTATTGGCGGAGACGATCTGGCACTGCGTTGGCCCGGCCGCGCTGCAGGCGTCCTGGTGGCGGGCCATCAAATCTGCGGTCGCGTCGGCGGGCGTTTCGAAGCGATAATTATAGCTATACGCAATCAGCCGCTCAACAACAGCAGCCGGGTCGGGCATGGACGGGGCAGACGGAGAGGGGGGCGGTGGTGGCGGTGGTGGTGCGGCCTCGTCCTGATAGCGAGCCGATGCGAAGCCGGCGACCGCATCGCTGCCATACTGGTTTTCGCCTTGCGGATTGCCGTCGCAGGCCGCCAGCGTGAAGGCGACGAGGGCGATGCCCAGCCAGATGCGAGCCGTCATGACCGATGTCCTTTCGGGGACGCCCCAGAGCCGGTGCGCCGCGTGAATGTGAGTTAAAGGTTCGCTGTCGTATAGCGAATTCGCGTTGAGGCTCGCCTCAATCTTCATCGCCTTCGAGCAGGCGTTCATAGCTGTCGACCAGGGCCAGATAGGGTGGCACATTCGTGTTCCGGATCCCTGTTCCGGTGTCGACCGCCATCCGGATTTCGAAATGCAGATGGATGGTGGTCGAGGTGTCGCCAAACTCATTGGAGACGAAGCCGATTGCTTGGCCACGCGTCACATGATCGCCGGCGGCAACCTCCAGACTGGGCTTGTCGAGATGAAGATAGGTATAGCGGATCCCGTCATCGCTCATCAGCCGTACTGAATAACTGCCGATCGAGGTGATGGTGCCGTCAGCTACCGCGAGCGCCTGGTGGACGCCATCGGTGCAGGTCGCGGGGCGAATGTCCTGACCCTGATGGCCGTTCCCGCTCGGACACATCGGCGTGCCATAGCCGCGGGTTTCGCAGAAATTGTCGCGCCAGGCATAGGCGTAATTGGCCCCATTGCACTGGCCGCCGGTGGGGCCGAGATAGCCGCCATAATTATAAACCTGGCTATTGGCATAGGCTTGGCCGGCCTCGATTGGAAAGCGCATGCCCGGAGAATAATTGATTTGCAGGATCTGACCGGTGCCGGAATCCTCGATCAAATCGCCGGCCGGCAACCAGCTGAAGGCAATGCCGGCATCGTCAAGGATGGGCGGGGCAGGCGGTTCCTCGGTTGGCTCCTCCTCGATCACCGGTTCGGGATCAGGCGCTTCCTCGACAATCGGTTCTTCCTCGACAACGGGTTCCACGACCTCCTCGACCACGGCCTCCTCGGTCGCAGGGTCAGGTCCGGCCGGGGTTTCGCTACCGGCGGGCCACCAGAACATCGCAGCGATTCCCGCAGCAGCGACGGCGGCGGCAAGGGAGCGTTCGATCTCGCGGGACGACATGGTCAGCCTCCCTGCTCGGGCGAGCCGCCAGCGATCACCAGCGAGTGGGCCAGGCGCCGCACCAACTCGTCATCGGCACAGCGCGGGTCGCTCTGCGGATTGTCGCATTCCAGTGTGACGGTATAGGCGGCGCCATAGCGGTTGAAATCGGCCACTTGGCCGAATTCGGTCGCCGAAACGCGCAGTGCGTCCGGACCGGTGGCCCGCAATTGCCGCGCCGTCAGCGCGTCGGGCGCGACAGCGTGGGCCAGGCGGGTGCCGAATATCTCGATCACCAGCCCGTCGCCGCTGATCGAGAGCGTGTAAAAATCCTCGTGCGGGAAGAGCAACACGGTCGGCGCCGGTGAGCCGCTCAATATCCCCATATTGGGAACCAGGACCGGCAGGCGTGTATTGGAGACCTCGCCAGCTTCGCGATTGCTCGGGCGCGGCATTTCCGGCGCCAGGCGCGCTGCTGTGAGCGCCTGATTGTTCGTGGCGCTCTGACGGCGGGCATCGGCCTGGGCCTGGTCCCAGTTGATCGCGACTGTGCGCGGTGAGCTCGGGCTTGCGGGCTCGCCTGTGGGCTGGGCGGCGGGTTGGCGTTGCAGCATCGCCTGATTGAGGGGGGAAGTGGGTTGGACGACCGGGCTGCGCGGCGGCGCCGATGATTGGGCGAGCGTGCCGCTGCTGGCGAGTAGCGCCACGGCCAATGGGGTTAAAAACTTGCGCATTTGATGGACTCCACCCTTCGCAGATTTGAAATATACACCATATTTTCGCGTCATGCATGAACCTTGATTGAAACCGGGAGTAGGCGTGCGTTCATCTTGCCGGTCGTGGCGATGATAAATTCAACGTGTCCAGACGTTGAAATCGCGGTCAGGGCGACGTATGTGCAGTGCAGCAATTATTGGTACGGAGTTGAGCGCGATGCGTCTCACCATGATGAAATGCAAACTGCACCGGGCCACCGTGACCCAAGCGGACCTGCATTATGAAGGCTCGATCTCGATTGATAGCGATTTGCTCGATGCCGCCGGCATCCTGCCCTATGAGCAGGTCGATGTGCTCAATATCAATAATGGCCAGCGTTTCACCACCTATGCCATCGAGGCGCCGCGTGGCAGCCGCATGTTCGGGATCAATGGCGCCGCTGCCCGGCTGGCCCAGGTCGGTGATCGCATCATTGTTGTTGCCTATGCCGAGATGGAAGCCGTTGAAGCCCGGCAGCACGACCCGGTTGTGGTCCTGTTCGACGAACACAACCAGGTCGTGGCCAAGCCGGAAGCTGCCTGATCAATCGGCCGCGATGCAGAAGTCCGCATTGACGGTGGCGCTGATCGACAATTGACCGGCGGCAACTGGCGTTGAGGCCGATTCCATCCGGGCCATCATCATCGGCTGGGGCGAACGGGCGAAGTCTTCGCTCATCCGTGTAATCCCGCATAATTCGAAACCAGCGGCGTCAGCGAACAGATCGGCGCGCGCCAACAGTTCGGCGATGGCGTCGCGGCGCGCTTGGTCCATCGCGGTCGTGGTGTCCTCGGCGCCGAAGCTGACATCCTGGATATTATTGGCGCCGGCCGAGACCATGGCATCGATCACATTGCCGACGCGTGTCGTGTCGCGCACCTTGGCTGACACCGTATTGCGGGTCTCATAGGCGATGATCTCATACTGGTTCTGGGCCTGACGTGGCTCGGTGCGGTCGGCATAGACCGGCGTGACGCTCAATTGCGAGGTCTGGACGTCATTGCCGGTGATGCCGGCGCGGCGCAGGGCGTCGAATACGGCCGTCATGGCGTTGGTATTGTCCTGCATGGCCTGCTGCGCGGTGGCGGCACGGCTGACAACGCCGGACCGCACGGTGGCGTAGTCGGGTGTGACCTGTACGTCGGCAGTGGCCGACAGCGACAGGGTTGGATGCACGTCATCGGCCAGCGCAGGACTGGCAATGAGCAGGAAGGCGGTGGAGGCAAGAAGGGCGCGAATCATGGATCATGGCTCCTGGGTTGTGGGTCGGGATGGCCCGGCGTGGATATCCTACGCTGAAATGGGCAGGCCGGTGAGGAATTCGCGATGAGTCAGACATAGCCAACCTGTCTGCAAGCTGAACGCCGCCGCCGCGAAATGACCGCTGCCAGCCTTAATCCGGGCGCATTTGGACCCAGCTTTGAACGCATGCGGACGTGAAGTTGGACGCCTGTGATGCTGGGGAGCACGCCCGAATGATCATCCGCCTGGCCATATTGCTGACCGCGTTTTGGGGCGCACTGATTTATCCGCTGCATGGCGAGATCAGTGCCGAACCGGAAACGGCAACGGTGCCGCAACGCTCCAGCGTGCTGGTCCTTTATCCCGATGAGGGTGAAGATCACGAACTGGGTGAGCTGCACGCCGTCAATATTGCCAATCTTGCGGGACGTCATGCCGAGGCGGCCCTCCAGGCGATCTCCCAATACCAGCCCCATGATCGCGATGGCCATGACGCCCTGATCGTCGTCAATTCCACCTATGGACAATCCGTGCCGGCGGCCCTGATCGACGATGCCATAAGTGGCGAGGGCGCGACCGTCTGGATCCAACCCGACCCGGCGAGCCTGCAGGCTTCCGCGCCGGGGCTGGCAGCCCAGATCGGGTGGCTCGCCGAGGCCGCGACGACCAAGGCCTTTCCCGATGTCATCTATCGCGGTGAGCATTTCACCCGCTCGACCGACAGCACTGACCTGGTCGCGGAAGTTCGTGTCACCGATCCGGATCGTGTCGAAGTGCTGGCGCAGATGCAGGCGGCCGATGGCGAGCTTGTGCCCTGGGCCTTGCGGTCCGGCGCGCTGACCTGGGTCAGCGAGAGCCCAATGCCATTTGCCGACGAAGACGACCGCTATCTGGTGTTTGCCGATATCCTTTCGCGCACCCTGGCACCGGATGCGCCCGGTGTGCGCCAGGCCCTGATGCGGATCGAAGATATCGGGCCGGACGCTGATCCCGAGCAAATCCGCACTTTGTTGGCGGCGATCGAGGCGCTGAACGTGCCGTTCGCCGCGACGGTTTACGATACATTTGTTGATCCGAACGGCCATTTTTCCAACGGCCGCGAACGCCGCTTCACGCTCAGCGAGCGGCCCTATCTGGCCAGCGCGTTGCGCGATATGGCGCGTGCGGGCGGCACGCTGATCATGCACGGCCAGACGCATCAACACGGTGATATCGCCAATCCGAATTTCGGGGTTAGCGGCGGCGATTATGAATTCTTCCGTGCAGGGCTCGATTCAGCGGGGCGGTTCGAATTGCTTGGCCCGCTCGGTGATGACAGCGGACCGATGTGGGATGACCGCATCGATCTCGCATTCTCCCATTGGGCCGATGCTGGCCTGCCGCGACCCTGGTTATTCACCTCACCGCATTATGCGGCCTCACCCTCGGCCTATCGGTCTATGGGGGAACGCTTCCCTGCCCGGCTGGAGCGTGTGCTCTATTTCAGTGGCGAGGCGAGGGGCGATCCAGTCAGCGGCGACGAGCTGTATGGCGAACAGTTCTTTCCCTATCCGGTGCGCGATATTCGCGGCGATGTGATCCTGCCGGAAACCCTGGGCAATTGGGCCCCCGACGGCAGTATCCACGGGCGCTCAATGGAGGCGATGCTGGAAACGGCCCGCCGCAATCTGGTTCTGCGCGACAGCTATGCCAGCTTCTTTTTTCACTGGTATCTCGACCCGGCCCGGCTGACGCAATTGACATCGTCGCTGCAGGCGATGGGCTATGAATTCGTCTCGCCGCAAGTGGCAGCTGCCGTCATTCCCCCGCGCGCGCCAGCGGGTGGTTTACCTGAGACGACGCAGGCGTCGCGGGCCTATTGGGCCGAGATCTCCAGTCCGCACTTCTGGCTACGCGATCAGATTGAATTGATCATCCTGGCCCTGGTCCTGCTGGCGCATCTGCTGGTGTTCAGCATCGGTCCCAAACACCGCCGCATGACAGCGCGCTGACCATCGCCTGCCGCAACGCCTTGGCGCACGCGGCAAGACGCAGTATCGATGGCGGCCTCGCTTGTCGAGCGGGCCTGTAGCTCAACTGGTTAGAGCCGGCGGCTCATAACCGCTTGGTTGGGGGTTCGAGTCCCTCCGGGCCTACCATTCCCTGAAATTCGCGATTGGCCAGCCGTCATTGCGGCGTTGTGCCGATTCTCTGGCGGCAATTCAAATGCGCTCAAGTTTGCGCAGCAGAGTGGTGAGCGCCTCTATCTGCCTTGAGTCGAGGGCCGCGAGCGCTGCTCCAGCAAGTTCGAACCGGGGCTCAATCAGCCTATCGACCAGACCCTCGCCTTTGCTTGTCAGCTTGGCCACTGAGCGTCGACCATCCTCGGCATCGGCTTGCCGGCAGATCAGGCCACGCAGCTCCAACCGCCGCAGGCACGCCGTCATCGCCCCGGAGGTGAGCAGAACGCTTTGCTGCAATTGGGTTGGTGTGAGCGCGTAGGGCCTGCCGCAGCGACGCAGCGTCGCGATGACGTCGAAGTCCGAATAGGAGAGTCCGTGCGGCCGCAACAACGCGGTGACATCGCTTTGATAGGCACGGCCGAGCCCAATGATACGCCCGACAACCTGCATGGGTTCGGCTCGCAGCTCCGGGTCTTCGCGATTCCATTCCGAAATCAGGGCATCAACCCGGTCAGGCGTGTTGTTCTTTTTCATTCCATCTCCGCCTGAGCCGTTGCCACTCTTGCCTGCCTGCCTCGCAGGATGCCTTCCAGCTACGGTATCGCGATAAAAACCTTCACGTAAAGACAATTCTTGACAAACTATCTTTGCATGAAGATATTATAAGTTCGCCTCGTTGGGGCTTCGCCGGACACGTGTCCGGCCTGCTCTGCGTCGGCTCATAGTGTCGCAGCGAAGTTTGCGGTGGCCTCGGGGATGGGTATTGGAGAAACGAAGATGGTTGTGAATATCGCATTGGGGCAGGCTGGATGGTTGGTGCCTGGACGGTGGCGCTGGGCCAGAGCGCTGGTATGGCTCGTCGTGTTGGCAGTCTTGTGCATCATGGCTTTCAATGTTTCGGCTGACGCCACGCTCAGGCTCTTCGCGATGGCTTCCGGCGAAGCCTTCACATCGCGCGCCGCTGCGCCGACCGACGCGCGCCTGATGGCCGTGATCATCGGTTCGATCACGATGCTGGGTGTCTACGCGCTCACAGTCGCATTCGTCGAACGCCGCGGAATACCCGAACTCGGCCTTCGCCGCTTGCTGCCCGATCTCGGTATCGGCGTCATCATTGGCGGTGTTTTGATCGCGAGTATTATCGGGTTGATGTGGATCGCGGGCTGGGTCGCGATCTCGGGCACGCCGATCACGCAGCTTGCGGAGTCGCTCAAAGAGAGCGTGCAGTCTGCGGTGATCGAGGAAGTTCTGATGCGGATCATTATCTTCCGCCTGCTCTGGCGCGCCGCAGGTGTCGTTCCAGCCCTGATTTTGAGTGCAAGCTTGTTCGGCGGGCTTCATCTTTTGAATCCGGACGCGACGGTCTTCGCTGCGCTGTGTCTCGTCGCCGGCGAAGGCATCGGTATTGGGCTCTACCTGCTCACCGGGCGGGTCTGGATGTCGATCGGCATGCATGCCGGATGGAATTTCGTGCAGGGCTGGGTTTTCGGGAGCGCCGTGTCGGGGCTCAGCGACTTCGCTGGCGGCCCCCTGCAGACCCTCCCCGTCGACGGAGTCGCGCCGATATTGAGCGGCGGTGGCTTTGGACCTGAATCCAGTTTGGCGGCGCTTTTCATATCTCTGCTCGCCAGCATGATATTTCTGGGTGTCGCGTGGAAGAAGGGGCGCTTCGCAACGGCGAAAGATCGTTGAACGCCTTCAGAACGCTTGCGGTTTTGGCTGGCTCCTCGTTGCGCAGCCAAGCGAAATCCGTTCCTGGGCGATCAAGCCAGCGAAGCCTCAATCACCATGAAGGTTGGACGCGTCATGCCCCGCCCTCAAGCAGGTCGCGGGACAGAAATCCTGGGCCGGACCCCGCATCAAGCACACGAGGCCCGCGCGCCGATCCAATGACGGAGCGAATGGCCGGGTGTTCATTATAGCCGTTCTCAGCCTTGGTCTCGGCCTTCGCCGCATAGGCTTCGGCCAGCGTTTCGTAGGCGTTCAAGGCGATGGGAGCGTTATTGTTCATCCGCCCTTTTAGCTGTCTGCAAAGCGTCGGACAATCGGCGGGCTGGTTCTGCTGCGAGGGAAAGGCTGGGCACCGCATTGCCATGAGCCTCCCGTCGCTACCGGCCAAGCCTGTCCTTCTTGCGCTCCAAAAACCGTGCCAGCAAAGCGGCATTGCGGCGGTTGGCCTTGAAGGCGACGTCGAAAATGTCGCCGAGTATCGGGATGGCGCCGATGACCAGGTCGAGCGTGGTGTTGATCAGCATCCGGGCGAGCACATGCAGTGGGGCGCCGAGGCCGGCGGCGCGGGCGATCAGATAGAAGGCGGGGGCCAGCATCGCCAGATCGCCGAGGCCGGGGACGAGACCGATCAGCCCGTCGAGGCCGAAACGAATTGAGGTTCCGGGAATTCTGAACCGGGTGTCGAGCCAGTCGGCGAGCGATTCCAGCCGCGCCAATTCGCGCGCACCGTTCTCGTTTGCAGCCAAGTCGGGGTGTTCGGTTTCGTCTTCCTGCATCGATCAGAATCCGTGTCAGCGGCGGGCGATAATCCATACCGCATGCAGCACCCCGGGCACATAACCGAGCAGGGTCAAAACGACATTGATCCAGAATTGCAGACCGATCCCGACCTGCAGAAAGACGCCGAGCGGTGGCAGCAGGATGGAAAGAAGGATGCGGACAACGTCCATATTCGGGTCCTGACGGTGAGAGGGCTATGGCTAAGAATCAGGCCCAAAAAAAATGCGCAAATCATGACGCACGGGCCGTTTTCCGGCCGGTGCGGGTGGTCGGTCGCAGCACTGAGGCCGCGATCGCCGGGCTGGGCCAGCCAATTGCCCGCAGGCCAGCCCGCAAATCCTGACATCAGGGTAAGCTGGGCTGACCTACGGCTCTATTCGCAAAAACCGGTCGGCTAGTAGCGGCCGCCGGCGCGGCGCTTGGTTTCCGGTGCGGCGCCACCATTGGTCGCCAGCAGGTGTTTGGCGATCGCTTCGACGATCTTGAGATCGCAATCTTCGTCGGCATTGACGTAGAGATTGCCGCCCAGGATGGCAGCGGCGGAAGCGGGAGCTTCAATCGCGGTCGTGGTGTGGTCGGACAGCAAGGCGGCGCTGCCGGTGAGGGCAATGACGGGCTTGTCGGCGGCCAGGAAGAGCTTGATCAGCGCGTGGGCGCTGGCGTCGAGCAGCGTGGCGCCTTCGAGCAGGACCAGGGCTTCATAATCACTGGCATCCAACTCGGTCGTCGTTTCCGTGATCGCGAAATTGAGTTCGGACGGGCCATTATAGCCGCGCAGTGCGGCTTGTTGGTCGGAGACAAGCGTCAGGCGCCGATTATGGCGTCCGAAGGTTTCCGAGGCGTCCTGCAATTGCTGGATGTTGACTTTTTCGGCGGCGAAAGCGGCGATGCGGTTGGGGCGTTGGCCATGATTCATAGGGGGGTGAGTCTCCTCGTGACGGTTGAGTCCGATAGGTGGAATGAGTGGGAATTCAGTCGAATTTAATAAAGAAATTGCCCAAAAAGGCAAGAGATACAGGTGTGTTTAAAATGACTCTGGCTCTAAAAATTAGAAACAAATTCGATATTTATTGCCATTTTCCTCATGAATTCAGCAGCCGTCTGCAAAACTCGATTTCAAGGCGGACGGTTTGTTCAGTTCAGATTTGACGAATGTTTTATTCGCCCCGAGCTGCACACGGTCTGTTGCGACACAGCTACCGCGCCGGCGACCGGGGATCATCAGCCGGACGTTTCCGTATCGGCGTCCTCATCGCCATCACTCATCGGGTTAAGGTCGGCGGCGGCCAAGCTGGTGGCCAGGCTTGGCGAGAATTCGCCCTTATCGAAATCGGCCACCTGAGCGGTGCCAACGCGGCGATACAGCATCGCCAGGGCGAGGACGAATAATCCGATCGCGGCAAACATGAAGAGCGAGCCTGAACCCGCCGCACTCATCACACCGCCGGCGAGCGCGGGGCCGATCATCGAGCCGGTCGCCCAGATCATCAAGATACCTGACATCATGTTCGTGGCCTCGCCCTGGCCGGCGCGATCGGCAGCATGGGCAACGGCGACGCCATAATAGGACAGGGATCCGGCGCCCCAGATCCCGGCGAGCACGAAGACAACAGACAAGGGCAGATGCATGGCGAAAATGGCCAGCAAGACAGCGGCGACGCCGCTGACGCTCGCCAGCGCGGCAATCACGACGCGCCGGTCGACATTGTCGGAGATCACCCCGGCCGGCCATTGGGACAACACCGCGCCGCCAATCATGGCCGCATTGAACATCGCTGCCATCGTTGCCGCCGAGCCGGGCGAGAGGTCGGCGACAAACAGGGCGTAGAGCTGCAGCACGGCCCCGTTGACGATGCCGGCAATGAAGGCGGCGATCACGGCGGAGGGCGCGGTTTTCCACAATCGCAGCGGTCCAAACGGTTCCGCGCTGGGCAGGGGCGGTTCGGCCCGCCGCGTCGCCGAGACGGGGATCAGACTTGCCGTGAACAGGGCGCTGACGATCAGGAAGCCGGCCGCGCTGCCTGGACTGACATAGGCGGCCAGAAACGGTCCGGCCATGAAGCCGAGCTTTGAGGTTACCAGGTAGAAGCCGAGCACAGCGCCGCGCCGGGCGGCTGGCGCTGCGCCAGCAATCCAGCTTTCGCCGGAGGCCAACAGGCCGGCGACCGACATCCCGATCAGGGCCTGCATCAGCATCCACCAGGCCGTATGCGTGCTGAGATAAAGCCCGGCGGCGGCCAGTGATCCGCCCGCTGCAAACAAGGCGAACGCCCGGATATGCCCGATCTGGCGAATTTCCGCTGGCGCCATGCGTGCGCCAAGCACGAAGCCAAGCGCGTAACTCGAGGCGATGGCGCCGATTATCAGGGTCGAAGCGCCTTGTGCGATGAGGGTCAGCGGTCCGACAATGGATATTGCCCCGGTCGCCGCCTGGGTCAGCGCCAGCGCGACGACAATGGCCGCAACATTGCGGTATTCGTCGATCATCTTGTCGTCATTGCCCACTGGGGTCATTGCGCTGGGTCCTTCACCGTGCCGTGTTGGTGAACGGGCGCGGCCTGACTGATTGAATATTGGTCTGCCACGAACCGGGGGGCGATCACAATCTCGGACCTGAGCTTTACGCTTCGCCGGTGAGACCAGCCTGAGGCGGTCATGTTTAATTCAACGCACGGAACATTAACCCGTCATGGGGCCTTATCTGTTGCTTGGGTAGGAGATTTGGTCATTTTCTGGAAACGCTTGGACAGGCTGATCGGCATTGCGGCCGAGACCGATTTCGACCGCTTGATCCGGTATCGCGTCGCGCTGGCCTTTACCGTCACAATGGTCGTGACAGCTTTGGTCAATGTCTTCGTGCTGGTTTTGTCCGGCGAGGGGCGCCCCGGCATGGCCGGGCTCGGCCTGGCAGCGGGCCTTGTCTTCGCGGCGATTGGCGTCGTCGGGCTGAAAATTCATCGGCCGAATGTGACAATCGCTCTTGTGCTGGCGGTGACCCTGGCCACCTTGCTGGCGGCGATCTGGGGCAATCGAGGCGGATTTCCACCGTCAATGATCTATCTGCCCGGCATTGCCTTGGGCGTTTACGTCGCTTGGGGTGCTCGCGCTGCCGCACTGTCCGGCGCAGTCATCATCTCGCTTCTGACGGCGGTCGTCATGGCCAGCCAGCACTTGGCGGACACGTCGCTCGACCGGATGTCGCCCGGCTTGGTAGGCGTGTTGGCCATCGTTACCGGCTTCGCCTGCCTGTGGACGGTGTTTCTCGGCTCCACCTTCCGCTCAGCCATGCATGCCGCCAATACTGATCTGGAAGACGCCAATGAACGTTTACAGGGCGCGCTTGCTGCCGCAGAGGCCGCCAATCACTCCAAATCCGAATTTCTCGCCATAATGAGTCATGAAATCCGTACGCCGCTCAATGGTGTGCTGGGCATGACCCGCGTTTTGCAGGGCGAAGGGGGGCTGACCGAACGGCAATCGCACAGCCTCGCCGTGATCAATGACTCGGGCGAAAACTTGCTGGAACTTCTCAACGATATTCTCGACATGTCGAAAATAGAGGCCGATGCGGTGGCGATTGAGGAAATCGAGCTGAATCTTGTGGAACTCGCCGCGAGCGTCACAGGCCACTGGCGGCTGCAGGCTGAAGCCAGAGGGCTGCCGCTCGCCTTTGCTGAGCATGACGTTACCGCTCCGATCGTGTTCGGCGATTCCCTTCGGATTCGGCAGATCCTCAATAATCTGCTCGGCAATGCCGTCAAATTCACCAGTGTCGGACAGATCTCCGTTGAACTGTCCCAGCGCACCGCTGACGCCGGCAACCGGATCGAGACCCGATTGACAGTGAGTGATAGTGGCGAGGGCATCGCTGACGACAAGCTCGCGACGATTTTCAATGCCTTCAGCCAAGCCGACAGTTCGACGACGCGCAAATATGGCGGCACCGGTCTGGGGTTGGCGATTTGCCGCAAGTTGGCCGATCAGATGGGCGGCCGGATCAGTGTCGAGAGCGAGGCCGGGATCGGCTCGCGCTTCACCTTTTCGTTTAGCGCCCGCCCGGGAAGCGGCTCGATGGAGGCGGTGGTTGAGCCGGAGATGCCGCCGCTCCGGCCGGGCAGGCCAATCTCGATTCTGGCGGTTGATGATGTCAAAACCAACCAGCTGGTGCTGGCCGCAATGCTGCGCCAGTCCGTGCTTGGCGAGACTGTCGCGATCGATTGCGCCAGTAGCGGGGTCGAAGCCATCACGATGAGCCTGGTCAAGGCCTATGATGTCATCCTGATGGACATCCAGATGCCGGAAATGGATGGTTATATGGCGCTTCGCCAGCTGCGTGAAAATCCGGCGACCAGACTGGTGCCGGTTATCGCTGTCACAGCCCTGACCTCGGAGCTTGATCGCCGCACGCTCGCCGAGGCCGGCTTTTGTGATTACCTCGCAAAGCCGATCGAAGTGGCTGCGCTGCGCCGCGTATTGGTCCGGCAGTTGGAACCCGGCCAGGCTGAGCCCATCCATCGACTGGCGGCTGGCGGGCGATAGAGCCAGCGTCAGTCAGATTTCCGCGACAATCATCTGCGGGCCGCCAGCCTTGATCGCTGCGGCCAGCGCGGCATCGAATTCACCGGCCGTGCGGGCGCGGCAGCCGGGCACCCCAAATCCTTCGGCCAGCTTGACCCAGTCCAGTTTCGGATTGTCGAGCGAGAGCATTTGCTGCGCCGCCGGACCCGGCTCGCCAGCGCCAACGCGGGCGAGTTCGAAATTGAGCACGAGATAGGAATGATTGGCGAACACGATATTGATCACGTTCAACTTCTCACGCGCCTGCGTCCACAGGGCCTGAAGCGTGTAAGCCGCCGCGCCATCGCCGCACAGGGCGAAGACCTGCCGCTCCGGACAGGCCAGCGCCGCGCCGACCCCTTGTGGCATGCCTGAGCCGATCGCGCCGCCAGTCAGGCACAGCCAGTCATGTTTCGGGCCGTTATCCGTCCATGGAAAGACGCCCATTCCCGAGGTCGTAGCGTCATCGCACAGGACTGAATCCTCCGGCATGTGGCGCGCCATGGAGATGCCGACATAACCGGGATTGAGCGGTTCGTCGGGGAAGAGTTTCGGCATTTGCGCCCGCTGCGGCGCTGCGACGGCCTCGGCCGGGCCAAGCCGGTCGGCGAGCGCCGCCATCGCTGCGATGATGTCGTCTGCGGGTCCGCCGAGTGTGACGATGGGCACGCCCTCGGGTGCGAATTCGCCGGGCTCGGCGGGATAGGCGAAGAAGGCGACCGGCGCCTTGGTGCCGGCAATCAATAGCAGGTCGCAATCGGCCAATTCCTTGATCGCTTCGCCGCCCAGATAACTCAGGCGTTTCGGTGAGATGCGGCCGTGGCCACGCGCGATGCGCGGCACGAATGTATCCATGAACAGCCGCGCCCCACTGGCGGTGGCGATGTGCGCTGCGGCTTCCAGACCGGCTTCCAGACAGGCCTCATTGCCGAGGAAAAGGATGGGCGATTTCGCTGCCGTCAGCGCCGCCGCCGCAGCGTCGATCACCGCATCTTCCACCGGGTTCAAACCCGGCATCGCGACGGCCTCGATCACGTCAGGTTCTTGGTCGGACCACGCGCAATCGGCAGGCAGGATCAGGCTGGCGACGCCGCGTTCTGGTCCGTAGGACTGGCGCACGGCTTCAACCGCCATGGTCGATAGTTCGTATGCGAGGTTCACCTTGCCGACCCAACGCGACATCGGCGCGCAAACGCTGGCGACATCGCTGGTTAGTGGTGCGTCGAGGGCGGCATGGGCGATGGCGTGGTCGCCGACGATATTGACGACGGGCGCGAAGGCGCGGCGCGCATTGTGCAGGTTGGCGAGGCCATTGCCGACGCCGGGACCGAGATGCAGCAGGGTGCAGGCCGGCTTGCGGGCCATGCGCGCATAGCCGTCGGCGGCGCCTGTTGCGACGCCTTCAAACAGGCACAGTACGGATTTCATGCCCTCGACGCGGTCGAGCGCCGCGACCATGTGCATTTCTGAGGTCCCCGGATTGGTGAAACAGAGCTCGACGCCCTGATTGATCAGGGTGCGGACCAGGCTTTCGGCAGCAAACATGGCGGGGCTCTTTCGGGTGAGAGGGTCAGAGAGGCGGGCGGCGGACGAAATCGGGACCCAAATCATCGAGGCGGGTTACCCCGGTCAGGGCCAGGTCGCGTTGCAGGCTGGTGGTGAGAAATTCCAGGGCGCGGTTGACGCCGGCTTCACCGGCTGCGCCGAGCCCGTAAAGATAGGGCCGGCCGATCGCAACGGCGCGGGCACCGAGTGCCAGCGCCTTGATGATGTCGGTGCCACGCCGGATGCCGCCATCGAGAACAATTTCGGCCTGGCGTCCGACGGCATCGACGATAGCGGGCAGGGCATCGATCGTCGCGGTCGAGCCGTCGAGCTGGCGGCCGCCATGATTGGAGACCCAGACCGCATCGGCACCGATATCGACGCAGCGCCGCGCATCATCGGGCCGGACGATGCCCTTGATTGCAAACGGACCGCTCCAGACCTGCTTCATCCAGCGCGCATCATCCCAGCTGACGGTCTGGTCGAACTGGCGATTGATATAGCCCATGATCCCGTCGCCTTCCGGATTGTCGTCGGCAAAATTGGCCGGCGTGATCTTTGGCGTCGTCAGCATGTCGAACAGATAGCCGGGGCGGGCCAGCACTTGGGCGATTGTCTTGGGATTGATCTTTGGCGGCACGGTGAAAGCATTCCGCAGGTCGCGCTCGCGATTGCCGGCGACGGGCACGTCTACGGTCAGAATCAGGCCGGTATAGCCCGCCGCCTTGGCGCGCTCGAGCGAGGCTTCGACAATGGCGCGATCCTTCCAGACATACATCTGGAACCATTTCGGCCCGGTCGTCTCTGCAGCGATGGTTTCGATCGAGGTCGAGCCGAGCGTCGAGAGGCAATAGATCAGCCCGCTGGCAGCGGCGGCGCGCGCCACGGCGGTTTCGCCGCCGCGCGGATGAAAGAGGCGCTGGGCTGCCGTCGGGGTGACGATGATCGGCGCGGCGCAGGGCGAGCCCATCACGTTCGTCGTCATGTCGATGCTGGAGATATCGACCAAGGCTTTCCAGTTGAGCGCATAGGCGTCAAAGCGCGAGCAATTGGCCCGCAGCGTCACCTCGTCATCGGCACCGCCATCGATATAGTCGAACACCATGCGTGGCAGACGCTTTTTCGCGAGGGTGCGCAAATCGTCGATATTGTGGACGGAATTGAGACCGGTCATGGGGCGAGCCTTGCCTGCACTGTGTGTGTGGTCAAGCGGCGGATTGGCGCAGGCCCTGTCGCCGTGTCGAAATTGAAATCACCGGTTTCAATCATGGGCAACGCCCGCCTTGCATAGTGGAGATGTGTCGTGCGCTGACCTAGACACATTCACGATACAGGCGGCGGGCGGCCGCGCAATCTTCAGGGCGGTCTCCGATGTCATTTCTGCGTATTCTCGTGGCGGGCGGCCTTGCGGCTGTCATGCTCAGTTCGTCCCCGGCACTCGCTTACGGACGCGACGGCCACCGCATCGTTTGCGACCTGGCTTATCGCTATCTCAGCGACGAAGCCCGCACTGAAGTGGACCGCCTGATCGCGCTCGATCCGGAGTTCGAGAATTTCCGCGATGCCTGTTCCTGGGCGGACGCGGTGCGCGCCACCATCCATCCCGAGACGGCACCTTGGCATTACATCAATCAGCGCCGTGACGATCCGCATGTTGACGCCGAGGACTGCGCTGAGGACGGCTGCATCACCTCTGCCATAAACCTGCACGCCGGCATTTTCCTCGACCGCGCCCGCAGCGATGGCGAACGTCTTGAGGCACTCAAATTTCTCGCCCACTGGATGGGCGATATCCATCAGCCGCTGCATGTCTCGATCGAGGGTGATCGCGGCGGCAATGATATCGAGGTGCTGTGGCGTGGCGAACGGCACACCAATCTGCACCGGGTCTGGGATAGCGAGATCATCCTCGACTATATGAGTGAGCAATGGGGCTGGGCGCCCGAGGCCGACCGCTGGTCCTATTTTGCTGACGAATTGGCCTCGGAAATTCCGCTCAACGGTGTTGAGATTTTTACGCCACTCGACCCGATCGCTTGGGCGCAGGAAAGCCAGGACATCGTGCGCTCGCGCGATTTTGCATATTATTGGGCCAGCGCCGACCATGCGCTCGCGCCGGGCGAGGCCTATTATCAGCGCGGCCTGCGCATCAGTCGCCAGCAATTGAAACAGGGCGGGGTGCGCCTCGCCGGCCTGCTCAATGAACTCGTCGCCGAACGCCGCGTCGCCGGGCTGGGCGGGGGACCAGCGGCGTCGGCACTGGACGACTAGCGTTTTATCAACAAAACCGTTGCCCGCTTTTGTTGCAAACACTCCAAGCGTAATACTGGCCGGGAAGCCGCCGGAACCCGAGGAGCGCGAGATGAGTCCAATACATCGCCTTGGCTTGCTGGGCTTGGCCTGCGCGTTGACCGCAGGCATCTCTACCGGTGCTTTCGCCGTGCCGATCACAAGCAATACCGCGCTGCCGGTCAGCGAAGGCGAAATCATCCTGCGCGAACAACTGATATTTTCCCGGGCCTCCGACAGTCTGGCCGGAATATCGCGTGAACTGACTGTGACCAGTTCAGTGTCGGTGATTGGCTATGGCCTGTCCCCGCGGCTCGCTGTCTTTGGCGTGGTTCCGGTTATCGACCGCGAATTGCGCGTTGGCAGCTCGTCGAGCGCAGCGTCCGGGCTTGCCGATGCCAAGGCCTTTGCACGCTACGAAGTATTTCGCCGCGATGGCCCCGGCAGAACGCTGCGTCTCGCCTCATTTGCCGGCGTGACAATTCCAACCGGCCGGACAGGAGAGACTGGGGATGGCTCGACCGATCTCTTCGGCGGGCTTGTGCTCACCTCCGCCCACACCGACTGGAGCTTTGACGGGCAGGTGGAGTTTGTGCGGAACGGCGAGGCGGGCGGATTCCAACGCGGCGATAGCGTCAGTCTGGACGCGTCAGTGCAATACCGGATTTCGCCACGTCACATCGATGTCGGGACGCGCGGATTCTTATACGGCGTACTCGAAGCCAATCTCACCCATGCTGACGGGAACAGGATTGTGAACATTGTTGATCCCAATTCCGGCGGCACGACCCTGTGGATCACACCCGGCGTGCAGTATGCTGCGAGGCGCTGGATCGCCGAGGCGGCCGTCCGCATTCCCGCGGCGACGCAATTGAACGGCACGGCGCTGGAACCGGATTATGCCCTGATCACCAGCCTGCGGCTGAACTTCTGACGGCAAGGAGCCATAACGATGATTGTCACGACGATATATGCCGCGCTGGCACTCGCACAGACCCCGCCTGTCGGGCATCAGATCCAGTATGATATCCGTGTGGACGGCATCACCTGCCCGTTCTGCTTCGCCACGTCCAAAGATGCGCTGGAGACGATCGAGGGTGTCTCGCGAGTTGTGGGCGATCTGGAGACAGGCACGATCAGCGTTTGCGCAGACGAAAGTGTCGTGCTGACCGATGACGAGCTGCGCGATCTCTTCCGCTCCAAGGGTTTCACTTTTCGCACCGCGACGCGTTCGGAGACGTGCGTGATCGAAGAACCGGCGAGCGAATGACGGTCCTGCCGCCGCCAGCGCGGCCGTGGGGCTGGTTCGTGCTCTTCGCCTCGACGACGACCCTGCTTTGTTGCGCCCTGCCCATCCTGTTGGTTTTTCTCGGGCTGGGTGCGGTATCCGCGACGCTGTTCGCAAGTCTGCCTTTTCTGGTCACGCTCTCGCATTACAAACTCTATCTCTTCATTGGCAGTGGGGTGCTGCTCGCCGCCGCGTCGTGGGCAAGATTTCGCCCGGGCCGGCAGTGCCCGGCCGATCCGGAATTGGCGGCCCGGTGCGCCGCAGCGGACCGTTGGAACCTTTGGCTCTTGGTCGGGTCGTTCGCAATCTGGACCATTGGTCTTACGGCAGCCTATCTCTCATTGCCGATGCTCAATCTTTACCAGTCTCTTTTTGGCTAACGGCGCGCCCGCTGACCCGCATCGCGGGTCTCCAACCCGATGTTGGTCAACTCAAACGCATGACGAGCCGCGATTTCGGCCATGTCCGCGTTCCTCCGGGATTTCGCCGGGGGGGCGTCTTGGCGCTTGCCGCACCGCATTCAGAATGGTTAACATGATCCCTCGCAGCGCCTTGATCGGTGCTGCAACCTCCGGGGGGAGTGGTGTTGGACTTTACGGATCAGACTGTACTCATTGGCGTCGGGATGGCGGCACTCATTCTTGTGCTGCTGATCGTGATCGTCGTGATGTTTGTGTCGCGCCGGCAACACGTCTCCGACGAGCAGCAGGTCGCCAAGCTGCGCCGCAAACGGGTGGCGCGTTATGAGGATGCCAAGCGCGATTACGACAAGTTCCGCAAAAAGGTTGAGACGGCCAACACGCTACTGATCGAGTTCATTCACGATCTCGGCGATGAATTCATCGGCCGCGACAGCGCCCAGCAACAGATTGTGTTCGACGAGGCCTTCGAGGCGGTTGCCTCGATCCGCCAGGCCAATCCAAGATCGAAAATCGTGGTTGTGCTGCATACGCTGGGTGGTTATGCGCGGCCGGCGCACATGATCGCGCTGGCGCTGAAACAACATATCAAACAGGCCAAACACAGCTCGAAGCGTGACCCGCATGTCACCGCCTATGTGCCCTATGTTGCGATGTCAGGCGGCGCGATGATCGCGTTGGCGGCGGAAAAAGTTGTGATGGACCCGACCGCCTCGCTTGGCCCGATCGACACGATTTACGGCGGCTTCCCGACCGAGACCTATCGCGACCTGCTCGACAAGAAGGGCCCGCTGGCAACCCAGGACGTGCTGGTGATGCTCGCGCATGAGGCGGAGAAATACGACCGCTATGCGGATCGCATCGCCCGCGAAATTGTCCACACCAATCACAAGGACGCGAATAAGGACCCCAATTTCCTTGCCGATTACCTCTCCTCTGGTGAACTGTCGCACAGCGAAGCGATTTCGCCGGACGCAGCGGCAAAACTCGGTATGAACATCGCGACCAAAATTCCGGCCGATATTTACGGCCTGGTCGATGCCCGCATCCGGATGATCCATACCCGGCTGGAATTTGAAGAGCGCCGCAGCGCCAATCCCGACAGTGCGCCGGCCGAGGGCGACGATGCGGAGAAGTCAATCGACCATCTGATCCGGGAAAGCTTGCGCGGCGGGATCCGCCTCTGAACCGAACCCTGATCCGGGCAGGCGGCTGTAGTTGAGACTTGAACCGGTGCGGCGGGCACCCGATTTAGTTGGCTCCAGCCAAGGATGACCGCCATGAATGACAAGGCAGCGCTTTATGCCGATGTCCGCAAGCAGATCGCTTCGGTCATTGCCGGCGAAACCAGTGTGACAGCGCGCTATGCGTCGGCCGCCTGCCTGTTGCGCGAGGCCTTCGGGACGCGGTTCTTCTGGACCGGCTTCTATGTCGTCGACTCGCTCAAACCCACCGAACTCGTGGTTGGCCCCTATCAGGGCACGTTGGGCTGTCTGCGCATCCCGATCGGTCGGGGTGTTTGCGGCGCTGCTGCCGCGAGTGGCCAGACCCAGCTGGTCACCGATGTCAACGCCTTCCCCGGTCATATCGCCTGTGACAGCCGCTCGAATTCGGAGATCGTCGTGCCGGTTTTCGACCGCGATGGCGGCCTGGCCGCCGTGCTTGATATCGACTCGACGCAGCTCGGTGCCTTTGATCTGGAGGACCAGGCCGGCCTTGAGGCGATCTGCGGCGATCTGCTGACGCTGTGACGCAGAGCCACTCGCTTCTGCTTGGCGGGCAGGTTGTGCCCTATCGCCTGCAGCGCAGCGCGCGACGGACGATCGGTTTCGGGATCAGTCATGACGGGCTGACGGTGACGGCACCGGCGCATGTCAGCCTGCGTGAAATTGAAGGCGCGCTGCAGGAAAAATCGCATTGGATTTTGAGCAAGCTGGCGGCTTGGGCCGCGCGGCCGCAAAGGCGCGAACTGGCGTTCGAGACCGGCGAGGTTTTGCCCTGGCTGGGCGGCGAACTGGTCTTGCGTGTCGAGCCGCGCGGCATTCGCACGACATTGCGGCGCGAGGGCGAGCGGGTGTTGGTGACAGTCGATCCGGAGGCGACCGGCGCGCTGCGCCGGCGGGCGATTAGCGCCGCGCTGATCAGGCACTACAAGCGCGAAGGTGAGCGTTTCATGACGCCGCGGGTCGAAGCGTTCGCGGCGCAGCTTGACCGCCCGGTGCGAAAGGTCGTCATCCGCGACCAGAAGCGTCGCTGGGGCTCGTGCGCGCCGGACGGGACGATTCGGCTCAACTGGCGATTGATGGGTTTTCCCGAGGCGCTGGTTGACTATGTCTGCGCTCACGAGGCGGCGCATCTGGTCGAGGCCAATCATTCTGCGGCTTTTTGGCGCACGGTTGAGCGAGTGATGCCGGATTGGTGTTTGCACCGCGATGCCATGCGGCGCGATGCCGATCTGTGGGTTTGGACCCACGGGGCGTGAACACGGAAACGTCAACGAAGATCGGCTGACCCCGCTTGATTCCCAATTTGTTAGTTGAAACAACTAGAATGGGAGCAGAGGGATTCGCATATGTCGGATGATTTTTCCTATACGCTTGATGTGACGTCAAATGATCGTGTGCTCTCGATCCAGCTTCATGGCGGTTGCCATCTGGATGCCTCGATTGTTTCGCTAAAAGCCTTGGCGCAAACCCTGGTGAACAATCCGCTCAAGGGGGTGCTGATCGACTATAGCGCTTACGATCTGACGTTCGAGATGGAAGAATTTGCGCAGATCGCCGACGTATATTGCACCGAATTCCCGGCCGGCTTCCCGGTCGCCTTTGTCTATAATCAGGCCCAGGTCGCGCGGGCGATTTATATGACGCGCCGCCTGGAAGAAACTGGCCGGCCGAGCCGGGCCTTCGACGCAGCCCCTGCCGCGATGGAGTGGCTTGAAACGCAAATGCCGGGCGCGGAGACGTCATCCGCAGCGGATACCGGCAGCTAGCGGCGTCGCCGACCTTGCACCAGCTGTACGGGACTGAACTGGCCATGACCGACACGCTCCACATCATCTGCCCGGCCTGTCAGGCCAAGAACCGCATCCCGACGGCCAAGCTCTCCGCTGGGCCGACCTGCGGCGTATGCAAGGCGCCGCTGTTTCCGGAGGCGCCGTTCGAGCTCGATGAAGTCAGGCTTAACAAGCATTTGCGCAATGACGAAGTGCCGCTCTTGGTGGATTTCTGGGCGCCCTGGTGCGGTCCCTGCAAGATGATGGGGCCGATGTTCGCGGACGCATCCAGGCAGATGTCGCCAAGGGTGCGCTTTGCCAAGCTCAATACCGAGCAGCACCAGAGCGTCGGCGCCCGCTTCCAGATCCGCGGCATTCCGCTGATCATCCTGTTTAGCAAGGGCAAGGATGTTGCCCGCCATGCCGGCGCCATCAATGCCGACCAGATCGTCAGCTGGCTGCGGCAGAATTTGAAGGGCTAGGTGGCTATCGGGGCGGGCTGGTGCGTGTCCCGACTTGCGTCGCGTGTCCGACGGGCTCGGTGATCGCGGTGCGGACGCCGAAATCGAAGCCGGTGATCATCCGGCCCCATGACAGCGACGAGCAAACACTGCTAGCGTTCAGGCGATTGCGGCGGCGGGCCTGCTGCAGGGGGGAAACATGATTTTGCGGCGTCTCACATTGCATTTTCGCGAGCAAAACTGGTTTGCCGTGGTGCTCGACCTCCTGATCGTGGTGTTGGGTGTTTTTCTCGGCTTCCAAGTCACGCTTTGGCAAGGCGCGCTGGCGGAACGCGAACGCGAGGGCATGTTGCTCGAGCGGCTCGGCGAGGATTTGCTGGCGCTGCAGCAGGTCAATGAGCGGGTGGCGGGGCAGCGGGACGCGATGAATGCGCAATTCGATCGCACAATCGAGTTTATCCGCGACCCAGGCTCGCTGGAGGCGAGTCCCGAAGCCTGGCGTGAGATGATCTCGCCGGTCTTGGGCTATCCAGACCCGGTGACTGAATTTGCGATCTATGACGAGATCAAGTCGACCGCCGGATTCTCCCTGCTCAGTGATGACGAGCTGCGGCACGAGTTGAGTGGTTTCGGCCAGTGGCTCGATAATTCGAAGCTGGCATTGGGCGTGAGTGGGGACTCCTATGGCAGTGCCTGGGAGCGAATTTACCGGCATTTGGTCACGGCACAGGAATTCCCCGACCTGGTCGCGGCAATGTCGCTCGAACAGCGCGCGACGTTGATGGCGGACGTCCAGATGATGCGCACTCTAGCCTTTTTCGCGTCCTCCAAGGCGGCGGACATCGGCCTGCGGGCGGGGGAGTTGATTGCCCTGCTCCCCGAGGCAGCGCAGCCGCACCAACCGGCAGAACCGGATTAGCCTTCGCGCGCCGCCGGATGGTCACCCGGGACATGGTCCTGTTTCAAAGCAACAGGTCCGTGTCCCGCTTCGCGTGGAGCGCGATCACGTAACCAAGTCGGGACACGGACCGGCAAAGCTGGACCATGTCCCGGGCGCGCCGTGATTATCTGGCTTGCCGCCATGGCAATCGCGCCAGCCCGGCCCTATCTACAAACCAACACCCAATCCGCCGGATACTCCCCCATCTGACCTCATGCGCTGCAGCCGCGTTGCCCAATGCGCGCCGGTCAGTTAAAGGGAGCCCAGCTTTTACCCCCTTTACTGAAGAGACCGTCCGCCCATGTCCGCCTATCAATACGTCTATCATATGGACAAGCTGTCCAAGACCTATCCCGGTGCCTCCAAGCCCGTGTTCGAGAACTTGTCGCTGCATTTTCTGCCGGACGCCAAGATCGGTGTCGTTGGCGTCAATGGTTCGGGTAAGTCAACCCTGCTGAAAATCATGGCCGGCATGGATACCGAATTCGGCGGCGAGTCCTGGGCTGAGAAGGGCGTCAAGGTCGGATATCTGGCGCAGGAGCCACATCTCGACGATAGCAAAACCGTCTGGGAAAACGTGATTGAAGGCTCGGCGGCCAAGAAGCTGATCGATGATTTCAATGCCGTCTCGATGAAGCTCGCGGAAGACTATTCCGAAGAGCTGATGGAAGAGATGAATACGCTGCAGGAAAAAATCGACGCCGCCGACGCTTGGGACATTGATTCCAAGATCGAAATGGCGATGGACGCGCTGCGTTGCGCGCCGGCCGATTGGGGCGTCAAGGATCTCTCCGGTGGTGAACGCCGCCGCGTGGCCCTGTGCCGTCTGCTGCTGTCCGAGCCGCACATGCTGCTGCTCGATGAGCCAACCAACCATCTCGACGCCGAATCCGTGGCCTGGCTGCAGCACTATCTCGAGAAATTTGCCGGCGCCGTACTGGTTGTGACCCACGACCGCTATTTCCTCGACTCGATCACCACCTGGACGCTCGAGCTCGATCGTGGCCGCGGCGTGCCCTATGAGGGCGGCTATTCGTCCTGGCTGGAACAAAAGACCAAGCGCATGGGCCAGGAAGGCCGCGAGAAATCCGCCAAGGAGCGCGCACTCGCTCGTGAGCTGGACTGGATCCGCTCCTCGCCGAAAGCGCGCCAGGCCAAGTCCAAGGCGCGTATCCGCTCCTATGAGCAATTGCGCGAGACGGCCGAACGGGCCGATGTATCGCACGCCACGATCAACATCCCGCCAGGTCCGCGCCTTGGCGGTGTTGTGGTTGAAGTCGAGGCCCTGAAAAAGGGTTATGGCGACAAACTGCTGATCGACGGACTCGAATTCAAACTGCCGCCGGGCGGCGTGGTTGGCGTGATCGGCCCCAATGGTGCCGGTAAGTCGACCCTGTTCCGGATGATTATCGGCCAGGAAACGCCTGATGAAGGCTCGATCCGGCTCGGCGAAACCGTCAAGCTGGGCTATGTTGACCAGTCACGCGACAAGCTCGATCCGAAGAAAACCGTCTGGGAGGAAGTCTCCGAGGGCAATGACATTCTAACGCTCGGCAATCGCGAAGTGCCAAGCCGCGCTTATGTCGGGGCCTTCAATTTCAAGGGTGGCGACCAGCAGAAGAAAGTCGGCCTGCTCTCCGGCGGCGAGCGCAATCGCGTCCACCTCGCCAAGATGCTGAAAGAGGGCGGCAATCTTCTCCTCCTCGATGAGCCAACCAATGATCTCGACGTCGAAACCCTCTCGGCGCTTGAAGAAGCGCTGGAAATGTATCCCGGCTGCGCCGTGGTCATCTCCCACGACCGCTTCTTCCTCGACCGCATCGCCACCCACATCCTCGCCTTTGAAGGCGATAGCCATGTGGAATGGTTTGAAGGTTCCTTCTCCGATTATCTCGAAGACAAAAAGCGCCGCCTCGGCGCCGACGCGGACATCCCGCACCGGATCAAATTCCAGAAATTCGGCCGGTAGTCTTCGTCAAATCACAAGCCATCAAGGCCCGGTGCTTGCGCCGGGCCTTTTTGTATCAGATCCGGTTCGCCGCAAACGGCGCCGGATCGACGGGCGGCGTTTCGTGATCAATCAGGGCGGCGAGCAGTCCGGCTGAGCCCATTGCCTGGGTCCAGCCGAGATGACCGTGGCCGGTGGTCAGCCACAGGCCCTTGGCGCGGGTTTCGCCGATGAAGGGGCGGCCATCGGCGCTCATTGGCCTAAAACCGGTCCAGGCGTTGATCTCGCCGGCCAGCAATTGGTCGGCAAATTCAGGATAGAGGGCGCGCACCAGGGATTTGAGATTTTCCACTCGCTCGGGCCGCAATTGTTTGTCATTGCCGGCGATCTCGGCTGTGCCGGCGATCCGTAGACGGTCGCCCATCGGCGTGACGATGGCATGCAGGGCCTCATCAAACACCGGCACGCCGGGACGGGCATTGAGACCGGTCATGTCGAGAGTGAGGGAATAGCCCTTTACCGGCCGCACCGGCAGATGCAGGCCCAGCGGTTTCATGAGCCTCCAGGCGGTATGCCCGGCGGCGATGATGATGGTGTCGGCCTCGATCTCCTCGGTCTCGGTGCGCACGCCGATCACCTGCCCGCCGCGCTCCATCAGTTCGGTGACGCGCGTATTCCATTCGAAGCTCACCCCGGCCGCCTCTGCCGCGGCGGCCAGACCGGCGGTAAAGCGGTGGGCATCGCCGGACTCATCGTCGGGATAATGGATCGAGCCGGCAATCTGATCGGCGATGGCGGCGAGTTGCGGTTCCAACTCCAGCGTCGCGGCGCGGTCGAGGACGCGGTAATTGAGGCCCAGCGGCACCAGCTTGTCGGCGGCGAGGATCGAAGCCTCGATGCCGGCTTGGCTGCGACAGATCTTCAGCGTGCCGCGTTTGAGATTGTCGAATTTGAGCCCGAGTTCATCGCGCACGGCCTGGGTCGCGGCGAGGCTGTAGCGCGAGAGGCCAAAATTGGCCTGGCTCGCCGCGGCATGGCGCGCATGGGTCGAATTGCGCAGGAAGCGCAGGCCCCAGCCTATCAGGCCGGGCAGGGGCGCCAGACGCAATTTCATCGCCGCCTTGGGGTCAAACAGCGAGGCGATCAATTGCCCGGCGACGCCGGGCTGATTCCACGGCTCCGGCTCAGACGGGGTCAGTGCGCCGGCATTGGCGAAACTGGTCTCCAGCGCCGGCCCGGCCAAGGCGTCGAGCACTGTCACTGAATGGCCGTTGCGGGCGAGTGTCCAGGCGGCGCAAACTCCGGCCAGCCCGGCACCGATAATGATGATCTCGCGGCGTTTCACATTGCGCTCCAGGGGGTCGGCGACATGCTGCCTTTGAACTTCCTCGCGATGCAGATAAAAGCAAGGGACATTCCGCACTTACAGGCAAGAATTTCATGGATGCACTGGTCACACAGCTTAAGGCGATCGCCGAACCGACCCGGCTGAGGGTGGTCTCGCTCTTGTCGCGCGGCGAATTGACCGTGTCGGAACTGGTGCATGTGCTCGGTCAGAGCCAGCCACGCGTCAGCCGCCATCTCAAACTGTTGAGCGATGCACGCCTGGCCGAACGTCTGCCGGAGGGCGCCTATGTCTTTTATCGCCTGACTGAGTCGGGCGGTGGCCGCCGCGTGGCGGAAATCCTCGGTGAGCTTTTACCCGATGATGACCCGGTTCTGACGCGCGATATCGCCCGGCTTGAATCGATCAAACAGGCACGCGCCCTGGCGGCGCAGACCTATTTCGAGAGCGTCGCCGAGGATTGGGACCGGATCCGCCGCCTGCACTTGGCCGATGCCGAGGTCGAGGCGGCGATGCGCAAACTGGCCGGACCGGGTCCGTTCGATCTGATGATCGATGTCGGGGTCGGCACGGGCCGCGTGCTTGAACTCTTCGCCGACCGGGTCAAGCGGGGCATTGGCGTCGATATCAATCACTCCATGCTCAATGTCGCCCGCCTCAACCTGGCCAATGCCGGCCTGACCAATTGTTCGGTGCGCCATGCCGATGTCGGCGCCTTGCCGTTCGAGAATGGCGCCGCCGACCTGGTCACCGTGCACCAGGTTCTCCACTATCTCGACGACCCGGCCGGCGCTGTCGCCGAATGCGGCCGCCTGCTCAAACCCGGTGGCCATCTCCTGATCGTCGACTTCGCGCCGCACCAGCTGGAAACCCTGCGCGAGGACCATTATCACCGCCGCCTCGGCTTCTCCGATGAGGAGATGCAAGCCTGGATCGAAGGTGCCGGCCTCAAACTGGCGCACCAGACCTCGCTGCATCCCGACGAGCCGAGCGGGCAGTTGACGATGAAGATCTGGGTGGCGGTTCCCAGCGAATAGCACACGGAACACGCACCTGCCCGTTCGGGCAGAAGCATGTCCCGTTGGCGCTTGGCTCCCTCCGCCATTCTGCTAAGACGACCGGGCATTTCGCGGATATCATTGAGAGACCAATGGACAAGACATTCCAGCTCGGTTGGGAAGAATGGGCGGCGTTTCCCAAGCTGGGGCTGCCGGCGGTGCGGGCCAAGGTGGATACCGGGGCGCGGACATCGGCTTTGCATGCGGTCTCGGTTGAGCCCTTCGGGCCGCTCGACAAGCCGCAGGTGCGTTTCATCATGCACCCGGTGCCCGACAAGCCGGAGATCGAGGTCGTCTGTTCCGCTTCTGCGGTCGACCGGCGTGAGGTGACGTCGTCGAATGGCGAGCGTGAATTGCGCTGGGTGATCGAGACGCCGATGAAGATTGGTGACCGGACCTGGCCGGTTGAGCTCACCCTGACCAATCGCGAATCCATGACCTATCGCATGCTGCTCGGGCGTCAGGCGATTGGCGAGGATATGGTGGTCAATCCGGGCCAGTCCTGCGCCCAAGGGTCGCTATCCTACGAGCTCTACAAGGATTTTCCGCGCCGCCGCCCCGTCAAGCGGCCCTTGCGCGTCGCGATCCTGACGCGCGAGCCGAATAATTATTCCTCGCAGCGGCTGAAGGATGCCGCCGAGACGCGCGGCCATGTCGTCGAGATGATCAATACGGCGCGCTGCACCCTGGCGCTCGATGCCGCTGATCCGCGGGTGTATTATGATGGCAAGCCGCTGCCGGCCTATGACGCGATCATTCCGCGCATCGGGGCCAGCATGACCGGTTATGGCATGGCGGTGCTGCGCCAGTTCAACATGATGGGGGCCTATTGCCTCAATGCGCCCGAAGCGATCGGGGCCTCGCGCGACAAGCTGTATGCGCACCAGGTGCTGGCGCGTGAGGGCATTGCGATGCCGGTGACGGCCTTTGCCCATTCGCCCAAGGACACCCAGAACCTGATCGACCATGTCGGCGGCGCCCCGCTGGTGGTCAAGCTGTTGCAGAGCACGCAAGGGCGCGGCGTCGTGTTGGCCGAGACCAAGAAGGCGGCGGAATCGGTGATCGATGCCTTTCGCGGCCTCGAGGCCAATTTCATCGTCCAGGAATTCGTCAAGGAAGCCGATGGCGCCGATATCCGTTGCTTCATCGTCGGCGGCAAGGTGGTCGCGACGATGATGCGTCAGGGCGCGCCGGGCGAGTTTCGCTCCAATTTGCATCGCGGCGGTTCGGCGACCAAGGCCAAGGTGAGCAAGGACGAACGCCTCTCCGCGCTGCGGGCCGCCAAGGCGCTCGGCCTCGCGGTCGCCGGTGTGGATTTGCTGCGATCCTCGGTGGGGCCGAAAATCCTGGAGGTCAATTCCTCGCCCGGCCTGGAGGGCGTTGAGCGCACATCGGGCAAGGATGTCGCCGGCATGATCGTGGAATATATCGAAGACCATGTCCGCCCGATCGCCCGCAAGACGGTGCGGCGGAAAAAGGCGGTGGCATCGAAGCCGGCGGCGGACACCGCGTCCTGATTGCCAAAATTGGAATCGGTTTGGAGCGGGCTGCTACTACTACAATGACTATGGCGAAGCGGGCCGCGCCCTGATGCCGGATGAGCGGACCCCGTCCGGCGGGGTTTCTGTTCGGGCCAACGATGTCAAAGAGCGGTGTTGGGAGGAGTATAGCCCGGCCGGGCGGGGGGCGGATAAGCGCGGGGCCCGGGGGTGGAACCTCAATCGACCCTGTAGGTGCCGGCCAACATTTTTTGTGGAGGGAGATAAGTTCCCCGACAAACCACCACAAAGCGTCATTCCAGCGCAGGCTGGAACCCAGCTCATAGAGCGTAAGGCTCTGATGGGTTGGCGCTTATGGGATTCACGATGGCGTGTGAATCTGGGTTCCAGCCTGCGCTGGAATGACGCTTGTTTGTGCGTTTGGTGATGGAAAAGGCGCGGATACACACCCCAAACCGCACATCACCTTACCCCGGAGGAGCGAATGCCAGGGAAATAGTTTTTTGATTTTATTCAAAAAAAATGGCCCGAGCGGCCAGACCCCGCCCTGAAAACCATGCCGGGATCCGGCCGGACTGGACTTGTCTCGTCAAGGGCGCGAAGCGCCGCTGCGCGGTCATGACCCTTGACGAGACAAGTCCAGTCTGGCGCTCTGCCTGGCAAGGATTTCGGGGAGGGCTTTGGCCGGCGCGGGCTGGGGGCGGGGTTGGAAGTTCGATCAATCCTATGGATGCTTGGCTGGAGGAAATGGGTGCTTGGCACCATTTGTTTCTAGGTCTCAACCCGCCTTGGGACATTCGACCTCTGCAATAAGCTCCAAGACCCGCGCTCGAAATGGGATCTGCCGAGACAATGGTGAAATCGCGCGAGCGTTGATCAAGCCGTCAACTGTCGACGTTCCATTCTCCGAAATTCTCACGTCGCACCGGCTTAGTGGTTCGGCCCGAACAATCTCGAGTGCCAGATCATACTGGCCGAAGGCGATTGCTCGCATGAGAGGGGTGCGCCCTCCACCGCTGCGCGCGCGCAAGTTGGCCCCTTGCTCAATCATGAAAGTAAGTGCCGGGAGCTTGTTCAGGTTGCTCGACCCCAGGACGTTAAAAATCGGGAAGCTGTCGAGATGATTGCTCGGATTGGGCAAATTCACATCACCCCCAGCTTCAATGAGGACGGCCAGAAGTTCAGGATCCGCCCTTTCCGCCGCAAAATACATCAATGAATAGCCAGCATCGGATTGCAGATTGGGGTTGGCACCGTTCGCAAGCGCATACTCCAGAACCTCGACCGAAGCCCCGTGATTCAGCCTTAAATACCAGATTGCAGGTGTTATTCCGTCGTTTCCTGCATAATTAAGGTCGGCTCCAGCATCGATCGCGCGATCAGCTTCAGACAGATCGCCTGAATCGAGCGCTCGAATCAACGAAGTATTGACAACGTCAAATTCCACGAAGTCGTGTTCTGATTTGCAACACATCAACAACACGACCAAAGGGAGCACAAGTAGCAGTTTCAACATTTAATCCCCGTCTGTTTGGCAAACGTCAGATGTCGGCCCACGGAGAATTGTTCTCCAAAAAGCAGGGACAATCACCAATTTATCTGTGAACAAATCCCGCACAAGTTGTTTGTGGGCGGGATGACAAGGCCTGCGGCTCGTCAATTGGTGAATGTGCCAGCTTTATCTATTCAAATTTATTTTAGCCCTTCCCATACCCCCCGCCACCCGGCGTCTTGACCTCAACACTATCCCCCGGCTCGACATCAATCCGGAACAGACCAGGCAAGGCTTCCGCTTCCCCGCCCGCGCGGGTGACGCTCTGCTCGCCGCGTGCGGCCTCGCCGCCGCCATCCAGACCGAAGGGCGCTTCCTTGCGCCGTGAGGAGAGCAGCGCGACCTCCATCGCTTCCAGGAAGCGTAGGCGCCGGATCGAGCCATCGCCACCGGGGAATTTGCCGGTGCCGCCGGAGTGGGGCCGGATGGTGTGGCACAGGAGCTGGACCGGGAAGCGCCGTTCGAGCACTTCCGGGTCGGTCATGCGCGAATTGGTCATGTGGGTGTGCACGGCGGAGAGGCCGGCAAAGCCATGGCCGTCATGACCGATGCCGGCACCGGCCCCGCCGCAAATCGTCTCGTAATACTGGTGGCGGTCATTGCCGAAGGTGAGGTTGTTCATCGAGCCTTGGCTGGCCGCGAGACGGCCAGTGGCGCCGAATAGCGCGTCGACGATCAGCTGGCTGGTCTCGACATTGCCGGCGACCACCGCGGCGGGCGGTTTCGGGTTGAGCAGGCTGCCTTCCGGGATGATCAGTTCGAGCGGTTTCAGACAGCCCTCATTGAGCGGGATGGCATCGCCGACCAGGCAGCGGAAGACATAGAGGACGGCCGCCCGCGCCACCGATGAGGGCGCGTTGAAATTGCTCGGGCGCTGGGGCGATGTGCCGGTGAAGTCGACCACGGCGGAACGCTGCGCCCGGTTGACCCGGATCGCGACGCGGATCTCGGCCCCGTCATCGAGCTTGACGCTGTGCTCGCCATCGCTCAGCGCATCGATCACGCGGCGCACGGCGCGTTCGGCATTGTCCTGGACATGGCCCATATAGGCTTTGACGACATCGAGCCCGTTATCATCGACCAGCCGGCGCAGCTCGTCGGCGCCCTTGGCGCAGGCGGCGAGCTGGGCTTTGAGGTCGGCGATATTCTGGTCCGGATTGCGGGCCGGCCAGGGCTTGGAGGCGAGCACGGCGCGGGTCTCGGCTTCGAGGAATTTGCCGCCGGACATGATCTTGATATTGCGAAATTGCACGCCCTCTTGCTCGATCGAGGTCGAGAAGGGCGGCATGGAGCCCGGCGCGATACCGCCGACATCGGCATGGTGACCGCGCGAGGCGACGTAGAAGATGCGCTCGCCGGTGGCCTCGTCATGGACGGGGGTGACCAGCGTGATGTCGGGCAGATGGGTGCCGCCATCATAGGGCGCGTTGACGGCGACGGCATCGCCGGCCTTGAGATCGGGATGCGCGTCGGCGGCGGCGCGGACGCTGGCCGACATCGAGCCGAGATGGACCGGCATGTGCGGGGCGTTGGCAACGAGCCCGCCATCCGCGTCAAACACGGCGCAGGAGAAATCCAGCCTCTCCTTGATATTGACCGAGTGGGCGGTGCGTTCGAGCGCCAGGCCCATTTGCTCGGCGACGCTCATGAAGCGCTTGTTGAAGAGTTCCAGCCGGATCGGGTCGAGGGCGGTGTCGGCGGTCTCGGCGGCGAGGGCTTCGGTGCGGGTCAGTTTCAGCGTGCCATCGGGCAGGCGGGTCGCGGACCAGCCGGCATCGATGACAATTGTGGAATTGGGATCCATCACCAGGGCCGGGCCCATTGCTTCAGCGCCAGCACCAAACTGGTCGAGCCGGTAGAGCGGCGTCTCGCGCCAGGCACCGCGATCGAAGACTTTCACGGAGGCGATGGCTTGCGGCGCTGCCGTCTCCTCGCTCATCGCGATGGACCAGCCCCCCGCGCCGGGCGGGTCAGCCTCGGCCTCGACCATCACGGATTCAATCACCAGAGCGGCATCGGGCGCAAAGCCGAACAGGCGTTTATGGGCGGCGGCGAAATTGGCCTCCATCGCCTCGGGCTCGTCGACGGCGACGGGCAGGCTGGTGTCGGAGCCCTGCACGCGCAAGCGCCATTCGGTGCGGGTGCGGACCTGATCGCTGGCGAATCCTTCGGCGGTAAGGCGGGCGATGACGTCTGCGGCGAGATCGGCGGCGAGGGCGTGGGCGGTTTCCAGCCCGGTTTTGAAGTCCTGCTCGACAGCGGCCAGCTTGGTCTGGCGGATTTCGGCGAGGCCGATGCCCAGCGCCGAGAGCAATCCGGCATAGGGGTGGATCAGGACAGAGGTCATGCCGAGCGCATCGGCGACCTTGCAGGCGTGTTGCGCCCCGGCACCGCCAAAGGCGGCCAGCGCATAGGCCGACGGGTTGACGCCCTGGCCGATGGAGATCTGCTTGATCGCCTGGGCCATGCTCTCGACGGCGACGGCGAGGAAGCCCTCGGCGGCGGCTTCCGGGCTGTCGAGCTGCATCGCATCGGCCAGTGTCTGCAGCGCGGCGCGGCTGGCGGCGACATCGAGCGGCGAGGCACCGTCGGTGCCGAAGACGAGCGGGAACCACTCGGCCTGCACCCGGCCGAGCACGATATTGGCATCGGTGACGGCCGCCGGTCCGCCGCGGCCATAGCCGGCCGGGCCGGGCATGGCGCTGGCGCTCTCGGGGCCGACGCGGGCGCGTTCGCCGTCGAAGGTGAGCAGGGAGCCGCCGCCGGCGGCGACCGTGTGGACGGCCATCATCGGCGCGCGCAGGCGGTGTCCGGCGACCAGGGTTTCCTGGACTCGCTCGAAGGTCTCGCCATCAAAGCGCGAGACATCGGTCGAGGTGCCGCCCATGTCGAAGCCGATCACTTTGGGATGACCGGCCGCCAGCGCTGTCTTGGCCATGCCGACGACACCGCCGGCCGGCCCGGACAGAACCGCGTCGCGGGCGTGAAATCCGGCCGCAGGCGCCAGCCCGCCCGAGGACTGCATGAAATAGAGCGGCGTGCCCTCCAGCCCGGCATCAACGCGGTCGACATAATCGCGCAGCACCGGGGTGAGGTAAGCATCAAGCACCGTGGTTGAAGCGCGTGGCACGATCTTGACCAGCGGGCTGGCAATGCTCGAGCGGATCACGGTCTTGAACCCGGCCTCGCGGGCGAGGCTTTCCAGCGCGATCTCGTGGGCGTCATTGCCATAGGCATGCATCAGCGTGATCGCGACCGAGGTGAAGCCGTCCTGCTTGGCGGCGGCGAGCGCCTCGCGCACGGGGGCGTCGTCGAGCGGGGTCAGCACGGTGCCGGTGGCATCGATGCGTTCATCGATCTCGACGACACGGGCGTGCAGCGGGGCCGGGCGCTGGATGTCGAGGGCGAAGATGTCCGGGCGGGTCTGGTCGCCAATGATCAGCAGATCGGCAAAGCCGCGCGTGACCAGAAACAGCGTCTTGGCGCCCTTGCGTTCCAGCAGGGCATTGGTGGCGACAGTGGTGCCCATCTTGACCGAGCCGACCGCAGCGCCAGCGGCGAGGCGGCGCACGCCTTCGCTGGCGGCGTCGGGATAGTCGGGGCTTTCCGAGAGCAGTTTGAGCGGGTGGAGCTGGCCATCGGGGGCGCGGCCGATCACATCGGTGAAGGTGCCGCCACGGTCGATCCAGAATTCCCAGTCTGACATGATAACTCCCGTCAAATCACCGCATGCTCACGCCATTATGAGCGAGGTTTAGCATGGTCTGGATCGCCGCGAATGGATAAGCTGCCAAAACACCAGCAATCTGCCCGTCCTGATATCGCCTGAACACGGCACATTCCCTATATGACGGTGCGAGGGATAATTCACGCATGCGTTTTTGGCACAAATTGGCGGACCGTCTGCAGGGGCGGGACAGTTTCCTCGACTGCGATGGTTGCGACGGCCAGCTTGAGTCCGTGCCTGAGCGCCGGGTCGGGGATGCCGAATTCGCGATGGCGCTGATCGGGCTCGGTGCCAAAATGGCCAAGGCCGACGGCGTTGTGACCCGAAGCGAGATCAAGGCCTTCTATGAAGTCTTCCGGCCGCCACCCGAGGGACGCGCGGCGCTGGACCGGGCTTTCGAGCTGGCGATGCAGACGACGCTCGGCTTTGACGGCTATGCCCGGCGTCTGGCGCGGCGCTTCCGTGCCAATCCCGCGATCCTGGAAGATGTGCTCGACGGTCTGTTTCATGTAGCCAAGGCCGATGGCGCTGTGACGTCTGACGAGCTGGACTATCTCGACCGGGTGGCGGAAATCTTCGGCTTCTCGCCATTGGAGTTTCGCCGTATCAGCACGGCCCATCTCGGCGCGTCCGATAATGATCCCTATATCATTCTGGGCATAGAGGCCGACATCTCCGACGCTGATCTCAAGCGCGCCTATCGTCGAATCGCGTCGCAAAACCATCCGGACCGGATGATGGCGCGCGGTGCGCCGCTCGAAACCCAGCGCTTCGCCAATGAAAAAATGGCAGTAATCAACTCGGCTTATGGCAAGATTCTTGAAGAGCGTGGACTAAATGTCCGCACTGCCAATTGACCTTGGCGTCTGAAATGCCAACATTGGGGTGAGGGGCAGAGATGGATAGAGGATCATGACCGAAACAGCTCACACCCAGTCCGCATTCTTCGCGACCGGCGCAGGCCGGATCGTACGCGATGTTCTGGCGGCGATCATCGCCCTGGCCTTCATTGGCGCGATGGTCTTCCTCGCGGTCATGCTGACCGCTGTCTTCCTCGTCATTGCCGGTGCCGGCCTGGTCACCTTTGGCGTCTACTGGCTGTGGATCAAGGTGCGTGGACGGCGTTCGCGCGGCGGCCCTGAAATCCTGGTTGCGACCCGTGGTCCCGAAGGCTGGACCGTTGATGGTCTCGGCTCCTGAAACCGATTTTCTCACATTATATTGATCCGCAGATCATGCGGGATCTGCTGGCCTGAGCGCCAGTCGAGGGGATGCGTATGCGATTCCGAACTCTGATTGTGCCGCTGATCGCGGTGCCGCTCTTATTGCTGGCCGGCTGTGTCAACAAGGCCCTGCCCAGAGTCCCTGAGCAACTGGATGCCGCGGCGGCCTCACCCTCTCTGGCCGGTTTCGACCGGGTCAGCTGGGAGGCTGGACGGGCTGATCTGCAGCAGGAATTTCTCGACCACATTTATGGCGCACTGCCAGCCCCTGAGCCGGCTCGGATCCTGTCGCATGATGTCATCGAAGCGCAGGCGTTCGACGGGCTTGGCCGGATCGAGCAATACACGCTCGACCTGTCGGGCTCTGAGACCCATCTGGTGGTGATCCTGCCCAATCACGGCGGCGCCCCTTTCCCGACGATTATCCTGCAAATGTTCTGCGGCAACCGCACCGCGCTCGGCGGACGGCTCGATATCGCCGCGCCCACGACGGCTTATGCTCCAGACTGCGATACCGGCCTCCAGGGCCTGCCGACGCGGACGATTTTCGGGCGTTACATCATGGAACCGCCGCTCACGGAAATCCTGTCGCACGGCTATGCCATCGCCCTGATCTATCCCGGCGATTTCGTGCCGGATGATGCGAGTGGCGCCGCCGAGCGGCTGGCGGCACTGGTGCCCGGCCAGCCCAGCGGTGCCATCGGGGCATGGGCCTGGGTCTATTCGCGCGCCGTCGACGTGCTCGACAGCGATGATCGCTTCGACAATGCCCGCACAGCGGTCTGGGGCCATTCACGCAATGGCAAGGCGGCGCTGCTCGCCGGTGCGCTCGATCCACGCATCGATCTGGTGATCGCCCACCAGGCCGGCACCGGCGGTACAGCCCTGACCCGCACCGGCGTCGGTGAGCCGGTTTCAGCCATCACCGAAGATTATCCGCACTGGTTTGTGCCGGCCTATGCCGCCTATGCCAGCCATCCCACCGATATCCCGATTGACCAGCATCAACTGATCGCCCTGATGGCACCGCGGCCCTTGCTGATCGGCGGCGCCTGGCGCGATCAATGGTCTGATCCGCAATCGAGCTTCCGCGCGGCCGAGGGTGCCAGTTCGATCTACCGCCTGTACGGCTCAGCCGGTCTGACCCAGGCCGGTCTGGGCGATTTCGATCCGGCGGCCGATCTCGCTGTCGCGATGCGCCCGGGCCTTCACGGCGTCCAGCCGGCCGATTGGGAAAACTTCCTCGCCTTTCTTGATGCCCACTTCGCAACGCACTGACATCAAACGTGCATACGGTCTATACGCCGGCCCGCTTGTGTGGCTGGCCGGGCCGGTCCATGAAGCGATATGCGTTTACGTGATCTCCTCGCCCTGATCGCCGTTTGTGCCGTCTGGGGTGTCAATTTTGTTGTCGCGAAATTCTCGATCACGGGCTCACCGGGATGGGTGCCTGGATTCGAAGGCTCACCGCCTTTGTTTTTCGCCTTCATCCGCTTCGCATTGCTGGCGGCGGTGCTGTCACCCTGGTTGAGGCCGCGACCCGGCGATATGAAAGCGATGGTCGGGATCGCGCTGTCGATGGGCGCGCTGCAATACTCGCTGATGTTCCTTGGTCTGCAATGGGCGACGCCCTCGGGCATGGCGATCACGCTGCAGATGGGCGTGCCATTCGCGACCCTGCTCTCTGTGGTGATGCTGAAGGAAAGGCTTGGCCTGCCGCGCATCACTGGCATCATCATCGCCTTCGCCGGCATCATCCTGGTCGTCGCACGCCCGGGAATAGGCGGCCTCTCCTTCGGCCTGCTGCTCGGGGTCGGCGCCGCCTTCACCGGTGCGCTGGGGATGATTCTGGTCAAGCGCATGCCGCTGGATTCGATGCGGATGCAGGCCTGGATCGGGATGATTTCCTGGCCGCCTTTGCTGGTTTTGTCGCTGGTGTTCGAGCAGGATCAGATTTCCAGGAGCATGGCCGGTGGCTGGGCCTTCGCGCTGACGGTCATGTTCACGGTTCTGCTGGTGAATGTGTTCGGCCATGGTGTGTTCTACAAAATGCTGCAGCGCTATGATGCGACCATGATTGCACCGATCACCCTGCTGGCGCCCCTGATTGGCGTCATATCCGGCATCGCCATCACCGGCGACCCCTATGGCTGGCGCTTGTTCGTTGGCGGCGGTCTGGCCCTGCTCGGGGTTGGCATCATCGCCCTGCGGCCCAACCGTGCCCTGCCCGAGGCCGGTCTGGCGCGGGAGAAGGTATTGTAATGCTGATCGCTGCCCCATCGCCCAATTTCAACACCCGCAAATTGCCGATCTCGCTGATCGTGCTGCACTATACCGGCATGGAGAGCGGCCCGGCGGCGCTGGCGCGACTGCGCGATCCGGCGGCTGAAGTCAGCGCCCATTACATGGTCGAGGAGGATGGCCGCATCTTCGCGCTGGTCGATGAGGAAAAGCGCGCCTGGCATGCCGGCGTCAGCGTCTGGCACGGCGAGACCGATATCAATTCCGCCTCGATCGGGGTCGAGATCGTCAATGGCGGCCATGATTACGGCCTGCCCGATTACCCCGCCATCCAGATCGCCGCCGTGATCGAACTGGTGCACGACATCATGGGACGCCATGGGATTGGCCCCGAGGGCGTCGTCGGCCATTCCGATATCGCTCCGGGCCGCAAACAGGACCCCGGCGAGAAATTCCCCTGGGACAGGCTGGCTGAGGCGGGGTGTGCGCTGGTGGAGCGGGCCGGATAGGCTGGGCGCCGAAATAGAAGTTGGCTCAATAAATCGTCATTCCAGCGCAGGCTGGAACCCAGTTCGTAGCGCGGGACGGATGGAAAACTGGCGCTAAATCAATCAGATCGTGGCGCGTGAATCTGGGTCCCAGCCTGCGCTGGGATGACGATGTATTGTGACTTTGGTGATGGATAAGCCGACGATTGCGCACCGCTCCAACACCGAGCACACCATCTTCCCCTGGAGGAGCGCCGCCCATCGCGGGGAAAAATGTGGCCGGATCTATTGGAGGAAATGGCCCTCGGCCGGCCACAACCTGCCCTGAAAACCAGTCTGGCGCCCTTGCTTGGCAAGGATTTTAGGGATGGCTCTGCCCGGCGAGGGCGGGAGAATTTGGAGCGCAGCGTGGGATTTGAGGGGGAGATGCTTGCAGGCAAATCGTGGGTATTCGCGTGTCTTCCCTGGTGTTACAGTTTCGGCGACGGGGTGCGCGCGGCATCTGGGGCGTGAAATGAACAAGACCATCGATTGGTTTCTGACCTTGCGGCTATTGGTCCTTTTCGCGGCACCTGCCTGGTATTTTGTCGCCTTTCAATTCGCCGATGTTACGGGCCTGGAGATGGGCCTGGATGGCGGAATCCGAGTGGGTATTTTCGTAGGCATCCTGATCACGCTCCTGTTTCTGGGATTGCTCAATTTCACGATCAATCGGGAGAAAATTCTCACCAATCTTTCCCGGGTCAAATTCGGGAGCAGGACGACCAATCGTCTTATTTGGAAGGTGACTGCCGTTCTTTTTCTTGCGCTGATTGTGGCGCTTGTGATCGCTGCCATCACATAGGATGAGGTTCGAGGCCGTGTGGACCTTGGGACAGCATGCCCACCCCCGCATCCCCCACCGCTTGACCCCACCCCCCACTTCAACCACATACATCCCCGATCAGGTGGCTGGGCGGCCGCGGTGTCAGGCTTGAAAAGGCGGCACCGAGGAAAGTCCGGGCTCCACGGAGACAAGGTGCCGGGTAACGCCCGGCGGGGGTGACCCCAGGGAAAGCGCAGCAGAGAAAGACCGCCGGGCGCGCGCGTCCGGTAAGGGTGAAACGGTGCGGTAAGAGCGCACCGCCCCGACCGCAAGGAAGGGGGCTAGGCAAGCCCCACCTGGAGCAAGACCGAATAGGGATGGGCCGTGGCTTCGGCCACACATGCGTCTCCGCATGCCATCCGGGTAGGTCGCACCAGGCATGTCGCAAGGCATGTCGCAGATGAATGGTCGTCGCGTTTTTTCCATTTTGGAAAAAGCGACACAGAACCCGGCTTACAGGCCACCTGATCGCACTTCTCCCGACATCTGCTTCCACTGCCCTGTGGATATTAACTTAATGTTCCCTTGATGTTCTCAATTTAGCCATATTTGATTACTTCAAAAGGCGCCCCAAACCAAAGAAATCGATGCTTTCGGCGTTGTTTCCCATCTGATCCCATGTTATCCCATGGTTAACCATACGGGGATCGATCAGTATGGGCGGGGAGCAATTCGAGCGTGTTTTTATCGACCACCATCAATGGCGTTGACGCCAAGGGACGGGTTTCGGTGCCAGCCGACTTCCGTTCTGTGGTGCGCGGTGGTGTGTTCGACGGCATTATTGTCTGGCCCTCATTCGATGGTCCCTATCTGGAAGGCGGCGGCCAAGCCCTGCTTGAAAGCTATCAGCGCCTGATCGAGGATATGGATCCCTATGATGAGGCGCGCATCGCGTTTGAGCGCGCCATTTTCGGCGCTGCCAAACCGCTCGCCTTCGATGCCAATGGCCGCGTCACACTGCCCAAGGAATTGATTGATCATGCAGGGCTCGATGCGAAGGCGACCTTTGTCGGTCTCGGTTCGCGCTTCGAGCTGTGGTCGCCCGACGTTTATGCCGAGCACCAGGCTTCGGCGCGCGCCTTTGCCCGCGAGAACAAGCGCTCCTTGCGCCTGGTTCCGCGCAATGGGGGTGGGTCATGAGCCATCTCCCGGTGATGCTGGACGAAGTTGTGCGTGCGCTCGATCCGCATGATGGCGGGCTCTATATCGATGGCACGTTTGGCGCCGGCGGTTATTCGCGCGCCATATTGTCGGCCGCCGATTGCCGTCTGATCGGAATTGATCGCGATCCGAGCGTTGTTCTTGCCGCCGAACAGCTGGGTAAGGCATCCGGCGGACGCTTCGTGTTTGTCCAGGCACCGTTCTCGAAAATGGCCGAGGTGATCCACGCCAATGGCGGTGAGACGGTTGATGGCATCGTGCTCGATATCGGCGTCTCCTCGATGCAGATCGACCAGGCCGAGCGCGGTTTTTCCTTCATGCGCGCCGGCCCGCTCGACATGCGCATGGCGCGCGATGGTGCCAGCGCCGCAGATGCGGTCAATCTGTTGAGTGAAGCAGAGCTTGCAGACATATTTTATGTTTACGGCGATGAGCGCCGCTCGCGCCGGATCGCCAAGCAGATTGTCGAGGCCCGCACCGAGGCTCCCATCGAGACGACGGACCGGCTCGCCGCGATTGTGACGCGGGCAACGGGCGGAAAACACTCAAAGATTCACCCAGCCACCAAAGTCTTTCAAGCCTTGCGGATTTACGTCAATGACGAGTTGGGCGAATTGGCCCGTGCGCTCGAGGCCGCTGAGGAAATTCTCGCGCCGCTCGGCCGCCTCGTCGTGGTTACCTTCCATTCACTGGAGGACCGCATGGTGAAGGACTTCTTGCGGGCCCGCACCGGGCAGGCAGGAGGGGGTGGCTCGCGCCATGCGCCCGCAGTGGAAACCGGTCCTGTCATCAGTCCCAGCTTTTCTCTGCTGCACCGCAAGGCGAGCGCCGCCAGCGAGGCTGAAATTGCGGTCAATCCGCGGTCCCGTTCCGCCAAATTGCGTGTTGCCATTCGTACCGAAGCGCCAGCCTGGGCTGCGCTGTCGGAGTCGCCGAAGAATGTTGTGTCGCTTGCGCGTCTGGAGGCAGTGTTATGATCCGTACGTTCAATGCAATTGCCCTCGTCGTTGCTGTCGCCCTGGCTGGCGCGCTCTATGTCGCCAAGACCGAAGCCAAGAACTCCCAGGAGCGGTTGGAGGGAATCCAGTCGCAACTGGTCGAGGAGCGGCGGCAGATCAATGTTCTCAATGTCGAGATCGCGCATCTGGAAGACCCGGAACGCCTGCGTCTGCTGGCGCGGCGTTATCTCGGATTCGAACCGCTCGACCCAAGCCATGAAGTCGCGCTGAGCGATTTGCCATTGCTGGCCGAAACCGTTGGCGAGGTTGAGTCGATCCGCAATGATGGCTTGCTGGTCGCCCAGTCCGATCAGGCCTTGGCGCTTGCCGAGCCGCGCGAGGTTGGGGGGTCGCACTGATGCGCTGGTGGCCCTTTCGCCGTCAAATATCAGCCGAGTCGCACCGTGTCGGACCGCCGCCGATGGCCGAGGCTGCGCCGGCGGACATGTCACGGCTATTGCGGATTGAGAGCACAGAAATCCGGGCGCTGGATGCGGCGCGCGGCCGGCTTCGCATTGTCGGCCTGACGCTGGCGCTAAGTTTCGCAATTCTCGGCCTGCGCGCTGTCGAACTGGCCGTGACCAGCCCGGCCCATGCCGCGACGCCGCGTCCGGTTGCCTCCGAGCCGATGCGTGGCGATCTGTTTGATCGCACCGGCCAAGTGCTGGCGACGACGCTGCAAACCTATTCGCTGTTTGCTGACCCGACCCTGGTCTGGGATGCGTCCGAGGCGGCGCAGTCATTGTCGACGGTCCTGCCGGACCTTGATGTGGAAGCGGTGACGCGGGAATTATCCTCGCACCGGCGTTTTGTTTGGATCCAAAGGAATTTGACGCCGCGGCAGCGCCAGGCCGTTTTCTCGCTAGGCCTTCCTGGGCTGGATTTTCGCATTGAACCGCGGCGCATCTATCCGCGCGGCCGGCTGGCGGCGCATGTGGTGGGCTATACCGACCGCGATATGAATGGCTTGGCCGGCGCTGAGCGCTCCTTCGATGCCGCGCTGTCCTCCAGCGATGGCCGTCCGGTAGCGCTGTCGATCGATATGGGCGTGCAATTCCACCTCGACGAAGTTCTGCGCACGACGATGGCGGAATACCGAGCGCTCGCCGCATCGGGTATCGTGATGAATGTGCGCACCGGCGAGATTGTCGGCATGGTGTCGCTGCCCGATTTTGATCCCAACCGCCCCAATGATGCGTCCAGCGATGAGCGCCTCAATCGCAGTGCCCAGTCGGTCTATGAAATGGGCTCGACCTTCAAGGCCTTCACCGTCGCGATGGCGTTGGAGGCAGGCACCGCAACGCTGGAAAGCGGCTATGACGCGACCGAGCCGCTGCAGATCGGCGGCTATACGATCCATGATTATCATGGCGAAAATCGCTGGCTCACCCTGTCGGAAATCTTCATTCACTCGTCCAATATCGGCTCCTCACGGATTGCGCTGGAAGTCGGCGCCGAGGCGCAGAGAGAGTTTCTCGGGCGGATGCGTCTGCTTGAGCGCGCGCCGATCGAGTTGGCCGAAAGCGCCGATCCACTGCTGCCGCGCAATTGGGGACCGACGGAAACCGCGACCATCTCCTATGGCCACGGCCTCGCCGTCAGCCCCATCGCCACGATTGCCGCCTTCGCAGCCATCGCCAATGGCGGAATTTATGTTGCTCCGACCCTGCAACCTGTTGCCGCAGACGAGACGATTGTCGGTGAGCGGGTGCTCGACGCCCAGGCGGCGCAGGATGTCATGACGCTGATGCGTGAAAACGTCACCGATGGCACGGGCGGCCGCGCCGAGGCGCCTGGCTATCTGGTCGCCGGCAAGACCGGCACGGCGGAAAAACCATCGCGCGGCGGCTATGACCGCAACCGTCTGATCTCCTCATTCTCGGCCGTTTTTCCCTATAATGATCCGCAATACGCCATTCTGGTCCTGCTCGACGAGCCGCAGGGAACTGCAGCAACGCACGGCTATGCCACCGGTGGCTGGACGGCGGCGCCGGCGGTGAGTGCGATTGTCTCGCGCATTGCACCGATCCTCGGGGTTGAGCGTTCGAATGCTGATCATAGTGAGCGTGCGGCCATGGTTCGCGCGGCACTCATGCCGGAGCCGATCCCTTGACCCTGTCCGAACTGCTCGACCCCGCGCAAGCAACGCCCGCGACCGACCGGATCGAGATCGCGGGTCTGACGCTGGATAGCCGGGCTGTGAAGCCGGGCTTTCTGTTTGCCGCTCTGCCCGGAGTCAAACTGCACGGACGCGCCTTTGCGGCGAAAGCTGTCGCGCAAGGTGCGGTCGCAATCCTGTCGGACCAGGCGATCCCTGAACTCGATGTGCCCGTCATTGTCGCCGCAGATGCCGCCGCCGCACTGGCGGCGATGGCGGCGCGTTTCTATCCGCGCCAGCCGGGCCATATCGTGGCGATCACTGGCACCAATGGCAAAAGCTCGACGGTGGAATTCCTGCGCCAGATCTGGACCGCCGCCGGGATAGACGGCGCCAGCCTGGGTACGCTCGGCGTGGCGCGCGGCGCCTCGCTCGAGACCACCGGCTACACCACACCCGACGCCGTCGCGCTGCACCAGGCGCTCGATGCGCTCGCTGCCGATGGTGTGACGCATCTGGCGATGGAGGCTTCCAGCCATGGGTTGAAGCAAAGGCGGATGGATGGCGCGCGACTGGCGATTGGCGCCTTTACCAATCTGACCCAGGATCATCTCGATTATCATCCCGACTTTGACGATTACTTCGCGTCCAAAGCAATGCTGTTCACCGAGCGCCTGCCCGATGGCGCTGGCGCCGTGATCAATGTCGATTCCGAGTGGGGTGGACGCATGGCGGATCTGGCGCGGACGCGTGGGCTGCAGCTGGTGACGATCGGTTGGCGCGGCAGCGATCTGCAAATCCGTGAAATCACCCCGCGCCCGGCGAGCCAAGATGTTGTCTTCGCCTGGCGCGGTGTTGAATATCATGTCGACGTGCCGCTGGTCGGCGAGTTCCAAATCCTCAACGCGCTCGGCGCGGCCGCCATTGCCCTGACCGAGGGTGTCGCACTCGAAATTGTCCTCAAGACGCTGGGCGAATTGGGCGGGGTTCCGGGGCGGCTTGAAAAAGTTGGCGAGACCGAGGCGGCGGCGCCGGTGCTGGTCGATTATGCCCACACCCCAGACGGACTCGACAAATTGCTGCGCGCAGCACGTCCGCATACGCGTGGCCGCGTCATTCTGGTGTTTGGTTGCGGCGGTGATCGCGATCCGACCAAACGCGTCAAGATGGGTGCGATCGCGGCGCGCCAGGCCGATCATGTCATTGTCACCGACGACAATCCGCGCTCCGAGGATGCGGCCCTGATCCGGGCCGCAATCCTTGAGGGTTGTCCCGAGGCCGAAGAAATCGCCGACCGCGCCGCGGCCATCGCGCGTGGCGTGGCGCTGCTGCAGCCCGGTGATTGCCTGCTTTTGGCCGGCAAGGGGCATGAGACCGGCCAGACCGTCGCCGGCGTCGTGCATCCCTTCGATGATCGCGAGGAGGGACGTAAGGCTCTCACGGCCCGCAAGGCCTATCTGCGACAGGAGGGCGCTCATGCTTAAACCGCTCTGGACCGCCAAACAGGCGATGGCAGCGACCGGCGGCATGTTGGTCGGCGATCTCGACTGGACCTGCTGCGGCCTGTCGATCGATACCCGCTCCATTATGCCGGGCGATCTGTTCGTGGCGCTGAAGGATGAGCGCGACGGGCATGATTTCGTCACCGACGCGATGGCGCGCGGTGCGGCCGCCTGCCTGGTCACCGATACGTCCAACTGTCCGGGCCCCGCCCTGCAGGTCAAGGATACGCTGCTGGCGCTGCGTGCGCTGGGCGAAGCGGCGCGGGATCGCAGCCCTGCGATCCGCATTGCGGTCACGGGCAGTGTCGGCAAGACCAGCGTCAAGGAGGCGCTCGCCGCTGTGCTGCGCGCAGCAGGGCCGGCGCATTGGAGCGTCAAATCCTACAATAATCACTGGGGCGTGCCGCTGACCTTGGCGCGGATGCCGATGGAAACCCAGCGTGCCGTATTTGAGCTCGGGATGAATCATGCCGGCGAGATTCGTGACCTGACCTCCCTGGTACGGCCCCATGTCGCCCTGATCACCCGCATCGCGCCGGCGCATCTGGAACATCTCGGTACGATCGAGGCCATCGCTGATGCCAAGGCGGAGATGTATGAAGGCCTTGAGCTCGACGGTGTCGCGATCTATCCCGCCGACGATCCGTTGGCCGAACGTCTGGCCGGCTTCGCAAAGCGCTCCAGCGCCGCTTTCATGCTCGATTTCGGACGCAGTGCCGGGGCCGCAATCCGGATTGAATCCTTCGAAACCGGGCTGGGCGGCAGCGATGGCGTCGTCAATGTGATGGGCGTGCGCGTCCCCTTCCACCTCGCCGCAACCGGTGAACACTGGGCCTGGAATGCCGGCGCGGTGTTTGCCGCTGCCGCAGCCGCCGGGCTTGATGCGAAACATGTCGCCGACGCTCTCGGCCAGGTCGATGCCGAGCCGGGGCGCGGTCGTGCGGTAACCGTGGCACTGCCCAAGGGTGGCCAATTCACTTTGCTAGACGATGCCTACAACGCCAATCCCGTCTCGATGGCCGCCGCGATTGCCTCGCTTGGCAGTGCCCGGCCAGGACCGGGCGGCCGCCGGATCGCTGTGCTCGGCGACATGCTGGAGCTGGGCGCTCAATCGCCTCAGCTGCACCGCGCTCTGGCGCCGTCTCTGGTCGAAGCGGATGTCGATGCTGTCTTCAGCTGTGGAGTGCGGATGCGAGATCTGCACGACCACTTGCCGGAGCGGCTGCGCGCAGGCTATGCGCCCAATGCCGGCGAAGCGCTGGACATGCTGACATCACAAATTCGGGCCGGCGACATCGTGTTGATCAAGGGATCAAATGGTTCCGGGCTTCATAAAATCGCCGCTGTTCTGGCCGACGGCTCGGCATTCACCCTGACGGAGGCCTGATCCGCCCATGCTGTACCTGCTGTTCGCACCGTTGATGGACGATTTCCAGATCGCCAATCTGTTTCGCTACATCACTTTTCGCTCCGGCGGTGCGCTGATGACGGCGATGCTGATCGCCTTCGTGTTTGGGCAGCCGATGATTGGCTGGCTGCGGCGCAAGCAGGGCAGGGGTCAGCCGATCCGCGCCGAAGGCATTGAACGCCATGTGATCGAGAAAGCCGGCACCCCGACGATGGGCGGCTTTCTGATCCTGCTCGGCGTGATGGTCGGCACGCTGCTCTGGGCCGATTTGAGCAATGCCTATGTCTGGATCGTGATTTTCGTCACCGCTGGATTTGGCCTGATCGGCTTCATCGATGATTATCAGAAAGTCACCAAGCAGACGACGGACGGGCTTGGCAGCAAGCTCAAACTGCTTGGCGAATTCTCCATCGCCCTGATCGCGGTCTGGTGGGCAACGGCCACGGCTCAGGGCTATGGCATGGATGCCGCCGTGACGACCTCGATCACCTTCCCTTTCTTCAAGGATTTCCTGCTCAATCTCGGGCCGCTCTTCTATGTCTTCGGCTGCATGGTGATCGTGGGCTCGGGCAATGCGGTGAATATGACCGATGGGCTCGACGGGCTGGCGATCGTGCCGGTGATGATTGCGGCCGCCACGTTCGGCGTCATTGCCTATGTCGTCGGCCGTGTCGACTTCGCCGAATATCTGCACGTCTTCTACACGCCCGGCACTGGCGAGATCCTGGTGTTCTGTGGCGCTCTGCTGGGTGCTGGACTGGGCTTTTTGTGGTGGAATGCTCCGCCGGCGATGATCTTCATGGGCGATACCGGTTCGCTCTCGCTCGGCGGCGCGCTCGGCGTGATTGCTGTGGCGGTCAAGCATGAGATCGTGCTGGCGATTGTTGGCGGGCTGTTCGTGCTGGAAATGGTGTCGGTGATGGTGCAGGTCGTCAGTTTCAAGCTGACCGGCAAGCGCGTCTTCCGCATGGCGCCAATTCACCATCATTACGAGAAAAAGGGCTGGGCCGAGGCGACTATCGTGATCCGTTTCTGGATTATCGCCGTCGTGCTGGCGCTGATCGGCCTTGCTACCCTCAAGCTGAGATAGACGATGATTGCGGTCCATGCCTTCAAGGGACGCCGTGTTGCGGTCTTCGGACTGGGGCGTAGCGGGCTTGCCACGGTCCGTGCGCTGCAGGCCGGCGGTGCCGAGGTGTCGGCATGGGATGATTCCGCTCAATCGCGCGCCGCAGCCGAGGCGCAAGGCTTCGTGCTTGATGATCTCAATCGACGCGATTGGGGCGATGTCGCCGCTCTCGTGCTCTCTCCCGGCGTGGCCCTGACCCATCCGGCGCCGCACCGCGTTGTCGAGCTGGCGCAGGCGGTCGGCGCGCCGGTGATCGGGGATATCGAATTGTTTGCGCTGGAAGTGCTGGCGATGCCGGTCAAGCGCCGTCCGAAAATCATTGGCATTACCGGCACCAATGGCAAATCGACCACCACGGCGCTGATCGGCCATATCCTGCGCGAGGCGGGCCGCAATGTGACGGTCGCCGGCAATATCGGCGATGCGGTTCTGGCCCAGGATCCGCCACGCCCCGGCTCGTATTATGTGCTGGAATTATCCTCCTATCAGCTTGATCTGACGGCGAGCCTGCAATGCGATGTCGCGATCCTGCTCAACCTCACGCCGGACCATATCGACCGGCATGGCGATTTCGCCGGCTATTTCGCGGCCAAACAACGCCTGTTCTCGATGCAGGGGCCGGACGGTGTCGCGATTGTCGGCGTTGATGATGCGCAGACCAGCGATTTTTATTCGCGGCTGCGGATGAAGCGTCCCGATACGCGGGCGATCCCGATCTCGGCCGGCCGTGTGGTGTCGCGCGGTGTCTATGCGTTGGGCGATCAGGTTTATGAGGCGCTCGACAGCGCCCCCAAAGCGGTGATGCAGCTTGGTCGCGCTGCGGCCCTGCCGGGCCGTCACAACGCCCAGAATATTGCGGCCGCGCTGGCCGCCGTGCGGGTGCTCGGGGTCAGCGCGCGGATGGCCGCCGATGCCATCGGCTCGTTTGGCGGGCTGGCGCACCGCCAGGAGCTGGTCGGCGAGTTGGACGGCGTGCGCTTCGTCAATGACAGCAAGGCGACCAATGCCGAGGCCGCGATGCAGGCGCTGGCCTGTTATGACCCGATCTACTGGATTGCCGGCGGGCGCCCGAAGGCCGGCGGGCTCGCCGCGTTGGCGCACCTTTATCCGCGCATCGCCAAGGCCTATTTGATCGGCGAGGCGGAGCCGCGTTTTGCCCGCGAACTTGACGGCAAGCTGGCCTATGAGCGCTGCGGTGATCTGGCGACGGCGACGGCGGCGGCCGGCCGCGACGCGCGCGCTGAGGGCCGCAAAGGCGCGGTGGTCCTGCTATCGCCAGCGGCGGCGTCTTTCGACCAATTTGCGAATTTCGAGGCTCGGGGTGACGCTTTCCGCGAGCTGGTTGGCGCGTTCATGGCGCCGGCGCTTGAGCCGGAGCCCGGCGCATGATCGTGTCGCTGCACCGCGCCGTGACATCCTGGTGGCGCGGTATCGACCGGACGCTGCTCTTCGTGATTCTCGCCTTGATCACCACCGGCATCGTGCTGTCGATGGCGTCCAGCCCGGCTGCGTCGGCGCGGCTCGGAATTGATGACCCCTTCCATTTTCTCTACCGGCAGGCGGTGTTTGCCCTGCTGGGGATTACCGGCATGCTGGTCCTTTCCAGCCTGAGCCCCAAGGGCGCACGCCGGCTCGCGGCGCTGGTCCTGGTCGGCTCATTCGTGCTGATGGTCGCGACGCTGTTTCTGGGCGATGAGGTGAAGGGCGCGACGCGGTGGCTGCGCTTTGGTTCCTTCTCGCTGCAGCCCTCGGAGTTCCTCAAACCCGCGCTGCTCGTCACGGTGGCCTGGTTGTTTGCCGAAGAAAAACGCGGCGCGCCGATCCCGGGGCGGCTGGTCGCTTTTGGCCTGTATATCGCGGCGATCGGTTTGTTGATGGCGCAGCCGGATTTCGGACAATCGGTCTTGCTGACACTGTGTTTTGGCGGCGTGTTCTTCGCCTCCGGCCTGTCCTGGCTCTGGGTGTCCGTGCTCGGCAGTCTGGCGGTGACTGGATCGGGCTTGGCCTATCTGACCTTGCCGCACGTGGCGGCGCGGGTGCACAGCTTCATCAATCCGGAAGGCAATGAGACCTATCAGATCGACCGGGCGATCGAGGCGATCTCGCGCGGTGGGTTGATGGGGGTCGGGCCCGGTGAGGGTGAGGTGAAACATCTCCTGCCCGATGCGAATACCGATTTCATCTTCTCGGTCGCGACCGAGGAGTTCGGCCTGTTGGCCTCGCTTTCCATCATCGGCCTGTTCGCGATTTTGGTGACGCGGGCCTGGAACCAGGCGATGCGGCTGAATGATCATTTCGCGCAGCTGGCGGTCGCCGGCCTGGCGCTGCAATTCGGACTGCAGGCGCTGATCAACATCTCTGTGAACTTGAACCTGATCCCGCCGAAGGGCATGACACTGCCATTCGTTTCAAATGGAGGCTCGTCCATGCTCGCCTTGACCTTTGCGGCCGGTTTGATGCTGGCCCTGACACGCCGCCGCCCCGGCGCCTATTCGATGCAAGCCGCCGGATGACACCGCGTCGCTGCCTGATTGCTGCCGGGGGAACCGGCGGACATATGTTTCCTGCCCGCGCCGCCGCCGAGGCGCTGATCGCGCGCGGCTGGCAGGTTCGCTTGGTCACCGATGCGCGCGGCCTCAAGCACACGACCGGCTTTCCCGCCGTGGCGATTGACGAAATCCATGCCGCCAGCCCATCGACGAAAAACCCGATCAAGCTGGCCAAGGCTGGCCTCGAGCTCGCCAAGGGGCTGACCGAGGCGCATGCCATCATCAAGCGCTGGAAGCCCGATGTCGTCGCCGGTTTCGGGGGCTATCCGGCCTTTCCCGCACTGGCGGCCGCCCAGACGATGGGCATCGCCTATGCGATCCACGAACAGAATGCCGTGCTCGGACGGGTCAATCGGGTGTTTGCCGGTCGCGCCGGTTTCATTGCCTCGGGTTTTGAACGTCTCGACAAGCTGTCCGTCACGGGCCGCAAACACCATATCCTGACCGGCAATCCGTTGCGCCAGCCCATTCTTGATGCGCGCGCTGCCGGTTACACGCCGATCGCAGCGGACGGGCGGATCAATCTTCTCATTCTCGGCGGCAGTCTGGGTGCACGGTTATTGTCGGAGACGGTCCCGGCGGCGATTGCACAACTCCCACAATCGCTTCGTTCTCGCCTTGATGTCGTCCAACAAACCCGTGAAGAGTCGTTGGCGATGGCGCGTGAATCCTACCAGTCCTGCGGCGTGAGTGCTCGCTGCGAGCCCTTCTTCGAGGATGTCGGCGCGCTCTATGCGGCGGCTCATCTCGTGATCGGGCGCGCCGGGGCTTCGACCGTGTCGGAAGTGGCCGGTGTCGGACGCCCGGCGATTTTCTGTCCGCTCGCCATCGCTGCTGATGATCATCAGAGCGCCAATGTTGAAGGCCTGGTCGCTGCGCTCGCCGCTGACACGCTGCCGGAAGCTGACTTCACTGCCGACCGTCTGGCCGGCCTTTTGCAATCCCGTCTGTCGAATCCGGCTGATCTGGCTGACCGCGCGGCTGCCGCGCGTTCGCTGGGTCGCCCCGATGCCGCACAAGCACTGGCCAAGGCTGTCGAAGGCCTGGTCCGAGGAGCCCTGACATGAAATTTGCCGCTTTGCCTTTCCCGGTCGGCCCGGTCCATTTTGTCGGCATTGGCGGCATTGGTATGAGCGGCATTGCCGAGGTGATGCTCAATCTGGGCTATGCGGTGCAGGGCTCGGACATCAAGGCCAACCCGAATGTCGAGCGCCTGCGCGGTCTCGGTGCCAATATCGCCATCGGCCATGCCGGCGACAATGTCACCGGTGCCGGCGCGATTGTCGTGTCTTCGGCGATCAAGCCGTCCAATCCCGAACTCCTCGCGGCTCGCGCCGCCAAAATCCCGGTCGTGCGCCGGGCGGAAATGCTGGCCGAGCTGATGCGGCTGAAATTCGCCGTCGCGGTTGGCGGCACGCATGGCAAGACGACCACGACCTCACTGGTCTCGGTGTTGATGGATGCGGCCGGGGTTGATCCGACGGTGATTAATGGCGGGATCATCTCCGCCTATGGCTCCAATGCCAAGGTGGGCTTGGGTGACTGGATGGCGGTTGAGGCGGACGAGTCCGACGGCTCCTTCCTCAAGCTGCGCGGTACCATCGCCATCGTCACCAATATCGATCCGGAGCATATGGAGCATTACGGCGATTTCGACACGCTGCGCGAAGCCTTCTTCCAATTCGTCGAGAACCTGCCGTTCTACGGTTTCGCCGTGTTGTGCACGGATCATCCCGAAGTCCAGAGCCTCGCCAGCCGGGTGCAGGACCGCCGCGTCATCACTTATGGCCTCAATCCGCAGGCCGATGTGAGGGTGGAAAACCTGCGTGCCGATGTCACCGGCTCGACCTTTGATGTTTGCTTCCGCCTGCGCGGCGAGGAGCCCGAGCGCTGGAGCGATGTCTTCCTGCCGATGATGGGCGAGCATAATGTCCTCAACACGCTGGCAGCGCTGGCGACGGCGCGCGAGCTGGGCCTCACCGAGGTCGCTGGCAAGAAGGCGCTGGCCGAATTCGGCGGCGTCAAACGCCGCTTCACCAAGACCGGCGAGTGGAAAGGGGTCAGCATTATCGATGATTACGGCCACCACCCGGTCGAGATCGCAGCGGTGTTGAAAGCGGCGCGGCAGGCCTCGTCTGGCAAGGTGATCGCGGTGATGCAGCCGCACCGCTATAGCCGTCTGCACGATTTGTTCGACGATTTCTCGACCTGTTTCAACGATGCCGACAGCGTGCTCGTCGCCGATGTCTATACCGCTGGTGAAGATCCGATCGAGGGCATTGATCGCGATCATCTGGTCGAAAGTCTGCGCGCCCACGGGCATCGCGACTCCAATCCGGTAACGCGCGAGACGGCAGCCGCCGAAATTGCCAGCCGGGCCGTGTCAGGCGATGTCGTCGTCTGCCTCGGTGCCGGCGATATCACGCAATGGGCCTACGCCCTGCCGGGAGAGCTGGAGGCGCTGGGTTGAGCCTGATTGAGCGCCTGCCTCCGGTTCGCGGCAAATATATCGAGGCCGCGCCTCTGAAAGACATCACCTGGCTGCGCGTGGGCGGCCCGGCGCAAGTGCTGTATCTGCCGGCGGACGAGTCCGATCTGGCGCGCTTTCTGGCCGAAACGCCCGATGAGATCCCGGTCCACGTCCTCGGCGCCGGTTCCAATACGCTGGTGCGCGATGGCGGTGTGCGCGGGGTCGTGGTCCGGCTGACTGGCGCTTTCGCCAAGACCGAGGCGCTCGGCGAGAACCAGCTGCGTGCCGGGGCCGGGGCGCTCGACAAAATGGTCGCCAAGGCTGCGGCCAAGGCCGGGATTGCCGGGCTGGAATATCTCGTCGGCGTGCCGGGCACGATTGGCGGCGCCTTGCGGATGAATGCCGGCTGTTATGATCAGGAAACCAAGGACGTGGTGGTCGAGGTCGTGGCGCTCGACCGAGGCGGCCGTCGCATCATCGCCAAGCCCGACGAGCTCGCCTATGGCTATCGCCATAGCGGCGCACCGGAGGGCTGGATCTTCGTCGAAGCGGTGCTGCAAGGCACAGCCGACGAGCCCGACGCTATCCTCGAACGCATGGCCGCGATCACCGCGCGGCGCGAGACGACCCAGCCGATCCGCGAGAAGACCTCCGGCTCGACCTTTGCCAATCCCGATGCGCCCGGCACGCCGAATGCGCGCAAGACCTGGCAATTGATCGATCAGGCCGGCGGTCGCGGCCTGCGAATTGGCGGGGCGAGTTTTTCAGAGCAACACTGCAATTTCCTGATCAATGACGGCACCGCCACGGCGGCCGATCTGGAAGATCTCGGGGAAGAAGTTCGCGCGCGCGTCAAACACAAGTCTGGCGTCGATCTGCGCTGGGAAGTCAAACGCATCGGGCTGCCGGGCAAAGAGGGACTCTCATGACCAAACGTGTCGCAGTACTGCTCGGTGGGCTCTCGCCCGAACGTGATGTTTCGCTGGTGTCCGGCCGCGCCTGCGCCAAGGCTTTGCGCGAAAAGGGCTATGAGGTTGTCGAGATCGATGCCTCGCGTGATCTGGCGCAGCAGCTCAAGGATGCCGATCCCGACATCGTTTTCAACGCCCTGCATGGCGAATGGGGCGAGGACGGCATGGTCCAGGGCGTGCTGGAGCATTTCGGCAAGCCCTACACCCATTCCGGCGTGCTCGCTTCGGCGCTGGCGATGGACAAGCAAAAGGCCAAGGCCGTGCTGCGTGCCTCCGGCATTCCCTGCCCGGAAGGCCTGATCGTCAACCGGTTCGAGGCCGCCAAAGCGCACGCGATGAAACCGCCCTATGTCGCCAAGCCGAATGCGCAAGGCTCCTCGGTCGGGGTGCATATCGTGCTGGAGGGCGCTAACCGTCCACCGGCCGAGCTCGGCTCGAACGCTTGGGCGCTCGGCGATGAAGTTTTGATCGAACGCTATATCCCCGGCCGCGAATTGACTGTTGCCGTGATGGAGGACCGGGCGCTTGCGGTGACCGAGATTATCCCCAACACGACTTTTTACGATTATGAGGCGAAATACTCAGCGGGTGGTTCGACTCATATTTTACCTGCCGACGTCTCACCCGCCATCGCTGACCAGGCACGCGCCCTGGCCTTGCAGGCCCACGCCGTTCTGGGCTGTCGTGGTCTGACGCGGACTGATTTCCGCTACGATGAATCCGCAAATCCACCACTATGGTTACTCGAAATTAACACCCAACCGGGCATGACTCCGACTTCACTGGCGCCAGAACAGGCGCTGTTCTGCGGGATCGCGTTTAATGATCTCGTGGAGTGGATGGCGGAGAATGCGTCGTGTCGAAGGTAGCACGTGGCGGGTCGCGAAAAGCACCCCGTCGCAAGTCTAACCACCGGTCCGCCGCGGTGTCTGCACCGCGGCGTTTGCGTAACTGGGCGGAAGCTCAAGTCAGAAGTGCGCGTTATCGAGTGGCAAATGCAGCCCGTATGGGCGCGATGGCGGCTGCCGCACTCTTGCTGGCAACCATCGCCGGCCTGACTCTGTTCGGCCAACTCGACGATGTGGTGCGCCTCGGCGGCGACAAACTCACCGTCAGGCTGGCTGATATGGGCTTCGCGGTGCGCTCGGTCGATGTCACCGGCGCCGGCGACGAGATTGCCCACTCCATCGTTCTGGCGACCGAAATCTATGACGGCCAATCCCTGTTTTCCGTTGATCCGGCTGCCGTCCGCGCCCGCGTCGAGGCCCTGCCGATTGTGCGTTCGGCGACCGTGGCACGGCTTTGGCCTGACCGGGTCTCTATCGTGGTCGAGACGCGTGAGGCCTTCGCCCTGTGGCAGGTCGAAGGCGTGCTCAATATCATCGACCGCGACGGTGTCGTGCTGGCGGCGGCTGATGTGATGAATCCGCCGGCTCTGCCGCTTGTGGTCGCCGATGGCGCCAATCAGCATGTGGTCGAGATCGTTGATGCCTTGGCGCGCTATCCGGCCATTCAGACCCATGTCGTTGGTGCCGTGCGGGTTGGCGAACGGCGCTGGAATTTGCGGCTTGATAGCGGCGCCGATGTGAAATTGCCGGAAGGCGATGTCCGGGCCTCGGTGGCGATCCTGGCGCGATTGCAGGCCGAGCGTGGCGTGTTGCGGCTGGCGGCTGAGAGTTTCGATCTGCGCGGGCAGGGTGATTTGATTGTCAGAGCGTTGCCCGACCGGGCTGCCGCGGCCGGCATGCGGGAGCATGAAGCATGAGTGTGTTTGAGTTTCTCCGTCCGCAGAGCGCCGCCAATGGCGCCAATGGCAAGACACCCGGCGTTTGTGCTGCACTCGATGTTGGCTCGTCCAAGATTGCCTGTTTCATCGCCAAGACCGATCAGACGATTGCCGGGCCGCGTCCGCGCGTCGTTGGCGTTGGCCATCAATCGAGCCGCGGCGTCCGCGCCGGCGCCATTGTCGATATGGACGAGGCGGCCGAAGCGATCCGCGCCGCCGTTGAACAGGCCGAGCGCATGGCCGGACAAGCGGTCAATTCGGTGACCGTGACCCTGTCGGCCGGCCAGCCGTCCAGCACCCGCCTGGCGGCCGAGATCGATCTGCCGCAGCGCGAAGTCACCGAGCGTGATCTACGCCGTCTGCTCGACGGCGCGCTGTCGGAATTTTCCGTCGCTGACCGCGTGGTCCTGCACGCGATTCCGCTGGCTTGGTCGGTTGATGATCATCGCGGCATTCGTGATCCGCGCGGCATGTTCGGGCGTACGCTCGGCGTTGAGGTGCATGTCATCACGGCCGCCATCGGGCCTTTGCGCAATCTGATGACCTGCGTCGAGCGCTGCCATTTCGATCTCAAGGGTGTGGTCGCCACACCCTATGCCTCCGGCCTGTCGGCGTTGGGCGATGATGAAGTGCAACTCGGTGCGACCCTGATCGATATGGGCGCTGGTGCGACCACCGCAGCCGTCTTCTCGGAAGGCGCGCTTCTTCATATCGACACAGTCCCGGTTGGCGGCTCGCACGTTACCTCCGATGTCGCGCGCGGCCTGTCGACGCCGCTGGCCGCTGCCGAGCGTTTGAAGACCCTGTACGGGTCCGCGCTGGACAGCCCGGACGATGATCAGCAGATGATCGAGGTGCCATCGGTGACCGGCGACCGCGTCTATGGTTCGGCGCCGCGCTCCCTGCTCAATTCCATCATCCGGCCACGGCTGGAAGAAACCTTCGAGCTGATCCGCGACCGGCTCGACGCTGCCGGGGTCAGCAAAACCTCCGGTCGCCGTTTAGTGCTCACCGGCGGGGCCTCGCAATTGCCCGGCACGGGCGAACTGGCCGGCCGGGTGTTTGGCAAACAGGTCCGCATTGCCGGGCCGGGTGGCATTACCGGACTGGGTGATGCTGTGTCGGGACCGGCCTTTAGCGCGGTGGCCGGCGTCGTGCGCCGTGAGACGCGCGGGGCGGCCGAAGCCATTGCCGGACCGCCGCGGGTTGGCAATTTGTCGGCCACGCGTCTGCGCCGTGACCCGACGCGTGAAAACGAGCGCGGTGGTGCCGTTTGGCGATGGTTCGCCGAGAGCTTCTGATTGGCCAGACAGGCCTGCACAGCTCATAATCAATGACCGGTAAAGTAACGATTGGCGCGCCCAAACGCGCTATATCGGCTCTGTAAGCAACAGGCCGATACCATGTCACTCAATCGCATAATTCCCCACGCGTCCGCCGGCTATATCGAGGTCGTCTTTGATGGCCACGAAGACTGGATGTCTGCGGTGCAGACGATCGAACAAATCGTCGCCGCCATCGACGAATTGAGCATTTACCGCATCCTGCTCGATTTCGGACGGGTCAACATGCACGTCGCCGTAGCCGAAGCGCCGCATGTGGCCAAGCTTTTCGACGCATTCGCCAATCACCGGCTGAGCTTTGGCATTATCCGCGCCGGCGACGCACGCGGCGCTGAGACGATCGCGGCGTTCGCTGATGGCATGCGCTCGATGGGGCACAGTCTCGAATACCTGGAATCGGCCCCCGCCATCGAGCACTGGATCCGGCAACGAACGAAGCTTGCTCGCCGCGCCGGCTGAGCCCGGCGTCGCCAGCCCCGCACATCGCCGGGTCCGAGATGGATTTTATTCGAAAATATCCGTGATGCTTAACTCTCGCTTAAGCGTCGCAGGCGGAAACTTCATGGTGAATCGATCATTACCCGAACCACCTGACCACGAGGTCTCGCATGACGTTGAATCTTTCCCTTCCTGAAACGACCGAATTGCGTCCCCGCATTGTTGTGTTTGGCGTCGGCGGGGCTGGCGGCAATGCCGTCAACAACATGATCGAGGCCAAGCTCGAGGGTGTCGACTTCGTCGTGGCCAATACTGATGCCCAAGCGCTGGCGCGCTCGCAGGCAGAGAAACGCATCCAGATGGGCGCCGCGATCACTGAGGGTCTCGGCGCCGGTGCCCGCCCTGAAGTGGGCGAGCAATCGGCCGAAGATTCAATTGAGGATATCCGCGAGCATCTCGCGGGTGCCCATATGGTCTTCATCACCGCCGGCATGGGCGGTGGCACTGGCACTGGCGCAGCACCCGTTGTGGCGCGCGCGGCCCGTGAAATGGGGATTTTGACCGTCGGTGTGATCACCAAACCCTTCCACTTTGAAGGCACGCGCCGGATGAAACTGGCTGAGGCGGGCATCGGCCAGCTGCAGGATCATGTCGATACACTGATCGTGATCCCGAACCAGAATCTGTTCCGGATCGCGACCGAAAAAACCACTTTCTCCGAAGCTTTCTCGATGGCCGACCAGGTGCTGCATTCCGGTGTTCGCGGCATTACCGATCTGATGGTGATGCCCGGCCTGATCAATCTCGACTTTGCCGATGTCCGCTCCGTGATGAACGAGATGGGCAAGGCGATGATGGGCACAGGCGAAGCCTCCGGCGAGAAACGCGCCATCGAGGCCGCCCAGGCCGCCATCTCCAACCCGCTGCTCGACGATGTCTCGATGCGCGGTGCGACCGGCGTGTTGATCAATATCACCGGCGGTTATGACATGACGCTGTATGAAGTCGATGAAGCGGCCAATGAAATCCGTTCCGAAGTCGATCCGGAAGCCAATATCATTGTCGGCTCGACCTTTGACGAGACGATGGAAGGCTCGATGCGGGTCTCCGTTGTCGCTACCGGGATCGATGCTGAGGTTGCCGTGGTTGATCCGCGCGCCCGCCTGCGCGGCGCGGCTCAGCAAGACCGGGCCCCGAGTGATGCCATCCTCCCTTGGAAGCGGACCAATTCGGATCGCCCCGGACGCGTCGTGGCTGAAGACCAGCCCGCACCGGTCGAGCGTCACGAGGCGCCGCGCGAAACACAGGTTGAAGCCCTGCCAATGGCTGTCGGCGCCGAGGAGTTGAGCGATGCTGTCGCCCAGGACCAGGCACCGGTCGAGACCAGACATGACCCATATCTGTCTACCGCCGATCCGTCGCATCACTTCGGCGCGGAAACACCGCAGGTCCGTGTCGACCAGGCCCGCCTTGCCGAAGAGGCAGCGACCCTCAATGCGCGCTATGAACAGCGCCGTGCCAGCGAAGGTCCGTCCCGCAGCAAGGCGCCCGCGCCAGCTGAAGACGAGCCAAAGCGGAGCGGATTCTCCCTGTTTGGGCGTCGCCGCAAGCCGGCCGAGCCGGCCCCGAAGGCCGCGCCAAACGCGCGAAATATGCCCGTACAATCAACAACTCGCATGGCGAGTGGCGATCTGTTCGGCGAAAGCGTGGATGAGAGCGATCTCGAAATCCCGGCCTTCCTGCGCCGTCAGGCCAATTGACACCGGGTCCGCGTAACAAACAGCAACAAAGCTTTAATTGAATGATGACGCCGCATGTCGTTTTGTGCAGCTGAGGGGCGACGTACGTCGTTCATTGTTGAACCAGAAGAGACGGCGTTGTTGTTGTGATTTACCGGCAAACATTGGCGGCACCTGTGGTGTGCGCAGGCATTGGTCTCCATTCCGGGGAGCATGTGCGCCTCGCTTTGAAGCCGGCTTCAACCGGCGCTGGTATCAGCTTCGTCCGCTCGGACATCACCGAATTCGACAATCGTATTGCGGCGCGGGCCGAGAACGTCACGACCGTTCGCCTCGGCACCACGATCGCCAATGCGGCCGGCGCGTCTGTCGCGACGGTCGAGCACCTGATGGCGGCGCTCGCCGGGCTTGGTGTTGATGATGCGACGATCGAGGTTGATGGCCCTGAACTACCAGTGATGGACGGCTCGTCTGCGCCGTTCGTAGTGCTTATCAACCGTGTTGGCCTGAAACAGCTTGCCGCGCCACGCCGCGCGATCCAGGTGCTCAAGCCTGTTGTGATCGAATCCGAAGGCCGCCGCGCCAGCTTCCTGCCGGCGCTCAAATCGATGATCGAAGTCGAGATCAATTTCGATCACAGCGCTGTTGGCAATCAGGCCTGCAGCTTCGAAGTCACGCCTGAAATCTTCTCTGCCGATATTGCCTCGGCCCGCACATTTGGGTTCCGCAAAGATCTCAATGCTCTGCTGGCGGCCGGCTTGGCGCGTGGTGGTTCGATGGACAATGCGGTCGTGCTCGATGATGACGGCGTCGCCAATCCTGAAGGCCTGCGCTTTGACGATGAGTTCGCACGCCACAAAGCGCTCGATGCACTGGGTGATCTTTACCTCGCCGGCGCGCCGATCATTGGGCGCTATCATGCCCAACGTCCGGGCCATGCGATCAATAACCAGGCGCTCCGGGCGCTGCTGGCCGACACGTCCGCCTGGAAGATGGTCACCCTGCGCGATGCTTGCCAGCAAGACGTGGCGATGGCGAATTCCTGATATTGCGGCGGTCCAGCTGACGCGGCACTTTTGTCGCGGCGAATGATCCGCTACAAGCGTTCTGGAACCGGCGGTCATTCGACCGCCCTAGCTGTTGAGCCGTGTTCAATATGACCTTCTTGTCGCGTTTGCTGCCGACCATTCTTTTGTCCGCTCTGGTTGTGGCCTGCGCAAATGGACCGGACGCTTCGGTGGCTTATGTCGAACGCCCGGCCGAGTCGATCTACGCCGACGCGTTTGCTTCGATGGACCGCGGTCAGTACCAACTCGCTGCGGCCCAGTTCGACGAGGTCGAGCGCCAGCATCCCTATTCGGAATGGGCCCGTCGCTCGATGCTGATGGCCGCTTTCGCCAATTATCAGGCCAATAAATACGACGAGGCGATTTCCGACGCCCAACGCTTCATCTCACTGCACCCCGGCAATCGCAGCGCGCCCTATGCGTATTACCTGATAGGCCTTAGTTATTTCGAGCAAATCGTCGATGTCGGCCGCGACCAGCAAATCACTCAGCAGGCGCTCGATGCGCTGCAGCAGGTGGTCCGCCGCTATCCCGAAAGCCGCTACGCGACCGATGCCCGTCTGAAAATTGACATGACGCGCGACCACCTTGCTGGCAAAGAGATGGATATCGGACGCTGGTATTTGCGTCGCAATTACCATCTCGCGGCGATCAATCGCTTTCAAAACGTGATTCGCAATTATGGCACGACCTCACACGTCCCCGAGGCCCTGCATCGCCTGGTGGAAGCTGATGTCGCGCTCGGTCTTGACGCTGAAGCAACGCAGACGGCTGCCGTGCTCGGCTATAACTTTCCCGGCAGCGACTGGTATCAGAACAGCTATGATCTGCTGACCCGTGAGGGCATTGCGATTGATGAGGCGATCGATCAGCGCGATCCGACCTTCCTTGAGCGCGCGATGCAGCGTATCTTCGGCTAGGTCGGACGGGGAGGTGCTGTCGCTCTGAATGCTGCAATCGCTCTCGATCCGCAATGTTGTTCTAATTGATAGTCTTGATGCCGGCTTTGACCGCGGCCTTTGCGCCCTGACGGGCGAAACCGGCGCCGGCAAATCCATTCTTCTTGGCGCCCTCGGACTGGCGGTTGGCGAGCGCGCCGAACGTGGTCTGGTCCGCGCCGGAACCGACGAGGCTTCTGCCGTTGCCGAGTTCGATCTCGCCGCTGGCCATGAGGCTTGGGCGGTGCTCGATGAGGCCGGTATTCTGGTTGAACCCGGCGAAGCGTTGATCCTGCGCCGGCGCCTGGGCGAAGACGGCCGCAGCCGCGCCCATGTCAATGATCAACCCGCCAGTATCGGTCTGTTGCGCTCTCTTGGCGATGTGCTGGTCGAAGTGCATGGCCAGCATGACGGTCGCGGCCTGCTCGACCCCAAAACCCATCGCAGCCAGCTCGACGCCTATGCCGACAATGCCGGACTACGCGAAGCTTGCCGCAAGGCCTGGTCGGAGCTGTCGAAGGCCCGCACCAGTCTGGACGAATTGGTACGGGCCCATTCGGCCTCGACCGAGGAGCAGGATTTTCTGCGTCATGCGCTCGGCGAAATTGACGCGCTGCAACCGCGCGCGGGCGAAGAAGAGGCATTGGCCGCCGAACGGCATTTTCTGATGGGCGCCGAGCGCGCGCTTGGCGATCTGCAGGAGGCCCAGGATGCGCTGGCCGGTGATGGTGGCGGACTCGAGGCGCGGCTCAATATCGCGATGCGGGGTCTGGAGCGCGTGCGTGATCAGATCGGCAGCGCAGGCGGTGCGGCCGGCGAGGCGCTTGAGCGCGCCTCGGCGGCGATCGACCGCGCTCTGATAGAATTTAATGAGGCCGGTGACGCTCTGACCGACGCGGCGCGCGCTTTCGATCTCGAACCGGGCCGGCTGGAGAGCGTCGAGGAAAGACTGTTTGCCCTGCGCGCACTGGCGCGCAAGCATGAAGTTGGTGTCGATGCCCTGTCTGGTCTGCAGATCCGCTTCGCCGACCAGCTCGACGCGATCGAGAACGCCAGTGAGCGTATCGCTGAGGCCGAAAAGAGTGTCCAGGCAGCCGAGGCGCTCTATCGCGACGCGGCAGGCGCCCTGACCCGCTCACGCGACGCCGCCGCCCACAAGCTCGCCGCCGCCGTCGCCACCGAATTGCCGCCCCTGAAAATGGACAAGGCCCAATTTCGCGTCGCCCTGGTCACCGATACCGACCGCGCCGGACCAGAAGGGTGCGACAGTGTGCGTTTCGAAGTCTCGACCAATCCGGGCGCGCCCTTCGGGGCCCTCGACAAGATCGCCTCTGGTGGCGAGCTGTCGCGTTTCGGCCTGGCACTCAAAGTGTCGCTGGCCGGCGATGAGGATGGCCGGGTGCTGGTGTTTGACGAGGTCGATCAGGGCGTGGGCGGTGCCGTCGCCGATGCGGTTGGCCGCCGCCTGAAACGCTTGGCGAAATCCGGCCAGACGCTGGTCGTGACCCACAGCCCACAAGTCGCCGCGCTGGCCGATCATCACTGGAAAATCATCAAGGAAGATGATGGTGCTGGCGGTGTTCGAACCGTGCTTGTCCAGCTCACCGGCGAGGCCCGCCGCGAAGAGATTGCCCGCATGTTGTCCGGCGCCGAAGTCACCGATGCCGCACGGGCGCAGGCGGATCAGTTGATGGCGGTCGGGGCGTAGATTTCGCCAAAGAGCAGCCGCTCCGTTTCCGATCACAGCCGTTCACGTCTGCGCGCTTTTTGACGTTCAAACTTGGCTGTCTGGACGGTTCTGCTAGGTTTCGCCCGGCAAATCAGCGAGAAGATCCACAATCTTCTTTCACTGGCGGGGGCTGGAAGAATGAACAGAATTGGCAGCATTCTTCTGGTATTCGCCTTGGGCGCCTGCGCGCATCCTTATCCGGGTGCGGTTTCACCCAATCCCTGGATCCGCTCGGCTGCCGTTGAGCCTGATAGCGATATTTCCGCCGAACCGACGGTGCCGACGCTCCTCTACGTGACTGACCGCAGTCAGGCTGATGGCGGCGGATATGGCACTGACCGGTCCAGCTCGATGGCGTTCGGGTCGCTTGAGGTTGGCGTCACCAATATGACGCCGCAGGCCTATGCCCGCTATATGTCGGGCGCAGACCACTCCCACGCTGCCCCGCGATATGATCTTGCCAATATTGTGGAGACGGTTCGTTTTCCCGGAACCCCGATGCCGTTTTCAATCCAGGACGGAGAGATGCGGCGCGATCGCACAACGATTCTGGCCTACCAAGCGGCCCGCCGCGAGTTCAGCCGCGTCTTGACCGGCGAGTTGGCCGAACGTCACACCGGCAAGGTCGTCCTCTTCGTTCATGGCTTCAACAACAGCTTCGAACGCGGCGCTTTCAGCCTGTTCGAATTGTGGGCTGCATCGGGCTGGGACGGGGTCCCGATCATGTTCAGCTGGCCGACTGGGGAGCCGAATGCGCTCAGCTATTTCGGCGACACCCAGGATGGCGAGTTCTCGGTGTTTCATCTCAAGGAGACGCTGCGCCTGCTCGCCGCGACCGAAGAGGTCGATGAAATCATCCTGATCGCGCATAGCCGCGGTGCCCAGATTGCGACGACGGCGCTGCGCGAACTTCTGATCGAATCGCGCGGTGCCGGCGTGTCGATGCACGATACCTATCGCATCAATACGCTGATCCTGGCCGCGCCTGACATTGATCTGGGCGTGATGGAACAACGCCTGGTCGCCGAAATGTTTGGCCTCGGCTTTGGCCAGATCGATGTTTATTTGAACCGGCATGATGATGCCTTGGGTGTGTCGGGCTGGCTGTTCGGCGGCGTGCGCTTCGGCTCGCTCGCGCCTGAAGAATTATCGGCGGAGTCCCGGGCTGTGTTCCAAGGGGTGGATTCGGTCCACTTCATCCTGGTCGACGACGCCCATGGTGAGGCCCGGCATAATCACTTCCGGCTGCATCCCGGTGTGCTCGCCGACATCGCCATCACCATGCGAACCGGGGCCGAACCGGGCGATCCCGAGCGGCCGCTTGAGCATCTCGACCTCAACTTCTGGCACATCGACCAAAGCTACACCCCGCGGTTTCTGGGGGATCAATCCCGAGAGTGAGTTGGCCAGAGTTGGCCAGAGTTGGCCAGAGTTGGGTTGTGGCGCGGGCCGGGTGATGTCGATCCAGTGCCTGCGCATATCATCGGTGTTTGGACAGGTCGAAAATGAATAACTCACTTCTCATCTACGTGCTGGCACTGGCTCCGGCGCTGCTCTTGTTGCGGTCGCTGCAGGTCCTGCGGCGGTGCGTCAATGATGTCCGCTTCCGGCGTCGTGCCCTGTATCAACTACCTATCCTCATCATCGCCGCACCGGTCGTGATCACATTGATTATGGGTTGGGAGATGAGCCTTGATCCCGACTTCGCATTACGGACCTTCTCGGTTTCCGATCCCATAGGGCTGCGAGCCCTTTTTCTGTTCGCGATAGACCAGACCGGGCGCGGCGCATTGCTCGACTTCATGGAAGTGTTCGGGATCAGTTTTTCGCCGCTTGTACACACCTGCAGCTCGATCCTGTTTTGCATTTCAATGCTGATTTATCGCACCGCAGTTGGGCTGGCGATTTCTGTTTTCGCCCTCTCGGTCGGGCTGGAAATATTCAGCCACTGGCGCAACAGACAGAAGCGACGCCAATGATTTCTGCGCAGGCTGCTGGCCCTGCCGGCTCGATTTTTCAGGACCCTCCCGGTACGAAAGACACCGCCCGTATCCGCTTCTTCCCGGCCGGCGGCCGGCCGTGAGCTGATCGGCGTTTGGCAGTCGAGTCGGGCGAGCAGGATGCTATTGTATTGGCGTAAAACGGTATCCGCTTTCGATTCGCGGCGGGCCGGGGTTCGGGGTCGAGCATGAGCGCTTTGAAGGATGTCGAAACTCTCAGCGAGGCCGAGGCGCGCACCGAGCATGCCCGGCTGGCGCGAGAGATTACCCGCCACGACAAGGCTTATTACACCGAAGATGCGCCCAAGGTTTCCGACGCGGTTTACGACGCCCTGCGCCAGCGGCTCGAGGCGATCGAGGTGCGTTTTCCGCAATTGGTCGATCTGTTCAGCCCGACCCAGCGCGTCGGCACCGCGCCATCGGGCAAGTTCGGCGAGATCACCCATGCCGTGCCGATGCTCTCGCTCGGCAATGCCTTCAATGATGAGGACGTCGCCGATTTCGTCGGCCGGGTGCGCCGCTTTCTCGGACTGTCCGAGGACGAAGCTGTCGCCATCACCGCCGAGCCCAAGATTGACGGGCTCTCGGCCAATTTGCGTTATCTGAAGGGCGAGCTCGTCTCCGCCGCGACGCGTGGCGATGGCACGACAGGCGAGGACGTCACCGCCAATATCCGCACCCTCAAGGACATCCCGCAAAGTCTGCCAGGCAATGACTGGCCCGATGTGTTGGAAGTGCGCGGCGAGGTTTATATGAGCCATGCCGATTTCGCGGCCCTCAACCAGCGCCAGGAAGAGGCCGGCAAGCCCGCCTACAAGAATCCACGCAATGCCGCCGCCGGCTCGCTACGCCAGATCGACCCGGCGATGACGGCGCAGCGCCCTTTGCGCTTTTTTGCCTATGCCTGGGGTGAGTTGAGCGCGCCCTTGGCCGAGACCCAGATGGGCGCCGTTCAGCGCTTCGCCGAGTGGGGCTTTGCGATCAATGAGCTGATGCGGGTCTGCGACAGCGTTGAGGGCTTGATTGCCGTCTATCGCGATATCGAGGCCCGGCGCGCCAGTCTGGGCTATGATATTGACGGTGTCGTCTACAAGGTCGAGCGGCTCGACTGGCAGGCCCGCCTCGGTCAGGTCGCCCGCGCGCCGCGCTGGGCTATCGCCCATAAATTCCCCGCCGAACAGGCCACCACCGTGCTCGAGGGCATCGACATCCAGGTCGGCCGCACCGGCTCGCTGACCCCGGTGGCGCGGCTGAAGCCAGTCACCGTTGGCGGCGTTGTGGTCTCCAATGCGACGCTGCACAACGAGGACGAGATCGCGCGCAAGGATGTCCGCGTTGGCGATAGGGTGGTGATCCAGCGCGCCGGTGATGTCATTCCCCAGATCGTGCGGGCCGTCGATGCTGATCGCCCGGGTCGCGGTGAGGCTTTTGTTTTCCCGACGACTTGCCCGATCTGTGGCAGCCAGGCGGTGCGCGAGCATGACGAGAAGACCGGCAAGCCCGATGTCGTGCGCCGCTGTACCGGCGGGCTGATCTGCGGTGCCCAGATCAAGGAAAGACTGCGCCATTTCGTCGGACGCAAGGCCTTCGATATCGAGGGGCTCGGTGCCAAGCAGATCGAGGCCTTTCATGATGAAGGCCTGATCACCGAACCCTCGCACATCTTCACCCTCAAGGCGCGCAATGCGGCCGGTGAGATCGATCCGCCAATCCAGGAGCGCGAGGGCTGGGGCGAGACCAGCGCCAATAATCTCTTCGCCGCCATAGAGAGCCGCCGCACGATTGCCCTGTCACGCCTGCTCAATGCGCTCGGTATCCGCCATGTCGGCGAGAATACGGCGACGCTGCTGGCGCGGACCTATGGCAGTTGGGTCGCCTTCAGCGCCGCCGCCGAGACCCTGTCCGACGAGACTGTCCGCGCCGAAATGCTCGGCATTGACGGCATTGGCGAGACCGTCATCGAGGCGCTCGACCAGTATTTCTCCGAACCGCATAATCGCGATCTTCTGGTGCGGCTGGTGGCCGAGCTCACCATCGAAGACGCGCAGGCCGTCGCGTCAGACAGCCCGGTCGCGGGCAAGACCGTCGTCTTCACTGGCGCCCTCGAACGCATGACCCGCGACGAAGCCAAGGCCAAGGCGCAATCGCTCGGCGCCAAGGTCGCGGGGAGCGTGTCGGCGAAGACGGATCTGGTGGTGGCTGGGCCGGGGGCAGGCTCGAAAGCCAAGAAGGCTGCGGAGCTTGGGGTGGAGATGATCTCGGAAGATGAGTGGTTTGTGCTGATCGGGGAGGGGTGAGTCTTGCGCCGTGCCAACGACACTCCGTCTGTCTCACTGCAGGGAAAGCAAACCTTATGAGACTGTTGGTCGGACCCTATGTCCTGGAGTTTCCGAACGAGGCGAACGCCTCTGTCCGTCTTTGCGGCCGCGCCGACTGGGCGGCGGACTCATTGACCACAACGGTGTGGAGCGTTGATGTTCTCGACCACACCTTCTTCATTTCATTGTCGGTGCGGGCATTGCCAGTTGATCTGGGCATGTGGATTACGCAACAAACCCGAAAGCCTGTGTCGACCGAACCTGTCGAATTTGGCTCGGTCTCCGGGCAGCGTTATGGCGAATTCCATGAATTCGGGGCGTTTGTGGATTGGTGGTTGCGTGGAACCGGACCGACGATCCAAATCACCCTTAGAAGTGAACTGCCGCCCCCGCTGCCTGATATTCAGAACACGCTGGAGGCGATCGTGGCGTCAATTGCGGAAGTGTCGATTGTGTCAGACTATTCGCCGACCAGCCGGTAAACCCCGTCAATGCGCGGCTCACCCACAGCCTCGAGATAGCTCAGCAAAATCCCGCTCAGCCGCTCCCAGTCATCGACGCGGCAATAGCCCGCCTCGCCCTCGGCCTGGGTGACGTCGTAATCATCGAGCACGGCCTGTTCCAGTTCCGCGCAGGAGGGCTGGTGATAGGTGACGATGCCGCCGGGATAGATCCAGACCAGGCCATAGACCCAATTATCGTCATCGGGCTTCTGGGCGACGTAAATGCCGGGAGAGAGTTCGCGCAGGCGAACGTTTTCGTGCGGGAAATCGGGGACTTCGGAGTGATAGCTGGCGCCGCGCCGGCGCACTTCGCCGCGCCACATCGGTTGGTCGAAGGGCGTGCCGTCGGTCAGATAGGGCGTGTGGGTGTAAATGCCGTCGGGCAGCGGAAATTCCGCACTAAAGCGGCCGATCAGCGGCCGTTCCGAATAGAAACAGCCGCTCAGGATCAGTGCCGCAAGAACAATGACGAAACGCGACGCTGGGACGAAACGCGACACTAGGGTGTGGCGCCGACAAGGGGTTCGGTCGCGGTGTGCAGCCAGGCTGCCGTCTCACCCTCGACCAGCGGAGCGATGCGGCTGCGGACTTCTGCGTGATAGGCATCGAGCCAGCCGATCTCGGCCGCCGTTAATGCCGTGACATCAACCAGTTCGCGATGGATCGGCGCCATGGTCAGGCTTTCAAACCCGAGCATCGGCCGTTCGCCGCCGTCGATTTGGGCCGCCTCGGTGACGAATTGCAGGTTCTCGATCCGGATGCCATAGCCGCCTTCCTTGTAGAAGCCGGGCTCGTTGGACAGGATCATGCCGGGCTCGAGCGCGACGGCATTGGGTGATTTGGCAATGCGCTGCGGGCCTTCATGCACGCCAAGGAAAGCGCCGACGCCGTGGCCGGTGCCGTGATCATAATCGAAACCGGCCTCCCACAGTGGCAGACGCGCCAGGATATCCAGCTGGGTACCCGTGGTGCCCTTGGGGAAGCGCACGCGGGCCAGGGCGATATGGCCCTTGAGGACGCGGGTGAACTGGGTGCGCATTTCAGCCGTTGGCTGGCCGATCGGCACGGTGCGGGTGATGTCGGTGGTGCCGTCTGGATATTGGCCGCCGCTATCTACCAGATAGAGCGAGCCGGGCACGAGTTTCAGATTGCTCGCTTCGGAGACGCGGTAATGCGCGAACGCACCATTGCTCTGGGCACCGGAGATGGTGTCGAACGACAAATCCCGCAATTCGGGCAAGGTCTTGCGGATCGCTTCCAGCTTGCGGGCGGCGATGATTTCATCGACCTCGCCGGCCTGGGCAACGGTGTCGAGCCAGTGCAGGAATTTGACGATGGCGGCACCGTCGCGGATATGCGCTTGGCGGGAGCCCTCGATCTCGGCGGCATTCTTGACCGCCTTGGGCCGCATCACCGGGTCTTCCAGCTTTTGCACCTTGGCACCGCCGGCACCGAGCCGTTCGAGCACCCAGGCTGAGGCCGTGGCCGGATCGACGCGGACGGTCTGACCCTTCAGCTCGGACAGGCCGGCTTCGAACTCGGTTTCCGGACGCAGGGCGATCTGATTGCCGAGATGGCTGAGGGTTTCATTGGTGATCTTTTCCGGCGCCACGAACAGGGTGGCGGTGCCGTCCTTGTTGATGATCGCGGAGGATAAGGGCAGGGGTGAGCGCGAGACATCGCCGCCACGGATATTGAACAGCCAGGCGATGGATGGCGGGGCCGTGATAACAGCGGCGTCGGCACCGCCACGTGCGACGGCAATGCCGATGCGGTGGCGTTTGGAATTATGGTCTTCGCCCGCAAATTCAAGCGGTTGCGGATTGATTTTGGCCATGGGCGCGGCTGGACGATCGGTCCAAGCGAGATCGATCGGGTTGGTCTCGACGGGGATCAAATCGACCTTGGCCCGCATCGCGGCGGTCTTCAAAAGGTCGAGCGCTGCGGGGCTGTGCAGGCGCGGATCATAACCGATCTTCTGGCCAGGCTGACCATGCTCTTCGATCCAGCCATACATGCCCTGATTGACCAGGTCGCAATATTCGAAAATTTCCGGGTCGGCCTGTTGCTTGACTTGGCCGGTATAGCGGCCATCGACGAAGACGGCGGCGCGGTCGGCCATCACGATGGCGGCGCCAGCGGAGCCGGAGAAACCGGCGATCCAGAGCAAACGCTCATTGCAATCAGGTAGATACTCATTGTCATACTCGTCCTCATGCGGGACGAGGAAGCCGTCGAGACCGAGCTTTTCCAGCTCTGCGCGCAGCTTGGGAACATTCTCGCGGCCATAGCGATAGCCGCCTTTTACGTCGAAAGTCTGGGAGATCATTTGGGTCATTCGCGCAAGCTAGGCCTAGCGGCGGCGGGTTTCAATGCCTGTTGGCTTCTGTATGCATTTGCGCAGACCGGCCCTGCGGTAACGGGCCTCCACAGCTGACACAAAGCGGCGCAGACAGCGCTCGAAGCCCGATGGTGGACTGCGCGTAAACGAGAGACTTTAAAATGTATTCGATGATGGATGACGTTCTGCGCCTCAATGGCGGTGACAGCTTTTCCCACACCCTGGATCGCTCGCGTGAACGCGCCGGTGTTCGGGTGCGTGCACGCAGTTATGATGTTGACGGCTTCCTGTCGTCCTGCGGCCTGAAAGCCAAGCGCAAATAGCCTGTTGGCCTATCGCTAACCTATCGCTGCCCTGTCGTTGGACTAGCGCTTGCTGGCTACCAGACACGCCCAGCCTTCCAGAGGCGGCTGCCGGTGGACGGTGAGCCCGGCGGCGAGATAGGCATCGCGCACCCAGGGCTCCTGTTCGGTCAGCAGACCGGACAGGATGACCCGCCCGCCCGGCGCCAGCGCTCGTGCGATGCCCGGCGCCAGATCGACCAGCGGTCCGGCGAGAATATTGGCGAAGATCAGCTCAAACTCGCGCCCCGCCAGCTTGGCATGATCAAGTCCTTCGGCTACGAAGCAATCAATCCCCGGCGTGCCGTTCTTGACGCAATTCTCAACGCTCTCCTCGACCGCTTCCGGGTCGATATCCGAGGCGATGACCTCAGAGTCGGGCAATACCTTGGCCGCCGCGATCGCCAGCGCCGCGGTGCCGCAGCCGAGATCGAATACGGTCGTCGGCTTGAAGCCGGCATTGAGCATGTCATCAAAGGCGATCAGACAGCCGCGCGTGGTGCCGTGATGGCCGGTGCCAAACGCCGGCCCGGCCTCGATCTCGATCCCGACCTGCCCGGCCGTGATCGCCTCGCGGTCATGGGCCCCGAACAGCACGAAGCGCCCGGCATCGACCGGCTTGAGCCCCTCGAGCGAGATGCGCACCCAGTCCTCGTCCGGCATCGGCTCGACGCTGACCGCGATATCGTCCGCCAGCCCTGAAGCCGCCCGAAACGCTGTCTCATCGGGACGCGCCTCAAACAACACATCCATCCGCGCCGCTGCGCCGTCCTCAAACAACAGCCAGGACAGGGCAATCGGTGGATAGACCTCGTCCAGCCGCTCGACTGCATCGGCCAGGGGCTTGAAATCAGCGAAAGCGGTGAGGCGCCAGATGGTGCTCATGGGGTCGTTCCTTGGTCGTTTAGTGGTGGTTTGGACGTTTGTTGTGTGCCTTTCAACAGACTTGTCATTCGGGGGCAGGTCCCGGCGCTACGCCCGGCACAAGGCCGGGCATCCGGCCGGGATGACAAGGGTGTGGTTTTTCATAGGCAAGAACGCCGTTACCAAGCGGCATCGGCACTTTCGGGCATTGCGGACGATCCATCGGGAAGTCTGCGTTTATATGTAGGTGAATGCGTCCCTCGGGACCGTCCACAACCCGGTGAAGCCCGGCTCCTTCGAGCCAATTAAGGGCGGTCTGATCAAGGCCAACCCGGCGCCACCCGTCTGCCTCTTCCTGTGCACCGTCTGGGGCAGAACGTGGAGGTATTATGGGCTCGCTGGGCGGGGGTGTGGGTATCTGGCGGAGGTGGTGGGGGAAGGGGTTGTTGTGCCTCGGGCTTTCAGAGTGGAGGGCGGGGATAGCGCTGCGAGGCCCTGACTTACACCCCTCAAAATCCAATTCCTTGTCATCCCTGACGGATGGCCCGACTTGGTCGGGCCGCAGGTCAGCGACCCACACGCCCCACGCCCGGTGCGTCAGCAGCGTGGCGGTGGAAATTTCCCCTGCGCAAGCTGGATGATTGGCGGCACGTCTGGGTCCCTGATCTCCGCCCGGACCGCTTCGCGCCCGGGCAT
>TARA_R110002051_G_scaffold173090_8_pt1 | contig 73366 bp, 68 predicted proteins | sample TARA_R110002051 | Tara Oceans TARA_R110002051 (sample SAMEA4397023) | marine metagenome | biome: Polar Biome; feature: [MES] marine water layer (ENVO:01000295) within the mesopelagic zone...; material: water (ENVO:00002006), including particulate matter (ENVO:01000060) such...
CTTTCTGGCCGAGATGCAGAGCTGGTTCGGGGCCGAGCGCAAGGGCAGTGATCCCATGGTGCTGGTCGGGGATCTTAACATCGCGCCGCTGGAGCATGATGTCTGGTCCCACAAGCAGCTGCTGAAAGTGGTCAGCCACACCCCGATCGAGGTCGAGGAGCTGGGCAAGCTGCAGGCCGGACTCGGCTGGGTTGATGCAGTTCGCCATTTCGTTCCCGAAACGGAAAAGCTCTATTCCTGGTGGAGCTACCGGTCGAAGAACTGGGAGCTGGCCGACAAGGGCCGCCGGCTTGATCATGTCTGGGTGACGGAACCGCTGAAAAACCGGCTGAAATCTGCGGCCGTGGTGAAAGCGATGCGCGGCGGCGAAAAGCCGTCCGACCATGCGCCGGTGATCGTCGATCTGGATTAAAGCCCTTCCGTTTTCCCGGACTTGATCCGGGACCTGTCGAAGGAGCGTTATGGCCTCAAGGTCCCGGATCAAGTCCGGGAAAACAGTGAACTCACCCGCAGGCAGGCGTCTCCGGCAGAGCGGCAATTAACGGCGCCGCCGGATCGAAAAGGTTGGCCGCTTCCGACGGGCGCACAGTGTTTCCCCCGAACATGCCATCAAGCAGCCAGCCTATATCGCCGGGTGCTGAGCGGGCGTTTATCACCCGCTCCGGCAGGATGGCTTTCCAGGTGTCGCCATCCGGCGATGCGATCCGGAAATCGAAGACGAAACTCGGCGTCACACCCATTCTGAGATCGGCGATCCGGAGTCCGTTCTCGTCCCTGAAGACACGGTAATAGCCCTTCGAGAAAGCCGCGACGGCGGCAGCGCTGGGGATCGTATCCAGACAGGGAGCACCGTCGGCGAGGCGCGGGTGGGCATGGATGCGGGCCGCGTCCAGGCCGGCAAGAAGCGGTTGATAGACATTGTAGTAATGGCTGCCATCGATCGCGATGGTGCGCCAGAACAGGGTGTTGAAGGGCATCGGCGTGGCCAATACCTTCTCGGCCCTGATCCCGGCATTTGCGAGAACATCCCGGGCCTTTCCGTCGGCAATCTGCTGCGCCACCAGGGACCAGCCGAGATAGAGAGTGGAAAGCGCGAGGGCCACCGCCGTCACCCGCCCGATCTTCGCCGACCAGTCCCGCCGCAGCAGCGCCCAGACGGTGGCGACGGCCAGCGGCAGGGTATAGAGCGGATCGATGATAAAGATGGACCCGGTGCCGTAGGGCGTATTCGTCAGCGGCCATAGCAGCTGGGTGCCATAGACCGTCATGGCATCGAGCAGCGCGTGGGTGGCGAGGCAGAGGAACACGGTCAGATAGGCCGTGACGCGGTGCTCCCGAAGACCGCTGAAAACCCGCATCAGGCCTTCGGCGATCAGCGGTGTGAGCGCGGCATGCACCAGCAGGGAGTGGCTCCAGCTTCGATGCAGGATGAAATCGCTTACCGCATCGCCATGGCGCACCAGCACGTCGAGATCGGGCAGGGTGCCGAGGCCCGCGCCCAGCAGGGCAGCCTTGCGGGGGCCGATGCGGCGCCCGGAGACGGCAACGGAGACGGCCGCGCCGAGCACGATCTGGGTCAGTGAATCCAACGCTCTTCCTCGCGTAAATGGCGCTTTTCTGGCTGTGACATGCGTCTTGTTGCGACCCGGTTCAACCCGCCGGGGCTAACCGATCCGGTAGAGGTGGATACGGCCGGGCTTGATCTCTTCCGGCAGATCGGCGGCTGTCCAGCGCGGCAACGTTACCGGCTGGTCGCTGACAACCACAGCGCCGTCGGCCAGCAACGCATCCACCAGAGGCGCGATTTGCGCCGCCAATGCGATGCTCGCCGCCTTTTCGCCGGTGCCGATATCGAGATGGGCCAGCAGCACGGTCTGGCCGAGCGCCTGCCGTGCCGTGACCAGCGTTTCGCGGAAATCGCCGAGGAAAATCCGGTCATCCGCCGGGATGCAGTCCGGATGCGCGGCGATTTGCCGGTCGAACACATAGAAGGGGCGCTCCGGCATCAGGGAGCGCAGATGGTCGAAGGTCCGGCCATTGCCGAGACCGAGTTCTATTGCATTTCCGGAATGATTTTCGATGGCCGAGACGGCCCATTCGAGACTCAGCTTCTGCGCCTGCAAGCGGCGGATGGCACTGTCGAGACGGCTCACGGGCTGCTGCTAGTTTCCGTTGTCGGAAAGTGCGGCGCGGAGCTGGACATTGGTCTGCTCCAGGCGGGCCGCCAGCTCACGCATGATCTCGACCGCGATCAGCGGGAAATCGGTGACGAGGCGGAAGAACGCTTCCTTGTTGATCTTCAGGGTGGTCAGGGATTCCTTGGCCTGTACGGTCGCCGTGCGCGGCACATCGCACAGAATGGCGATCTCGCCGACCACGTCGCCCTTGCTGAGCTGGGCCACCTCGACCATGCCGTTCTCCGTCTTGATCAGCACCGAGGCGGTACCGCCGATGATGATATAGGCGGCATCGCCGGAATCCCCCTGATTGAACAGCACCTGCCCGTCCGCATAGACCAGGCGCTCGGAGGTGAAGGCGAGAAGTTTCAGCTTCGATGGCTCGATCTTGGCGAAGAGCGGGATGTTCTTCAGGAGCTCGACTTCTTCATTCAGACTCATGGGTGGACCCTTTGTCTTACCGGTTCCGGATTATTCCTCATCGAGTAATCCCCGGAACACGGTCCCTTCCTTGTCGAGAGTATCAAATGTGCCGTCTTCGATCACCCGGCCGCCGCGCATTACCAGAACACGATCGAACGGTTGCGCCAAGCGGGCGCGCTGGGCAATGAGAATAACCGTCCGGTCGCCGGCCTCCTTCAGGATGCGGGCCACGGTTGGCGCCTGGACCCCGGAATCGAGGGTCGAAACCGCCTCGTTCAGGATCAGGATATCCGGCCGGCGGAGTAACATGCGGGCAATCGCGACCTTTTGCCGCTGCGGTGTGGTGAGGCGGGAGCCGGCGATACCCGCCTCCGCTCCCAGGCCGATCTCGATAACCGTATCGCGCAGCCCCTCGGACTCGATGACTTCCGCCAGCACCGAGCCGACCCGGTTACCGGCGTCGGCCTGTCCGTAGGCGATCTTGCCGAACAGGATATTGTCCTGCACCGAGGCGGCAAGATTGAACTGATCGACCGAGAAGAACTCCAGCGCGGACCGCTGATCTTCCGGCAACCCTTCGCGGAAAGCCTTGCGGGCTTCGAGGATCCGGTCTTTCAGATCCTCCTCGATCATGCCGAGGCGGTGCCGGGCCGGGATCAGCTTGAACGGCAGATCGAGGAAACGGTTCCGGTCCTCCGGTCCCATTTCATCCAGGCCAACCCTGTCGGCCCGCTGCACCAGTGTCTGATAATCCGGCAGCTCGTCGGCCGAGATGAAGGCATATTGCGCGAAGAATTCATGATCGGGCGGCAGATCCTTGAACAGCTCGACCATCGTTGCCGCCACGTCGCGGCCGATCCGGACAAAATCCTCGGTCAGGCCAACCTGGTCGAGAACAGAGCGGACATAGGGATCGCTGGCGAGGCGGTCGAGTTTGAACTGCTCACCGACCGGCGTGCCGAACAGCAGGTTCTCGGCCACGCTTGCATTGGTGTTGAACTTCTCCGCATCGAACGGCTCGACCAGAGTGTCGAGATCCAGTTCCCCGAGACGGGAACGGAGCTTTGCCCGGGCTCCGAGGATGCGCTGTCCGGTTTCGTCGCGACTGGCCAGATCAAGGGAGCCGCGCAGCCCGAAAGCATAGACCTCGTCTTCAAGGCCGACCACGCGCAGCAGGTCGGCGAGGCGCGCATTCAGGCGGTCTTCCTCGACGCCAACCGCCTGGTAGTCGACCCAGTTGGCTGAAATCGGGTCGAGCGAGTTTCCGGATGCTTCCGCGGCTTCGCGCTGGCCGGGGGAATCCGGATAGCACTCGGGGTCCGGATCGCCGTGCGGAACATGACGGGCGCCCAGCAGCATATTCTCGCGGATCGTGCTGGAGAATACGAAAGCGCTTGGCCCGACATAGCCGATCCGCCGTCCCGTGACGGCCTCCGGCAAGCCCGCGATGTCGATCCCGTTCATGGTGATGCTGCCGGATGTCGGTAACAGCAGGCGCGCCGCCACCATTGCCAGGAGATCCTTGCCGCCGCCGCCGGGACCCGCAATCGCGACTTTTTCGCCCTGCTTGATCTCGAAGGTGACGTTTTCCAGCAGGACTTCGCCATCGTCATCCATCAGGCCGAGATTGCGCAGCGCCACCGGTCCAGCCAGCGAAACCGGCTCTTCCGGCTCCTCCAGCTGCTGGGCTTCGGTCAGGCTGCCCGCCGTGTCGAACTGCTCGATCACCTGATCGTACTTGATCCGGGAATCTTCCTTGCGCTGGTAGTAGCTCAGCAATTCCTTCCAGGGCGCGGACAGATCCTTGTAGGCGGCCAGAATGGCAACCAGAGCCCCGAAGGTGAGATCCCCCTTGATCACCAGCACGCCGCCGATCGAATAGAAGAAGAATGGGGTCAGCTGGGCGATGAAGTTATTCAGGAACTTGATGAAGAATTTCCGCCGATAGATCTCGTAGCGGATCGTGTAGATCTCGCCCAGACGGGCCGTGAAGTTGGCGAGTGCGAAGCGCGCCGTATTGTTGGCGTGGATCTCCTGAACGCCGGAAATGCTCTCGCCAATCCGATCCGACAGTTTGCGGACAGCCTTTACCCGCTCCTTGCCAAGCTCGTTCACCCGGCGCTGCAGCTTCGGAATGATGTAGCCCTGGACCGGATAGAGCGCGATTGCGGCGGTGCCGAGGATCGGATCCTGCACGAACATGAAGACCAGAATGGTCAGCAGCGTGCCGCCCTGAAAAGCCGGCAGGGAGACCGCATCGCCGATGAAGCCGCCAAGCGGCTCGACCTCGGCGGTGATCATCGGAATCACTTCGCCCTGGCTGACTTTTTTGAAATGCGGCAGCGGGAAGCGCAGGACCCGGGCATAAAGGTCATAGCGCAGACGCCGCAGCATGCGCTCGCCAAGCTGCCCGCGAAAGACGTTGATATAGTATTTGAAGCCCCCATTGACGCAGACGAGGGCGAGGAAGATCACGCTCAGCAGCAGCAGGTACGGGATTTGGTCGAGCTGATACCCGAACAGGTCGCGGGGAAAGTCTTTTCCGCCGATGGCCTGGTTGATGATGGTTTTCGGAAGGTCGAGAGAATAATAGAGAAAAGGGAAAGAGAGTCCGGTCAGTACAAGAAGGAAGATCTGTTCTTTCTTGCTGTGCCGGAGGATGAACCGGAAAATCGTAGGTTCCATGCGGTCCGTCAGCCTATGCAGGTTGGCGATGTCGGCAAAAATCGTTTGTGCGCAAAACAGTAACCGAACAGTGTCATAACGTAAATGCGGGTTAGTCCAAACTGGTTTTGCCACAAGTAACACTGTGGCATAGTGATAAAAAAATGGGGATATGCGTGGGGATCAAACCCGCGGTTCAGCGGGGCCTTCAGCTTTCAAGGCCGATGTGTGAGTGGATGAGCGTTTGACGTACGCTGTTAGCAACAAACGCGGCCCGAAACGTGTGCTGATGTACAGCCACGATACAATGGGGCTGGGTCACCTCCGGCGTTGCCGGGCAATTGCGCACTCTTTGGTGGAACGGCAGTCCGACCTGTCCGTGCTGATTCTGTCCGGGTCGCCGATCATAGGCAGTTTCGATTTTCGCACGCGCGTCGATTTCGTCCGCATTCCGGGCGTGATCAAGCTGCGCAACGGCGATTACACCTCGCTCAATCTGCATCTGGATATCGAGGATACGCTGAATCTGCGCTCCTCGATCATCAAGCATACGGCGGATGCGTTCGACCCGGATCTCTTCATCGTCGACAAGGAGCCCTGGGGGCTGCGCGGCGAGGTCCGGCCGACCCTGGAGATGCTGAAGGAGCGCGGAACACCGCTGGTGCTTGGCCTGCGTGACGTCATGGACGAGCCGGAAAAGCTGCTGCCGGAGTGGGAGCGCAAGAACGCGGTCGAAGCCCTGCGCGATGTCTATGACGACATCTGGGTCTATGGCCTGCAGTCTGTCTGCGATCCGTATTCCGGAATGCCGATGCCGGACTCCGTGCAGGCCAAGACGTCCTATACGGGCTATCTGAAACGCAAGGTGCCAAGTCACGTGCACCCGATCATGACGACGGATCTTGAAGACCCGTTCATTCTTGTCACGGCCGGTGGCGGTGGCGATGGCGACGGGTTGATGGACTGGGTTCTCAAGGCTTACGAAGCGGATGCGGATCTTCCGTACCGCGCCCTTCTCGTGCTTGGACCGTTCATGCCGGCGGAGTTGCAGAATGACTTCATGGAGCGGGCCGCCGAGCTCGACCGGGTCGATGTCATCACTTTCGACTCACGCATCGAGAGCCTGATGGCGCGCGCGGCGGGTATTGTCGCCATGGGTGGTTACAACACTTTCTGCGAGATACTGTCCTTCGACAAGCGGGCGCTGATCGTGCCCCGGACGGAGCCGCGCATGGAGCAGTATATCCGCGCCGCCCGGGCCGAAGAGCTGGGGATCACCGCCATGCTCGTGGATGACGGCGAGCGTGACCCGGATGTCATGTCGGAGGCGCTGCGGCGCCTGCCCAGTCAGCCGACTCCGTCGGAGACGATGGAATCCGGTTTGCTGGACGGGCTTGAAGAGGTCAACCGGCTGGCACAGAACTGGTTGTATGGGCAGGGCCCCACCGCCAAGGTCGCCGTGCTCCGACGGGAAGCCTGAGCCAGCGTCCGGCTCGCGGACAGGCGTCACATTGGTTCAGCAGGTTATGGTAAGATCACAGACGAGCGTTCCGACGGCCATCGTTCTGAAAGGCTATCCGCGTCTTTCGGAAACCTTCATCGCGCAGGAAATTCTCGAGCTGCAGCGCCTCGGGCTCGATTACACCATCATTTCCCTGCGCCATCCGACGGACACGGCCAGCCACCCGGTGCATGGCAAGATCACGGCCGGGGTCAATTATCTGCCGGAATATCTCTATCAGGAGCCTTTCCGGGTTCTGAAAGCCTGGTGGAAGGCCCGCCGGATGCCCGGCTATGGCGCAACTTTCCGTCTCTGGCTGAAGGACCTGAAGCGTGATTTTACCCCGAACCGGGGACGCCGCTTCGGCCAGGCACTGGTGCTGGCAACCGAGCTTGATCCGAAGTTTCGCCATATCTATGCGCATTTCCTGCACACGCCGTCCTCGGTCGCCCGCTATGCGGCACTGATGAGCGGGCGGAGCTGGTCCGCCTCGGCGCATGCCAAGGATATCTGGCTCTCGCCGGAGTGGGAGAAGCGCGAAAAGCTGGCCGATGCGGCCTGGGCCGTGACCTGCACCCGCTATGGCTTTGAGCATCTGGATTCCCTCGCGCCCGGCAAAACCAGACTGGTCTATCACGGTCTCGATCTCTCCAGTTTCGCGCCTGGTGGCGAGACTGTTGTGGAGCGTGACGGCGCCGGTGAACCTGTGCGTCTGCTTTCGGTCGGCCGCGCGGTCCCGAAAAAAGGGTTCGACCAGCTTCTGGATGCGCTCGCCCGGCTTCCGGAAGAATTATCCTGGCACTGGACGCATATCGGTGGCGGCAAGGAGCTGAAGGCGCTGAAGGGTCAGGCGGAGGGTCTGGGGCTTTCCGGGCGTATCACCTGGCGGGGGGCGGCGGCGCAGAGTGAGGTGCTTGAGGCCTATCGCAACTCCGATCTCTTCATCCTGCCGAGCCGGATTGCCGAAGACGGGGATCGGGACGGGCTGCCGAATGTGTTGATGGAGGCGCAGAGTCAGGGGCTTTGCTGCCTTGCCACGGATGTGTCCGCCATCCCGGAGCTGATGGAAGACGGTGTCACCGGCGCCCTTGTTCCGCCGGACGATATTGCGGCTCTGGCGAAGGCGGTGGAGGAACTGATCCGGAAGCCGGCTCTCAGGGCGCGGTATGGGGCGGCCGGGGAGGCCAGGGTCCGCAGCCGGTTTGATCATCTGACGGCGATAGGAACGCTGGCGGCGTTGCTTGGGCTTGCTGCGGGGGCTGCCACGGGAACGGACGAAGCAGCGTGAGGATCGCTTTCCACGCGCCGCTGAAATCCCCGGATGCGCCGACACCCTCCGGAGACCGGCGCATGGCGCGTTTGCTTATGGCCGCTCTCCGTTCCGGTGGACATGACGTGTTCCTCGCCTCTCGCCTGCGCAGCCGGGACGGCAAGGGCGATGCGGACCGCCAGGCCCGGCTCGTCCGGTTGGGCTCGCGTTATGTGGACCGGTTCGTGAAATGTTGCGAGTCCGGAAAGATTGTGCCGCCGGACCTCTGGTTCACCTATCACCTTTATTACAAGGCCCCCGACCTGATCGGGCCCGGGATCGCGGCCCGGCTTGGCATTCCCTATGTGGTCGCCGAGGCGTCGAATGCCCCGAAACGGGCGGCGGGACCGTGGGCGGATTCACACCAGAGGGTTCTGGAAGCGCTCGGTCAGGCCGCGCTCGCCATCGGCTTCAACAGCCGGGACAAAGACTGTGTGGCGCCGTGCCTGGGGCCGGCCGGCCGGTATCTTGAGATCAGGCCGTTCCTCGATGGCCTGCCCTATCCGGAGGATTCTGGCGCCGGAACGGCGTTGCGATCGCAGCGCGGGATCGCGGCGGATGTCCCGCTGCTGCTTGCCGTCGGCATGATGCGGCCGGGGGTGAAAATCCAGTCCTACAAAGTGCTTGCCGATGCGCTGTCGCGGATCCCGCCGGAGCGGCCGTGGGCGCTGGTCATTGCCGGTGATGGAGACGGCCGGCCGGAGGTCGAGGCCTGTTTCGCGCCGCATCGGGACCGCGTTCATCTGCTTGGGGCGGTAGATGCTGCGCAGCTCCAGGCTCTCTATCAGGCGGTGGATATCTTCGTCTGGCCCGCGATCAACGAAGCCTACGGCATGGCACTGCTGGAGGCCCAGGCCAGCGGACTTCCGGTGGTGGCGGGCGATGTCGGCGGGGTGCCGGATATCGTCAGTGATGGCGTAACGGGCCTGCTTTCCGCCGAAGGTGACAGTGCCGCATTTGCCGCGAACCTCGATCGGCTGCTTCTCGATATGGATCTTGCGCACACATTTGGTGCGGCGGGCCGGGAGCAGGCCAATCGAAACCATAGTCTCGAAAGCGTCTCGGTGCAGCTGAGTGCCGCGCTGGAAGCCTTGCCATGCTGATCGGGTTCCTGCGGCATGGGCCGACTGTGTGGAATGCCGAAAAACGGCTGCAGGGCCGGACCGATACCCCGCTTTCCGCAGAAGGCCGGGCACAGGTAGCCCGCTACCGGCTTCCGGAGGCGTTCCGGCTGGCACCGGCCCTGATCTCACCGCTTCAGCGTGCCCGGGAGACAGCCTCACTGGCGGGATGCGTATCCCTGGAAGAGGAGCCACTTCTGACGGAGATGCACTGGGGGGATTGGGAGGGCCGGCGGCTTGCCGAGCTCAGGAATCAACTCGGATCCGAAATGAAAGAGAACGAGGACCGGGGCCTGGATTTCCGGCCTCCGGGCGGCGAATCTCCGCGCGATGTGCAGCTCCGGCTGCAGGCGTTCTTCAAACAGCTTCAGGCCCGGCAGCCGGTGCCGGATTGCTGCCTCGCCGTCACCCACAAGGGGGTGATCCGCGCCGCGCTGGCCCTCGCCTGGGGCTGGGACATGATGGGAAAGCCGCCGGTCCGGCTTGACTGGTCGGCCATGCATATGGTCCGTCTCGACCCGGACGGGGAGATCCGTCCGGATGCAATGAATGTGAGCCTGCTGTCATGACGGATACCCGGCCCAAGACACTTTTTCTCTATGTCCAGAACCTCCTGGGCATTGGCCACCTGCGCCGTGCGGCCGCAGTCGCGCAGGCGGCGGTCGCCGATGGTTTCGAGGTGCATTTCGTCTCCGGCGGCATGCCGGTTCCGCATCTGGATATTGGCGGTGCGATCCTGCATCAGCTGCCGCCCGTGCGTGCCGTGGACAGTCTGTTCAAGGTTCTGGCGGATGAGAACGGCCGGGAAATCGACGATGCATGGCGCGCTGCCCGGCGCGACACATTGCTCGCCCTGTTCGAGGAAATCCGCCCCGACATCGTCTTCACGGAGCTGTTTCCCTTCGGGCGGCGGCAGATGCGCTTCGAATTGCTGCCGTTGCTCGACCGGGCCAAGGCGGCGGACTGGCAGCCGAAAATCGTCTCTTCGATGCGGGATATTCTGGTCACCAAGCCGCGCCCGGACCGGAACCGGGAGATCGTCGAAACCGTCGACCGGTACTACGACATGGTGCTGGTGCATGGCGATGAAGCGGTCATCAGCCTCGCCGATACCTTCCCGATGTATGACGAATTGACGCCTCCGGTCCGCTATACCGGCTATGTGCTGAACCCGATCGATATAGTGGGCAATGAAGCCGGTGACGGCACGGGAGAGATCGTGGTCTCGGCCGGTGGCGGGGCCGTTGGCGGGGATATCATGCGTGCGGTGGCACAGCTTCGCCCCGCTCTTCCCTTTGCCGACCGGACATGGCGCTTTGTTACCGGGCCGCACATGCCGGACGAGGCAGCACGCGAGATTGAAACGCTGGCCGGACCGGGAGTGATCGTCGAGCGCAGCCGGCCCGATCTGGCTGCGATCATTTCGAGAGCGTTCCTTTCTATTTCTCAAGCCGGCTACAATACGCTGGCCGAAGTGCTGACGGCCGGGACGGCGTCCGTGGTGATCCCCTATGAGGGCGGCGTCGAGACCGAGCAGCGGGTCCGCGCGGATCTGCTGGCGAAGCGCGGACGTCTTGCCGTGGTGCCGGAAGATGCCCTGACCCATGACGCGCTTGCGCAGGCGATGCAGCAGGCGGTGGCGGGCCGTGAGGTGGGTGTTTCGGGCATTGATCTTGATGGCGCTGCCGGAACGGCGCGCATTCTCAGCCAGTTGCTGGAGCCGGCGTGACCGGGACCGGCACTCTCCTGCGGGAGCTTGATCGCTGGGATGCGGAGGGGCTGACCGCCACGATCTGGTGGCGGGACGATGACCTGCAGCGCCCGACCCCGGCATTGGAGCCGTTGCTTGCCATGGCGGAGGCGACGGAATGGGTTCCGGGGCTGGCAGTTGTGCCGGAAGGCGCTGACATGGGCGGGCTGGCGGCGCGTCTTGCGGGGGCCGGCACGGAACTTCTGGTGCATGGATTTGCTCACCGGAACCATGCGGCGGACGGTGAAAAGAAGTGCGAATTCCCGGCCTCCCGCGCGCTGGATGACAAATGCGGGGATGCGCGCGCGGCCCTGAGCGCCTTGCGCGACGCATTTCCGGAGCTTCTGCTTCCCTGTTTTGTGCCGCCCTGGAATCGTATTGCAGCGGATCTGGTCGAGGCGCTTCCCGGATGCGGTTTCAGGGGGCTTTCGACCTTCGGCCCGCGGCAGGCATCCTCGGCCGTGCCGGGCCTGCGCTGTGTGAACACCCACAGCGATGTCATTGACTGGCGCGGTACGCGTGAATTTGTCGGTTCGGGTGCCGTGGCGGCCGCTTTGGCGGCGCATCTTGAAGCGCGCCGTACGGGCCAGGCCGACCCGGCGGAGCCGAGCGGACTTTTGACGCATCATCTGGTAATGGTGGGCGAGGATTGGCGTGCGCTTGAGGCTTTGATGCTGGAGGTGAAGTCCCATCGGGCCGTCGAGCTGATTGCGCCGCATGACTGTTTTTTACCTGTAGAGGATCTGGGATGAGCCTGCACGGATACAAGAAAGGCGCGGTTACGGGGGACTATGTGCGCGGCGGCCTTGGGTTCGCGGTTACCGCCTTTCCGGTCGCCTTTGCGCCGATGCTTGGAACCTTCCAGATCGTCTTTTTGCTGATCGCACTGGTCTTCGCCGGCTTCATCGTCAAAACCTGGCTCCGGGCGCAAACCAGGTACGAGGTCGATGACGACGGCATTCAGGCGCAGGGCCCCTTGAGCAAGACCATCAAATGGTCGGAGCTTGCTGTGCTGGATCTGCGCTATTACTCGACCCAGAAGGAGAAGAACTCGGGCTGGATGCATCTTGTCCTGAAGGACCGGAATGGCGCGAAAATCAGCCTGGAATCGACGCTTGACGGTTTTGAGACCGTGCTTGAGCATGCCGCTTCCGCTGCCAGGCAAAACGGTCTTGGACTAACCCAGACGACAACGGATAATCTGGTGGCCGCAGGGATAAACACGGGGCTGGCCGCAAGGGATCAGTAGGATGCCGGCGGATCAGGGGGATTAAAGGCATGAACGACCAACTGACACCGCTGCTGCGGGTCAGGGACTTGCAGGTTGCGTTCGACGTGTCGGGCGGGGAGCTGCTTGCCGTAAACAGGGTGTCCTTCCAGGTTCGTGCCGGTAAGACCGTGGCTCTGGTTGGTGAATCCGGCTCCGGCAAGAGTGTTGTCAGCCAGGCCATCATGGGTCTGCTTCCCCCGATTGCCCAGATCCGCAACGGCTCCATCCTGTTCGCGGATGACCGTAAAAAAGGCACGATCATCGACATCGCCCGGCTCAATCGCAACAGCAAGGCGATGCGGCAGATCCGTGGCGGCCAGATATCGCTGATTTTCCAGGAACCGATGACCTCGCTCTCGCCGCTGCACACGGTGGGTAACCAGATCCGCGAGGCACTGGAACTGCACCGGGACGTTTCCGGCCGCGAGGCGCAGGAACTGACCGAGGATATGCTCCGGATGGTCGGTTTTCCGGACCCGGTCCGGGCGATGCGCACATATCCGTTCGAGCTGTCCGGCGGTTTGCGGCAGCGGGCGATGATCTCGATGGCGCTGATCTGCCGTCCGTCCCTGCTGATCGCCGACGAGCCGACCACCGCCCTCGACGTCACCATCCAGGCGCAGATCCTGAAGCTGATGAAGGATCTGCAGGCCGAGCTCGGCATGGCGGTGCTGATGATCACCCACGATCTCGGTGTCGTTGCCAACATGGCCGACGATGTTGTGGTCATGTATCGCGGCCGGGTGATGGAAAGCGGCACGCGCGAGCAGTTGTTCAATGATCCGCAACACCCCTACCTGAAGGCCCTGATGGCGGCGGTGCCCCGCTTCAACATGGAGCCGGGCGAAAGACTGATCCCGATCCGTGACATCAAAAGCGAAACCGGACATCTGCTGGCGCCGACCGAGGCCGCGAAGGCTCCGGTCGACAGCAAGAAGCCGATCCTGAAGGTCGAGAGCCTTTCGAAATGCTTCACCATCCGTCAGGGCTCCTGGCTCTCCAGCGAGGAATCGAAGGTCTATGCGCTGGACGATGTGAGCTTCGAGGTACGGCCGGGTGAGTGTCTTGGCCTTGTCGGGGAATCCGGCTGCGGCAAGACCACTCTCAGCAAGACCATCATGCGGGCTCTGACGCCGGATCAGGGGGCCGTCACCTATGCGGACCAGGATGGCGAGATCGATGTGCTGGGCCTTGATGGCGACCGGCTCACCAATTTCCGCCAGAAGTTGCAATTCGTTTTCCAGGACCCGTTCAGCTCTCTCAATCCGCGCATGACGGTGTTCGATATCGTCAGTGAGCCGCTGGTGATCCACGGCATCGGCGACGATGCCTATCGCCGCGAGATGGTATCGGAGCTGATGAAACTGGTCGGGCTCGATGCCCGGCACCTGAACCGCTATCCGCACAGTTTCTCCGGCGGCCAGCGTCAGCGCATCGGCATTGCCCGGGCGCTGGCCCTGAAACCGCGCATGCTGATCTGCGACGAGCCGGTTTCCGCGCTGGATGTCTCGATCCAGGCGCAGGTGCTGAACCTGCTGAAGGACCTGCAGGAGCAGCTCAACCTCACCTATCTCTTCATCTCCCACAATCTGGCGGTGGTGGATTACATCGCGGACCGGATCGCGGTGATGTGCGCCGGACGGCTCGTCGAGCTGGCGCCGCGCGAGGAGTTGTTCCACAATCCGGTGCATCCCTACACCAAGGCACTGCTCCGCGCGGTTCCGGATCCGAGCCTCGACAACCCGCTTGATTTCGGTGCCGTAATGGATAATCGCTGCTCGATCCCGTCCGAATGGCCGGCCCCGTTTACGGTCAGCGAGGAAACGCATCCGCGCCTGATCGATCTGGGCGACGGGCATTTCGTGCGGGCGGATGAATCGGCCCTGACCCTGAGGCTGGCATCGTGAAACACTGGTACGCGCTCCCGGTCTTTTTGATCGTGCTCTTGACGGCGGCCCTGCCGGGTTTCGCCGGGGAGGTGCCGGCTCTTGAAGGGCGTGTGGCCGCCGGGGAACTGCCCGTAATGGCCGACCGGTTGCCGCAACCGCCGCTGACTGTCGATTTCGAGGCGCGCGGCGCGGAGCTCGGCCAGTATGGCGGCACACTCCGCATGCTGATGTCGCGGAGCAAGGACACGCGGCAGATGACCGTTTACGGCTATGCCCGTCTTGTCAGCTACCAGCCCGGCGATTACGAGCTTTTCGCGGATATTCTGCAGGATTTCATCGTCGAGGATGAGCGGGTCTTTACCTTCATTTTGCGCAAGAATCACCGCTGGTCCGACGGTCACCCCTTTACCTCCGAGGATTTTCGCTACTTCTGGGAAGACGTTGCGAACAATCCGGAACTGTCACCGGCCGGCCCGCCAAGCGTCATGATGCTTGATGGCGAGGCGCCGCTGTTCCAGGTGATTGATGAGCGCACGGTGCGGTATTCCTGGTCCAAGCCGAACCCGGATTTCCTGCCCGCGCTGGCAAAGGCAAGCCCGCTCTATATCTACCGCCCGGCGCATTATCTGAAGCCCATGCATGCCGCCTATGCCGATCCGGCCGAACTCGATAAGCGGGTGGAAGAGGCAAAACAGCGGAACTGGGCCGCGCTGCATAACAAGATGGATAATCTCTACCGGATGGATAATCCGGACCTGCCGGTGCTGCAGCCCTGGAAAGTGACGGGCAATGCGACCTCGACCCGGTTCCGGTTCGAGCGCAATCCCTACTTCCACCGGGTCGATCCCAAGGGCCGCCAGTTGCCCTATATCGACGAAGTGATCTTCGACATTGCCAGCCCGGGGCTGATCCCGGCCAAGGCCGGTGCCGGAGACGCGGATCTGCAGGCCCGTTATCTCTCCTTCGACGATTATACCTTCCTGAAGGAAGCGGAAGACCGGTTCCCGTTCGACACCCGGCTGTGGCGCACGGCCAAGGGCGCGCATATGGCGCTGTTTCCCAACCTCAACGCCGTCGATCCGGTCTGGCGCGCGCTGTTTCGGGACGTCCGGTTCCGGCGCGCCCTGTCGCTTGCCGTCAACCGGCACGAGATCAATCAGGTGATCTATTACGGCCTGGCCTATGAGGGGAACAATACGGTTCTTCCCGCATCGCCGCTGTACCAGAAGGATTACCAGACCCGCTGGGCCACGTTCGATCTGAAGCGGGCGAATGCGCTGCTTGATGAAATAGGACTCAAGCGTGGCGATGATGGTCTGCGCCTGCTGCCGGACGGCCGGCCGATGGAGCTGATTGTCGAGACGGCGGGCGAGAGCACGGAGCAGACCGACGTGCTGTCCCTGATCCATGATTCCTGGCTCGATGCGGGCATCAAGCTGTTTACCCGGCCGTCCCAGCGCAACGTCTTCCGTAACCGGATCTTTGCTGGCGAAACGCTGATGTCTGTCTGGTTCGGAGCGGAGAACGGGCTGGCGACAGCGCTGAACAGCCCGCAGGATTTTGTTCCGTTCACGCAACAGCAGCTGCAATGGCCGAAATGGGGTCAGTTCATCGAAACCGGCGGCATGTCCGGCGAGGCGACGGATATCGAGGCGGCGAAGCGGCTTGAAGAGCTTTACGTGATCTGGCGCGACGCCTCTAAGCGGGCCGTGAAGAAAGGCGCCTGGGAAGAGATTTTGCAGATCAACGCCGATCAGGTCTTCAGCATCGGGCTGATTTCCGGCGTGCTGCAGCCGGTCGTGGTCTCGAACGCGCTCCATAACGTGCCGAAGGAAGCCGTCTATAACTGGGATCCGGGGGCCCATTTCGGGGTCTATCTGCCGGACACCTTCTGGTTCGGCGATATGCCGGCCGGTAATGCAAGCGCGGATTAGGGGAGAGAACCGGTGCTGACCTACCTAGCCCGCCGCATTCTGGTCATGGTGCCGACGCTGATCGCGATCAGCATCATCACCTTCATCATCATCCAGCTGCCGCCCGGCGATTATCTGACAACGATGATCAACGAGATGCAGAGCCAGGGCGAGAATGTCGACCAGTCCAAGATCGAGGCATTGCGTGCGCAATACGGTCTCGACCGGCCGATGTACGAGCAATATTTCCACTGGGCGACCGGCCTGCTGCAGGGTGATTACGGTTATTCCTTCGAGTATCAGCTGCCCGTCGCGGATGTGGTCGGCGACCGGGTGTTCCTGACCTTTGTGCTGAACTTCGCCACCATCATCTTCATCTGGGTGATGGCCTTCCCGATCGGTATTTATTCGGCGACGCACCAGTACAGCCTTGGCGATTACGGCCTGACCTTCATCGGTTTCATCGGTTTGGCCACACCGAACTTCCTGCTCGCCCTGATCCTGCTCTATCTCGCCAATATCTGGTTCGGGACCTCGATCGGCGGGCTGATGGATCCGCAATATCTGGATCAGCCCTGGAGCGGCGGGAAGGTGATGTCGGTGCTGGAGCATCTCTGGGTGCCCGTCGTCGTCATTGGCACGTCCGGCACGGCGGCGATGATCCGCCGCCTGCGGGCCAATCTGCTGGATGAGCTGCAGAAGCAATATGTGGTCACGGCGCGGGCCAAGGGCATGCATCCCTTCAGGGCGCTGATGAAATATCCGCTGCGGATGTCGCTGAACCCCTTCATCGCCGATATCGGCAACATGCTGCCGCAGGTGATTTCCGGCTCCGCCGTGGTTGCCATGGTGCTGTCCCTGCCGACCACGGGACCGATGCTGATCGGGGCGCTGCAGAGCCAGGACATGTATCTCGCCGGCTCCTTCCTGATGTTCCTGGCGTTGCTGACGGTGATCGGCATGTTCATCTCCGATCTGCTGCTGGCCGTTCTCGATCCGCGCATCAGGCTCGGCGGGGGGACGAACCGATGAGCATCGTTTCGGGCGAGGGGCCGCGCACGGACCATTACGTCAACCGGGAGCCGTTCGACCCTGATTCGGACACCGTGCTGACGCCGGAGCAGGAACGCTATTACATGGCGTCCCAGTGGCAGATGATGTGGTGGAAGCTGAAGCGCCACCGTATCGCTGTCGTCTCGGGGCTGTTCCTGATCCTGCTTTATCTCTCGACCATCATCAGCGAGATGATCGCGCCCTATGGCCTGGTTACCCGGCATACGGACCATATCTATGCGCCGCCCCAGCCGGTGCATCTGTTCCACGAAGGATCGTTCGTCGGGCCGTTCGTCTATGGACTCGACTACACGCTGAACATGCGCAACCTGAAGCGCGAATACACCGATAACCCGGAGAAGGTGGAGGAGCTGCGTTTCTTCTGCAGCGGTGACGATTACCGGTTCTGGGGCATGGTGGAGATGGATTTCCATCTGGTCTGTCCGGCCGAGGGCGGGACCTTCTTCCTGCTCGGCACCGACCGGCTCGGCCGGGACATGTTCTCGCGCATCATCTACGGCACCCGGATCTCGCTCACCGTTGGCCTGATCGGCATTGCCGTCAGCTTTGTCCTTGGCATCGTGATTGGCGGTCTGGCCGGTTATTATGGCGGCTGGGTGGACAGTCTGACCCAGCGGGTGATCGAGGTGATCCGGTCCTTCCCGGAGCTGCCGCTCTGGATGGCTCTCTCGGCCGCCCTGCCGGTGACCTGGAGCCCGATCCTGATCTATTTCGGGATCACCATCATTCTTGGCCTGCTGGACTGGACCGGACTTGCCCGTGCGGTGCGTTCCAAGCTGCTGGCCCTGCGCGAGGAGGATTTCGCCGTCGCCGCCCAGCTTATGGGGGCGAAGCCGAAACGGATCATCGGGCGGCACCTGCTGCCGAGTTTCATGAGCCACCTGATCGCCTCGGCCACGCTCTCCATTCCGTCGATGATTCTTGGGGAGACGGCGTTGAGTTTTCTCGGCCTCGGGCTGCGTCCGCCGATCACCTCCTGGGGGGTGCTGCTGACGGAAGCGCAGAACATCAACGCGGTGGAACTCTACCCCTGGATCATGACTCCGGTGGTGCCGGTAATCCTTGTTGTGCTGGCCTTTAACTTCTTTGGTGACGGTCTGCGTGACGCGGCGGACCCCTATAAGTAGCCGCCGCGCGCGTAACCACACTTGAAACTGCGATCCGACTGTGATTGAAAGCGCCGGAAATCGGCGCGGAGACCTGATGATGCCAGCTTATCGCACTCTTGAAGATATTGACGCTCGTGGCCGGACCATTTTGCTCCGTGTCGACCTGAACGTGCCGATGAAAGATGGCGCGGTGACGGACGCGACGCGGATCGAACGTGCCGTGCCGACGATCCGGGCGCTTCGGGGCAAGGGCGCGAAAGTCGTGGTTCTGTCCCATTTCGGCCGTCCGAAGGGGGCACGGGTTCCAGAAATGTCGTTGGCGCCGATCGTGGCGCCGCTGTCCGGCGCTCTTGGCGGTGACCCGGTCAGCTTCGCGGAAGACTGTATCGGAGAGAAAGCGGAGATGGCTGTCGGCGCCATGAAAGAGGGCGACGTGCTTCTGCTGGAAAATCTCCGCTTCCATGCCGGTGAGGAAAAGAACGCGGAAGATTTCACCGCGGCTCTGGCAAAACTCGGCGATGTCTATGTGAATGACGCCTTTGCCACGGCGCACCGTGCGCATGCCTCGACCGAAGGCCTGGCCCGGCACCTGCCGGCTTACGCGGGCCTGCTGATGCAGGCGGAGCTGGAAGCGCTGGGACAGGCGCTGGAAGCGCCGAAGCGCCCGGTGGTTGCGGTTGTTGGCGGGGCCAAGGTCTCCACCAAGCTGGAATTGCTCGGCAATCTGCTGCCGAAAGTGGATTACCTGATTATCGGCGGCGGTATGGCGAACACCTTCCTCCACGCCCAGGGACATGAGGTTGGCAAGTCTCTCGCCGAGCGGGATCTGGCCGACACCGCACGCAAGATTATTACGAAGGCGGAACAGGAAGGCTGCACCATCTGCCTGCAGACCGACTGTGTTGTCGCGGGCGAGTTTGCGGCGGGGGCACCGTCCGAAGTGGTCCCGGTCACGGCCGTGCCCGAGGACAAGATGATCCTCGATGCCGGCCCGGAAAGCGTTGCCCGGTTCGCGGATGTTCTGAGGGAGAGCGAGACGCTGGTCTGGAACGGCCCGCTCGGCGCTTTCGAGATCACGCCATTCGATGCCGGTACAGTCTCTCTCGCACGGACGGCGGCGGAGCTGACCGATCAGGGTGCGCTGCTCAGCGTGGCAGGCGGCGGCGATACCGTTGCCGCGCTCGTTCATGCGAAAGTGGCTGACCGTTTCAGCTATGTTTCGACGGCAGGCGGCGCTTTCCTTGAGTGGATGGAGGGTAAAACCCTTCCCGGCGTGGCCGCCCTGATGGTGAGCCGCTGACGGCGCCAACTGCCGCGAATCGCCGGGTTTCCGGGGGTCATCTTGACTTTTAACCATTCTTCAACCATATTTACGGTGTTGGAGAAGGTAAATGATTCCCGCAGTCCCGGTATCAGTTCCGCTAAACGCGACACTCCCGACACTGGTTGCCCCCCGGCCGGTGGAACAGGAGCGCGACCGGAATAATCGGCCACTGACGGCGGCGGCCATCTCCAGTACCGACGAAGGCAGTGATATTCAGGGCGATAACGAGCGAGCAACCGCGCTCCGAAACTCAGCCCGCAGGGAGAGTCAACGCCAGCGCGGCGACGAGATAGACATCTTCGTCTGACCTCGCCGAAACCCCCAGAGTTAATGCGCGGCCTTGCAAAGGGCCGCGCTTTCTTTTGCCTGCTCTGCTCTGTTACGGTTTCCACGCATTTGTAAGAGCTTGATCAGGTGGTGAGCAGCATGGCCGTGGACCGGTCGGAACTGAAAGGCCCGGTAACGAAACTTGTACCGGAAGGGGATGAACGCGAGCGGCTGGTCTGCACCGATTGCGGCTTCATCAATTACATAAACCCGAAAATCGTCGTCGGTGCCGTGGTCACCTGGGAGGACAAGTTCCTCCTGTGCAAACGGGCGATCGAACCCCGCATCGGCTACTGGACCCTGCCTGCCGGTTTCATGGAAGAGGGCGAGTCGACCCAGGACGGGGCCGCCCGGGAAGCCTGGGAAGAGGCTAATGCCCGGATCGAGATCGGCCCGCTGCTCGGCGTCTACAACATTCCCCGGATCAGCCAGGTGCAGATGATCTACCGCGCCCGGCTGCTGTCACCGGACGTCTCACCCGGTATTGAATCCGAAGATGTCGGCCTCTTCACCTGGGACGAGATCCCGTGGGACGAGATCGCCTTCCCGACGGTGCATTGGGCCTTCGCCCATTACCGGGAAACGCTGGGCCAGGGCGAATTCGCCCCGCGCTCCGAAATGCCGATGGGTGTTTGAGAAAAACCATTCCACCGTCATCCCGACGGAAGTCGGGACCCAGGGATGACGGACGCCACCCTATGATCACTGGGCCCCGGCCTGCGCCGGGGTGACGATGGTGGGAGGGGTGACGATTAAGGGGGGCTATTCCAGCCCCATCAGATCGCGGGCGAAACGATCCGCGTCGAAGGGTTGCAGGTCTTCCGCGCTTTCGCCGACACCGACCGCATGGACCGGTAGTTCGAACTGATCTGCCAACGCCACCACAACACCGCCGCGCGTGCTGCCGTCGAGCTTGGTGATGACGAGGCCACTGACCTCGACCATTTCCTTGAACGCCTTGACCTGATTGTGCGCGTTCTGGCCGACCGTGCCGTCCAGCACCAGCACACAATCGTGCGGTGCCGTCTCGTCCTGCTTGCGGATCACCCGGATCACCTTGGCCAATTCTTCCATCAGCTCGGCCCGGTTCTGCAACCGGCCTGCCGTGTCGATCAGCAGCACGTCCGCACCGGCGGCTTTCGCCTCGTTGATGGCGTCGAAGGCGAGGGCGGCGGCGTCCGATCCTTGCGCTTTGGCAATGACCGGGGTGCCGGTCCGCTCACCCCAAACCTGAAGCTGCTCGATGGCGGCGGCGCGGAAAGTGTCTCCGGCGGCCATCATCACCGAGAGGCCGCGCTCCTTGAACTGCTTGGCCAGCTTGCCGATGGTCGTGGTCTTGCCACTGCCGTTCACACCGACCATGAGGACGATATGCGGCTTCCGGCCGGTGGCGACATCGAGTGGTCTGGCGGCCGGGCGCAGGATTTCCGCGATATCCTCGGCGAAAGATGTCCGGACCTCTTCGTCGGTGACGTCCTTGCCGAATTTCGCTTTCGAGAGGCTGGCGATCAGCCGGGCGGATGTCTCGATACCCAGATCGGCGGTGATCAGGACGTCTTCCAGCTCTTCAAGGCTGGCATCGTCCAGCCTCTTTGTGGTGAAGACACCGGAAATGCCTCCGACCAGTTTTGAAGAGGACTTGGCAAGCCCGTCCTTCAGGCGCCGGAACCAGCCCCGGCGCTCTCCGCCTTCACCCTGCTCGTCACTCATGCGGCGGATTTCCGTTCGATCTGTCCAAGAAGATGGGTGCCGTCCGTTCCGGTGATGCGAACGGACAGCAGCTCGCCCGCGATCCCGCCCTCGATCCGGACCGGAGCGAAATTCTCCGCCCGGGCAAGGCCGGGCTTTTCGACCAGCACCGACTGGGTGCTGCCGACAAGCCCGTCAAGGAAGACAGCAAGGGAGCGTTCACCGGCGGCGCGCAGCCGGGCCGCGCGTTCCTTGCGGACGGGGCCGGGAACCTGTGGCATGCGGGCGGCAGGGGTGCCGGGCCGGGCCGAATAGGGGAAGACGTGGACGTAGGACAGGCCGCATTCCTCGACCAGGGCGAGGCTGTTGGCGAACATCTCCTCCGTCTCCGTCGGGAAACCGGCGATGATATCCGCGCCGAAGGCAACGTCCGGGCGGGCCGCGCGCATGTCGCGGCAGAATGTAATGATATCGGAACGGTTATGCCGGCGCTTCATCCGCTTCAGGATCATGTCGTCGCCCGCCTGCAGGCTGACATGGAGATGCGGCATAAGGCGCGGCTCGTCCCGGACCAGCCGCAGCAGATCGTCGTCGATCTCCACCGCGTCGATGGAGGAGAGCCGCAGGCGCGGCAGTTCCGGCACCTGGGCTAGCAGGCGGCGGACCATCTGGCCCAGCTCCGGCTTGCCCGGCAGATCGCCGCCGTAAGAGGTGATGTCGACGCCGGTCAGCACGATCTCGCGATAGCCGTTCGTGACCAGCTCGCGTACCTGACGGACGATCTCGCCCATCGGCACCGAGCGGCTGTTGCCGCGTCCGAAGGGGATGATGCAGAAGGTGCAGCGATGGTCGCAGCCCTGCTGGACCTGAACGAAGGCCCGGGCGCGCCCTTCGAGACCGGCCACCAGATGGGGCGCGGTTTCCTTCACGCTCATGATGTCGTTCACGAGGATCTTCGCCTCACCCGGCATGCTTCCGGATGTGGCCCAGGTTTCGGCCTTCAGCTTTTCCTCATTGCCGACCACCCGGCTGACCTCGTCCATCGCGGCATAGGCATCCGGGTTGATCTGGGCGGCGCAGCCTGTGACCACGATCTCGGCGTCCGGATTGGCGCGGCGGGCCTTGCGGATCGCCTGCCGGGCCTGACGCTCGGCTTCCTTGGTGACGGCACAGGTATTGATGACGACAACATCCTGACGCCCGGCACGGACGAGATGGTCGCGGATCACCTCGGACTCATACGCGTTCAGCCGGCAGCCGAAAGTCTCGACCGGCTTGGCCTTTTCGCGTCCATCCGAATTGTCGTCAGTCATGGTCATGGGCGGAGAAATGGCCGGAATCGGCGCGAAATGCAAGTGTGGCGGGCTCTTGGGAGCCATGCACGCACGGCATGGTCCGGCGCCTCAGCCCAACCGGTCGAGGTCGAGCGTGCCACGGAAGCTGGTGGCGACGGGCCCTGTCATCAGCACATGGCCGTCCTCGCGCCACTCGATGGTGAGAACACCGCCGTCCAGTTCCACGTCCGCCTTGCGCCCGGTCAGACCCTTCCGCGCGGCAGCCACTAGCACCGCGCAGGCGCCCGAGCCGCAGGCCTCGGTAATGCCCGCGCCACGTTCCCAGACCCGCATGCGGATCAGTTCCGGCCCGCGAATCTCTGCGAACTCGATATTGGCCCGGTCCGGGAAGATCGGGTGCAGTTCCAGCTTCGGGCCAACCTCGGTCAGGGCCACCGCATCCACGTCATCGACGAAGAAGACGGCATGCGGGTTGCCCATATTGACGCAGCAGGCACCGGAATAGGGCGCATCCGGGATTTCGACGGAGAGCGTGTCGGTCTCGACCGAAAGCGGAATGGCGGCGGCATCGAGCCGCGCCGGTCCCATATCGACGCGCACGCGGCCGCCCTCGACCCGCTCGCAGACCAGCGTGCCCGCAACCGTTTCGAGATCGATCCGGTTCTTGCCGAATTCCTCCATCACCAGACCCGCAACGCAACGCGTGCCGTTGCCGCAGGCGCCAGCCTCGCTGCCATCCGGGTTATGGATGCGCATGAAGGCGTCGCCGCCGTTCTTCGGTGCCTCGATGGTCAGGAACTGGTCATAGCCGACACCGCGCCGCCGGTCGCCGACGGCGCGATAATCCGCAACCGCGAGGGCCGGGCCGGGAAGGCGGCCATCAAGCACGACGAAATCGTTGCCGAGGCCATGCATCTTCAGGAATTCGATCTGTCTCATGCGGGCATATATATCCTCTGTTTCCGGCAGTTCCAATATGTCGTCTCCCTCGCTACCGTGAGCCCGCAACGTAATTGGGGAGCGAAGCATGATTACCGTCGCGCATGAGGCACTGGAAAACCTGGTCACGGAGATGATCGGACGGGCCGGGAGTAATCCGGAAGAAGCGCGGCAGGTGGCGCATAATCTGGTGGAAGCCAACCTGCTCGGCCATGACAGCCACGGCGTCGGGCTGACGGCGCAATATATGCGTCACGCCAAGGCCGGGACATTGACGGTCAACGGCCATGTCAGTCTGGTGTCGGACAATGGCGCCTATCTGCTGCTGGACGGCAACATGGCCTATGGTCAGGTGACCGGAGGCGAGGCCATGCAGCTCGGGCTCGACCGGGCACGGACGGCGGGCGTCGCCATCGTCGGTCTGCGCAATTCACACCATCTGGGGCGTATCGGTGCCTGGGGCGAGATCTGTGCCAGGGCCGGCTTTATCTCCATCCATTTTGTCAATGTGGTCGGCCATCGCCCGATCGTGGCCCCCTGGGGCGGGGCCGAGGCGCGCTATTCCACCAATCCTTACTGCACGGCGGTTCCGGCGACGGACAAGAACCCGATGTTCGTGCTCGACATGGCGACCAGCCGGGTCGCGCTCGGCAAGGTCCGGGTCGCTTACAATGCGGGCAAGGAAGTCGTCGAGGGAGCGCTGATCGATCATAACGGTTTGCCGACCCGCAACGCGGCGGTCATGTACGAGCAGCCGACCGGCGCGCTACAGGCCTTCGGCGAGCACAAGGGCTACGGTCTTGCATTGCTCGGCGAGATCCTCGGCGCCGCCTTGCTTGGCGGTCCTGTCACCGACCCGGCGCAGCAGGGGCGCGAGACGATCTGCAATTCAATGCTGACGGTGATTGTCGATCCGAAGGGCTTTGGCCGGGACATTCCCTTCGCGGATGCCATCGATTCCATGCTCGCCTATGTCACCAGCGCCCGTCCGGGCGAGGGCGTGGACAAGGTGCGGGTACCGGGCGAGCCAGAACGCGAGACCGGCGCGGACCGCCGGGCCAACGGTGTTCCGGTCGATCCGGGCACCTGGGCCCTGCTGGTCGAAGCCGGTGTCGAGGCCGGTATGGACCGGCACGATTTCGACGGGATCGCGGGGTAGTTCACCCGCCGCCAAACGGTTTTCCGGCGACCTCGAACGGCTCCTGGCTCATTTGCAGATGCAGCTCATTGCCCTCGTAAGGATGGGCCAGCGCCACCTCTTCGTTCAGCTCGACCCCGAGGCCCGGTGCTTTCGGCGGGATGACATAGCCTTCTTCCCAGCCCATCGGCGTCTTCAGGATGTCGGCGTGGAAGCCGTCCCATTTCCGGATGCTTTCCAGCACCAGGAAGTTCGGCGTGCAGGTGGCGAGCTGGACATTGGCGGCACCGACCACCGGGCCGCAATAGAGGTGCGGGGCGATCTGGGCGTAGAAGGCCTCGGCCATGCCGGCGATCTTCTTGCCTTCAAGGATGCCGCCGACGCGGCCCAGATTCATCTGGATGATGGAGGCGGCGCCGGTTTCCAGCACGCGCTTGAATTCCCACTTGGTGGTCAGCCGCTCGCCGGTGGCGATCGGGATCGAGGTTGCCTCGGCCACCTTCGCCATCTCCTCCGGCATGTCCGGCGGGGTGGGCTCCTCGAACCAGAGCGGATCATAAGGCTCCAGCCGCCGGGCGAGACGCTTGGCGCCGGAGGCGGTGAACTGGCCGTGGGTGCCGAACAACAAATCGGCCTTGTCGCCGACGGCCTCCCGGATCAGCCGGCAGAATTTCTCCGAGCGGTCGAGGATCTCCATGTCGGGTTGGTGCCCGCCGAATGCGGTATAGGGCCCGGCCGGGTCGAACTTCAGCGCGGTGAAGCCTTCGGCGACACAGGCCACCGCCGCTTCGGCGCTTTTCTCCGGACTGTTATAGAAGGTGGCCGGATCATCCTCGGGGCGCGGATAGAGATAGGTGTAGGTCCTGAGCCGCTCGTTCACCATGCCGCCGAGCAGCTCGTAGACCGGCTTGTTCGCGGCCTTTCCGATGATGTCCCAGCAGGCCATTTCCAGCGCGCTGACCACCCCCATCATCGACGGGTCCGGGCGCTGGCTGAAGCCGGAGCCGTGGGCCCGGCGCCAGAACCGCTCGATATGGTGCGGGTCCCGGCCTTCGAGATAGCGGCCGAACACGTCCTCGACCATGGCGACGGTGGTTTTCGGGCCGAAACTGGCGGCATAGACCTCGCCGACACCTTCAATGCCGCAGGCGGTGCGCAGCTTCAGGAACAGGAAATAGCGGCCGCCGAAGCCGGGCGGAGGATTGCCGACGATGAAGGTCTTCAGGCTTTCCAGCTTCATGGGGGCAAACTCCGTCACACGTCTTTCGTCAATCCGGCTCATCCGGCAGTTGGGCCACGCTAAGAGTCCGGGCCGCTTGAGGCTAATGAAAAAACGACAGAATGACGGCTCTTGTGTCCGGATCGGGCGAGCTTCGTCTCTGGCCGTGAGGAACGCGGGAATGCTTGACTCGGCAGGCAGGCGCCCATATGTTCCGGCGCTCTCGGCAAAAATCAGTGCGCTGAGACCTTCACGGGTTCCGTCCGTCCTCGAGTGTTCGAGCACGGGCGTGCTTTCGTTTTGCGTCTCGCCTGCCTGATAAACCCGGGAAAAATTGGAGCTTACGGACGCATGTTCGACAGTTTGCAAAACCGGCTCGGCGACGTTTTCGATCGCCTCAAGAGACGCGGCGCGCTCAAGGAAGCGGACGTGACCGCGGCGCTGCGCGAAGTGCGTGTGGCCCTGCTTGAGGCCGATGTCGCGCTGCCGGTGGTCAAGGAATTCGTCGACAAGGTGCGCGAACGCGCCATCGGCCAGGAAGTCATCAAGTCGGTGTCTCCCGGCCAGCAGGTCATCAAGATCGTCCACGACAATCTCGTGGAAATGCTCGGCACCGATGCCAGCGGCATCAATCTGAACGCCGTCCCGCCCGTGCCGATCCTGATGGTCGGCCTGCAGGGCGGTGGTAAAACCACCAGCACCGCCAAACTGGCCCGGCGCCTGAAGGAACGGGACCGCAAGAAGGTCCTGATGGCTTCCCTCGATATCTATCGCCCGGCGGCCCGCGAACAGCTTCGCGTGCTGGGTGAGCAGATCGACGTTGCGACGCTGCCGATTTCCGAGAATGAAACGCCTGTTTCGATTGCGAAACGGGCTATGACCGCCGGCAAGCTGCAAGGCTTCGACGTGGTCATGCTGGATACCGCCGGCCGGCTCTCCATCGATGAGTCGATGATGGACGAGGTGATCCAGGTCCGCGATGCGGTGAAGCCGGTCGAGACCCTTCTCGTCGCCGACGCCATGACCGGCCAGGACGCCGTCACCACGGCGCGGAACTTCAACGAGCGGGTCGGTCTGACCGGCATCGTGCTGACCCGGATGGATGGCGATGCGCGCGGTGGCGCGGCTCTCTCCATGCGGGCGGTCACCGGCGTGCCGATCAAGGCCGTCGGTATTGGCGAGCGCGCGGATGCGCTGGAAGACTTCCATCCTGAACGTGTCGCCGGCCGGATTCTCGGCATGGGCGACGTGGTCAGTCTGGTCGAGAAGGCCGCCGAGACCATTGAGGTCGAGGAAGCCGAACGCATCGCCAAGAAGATGCAGAAGGGCGCCTTCGATCTTGAGGACATGCTCTCGCAGCTTCGTCAGGTGAAGAAGATGGGCGGCCTCGGTGGCGTCATGTCCATGCTGCCGGGCATGGGCAAGCTGCAGAAACAGATGGCCGGCGCCAATATGGACGACAGCGTCATCAAGAAGCAGGAAGCGATCATCCTCTCCATGACCAAGGTGGAGCGGAAGAACGTGAAACTGATGAATGCCTCGCGCCGCCGCCGTATCGCGGCCGGGTCCGGGACCAGCGTTCAGGAAGTGAACAAGCTCCTGAAGCAGCACCAGGACATGACGCGGGTGATGAAACAGATGGGCAAGATGGGCGGCATGAAGGGCCTCGGGGCGCTTCTCGGCGGCGGGGGCGGAATGCCCGGCATGCCATCGCCCGGCCAGATGCCCGGACAATTACCGTCAGGTCTTGGCGGCAAGGGAATGCCGAAACTTCCGGGAGGCATGCTGCCGCCCGGTTTCCCCGGCAAGAAGTAATCGAACACGTGAAAAGCTAAGAGCGTTACTGAAAGGAATAACCAATGTCACTTCGTATTCGTCTGTCGCGCGGCGGCGCCAAGAAGCGCCCGTTCTACCGCATCGTTGTCGCCGAGGGCACGTCCCCGCGCGATGGCCTCTTCATCGAGAAGCTCGGCTCCTACAACCCGATGCTGCCGAAGGGTCATGAGGGACGTCTCGTGATCAAGGAAGACCGCGTCAAGCATTGGATGTCCGTTGGCGCCAAGCCGACCGACCGTGTCCACAAGATGCTGGCCAGCATCGAGCTGGTTGAGAAATTCGAATATCGCGACCAGCCGAAGAAATCCGCTCCGGGCCGCAAGCGCCAGGAACGTGAGGAAGAAGCTGCAATCGCCGCTGCCGCCGCCGCTGAAACGGCTGCCGCCGAAGCCGCTGCCGCTGCTGAAGCTGCCGCCGAAGCTGCTGCTGCTCCGGCTGAGGAAGCTCCGGCTGAGGAAGCGGAAAAGTCCGAGGGCTAAGACCTTATGACCGAGCCGGTCACACTCGGCGTCATCGTCGGCGTCCATGGGGTGCGGGGTCTGGTCCGGGTGAAGAGTTTCACCGAGGACCCGGACGATATCACTGCCTATGGCCCGCTGAAGGATGCCGCCGGGAAGAGCTACGAGCTCCAGGTGACCGGCCGGGCGAAGGGCATGCTGCTGGTGCGTATTGCCGGTATCAACGACCGGAACGAGGCCGAGACCCTGAAGGGGATCGAGCTTCAGGTCGAGCGGGACCGGCTGCCGGAAGCGGATGAGGATGAGTTCTACCACGCGGACCTGATCGGCCTTCGGGCGGATATGGTCGCGGGGGAGTCTCTCGGACAGGTGGTCGCGGTGCAGAATTTCGGCGCCGGTGACCTTCTGGAAATCCGGCTCGAAGGCAGCCGCAAGACGGTATTGGTGCCGTTCAACGGTGAGGTGATACCGGAGATCGATCTCGATGCCGGCCGTCTGGTTGTCGATCCGCCGGCCGGCCTGCTGGATGACGAGGTGGAGTCCCCGGGCGCCGAGAGTGCCGGCGCTGAAGGCACCGGCGATGAGCGCTGAAGGCAGTACGCCCTGGCAGGCGACGGTGCTCAGTCTGTTCCCGGAAATGTTTCCGGGTCCGCTGGGCCATTCGATTGCCGACAAGGCTCGGAAGTCCGGGCTTTGGTCCCTGAAATCGCTGGACATCAGGGATTTTGCACGCGATAAGCACCGCTCCGTGGACGAAACCCCTTTCGGGGGCGGTTCCGGAATGGTGATGCGGCCCAATGTGGTCGACGCGGCTTTGGCCTCTGTCGACGACATGCCGGGCCGGCGGATCTATCTCAGTCCGCGCGGTGCCCGGTTCGACCAGGCAATGGCGCGGGAGCTTGCGGCGGAACCCGGTGTGGTGCTGCTTTGCGGGCGTTACGAAGGCCTTGACCAGCGGGTGATCGATGCCCGTGGCCTTGAAGAGGTCAGCCTTGGGGATTTCGTGCTTTCGGGCGGCGAGATCCCGGCCCTGGCGCTGCTGGATGCCTGCATCCGTCTGCTGCCGGGCGTGCTCGGAGCGGCGGAAACGCTGGACGAGGAAAGTTTTGAAGAGGGGCTGCTTGAGTATCCCCACTATACGCAACCTCGGGAATGGAACGGTGTGTCCGTCCCCGAGATCCTGCTTTCCGGCCACCACGCCAGGATACGGTCCTGGCGGCGGGAACAGTCGGAAGAGATCACGCGGCAACGCCGGCCCGACCTTTGGGCCCGTTATCGCGGATCGGAAGAGTGAGCGGCATGGACGGCCTGGCTGTCCGGATCTCGCTCGAACGGTAGCGGCACGCCGCTCCTCTGCGGTCCGATAACCGGGCACGCAAGAGCTGTGTGTTTTATAGAAGAAGCCGGTATTCACCGGTCCCTGGATGGACCGGTCGCCACTGGCGCGTATTGGAGAATGAAGAATGAATATCGTTCAACAGATCGAAAAAGAGCAGGTTGAAAAGCTCTCTTCCGAACGTCCGGTTCCGGAATTCGGCCCGGGTGACACCGTGCGTGTCAACGTGCGTGTCGTCGAAGGCACCCGCGAGCGTGTCCAGGCCTATGAAGGCGTCTGCATTGCACGCAAGAATGACGGCCTGAACTCCGCTTTCACCGTCCGCAAGATCTCCTACGGCGAAGGCGTCGAGCGCGTGTTTCCGCTCTACTCCCCGCGCCTGGACAGCATCGAGGTGGTCCGCCGCGGTAAAGTGCGCCGCGCGAAGCTCTACTATCTGCGCGGCCGTCGCGGTAAGTCGGCTCGTATCGCCGAGAAGAACACCTGGGCCAAGAGCAAGGCCGCAACCGAAGCGTAAGCATCGGGTATCATATGAATTACGGACGGGAGCGCCTTGGCGCTCCCGTTTGCGTTTGGGCGCCGGCATGAGCCCTGCGGGAGCCGGGGCGTTTAGCTGAACAGCGTCCCGCATCCGATGACGGCCAGCAGCAGATAGGCGATGCGGCGGAAAGTCTGCTCGCTCGCCTTGTAGAACAGTCTCCCGCCAAGCCAGATGCCGCCCACATAGCAGGGGGCGAGCACGGCGCCGAGCAGCATGCGGTCGGGTGTGAGCACGCCGAACCAGAAATAGCTGGCAACCACGAAGACGAAGCCTATCTGGAAAAAGGCGGTGATGTTGGCCCGCACCGCCGCCGGGGCATAGGGGCCGGAGAGCAGATAGAAGATGATCGGCGGCCCGCCCAACCCGGTCGATCCGTTCAGGAAACCCGCGACGGTGCCAACTGCGACATCAATCCCCAGCCGGCGCGGGATCGTGTGCCGGTATCCGCTTGCCAGCAGCACGACCAGAAGCAGGACGATGCCGGAAATCAACCGCCGCAGCAGGTCCTGATCGATGCTGACCAGGATCCAGGTGCCGAGCGGCAGGGCGATGATGCCGCCGAGCGCCATGGGGGCCGCCTGTTTCCAGTCCGCCTCCCGGCGCGACATGCGCAGAAGCTGGATCTGTGCCGGCATCTCCATCGTGGTCAGGCAGGCAAGGGCGGTTTGCGGTCCGAACAGCAGGCTCAACAAGGGGATCGAGATCATGGCCGCACCAAACCCGGAAAAGCCGCGAACCAGACCGGCCAGACCAACCGCAACGGCGCCGAAACCGAGCTGCCAGAGGCTGGCCGCTTCCAATATGGAAGTAATCGAGTTCAGATCCATTCGGGATTGGCCTTTATCGGTTTGATTATTTCTAAAAAGCCCGGATTTACCGCAAGATTCAGCTTTTGTCGCCGGGGGCGACTCGGTATGCTCCGGTCCCCGTCGTGAGTGACGAGAGATATGGTGCCGCAGTACCCGGAGGGCGTTTGCCCTCAAATAAACCGGGGCCGCGCAGAGAGACGAGAGGAAGCATAGCAGCGATGTCCAAGCCGCGTACGCTGTTCGATAAAATCTGGCAGGATCACCTGGTCGACGTCCAGGACGATGGTACATGCCTGATTTATATCGATCGACACCTGGTTCATGAAGTAACCAGCCCGCAGGCCTTCGAGGGGCTCCGGAACGCCGGCCGCCAGGTGCGCCGCCCGGATCTTACCCTTGCGGTCGCCGACCACAATGTTCCGACCAAGGATCTCGACAAGGGCATTACCGACGAGGATTCCCGGATCCAGGTCGCGACCCTTGAGCAGAATGTCTCCGATTTCGGCGTGCCTTATTTCAGCATGACCGACAATCGCCGGGGCATCGTGCACATCATCGGACCGGAGCAGGGCTTCACCCTGCCGGGCACGACCATTGTCTGCGGTGACAGCCATACCTCGACCCATGGCGCATTCGGCGCGCTGGCATTCGGTATCGGCACTTCCGAGGTGGAGCATGTGCTGGCAACCCAGACGCTGGTGCAGTCCCCCGCGAAGAACATGCGGATCACGGTCAAGGGTGAGCTGCCGAAGGGCGTGAACTCCAAGGACGTGGTGCTGGCGATCATCGGCAAGATCGGTACCGCTGGCGGCACTGGTCACGTTATCGAATTCGCTGGAGATGCCATCCGTACCCTCTCGATGGAAGCGCGGATGACGGTCTGCAACATGTCCATCGAAGCGGGTGCCCGTGCCGGTCTGATTGCGCCGGACGAGACCACCTTCGAGTATCTGAAGGGCCGGCCCTTCGCGCCGAAGGGCGCCGCCTGGGAGCAGGCTGTCGCTTACTGGAAGACGCTGCCGTCCGACGCGGATGCGGTCTACGACACCGAGGTCGAACTCGATGCCGCCGAGATCGTGCCGCAGGTGACCTGGGGCACGAACCCGGAAGAAGTCATCCCGATCACCGCGAACATTCCGGATCCGGAACAGCTTGCCGATCCGGTGCGCAAGGCAAAGATCGCCCGTTCACTCGAATATATGGGCCTGAAGGCCGGTGTGCCGATCAGCGAGGTGAAGATCAACAGGGTCTTCATCGGCTCCTGCACCAACGGCCGGCTGGAGGATCTGCGGATCGCCGCCGGTGTGGTCAAGGGCCGCAAGATCGCCGACGGTGTGAACGCGATCATTGTCCCGGGTTCTGGTGTGGTGAAGGAACTGGCCGAGGAAGAAGGTCTGGACAAGATCTTCCTCGAAGCCGGATTCGAATGGCGCGAGCCGGGCTGCTCCATGTGTCTGGCCATGAATGCCGACCGGCTGGAGCCGGGCGAGCGCTGTGCCTCGACCTCGAACCGTAACTTCGAAGGCCGTCAGGGCCGCGGCGGACGGACCCATCTGGTCAGTCCCGCAATGGCGGCGGCAGCGGCGGTAACCGGTCATCTGACCGATGTCCGCGACCTGCTAAATTAGGGAGAGAGAGAATGGATAAATTCACCAAACTCTCCGGTGTCGCGGCGCCGATGAACATCATGAACATCGACACCGACATGATCATTCCGAAGAACTATCTGAAGACGATCAAGCGGTCGGGTCTCGGCAAGCATGCCTTTGCCGAGATGCGGTATAATGACGATGGCAGCGACAATCCGGATTTCGTGCTGAACAAGCCGGCCTACCGGAAGGCGCAGGTCATCGTGGCCGGCGAGAATTTCGGCTGCGGCTCCTCGCGCGAACATGCGCCGTGGGCACTGCTCGATTTCGGTATCCGCTGTGTGATCTCGACCAGCTTCGCTGACATCTTCTTCAACAACTGCTTCAAGAACGGGATCCTGCCGATCAAGGTGACCCAGGAGCAGCTGGACGAGTTGATGGACGATGCCGAGAAGGGCTCCAACGCGGTGCTCGAAATCGATCTCGAAAATCAGGAAATCGGCCGTCCGAACGGTGAGAAGATCACCTTCGACGTCGACTCCTTCCGCAAGCACTGCCTGCTCAACGGTCTCGACGATATCGGCCTGACCATGGAGAAGGGCGGCTCGATCGACACTTTCGAGGAAAAGCGGAAGGCCGATCGGCCGTGGCTGGCGGCATCCTGACGGGAACATATCCCGCATAACGGAACCAATCCGGCGCTCGGGGGTTTAACCAGAGCGCCGGGCTGATTATAAGAACCACACAGAATTCAGGCTCCTCAGTGGGCCAGTCTCAATAGGTAACCGGTCTCACTAGGGTAAGCAGAGTTCATGGCCTCCAATCGTAAAATGCTGGTTCTCGGCGGTGACGGGATCGGTCCCGAAGTCGTCAAGGAAGTGCTCCGTGTCGTCGACTGGATGGCGAAGAAGCGGTCTGTCAGTTTTGACCTTCAGGAAGGTCTTGTCGGCGGCGCCGCCTACGACAAGCACGGCACGCCGCTGACCGACGAAACCCTGGCGGATGCGGTCGATTCCGACGCGGTCCTGTTCGGTGCCGTTGGCGGTACGCAGTATGACAGCCTGCCTTTCGAGGTGAAGCCGGAGCGCGGCCTGCTGCGCCTGCGCAAGGAAATGGACCTGTTCGCCAACCTGCGCCCGGCCATGGTGTTCGATGCGATGGCAGACGCGTCCTCGCTGAAGCGGGAGCTGGTCTCCGGCCTCGATATCATGATCCTGCGCGAGTTGACGGGTGGCGTCTATTTCGGCCAGCCGCGCGGCATCGACGATCTGCCGGACGGCACCAAGAAGGGCTACGACACGCAGGTCTATACGACCCCGGAGATCGAGCGTATCGGCCGCGTTGCCTTCGATATGGCCCGCAAGCGCGACGGTCGGGTGACCTCGGTCGAAAAAGCCAACGTGATGATGTCCGGCGTGCTCTGGCGCGAAGTCATGACCAACCTTCACAAGGCCGAAGGCGAAGGTGTGACCCTCGAGCATATGTATGCCGACAACTGCGCCATGCAGCTGGTCCGGAACCCGAAGCAGTTCGACGTGATCGTCACGGACAATTTGTTCGGCGACATTCTTTCGGATTGCGCGGCGATGCTGACCGGCTCCCTCGGGATGCTGCCGTCCGCCTCGCTCGGTGCGGTCGACGAAGTGACCGGAAAGCGCCATGCGCTGTACGAGCCGGTGCATGGCTCCGCTCCGGATATCGCGGGCAAGGGCATTGCCAACCCGATCGCCGAAATGCTGAGCTTCGCCATGGCGCTCCGCTACTCGTTCGACATGGGCGAGGAAGCGGACATGCTCGAGAAAGCGATCCAGAACGTGCTGAAATCGGGACTGCGAACCGCGGACATCATGCAGGATGGCATGGCGCGTGTGTCGACTACCGTGATGACAGACAGCCTGCTTAAAGAGCTGGATAAACTTGTATCGGGATAACCCTCCCCAACCAGCATAGCTTGAGTTTACTCGGCGGGGGGCGTAAGTCTCCCGCCGAAGTCGTTTATGGACTTCAACAACCGAAGGATTGGACCAGAACCATGGGCTACAAAGTTGCCGTAGTCGGCGCGACGGGCGCCGTTGGTCGTGAGATGTTGACAACCCTTGCCGAGCGCGATTTTCCGGCGACCGAAGTCGTCGCGCTTGCTTCCGAGAAATCGGCGGGCACAGAGGTGTCCTATGGCGAGGAGAAAACACTCAAGGTTCAGAATCTGGCGACATACGACTTCAAGGGCACCGACATCGCGCTGTTCTCCGCAGGTGGTACGATCTCCGAGAAATATGCGCCGATAGCGGCCGCCGCCGGCTGCGTTGCCATCGATAACAGCTCGCACTTCCGGATGGACCCGGACGTGCCGCTGATCGTGCCGGAAGTGAATGCCGGGGCCGTTGCCAAATACGGCAAGCGCAACATCATCGCCAACCCGAATTGCTCAACGGCACAGCTCGTCGTCGCGCTGAAGCCGCTGCATGATCTGGCCAAGATCAAGCGCGTCGTCGTCTCCACCTACCAGTCGGTTTCCGGTGCGGGTAAAGAGGGCATGGACGAGCTCTTCACCCAGACCCGCGCGATCTATGTGAACGATCCGGTGGAGAATACGCAGTTCACCAAGCAGATCGCCTTCAACGTGATCCCGCATATCGACAAGTTCATGGATGACGGGGCGACGAAGGAAGAGTGGAAGATGACCAGCGAGGTGAAAAAGATCCTCGATCCGGCCATCGAGCTTGTCGCCATGTGTGTCCGTGTGCCGGTCTTCATCGGTCATGCAGAATCGGTCTTCATCGAGACGGAAAATCCGCTCAGTGTGGAAGAAGCCCGTGCCGTGATGCAGGACTTCCCGGGTCTGGTCGTGGTCGATCATCGGGCGGACGAAGGCTATGTCACGCCGCAGGAATGTGCAGGCGAGGACGCGGTTTATGTGAGCCGGGTGCGCAAGGATCCGACGGTCAAGAACGGTCTGATCTTCTGGTGCGTCTCCGACAATCTGCGTAAGGGTGCTGCCCTCAATGCGGTGCAGATTGCCGAGACACTGGTGAAAAACCACCTCGAAAAAGCTGCCTGATCCAGCCAGCGAATTTTTCATCGTGAAACGGCCGGCGCATTGTCGGCCGTTTTTTTATGCGGAAATACTACTTATACGTTTGCGATTTTTCTCCTGATCCCGTATTTCATGAATGTGCTTGAGTAAAAAATTACTCAAGTCATCGCATTAAAGCACAGAGCACTCATCAACGTGTCGGGGCTTCTCGTGGGGACTGGGGATCAGGAAAGCGGCAATGGCCGATATGCCCGTGGGGCGGGCCTGTCATCAGGCGATATTTTTGCCGAAGGGACGGTGAGCACCGTCGATATGATGGTCTGTGCGGGCGGTGCCCTGCCATGTCCGGTCCGGGAGAGACCGGCTCAAACACCGCGTGACTATCGCAAACCGGTCGATCCGCTCGCTGCATCCTCAGCCTTGCCGCCGGAAGCCTTCTGGCGCCTTTGGTCCAAGCATCAGAACCAGTTGCTGCGGCAATGCATGCGGATGATGTCCGGGAACATGGCGGATGCCGAAGATGCGCTGGGAAACGCAATGGTTCGTGCCTCGTCCCATTTTGCCGAAGGCGGCGGAGACGCCATCGCCAACCAGCGTGCCTGGCTGTCCCGCCTGGTTCATAATGCCTGTATCGATTTCTATCGTGCCAGATCCCGTCAGAAACGCTGGACCGATGAGGTCATGGCCATGGCGGATGGCGGCGTTATGCCGTCCGTCCCGTCGCCTGAGCCGACACCGGAGGAAGTCGCGGAGACGGGAGAGTCCCTGCGGTCGCTACAGCATGGTCTCGACGCGCTTCCCGAACTGCTGCGTGTGCCGCTTATGCTGAGATTCTTCGAGGGCCTCTCCTATGCGGAGATCGCGGAGCGGCTGAGTATTCAGAATTGCACGGTCAGGAAGCGTGTGCAGCTTGCCCGTGAGCGGTTGCGCCGTAACGGGGCGAGACTGACCTGAGGCGTTTGCCTGCTCTTATACTTTTCCCAAAGGTGCGGGCACTTCTTTCAAAGCTGCCGGACAAAGCCTCTTCAGGCTCTTGAGAATTGCCGGAAGGTCCAGTTCCATCCGGCCGGACCGGTCCGTTATCCGTGTGGCGGTCTCCAGCCCTCCGGCGGCGCGGGCGAAAGCGGATCTGACATCTCCGGTGCGCACCAGCCATGCGGTGAGCAGGGCGGCGAACAGGTCGCCGGTGCCGTTGAACCCGCGATCGAGGCGCGGAGCCGTGGCCTCGTAGCAGGTTTGTTCGAGCACGAGCATGTTCGACACCGTTCCCGGCCGCTCGATGCCGGTGATGGCGACGGCGGACAGTCTGGCGTCGGCAATCAGTGTTCGGGCGGCAGCCGTGATCGCACCGGTATCGGCGGAGACTTCGCTGCCGCAAAGCACCCCGAGCTCATAGAGGTTCGGCGTCACGATATCGGCGCGCGGCAGAAGTTCGCCGCAAATGGCTTCGGCAACGCCGTCACGGACAAACCGGCGGCCATTATCCCCGATCACCGGATCGAGCACGAAGGGTATTGCCGGATTGACCGCGCGGGCCTTGTCGACGGCACCAGCCACCACGCCGGCGGTTTCCGGCAGGCCAAGATAGCCGGAGAGTATGGCCGAAAGTGTATCCGGGACCCCAAGAGCGGCCAGACCATCGATATGCGCCTGCACCTCGGCCGCCGGTCTGATCTCGCCACGGAAGTGCCCGTGGCCCGGATGATTTGAAAACGAGACCGTGTCGAGCGGCCAGACTTCAAGGCCCGCGGCCTGTATGGCGGGCACGGCGATGCTGTTGCCGACATAGCCATAACTGACCCGGGACTGGATCGATAAAATTGCCATGCTGGCTCCCCTGCCTGCGCGGTCCGGTCTCCCTTGAGATGACGGCGCACGGGGGGTCCGGTCAAGTGACAAGTCGCTCTCTCTGTTTGGTTTTCCCGGTCTATCCACTAGAATGAGCCGAACGGGACAAACGGAGATCATGCAATGACCGCTTCCATCAGACCGCGCCGCTCGGCGCTTTATATGCCGGGCTCGAACGCGCGCGCGCTGGAGAAGGCGCGGATGCTGGAGGCGGATGTCCTGATCATGGATCTTGAGGATGCCGTCTCGCCGGACAAGAAGGCGGAGGCCCGGACGACTATCGCGTCTGCCCTGAAGGAAGGCGGTTACCGTGACCGGGAGATCGTCATCCGGGTTAATGCCGCGGACAGCGCATGGGGAGCGGAGGATCTTGCCTTTGTCGCCCAGTCCGGCGCGGACGCCGTGCTGCTCCCGAAGGTAGAGCATGCCGATCAGGTCTGGTTCGCGGAAGAGGCGCTGGCCATGGCCGGAGCGCCGGCCAGCCTCTCGATCTGGTGCATGATGGAGACCCCGCTTGGCATGCTGCATGCCGAGGAGATCGCCGGGGCCAGCCCGAGCCTCGGGTGCCTGGTGCTCGGGACATCCGATCTCGCCAAGGATCTTCATGCCCTGCACACACGAGACCGGCTGCCCTTCGTGACCAGTCTCGGGCTCTGTATCCTGGCGGCCCGGGCCTATGGTCTGGCGGTGCTGGATGGTGTTCATCTCGATCTGGATGACACCAAGGGGTTCGAGGAGGTGTGCCGCCAGGGCCTGCAGCTCGGATTCGACGGCAAGACCCTGATCCATCCGAAAACCCTGGAGCCGGCGAACCGGATCTTTGCGCCGAGCGGCGAGGAGATTGCCTGGTCACGCAAGATCATCGATGCACATCAGCAGGCGGACGCGGCCGGCAGCGGGGTCACGCTTGTTGACGGCAAGCTGGTGGAGTCCCTGCATGTCGAGAATGCCCGCCGCATTCTGGCGCTGGCCGAGATGATCGAATATCGCGAGTCCAGCAATGAAAGCGACGGGTCGAACGCTTGACGCCTAACGGCAGAAGCTGATCGAGCCTTCGGCGCAGACTCTCTTGCCGTCTGTCCAGATCGCGCCGGAAAGATCGGCCCGGAAGAAATCCGCATCGCGGAGTCGGGCGCCGGTCAGGTTCGCCCCGCGCAGGATCGCGGTCTGGAACCGGACCTTGATCAGATTGGCGCCGGTGAAATCCGTGTCCGTCAGATCGGCCTGACTGAAATCCGCATCACGGAGCTGTGCGCCCCGGAAGGACGCACCCTTCATCTTGGCCCGGCCGAAACGGACGCGGCCTCGGCTTTCGTCAAGCGTGGCGCCGGTCAGATTGGCCCAGTTGAAGCTGGCGTCGTTCAGGTTGGCTCCGGTCAGATCAACACCGGCCAGCGGGTAATTGTCGAAATTGCAGCGCCGCCAGTCGACGCCGGGTCCCGGCGGATCGGCGCAGGCGGCCTGGCCCGCTGACGAAAAAAGCGTCAGCGCGGCAAGAAAAGCGGCTGCCCCGATGAAGTGCAGGTATCTGGATCGGGTCGTTTGAAACACGGATCGTTGCATCCCGGACATTTCGTCTAATGGTGCGGCCGCACCGTACCAGATGAGCAGGGTAATGCCAGCCGACAGATCGTCGCGATTTCACAGAATGCGGATAAGTCCCCGGAAGACGAGCGGGCCGCACGTCAAAAGACATGCGGCCCGTCGGACATGGAAGGCAGGCACCGACACTACCAATGCGACTGTCTTGGCACGGACTCCGCCGGTATATTTGGTGGCGCCCGACCCCGCCCAAATCCTGAAAAACAAGATTGAGCAAGAGCAATGCTTCCATATCTTGAGTAAAAGCATCGCCTTTTTTTGAGACTAGATCAATAAAAATATGAGCAAGCTGTCATGCCGCAGTGATATTTATAGTGTATGAAGCGCGTTTCTAATTAACTCACAATTATTCGTTAAAAGAAGAAAAAGATATGCACAGTTCGAATGCATAATATTATATTGAAATATAATGAGTTTATGGATCTTCAATAATTACTGCACAAGCTATCCACAAGTAAGTCAAAATTTTATCCACAGGGTCGTTCAGGGCGCTGTGCATAAATTCGCGAATGCCAGTATGGCCGGGGACTGGACAAGTCGGAGGGTCGAAATAAATTGAGCTCACGTTCGCACTGCAATATGGTGCGGCTTCATTGTTGATGTTCCTCAGGAAAGGCGCGCTATGAGCGTTTCCAACCGCCCTCTTTCCCCGCATCTTCAGGTCTATAGGCTACCTCTAACCGCGATAACGTCGATCCTGCACCGGGCGACAGGAGTCGCGCTTGGCATCGGGACGTTGTTTCTCGTGTGGTGGCTGATGGCAGCGGCGACTGGTGGGGGCTATTTCGAGTTTGTGCAGAGCATCATGGGGTCCTGGATTGGCCTTCTGATCCTGTTCGGCTTTTCCTTTGCCCTGTTTTTCCATCTTTGCAACGGCATCCGCCATCTGTTCTGGGATAGCGGTTACGGCTTCGAGATCGAGACGGCTGAGAAGGCGACCAAACTGGTCATCGCCTCATCGGTGGTCCTGACCGTTCTGGCCTGGATACTTGCCTGCGCCCTTTAAGAGGCTGGGCCAACAAAAAGACTCTTTTGAGAGGCTGGTATGACTGACAATTCAATGCGTACGCCGATCGGCCGTGTGCGCGGTCTTGGCAGCGCCAAGAGCGGTCTGCATCACTGGTGGATGCAGCGTGTGACCGCCGTGGCGCTGATCCCGCTGACACTCTGGTTTGTGGCGTCCCTGATCTCGCTGGCCGGAGCCGGTTATGCGGAGACCGTTGCCTGGCTTGGCTCACCCGTCGTCGCCGTTCTGATGATCGCCCTGATCATTGCGACCTTCTATCATGCGGCGCTCGGCCTGCAGGTCGTGATCGAGGACTACGTTCATCACGAAGGCGTAAAGCTGGTAACCCTTCTCGGTGTGAAGCTGCTCGCTTCCCTTCTTGCAATTGCCGCCCTGTTCGCGGTGCTTAAACTCGCTTTCGGAGGCTGAGCTCCATGAAGTCCTACGAGATCATTGATCATACCTACGACGTCATCGTCGTGGGCGCCGGCGGTGCCGGCCTGCGTGCCGCCTTCGGGATGGCAAACGAAGGCCTGAAGACCGCCTGCATCACCAAGGTCTTTCCGACCCGCTCCCATACTGTGGCAGCGCAGGGCGGTGTTGGCGCCGCGCTCAACAATATGGGTGAGGGCGATAACTGGAAATTCCACATGTACGACACCGTCAAGGGGTCGGACTGGCTGGGTGACCAGGATGCCATCGAATATATGTGCCGGAACGCCATTCCCTCGATCATCGAGCTGGAGCATTTCGGCGTGCCGTTCTCGCGGACCGACGAGGGCAAGATCTACCAGCGCCCGTTCGGTGGTCACACGCTGGATTTCGGCAAGCGCATGGCCAAACGCGCCTGTGCCGCGGCTGACCGGACCGGTCACGCCATTCTGCACACGCTCTATCAGCAGAGCCTGAAGGCCAATGCCGAGTTCTTCATCGAGTATTTCGCCATCGACCTGATCATGGACGAAGAAGGCGCCTGCCGTGGCGTCATGGCGATCGATCTTGCGACCGGCACTCTGCACCGGTTCCGCGGACACCAGACGGTGCTGGCGACCGGCGGTTACGGCCGGGCCTACTTCTCCTGCACCTCCGCCCATACCTGCACCGGCGACGGTGGCGGCATGGTGGTGCGCGCGGGCCTGCCGATGCAGGATCTGGAATTCGTCCAGTTCCACCCGACCGGTATCTACGGTTCCGGCTGCCTGATCACCGAGGGTGCGCGCGGCGAAGGCGGGTATCTGACCAACTCCGAGGGCGAGCGCTTCATGGAGCGGTACGCGCCGACGGCCAAGGATCTGGCCTCGCGCGACGTTGTCAGCCGGGCCATGACCATCGAGATCAACGAAGGCCGGGGTATCGGGCCGGATAAAGATCACATCTATCTGCATCTGGAACACCTCGACCCGGACGTTCTGCACCTGCGCCTGCCGGGTATCTCCGAGACCGCGAAGATCTTCGCCGGCGTCGATGTGACCAAGGAGCCGATCCCGGTTCTGCCGACCGTGCACTACAATATGGGCGGCATCCCGACGAACTATCACGGCGAGGTGCTCAACCCGACGGCGGACGATCCGGACCGGGTTTGCCAGGGCCTGATGGCCATTGGCGAGGCGGCCTCCGTCTCCGTGCATGGCGCCAACCGTCTCGGCACCAACTCCCTGCTCGACATTGTCGTGTTCGGCCGGGCCGCCGCCTTGCGGGCCAAGGAAACCGTCCGTCCGGGTGAGCTGCACAAGCCGCTGCCGTCGGATGCGGGCGAGTACGCCATCGCGCGTCTCGACAAGATGCGTCATGCCAAGGGCGAGCGTAAGGCTGCCGAGATCCGTCTCGACATGCAGCGCGCCATGCAGCAGCACGCGGCGGTGTTCCGCACCACCGAGCTGATGGATGATGGTGTGAAGAAAATCCAGGATATCGCGGCCACGCTGCCGGATATCGGCCTCAGCGACCGCTCGCTGATCTGGAACTCGGATCTGGTCGAGGCACTGGAACTTGAGAACCTGATGAGCCAGGCAGTGATCACCCTGACCTCGGCGAGCCTTCGTCCGGAAAGCCGCGGCGCGCATGCGCACGAAGACTTCCCGGATCGGGACGACGAGAACTGGATGAAGCACACCGTTATGTGGCTCGACGACAAGTACAAGCACAAGGTGATGTATCGCGACGTGCATATGTACACGCTCTCGAACGAAGTCGAGGTCGTGCCGCCGGCGGCACGCGTCTACTGATCGCTTGAGAACGAAGAAAAGATCGGAATTGAGAGATGGCTGAATTTTCTTTGCCGGCGAACTCGAAGGTCAAGATCGGCAACACCCACAAGGCTGAAGCCGGCGCGAAACGGGTCAAGGCATTCAAGATCTACCGGTACGATCCGGATAGCGGACAGAACCCGCGGGTCGATACCTACGAGATCGACCTCGACGCGTGCGGCCCGATGGTCCTGGACGCACTGATCAAGATCAAGAACGAGGTCGACACCACCGTCACCTTCCGCCGTTCCTGCCGTGAGGGCATCTGCGGGTCGTGCGCCATGAATATCGATGGCACGAACACGCTGGCCTGCCTGAAGAGCATCGACGATGTGAAGGGCGACGTGAAGATCTACCCGCTGCCGCATATGCCGGTGGTGAAGGATCTGGTGCCGGACCTGACCCAGCCCTATGCGCAGCTTGCCTCCATCGAGCCGTGGCTGAAGTCGAAATCGCCGCCGCCGCCGGACGAGGAGCGCCGCCAGAGTGTGGCAGAGCGCGAGAAGCTCGACGGTCTGTGGGAATGCGTGCTGTGTTTCTGCTGCTCGACATCCTGCCCGAGCTACTGGTGGAACGGCGACCGGTATCTCGGCCCGGCCATCCTGCTGCAGGCCTATCGCTGGATCGCGGACAGCCGCGATGAATATACCGGCGAGCGGCTCGATGAGCTGGAAGATCCGTTCCGGCTCTATCGCTGCCACACCATCATGAACTGCACCAAGACTTGCCCGAAAGGCCTGAACCCGGCCAAGGCAATCGGTGAGATCAAGAAGCTGATGGTCCAGCGCATGTAGCGCCTCTGAAAATCACGAACAGGAAAACGGCCGCTGGAAACAGCGGCCGTTTTTTATGATCAACAAGGTAAAATACGGCGCAGGTGTTCCGGGATGGGGGCCTGCGGCTCTGTTTTTACGAGGTCTGTGCTGGTTTGCTCTGTTCCGCCGTCTTGTGCGAGGAAGAGCAGGCCGCAAAAGCAGCCGGCGCGGTAAAGGCAACGACGGCAGCCGCGAGTACGAACAGTCCGATGAGTTTACGCATGAGTGAACCTCCACGGTCAGTTGCAGCGCTACCCTATCGCGATTTCGAACTCCAAACCAGTCGCGATCTTGTGAGCGACTGATGCGGGATGGTGGAAATTCGGCACCCGTGTCATTTTGCCGACGCAATTACAGGCGATATTTCACCATTCTTTCAGTCAAGCCGGAGCCATTTGATGACCCGACTCTTTCTCTCTGCCGCCCTTGCGGTCCTGATGTTGTTCGCCTCTCCTGTGGTGCAGGCGGAAACGGTGCGCGACGATACCGTCACGCTCGATCTCAACCTGGAAAAATGGGTCGAGACCGACTCGGCGACTGTCACTGTCGTCGCCGATCTCGCGGTCAAGGCTGGCGGGTTTGGCGTGGCACGCGCGGCGGTGCAGGCGGATCTGGCGAAAATATCGGACAAAGCTCCCTGGCGCCTTGTCGGATATGATCGTTTGCGGGATGAGGCCGGGTTCGAGCGTTGGCGGATCACGGCGGAAGCCCGTCTGCCGAGCACGGCTCTTGGCGGCATCGGCAGCACTGTCGGCGATCTTGGCGAAGCGGGCCGGAGCTACGCCCTGCTCGGCATTGATTTCACGCCGACTCTGGCGGAGCGCGAGGCAGCCCTGGCCGCGCTTCGCGCGGAAATCTACCAGCGTGCCGCCGACGAGCTGGAACGCCTGAAGGCGGTCTACCCCGATCGCGGTTATCGCGTGGCTGCAATCAATATAGGGCAGGGCGCGACGCCGCGTCCGCAGCCGGCCATGATGTTGCGCTCGGAAGCGGCGCCGAAGTTTGCCGCCGATGCAAGCGGGGGTGGTGACAGCGTGGCCCAGAAAGCCGAATTGCGCGCATCCGTCCGGTTTGCGGCGGAAGTTCGCTCCGGCGACTGAACCGCGCTATGATCCCCCCGGAATCACATGTTCCGGGGGGAACGAAGAATGAGCAGAGGACTTTGCATTATCACCGGTGCCAGTCGCGGCATCGGCGCGGCGACGGCCGTGCGCGCGGCGCGCGACGGCTGGGACATCGCGGTAAATTACGCGGGAAACGAGGCTGCCGCCCGCGCCGTAGCGGCCAAGATTGAAGCCGAAGGACGCAAGGCTGTCATTATTCAGGCCGACACCTCGAAGGAAGCCGACATCATGCGGCTCTTCGACGAGGCTGAGGCGGCCCTCGGCCCGGTGCGCGGGCTGGTCAACAATGCCGGGATCACCGGCAAGATCTCCCAGGTCCGGGACATGTCGGAGGCTGCGATCCTCGAGGTCATGCAGCTCAACGTGATCGGTCTGATGCTCTGCTGCCGCGAGGCGGTGCGCCGGATGTCGAAGAAGGACGGAGGCGCTGGCGGTGCCGTCGTCAATCTCTCCTCTATTGCCTCCCGTCTCGGCTCGCCCAACGAATTCACCCATTACGCCGCCTCCAAGGGAGCTGTGGATGCCTTCACTCTCGGCTTTGCCCGCGAGGTGATTGCCGAGGGCGTGCGGGTCAACGCGGTGGCTCCCGGCATGATCGACACGGACATTCATGCCAGCGCCGGCGCACCGGACCGGGCTGCCCGGCTTGGCCCGACCACGCCGATCGGCCGGTCTGCGGCACCGGAGGAAGTGGCCGAGGCCATTGTCTGGCTGCTCAGCGATGCCGCCGGATATTGCGCGGGCTCCATTCTGGACGTGTCCGGGGGGCGGTGATCTGGCCCCTCACTTGAGGGCTCTGACTTGACGGCGGCAGCGACTTGCGCGACTTCTGTCCGCCGAGGGGAGCGGGCCGCATGGCCCGTCCGACGGGAGAATACGCAGTGAATCAGAAAGGGCCGCTGGCCCGCTACGAAGCCATGATCGAGGATGGCACGGTCAGCCGCGATCCTGCACAGGAGGCTGCGGCCGCGAAACTGCAGTGGCTGCATGACCAGCTGATCGATTACCGGCCGCCGCAAGCCAAGACAGGCTGGACGGCAAAGCTCGGCTTTGCCCGGAGCAAGCCGTCCAATCCGCCGAAGGGGCTTTACATCTACGGCTCGGTCGGGCGCGGCAAATCCATGCTGATGGATCTGTTCTTCGACGGCGCGCAAGTCGAGAAAAAGCGGCGTATCCATTTTCACGAATTCATGCGCGAAGCCCATGACCTGATCCATCAATGGCGCCAGGAGAACAAGGTCTCGAAGACGGCGGAGCCGATCCGCCCGACGGCCCGCAAACTGGCCGATAGCGCCTGGCTGCTCTGTTTCGACGAATTCGAGGTCCGGGACATTGCCGACGCGATGATCGTCTCCCGCCTGTTCTTCGCCATGTTCGAGATGGGCGTGGTCGTGGTCGCGACCTCCAACCGGGCACCGGACGAGCTTTACAAGGACGGTTTGCAGCGTGACCTGTTCCTGCCCTTTATCGGCATTCTGAAGGCGCGCCATGAGGTGTTCCGGCTGGATGACGGGGAAGATTACCGGCTTGGCCGGTTGCGTGGGCAAACCGTCTATCACGTTCCCTGCGGCCCGGAGGCGGAGGCGGCGCTGGACCGGACCTTTGCCGAGCTGACGGACAATGCCGAGGCGATGCCGGACGCGATCAGCCGCAAGGGGCGGGAGATCACGGTGCCTGCTGCCGCGTCGGGTGTTGCGCGGTTCGGCTTCAGGGATCTTTGCGACGTCCCGCTGGCGGCCGCCGATTTCCTTGCGGTTGCGGAACGTTATCATACGGTCATTCTTTCGGACATTCCCATTCTCGGGGCGTCGAACAGGGATCAGGCGCGCCGTTTCATGACCTTGATCGATGCTCTTTATGATCAGGGAGTCCGTCTGATTGCCTCGGCCGAGGCGGAGCCGGAGAAGCTTTATGACGGTGAGGATTGGGGTTTTGAGTTCGACAGGACGATTTCCCGGCTGATGGAAATGCAATCTTCTGATTACTTTGAATCCCGCCGCCGCTGAAATCCGGGAATACCTTATGGTGCAATAACTTGCGGAATAGTCGTAAAAAGATTTAAATTTGAATCTAAATCTTAAGAGTGACTTAAGATAGAGAGTGATACAACTCGCGGAAGGCAGAAGGCCCCGTCAAAGCCATCTCATCCGGGAGTGTGTTATCGCCTACGCCATTGATTTCTCGGCTCAGCGCAAGCCGCTGGTTCCAGACCCCGATCAGGACGCCCTTCATACCCTGCGTTGCGACATCCTTCCGCTGCGCACCAAGGGGCTTAAAAAAGTTCGTCTGATCAAGAATGTCCGCATGGAAACGCGGATCGAACTCTATCGCGAAACGGGTATGGGCAGCGGGCAGGTTGCGATCGATGAGTTGCCGGGCTTCATGACGGCGACGGACGATCTCCTGCTGCACGATATCCCGATGCTGAAAAGTGTCGGCGAGATGGAGAGCTTCGATCCCTATTCCTTGCGCCGCGGTTTGCGCGCGGCCGGAATTGAGATCGAGGATCTTGAGGCCTTTTCGCTGAGCCCGGCGAAAAAGCGCGAGTTGCAGCCGCATATGCAGAACCTGACACAACCGCTGCTGCAGCATGTGTTCGGCGCGAGCAATGTCGAGCTGGCCGACCCGGCGCTGCTCCGTGAACGACTGCTGAATGTCGACAGCGCGGCCGTGCTGTTGCGGATCAAGGGTCTGGCCACAGCCCTGAACACGACGCGTGACGGGCTGCCGGATCTGCTCGAGGATTACGGGGACACCTTCCTCTCGCTCGGCTTTTACAAACAACATCTGGCCGAGATCGGCTCCAGAATCACGTTGCTCCAGATCTGGATAGAGGAAGCCTATCAGGTGCCTCATATCCGCAAGGATCCCATGCTGGGGCCGGCGCTGCACAAGACGGAACGTGTGCTGGGCGCCCTGCTGCAGTCCCTCGAACGCCGTTTCAACAATTTCGAGACCAAAACCAGGATCCGCTGGGAGCGTGTCTCCGTCGGCACGTTCAATCAGGTGCGGGCTTTGATCATGGACCATCAGGCCAGCCTCGCCGCCGTCCTGTGCGGGTTGACGGTGAAGGTGTTCGAGTGGGAATCCCGTTTCCCCGGCGGTGGCGGCAGTTTCGAGCGGCGCGCCGATTTTGTCCTGTCGGATCTGCAGGCGGGGCTTGACCGTCTGACCGGGATCGAACGCGATGCCGCCACTTTTGAATAGGCCTGCAAAAGCGTCCGGCAAACGAGACCGGCGGCGCGGAGCTGTTCCGTCTGTCTCGCCCATTGCCGTGAGACATCATGTCTGAATCGCCGCTCAAGCAAGACAGTGAACGCGTCCTCATTGACCGGGAAGACCGGGACTCGATCAACACGTTTGCCTGTGCGGCGCTTCCCATCCGCAACAGAGGCCTGTCCCGGCTGCGGCTTATCAAGAATGTGCGATTGGAGACCCGGGTCGAGCTGTTTCGCGGCAGCGGGACGGGCAGCGGCCAGTTCGGCATCGACGAGTTGCCGAATTACGTCAACCGGGATGAAGACCTGATCAAGCATGACATCCCCCTGCTGAAAGAGGCGTCCAAGCTGCCGGCGTTTGACTGCTATTCCCTGCGCCGCGCGGTCCGCTCCAGCGGCATCGATGTGGAAGCGACGGAAGTCCTCAGCCTGTCGGAAGAGAAAAAGCGCGAACTCGCCAATCATATGCGCAATCTGACGCGGCCGCTCGTGCGTCACGTTTTCGGCGACGGGGAGATGGATATCACCGACCCGCGCAATCTCCGGGACATCATGCAGATGGCGGACAAGGCGGCGGCCAAACGAAAGCTGGAAGAGCTTTCCGCCGTGCTGGAATCCGATCTGGATACCCTGCCCTCCGTGCTGGAGGATTACGGGGATGCGTTCCTGTCGCTCGGATACTACCGGAGTTATCTCAACCTGATCGTTCCGAGAGTCAAAGAGCAGCATGTCTGGATCGAGGAAACCATAGAACGCGGCTCGTTCCGCAAGGGCGATCCGGCGATCAAGCGCATGAAGCAGGTATCTTCGGCCATTGATCATCTTGTGAAGAGTGTCGTGGAGCGTTTTCGTGAATTCGATCAGCGCACCGTGTTCGATTGGGAAACGCTGACCATCGAGGAGTTCCGGCAGGCGCGCGAGCAGATCCTTGAGCATCAGGCGACACTGGCCGAGATTCTCTGCGGTCTCACGGTCAAGATTTATGAATGGCGCAGCCGTTTTACCAAAAAGAATGTGGGGATCCAGCAGCGTGTTGACTTCGTGCTGTCCGATCTCCAGCCGGGTCTGGATCACCTTCTTAAAGTCGAGAGTTCGGCGCCACGCTTCTGATTGTTCGTCGATAACGCGGGATGTCGCCGGGTGAACCCTTGCGGGGGGGGCGGAATCGCGCTACACCGCGCCTCGGTTTTCCGCCGCCCAGGAGGAGGCCGAAGCCTTAGATGGCGCGGCGGATCTGTCCCGAATCAGAGGAGTGGGGAACAAGATGGCTCGCAACAAAATCGCGCTGGTCGGCGCTGGGAATATCGGCGGCACGCTGGCGCTGCTCGCCGGCCTGAAGGAACTCGGCGACGTGGTGCTCTTCGATATCGTTGAGGGCATCCCCCAGGGTAAGTCTCTCGATATCGCGGAAGCGTCCCCGGTCGAAGGCTTCGACGCCAAGATGCTCGGCGCGAACGACTACAGCGCGCTGGCAGGCTCAGACGTCGTTATCGTCACCGCAGGCATCCCGCGCAAGCCGGGCATGAGCCGCGACGATCTCATCGAAACAAACACCAAGGTCATGAAAGCGGTTGCCGACGGCATCAGCGCGAACTGCCCAGACGCGTTCGTGATCTGCATCACCAACCCGCTCGATGTCATGGTCGGTATCCTGCAGAAGCTCAGCGGTCTTCCGGCCAACAAGGTCGTCGGCATGGCCGGCGTGCTGGACAGCGCCCGCTTCCGCTATTTCCTGGCCGAAGAGTTCAACGTCTCCGTCGAGGACGTCACCGCCTTCGTGCTTGGTGGCCACGGCGATACCATGGTGCCGCTGACCCGCTACTCCACCGTTGCCGGCATCCCGGTTCCGGATCTGATCAAGATGGGCTGGACCACGCAGGAAAAGATCGACCAGATCGTTCAGCGCACCCGCGATGGCGGTGCCGAGATCGTCGGCCTGCTGAAGACCGGCTCCGCTTTCTACGCGCCGGCTTCCTCCGCCATCCAGATGGCCGACTCCTATCTCAAGGACAAGAAGCGTGTGCTGCCGTGCGCGGCGCAGTGCTCCGGCGAATACGGCCTCGACGGTCTGTATGTCGGCGTGCCGTGCGTGATCGGTGCGAACGGTGTCGAGCGCATCGTCGAAATCGAGATGAACGCGGACGAAAAAGCCATGTTCGATCATTCGGTCGGCGCGGTGAAGAGCCTCAACGAAGTTGCGGCGAAACTCGGCCTCTAAGGTCTGAGTGGTGGTATATTGTATACCACCACTTGTTATCAGGTGGTTCGGTGCTACAGTATGACTGCGGCACCGGGCCGCTTCCCGCGTTTGGGGAATAAGCCGGCCGATCAGGCCGGCTGGAGCAACGGCTTCGGCGGTTCTCGCGCCAAAACCGGTGCAAGGGAAATGGGAGAGCCATGAACATTCACGAGTATCAGGCCAAGCAACTCTTGGCCAAATTCGGTGTTGCAGTGCCGCGGGGCGGCGTTGCCTACACCCCGGAGGAGGCCGAGAAGGTCGCCAACGAGCTTGGCGGTCCGGTCTGGGTCGTGAAGTCTCAGATTCATGCCGGTGGCCGAGGCGCAGGACGCTTCAAGGGCAATGAAAACGGCGCCGGCGGTGTCCGCGTCGTCAAGTCGGTCGCGGACGTCAAGTCGAACGCCGGCGAGATGATCGGCGCCACGCTGGTCACCAAGCAGACCGGTCCGGAAGGCAAGGAAGTCAGCCGCGTCTATGTCGAGGAAGGGTGCGACATCAAACGCGAGCTTTACCTCAGCCTGCTGGTTGACCGCGACAGCAGCCGCGTCACCGTGATGGCCTCGACCGAGGGCGGCATGGAGATCGAGGAAGTCGCTGAGGCGACCCCGGAAAAGATTATCACAATCGCCATCGACCCGGTGACCGGCCTGCAGGGCTTCCATGCCCGCCGCATTGCCTTCGCGCTGGGCCTTGAGGGCGACCAGGTGAAATCGGCGGTCAAGTTCCTGTCGGCCATGTACAAGGCCTTCACCGATCTCGATGCCTCGATGGTCGAAATCAACCCGCTTGTCATTACCGGTTCCGGTGACGTGATCGCGCTCGACGCCAAGATGGGCTTCGACGACAACGCGCTGTTCCGGCACAAGGACGTGGCCGAGCTGCGGGACGAGAGCGAGGAAGATGCTTCCGAACTCGAAGCCGCCAAGTACGAGCTGAACTATGTGAAGCTCGACGGCGTCATCGGATGCATGGTGAACGGCGCGGGTCTCGCGATGGCCACCATGGACATCATCAAGCTGTACGGCTCCGAGCCGGCGAACTTCCTCGATGTCGGCGGATCGGCAACGAAGGAGCGGGTCACCGCCGCCTTCAAGATCATCCTGTCCGATCCAAACGTCGAAGGCATCCTGGTCAACATCTTCGGCGGCATCATGCGCTGTGACGTGATCGCCGAAGGCGTCGTCGCGGCGGCCAAGGAAGTCAGCCTGCATGTGCCTCTGGTCGTGCGGCTGGAAGGCACGAACGTCGATCTCGGCAAACAGATTCTTGCCGATTCGGGCCTGCCGATCACGTCCGCGGACAATCTCGCGGACGCGGCGGATAAAATTGTCACTGCGGTGAAGGAGGCAGCCTGATGGCCGTTCTGGTCGACGAAAATACGAAAGTCATCTGCCAGGGCTTCACCGGAAGTCAGGGTACGTTCCACTCCGAACAGGCGATCGCGTACGGCACCAAGATGGTCGGTGGCGTCACCCCGGGTAAGGGCGGTCAGACCCACCTTAACCTGCCGGTGTTCGATACGGTCGCGGAAGCGAAGGACCGGACCGGTTGCAACGCCTCGGTGATTTATGTTCCGCCGCCGTTCGCCGCCGATTCGATCCTGGAAGCCATCGATGCGGAAATTCCGCTGGTGATTTGCATCACCGAAGGCATCCCGGTGCTCGACATGGTCAAGGTCAAGCGGGCCCTTTCCGGCTCCAAGACCCGCCTGATCGGCCCGAACTGCCCCGGTGTGATCACGCCGGACGCCTGCAAGATCGGCATTATGCCGGGTCACATCCATCGCCGCGGCAAGGTCGGGATCGTCTCCCGCTCGGGCACGCTGACCTATGAAGCGGTGGCCCAGACCACGGCGGCCGGCCTCGGCCAGTCGACCTGCATCGGTATCGGTGGCGACCCGGTGAACGGCACCAACTTCATCGACGCACTGGACCTGTTCCTCGGCGATCCGGAGACCGAAGCGATCATCATGATCGGTGAAATCGGCGGCTCGGCGGAAGAAGATGCGGCCGAATTCCTCAAGCAAAACAAGGTGAAGAAGCCGATGTGCGGCTTCATCGCCGGTGTCACCGCGCCTCCGGGCCGTCGCATGGGCCATGCCGGTGCGATCATCTCGGGCGGCAAGGGCGACGCCAATTCCAAGATGGACGCCATGAAGTCTGCCGGCATTCTCGTTGCCGACAGCCCGGCTTCGCTCGGCACCACCATGGTCAAGGCGATCAAGGGTTAAGGATGTGTTCCGGACGGCATCAAACCGCTGCCGTCCGGACACACCCTTGCGATTTTTTGCCTTCTGCCATGCAGAACGACTTCAAGTTAGTAAATTCTTAGCTAGTATAAGAAGATGCTTGCCCTTGCGGCGCTTTGCCGCAAGGGTTACCTAGGCCCTGCGCGAGGGGCGCGCGGAGCCGACACAGACAGGACCGAACAGCCACTTCGCAAAGGGGCAGGTTCCAATATGGCGACGGCAGTGAGCGACCAATCCTTTCTTTCAGGTGCTAACGCACCTTTCATCGGTGAACTCTACGAACGATTTCTCCAGGATCCAGCCCAGGTAGACGAAAGCTGGCGCGATTATTTCGCGGACCTGCATGACGATGTCGGTCTGGTTCAGGGAGATGTCCACGGGCCAAGCTGGGCAGACCGCGGCAACCGTGTCATTGGCGGCACGGGCGAGGCGGCGGACGGTTCAGGGCCGGTCTCGGACGAGGTCAAGCCCGCCGCAGCGGCAGACCCGCTTCTGGGCAGCGATATCCGGCAGGCCAGTCTGGACTCGCTCCGGGCGATCATGCTGATCCGGGCCTACCGGATCCGGGGACACCTTAAAGCGAAGCTCGACCCGCTCGGGCTTGAGCCGCCGACCCCGCACCCCGAGCTTGATCCCGCCCATTACGGTTTCACCGAAGAGGATTGGGACCGCCCGATCTTCATCAACAATGTCCTCGGACTGGAAACAGCTACCCTGCGGCAGATCATCGAGCTGCTGGACCGCACCTATTGCGGCAGCATCGGTGTCGAGTTCATGCATATGCAGGACCCGGAGCAGAAGGCCTGGATCCAGGAGCGGATCGAACAGATCCACAACCGCACCGAATTCACCGAGCGCGGCAAGCACACCATTCTTGAGCGGCTGACGGCGGCGGAGACCTTCGAGCAGTTTCTCGGCCGGAAATATGTAGGCACCAAGCGTTTTGGCCTGGATGGCGGCGAAAGCCTGATCCCGGCGCTGGAACAGATCCTGAAGCGGGGCAGCCAGATCGGCCTGGAAGAGGTCGTGATCGGGATGTCGCACCGCGGCCGCCTGAACGTGCTGAACAATTTCCTGAGCAAGCCGTTCCGCGCCATCATCTCCGAATTCCTCGGCAATCCGGCAAACCCGGAAGATGTCGGCGGCTCCGGCGACGTGAAATATCATATGGGCGTTTCCGCGGACCGCGAGTTCGACGGGGCCAATGTCCATCTGACGCTGAATGCCAACCCGTCCCATCTGGAAATCGTCAATCCGGTGGTGATCGGCCGTGTTCGCGCGAAACAGACCCAGCGCGACGATGCATCCGACCGCCGGAAAGTGCTCGGTATCCTGATGCATGGCGATGCGGCCTTTGCCGGCCAGGGCGTGGTGGCGGAAACCTTCGCCTTCTCCGACCTGCGCGGCTACCGCACCGGCGGCACCATTCATGTCATCGTGAACAACCAGATCGGCTTCACCACGGCACCGGCTTTCTCGCGCTCCTCGCCCTATCCGACGGATGTGGCGAAAATGGTCGACGCTCCGATCTTCCATGTGAACGGGGACGATCCGGAAGCCGTCGTGCACGTCGCCCGTATCGCCATTGAGTTCCGTCAGGAATTCGGCGTCGACGTGGTCATCGACATGTTCTGCTATCGCCGCTTCGGCCACAACGAGGGGGATGAGCCGATGTTCACCCAGCCCCTCATGTATTCGAAGATCGCGAACCAGAAGACCACCCGTCAGCTCTATGCCGAGCAGCTTGAGCGCGAAGGCGTGATCAAGGCCGGCGAAGCCGACAGCATGGTCAAGGAGCACGACGACAATCTGAACAGCGAGTTCGAGGCCGGGCTGAACTACAAGCCCAACAAGGCCGACTGGCTTGAAGGCAAGTGGTCCGGCTTCACAAAGGCGCATGGCGATGCCCGCCGGGGCGAGACCTCGGTCGACAAGGAAACCCTGCGCGAGGTCGGCATGAAGCTGACCGAAGCGCCGGACGGTTTCACCATGAACCGCAAGCTGAAGCGCGTTGTCGAGCAGCGCCGCAAGGCGATCGAGAGCGGCGAGGGCATCGATTGGGCGAACGCCGAGAGCCTCGCTTTCGGAACCCTGCTGGTACAGGGCGACGGGGTCCGGCTCAGCGGCCAGGATTCCGGTCGCGGCACGTTCTCCCAGCGGCATTCGGTCTGGATCGACCAGAAAACCGAAGAGCGGCACATTCCGCTCAACAGTCTGGGCACGGAGCCGCTGCATTACGAAGTGATCGACAGCCCGCTGTCCGAGGCTTCGGTGCTTGGCTTCGAATATGGCTTCAGTCAGGCGGAGCCGAACATTCTCACGCTCTGGGAAGCCCAGTTCGGCGATTTCGCCAATGGCGCCCAGGTCGTGGTTGACCAGTTCATCAGTTCCGGCGAGCACAAGTGGCTGCGCATGTCCGGTCTCGTGATGCTGCTGCCGCATGGCTATGAAGGTCAGGGCCCGGAGCATTCCTCGGCCCGCCTCGAGCGGTATCTGCAGCTCTGCGGCGAGGACAATATGCAGGTCGTGTACTGCACCACGCCGGCGAACTACTTCCATGTCCTGCGCCGTCAGCAGCGCCGCGATTTCCGCAAGCCGCTGGTCGTGATGTCACCGAAATCCCTGCTGCGCCACAAGCTCTGTGTCTCCACGCTGGACGACATGGCGGAGGGCACCAGCTTCCACCGGGTCATGTATGACAACGAGGTGCTGTGCAAGGACAAGGACGTGAAGCGGGTCGTGATCTGCTCCGGCAAGGTCTATTACGACCTCTATGAGGAGCGGGCCCGCCGCGGTCAGACCGATGTCTTCTTCCTGCGTCTGGAACAGCTCTATCCGTTCCCGCGCAAGGCGCTGATGGAAGAGTTGGCGCGTTTCCCGCAGGCCGAGGTGGTCTGGTGCCAGGAAGAGCCCTGGAACATGGGTGCCTGGTCCTTCGTCGACCGACGGATCGAGAGCGTGCTGGTTGAACTCGACGGAGCCTGCAAGCGTCCGCTTTATGCGGGCCGGGCCGAAGCGGCTTCGCCGGCAACAGGCAACCATGGCCGGCATGTCCGGGAGCAGGAAGCGCTGGTTCAGGAAGCACTCGCCGTTGGCGAGGAAATGAGCAAGGGCAGCCGGTACGCGGCTGAATAATCCAAACCAATACCAGCCGCCGGCCCATCCCCGGCGGCACCTCACATGACGCGTCGGCCATAGGGAATTGACCCGGGCGCAATAAAGAGAGAATGGACGGAAAAATGGCGACGGAAATCAAGGTCCCGGTTCTTGGGGAATCGGTGTCCGAGGCAACTGTGGCGCGCTGGATGAAAGCCGTCGGGGATGCCGTCGGTCTTGACGAGCCCCTGGTTGAACTGGAAACGGACAAGGTGACCCTCGAGGTCAATTCCCCGGCTGCGGGAACCCTGCAGGAAATCGTTGCCGACGTGGACGCGACCGTCGGGGTCGATGCGCTGCTCGGTGTGATTGCTGAAGGCGCTGCGCCCGCGAAAAAGGCGGAGCCCGCCGAAAAGCCGGCGGAAGCCAAGGCCGAAGCCGCTCCGGCACCCGCCGCGAAGGAAGAAGCGCCGAAGGCTGCTCCGGCGCCTGCCGCCGCACCCGCCGCTGCCGGCACCCACGAGGTGAAGACCCTGTCGCCCGCCGTGCGCAAGCTGGTCGAGGACAACAATCTCGATCCCGCCAAGATCAAGCCGACCGGCAAGGACGGCCGTCTGGTGAAGGGCGACGTGCTGGCCGCGATCGAAGCTGGCACCGCCAAGGCTTCCGCGTCCGCTCCGGCCGGTGCGGCTCCTGCTGCTGCCGGACCGCTGCCGCCGCGTGCGGACGATCCGCGCGAAGAGCGGGTGAAGATGACGCGCCTGCGTCAGTCTATCGCCCGGCGCCTGAAAGAGGCCCAGAACACCGCCGCCATGCTGACCACCTTCAACGAGGTGGATATGGGCGCGGTCATGGGTCTGCGCTCCGAATACAAGGACGCTTTCGAGAAGAAGCACGGCGTGAAGCTCGGCTTCATGTCCTTCTTCGTGAAGGCCTGCATCGCCGCTCTCAAGGAACTCCCGGCAGTCAATGCCGAGATCTATGGCGATGAGCTGATCTACAAGAACTACTACGATATCGGTGTTGCGGTCGGCACGCCGCAGGGCCTGGTCGTACCGGTTCTGCGCGATGCGGACGATCTCAGCTTCGCCGGCGTGGAAAAGGGCATTGGCGATCTCGGCCGCAAGGCACGGGACGGCAAGCTCACCATGAAGGACATGACGGGCGGCACCTTCACCATCACCAATGGCGGTGTGTACGGCTCGCTGATGTCGACCCCGATCCTGAATCCTCCGCAGTCCGGTATTCTCGGCATGCACAAGATCCAGGAACGGCCGATGGTCGTGAACAGCAAGGTCGAGATCCGGCCGATGATGTATCTGGCGATGAGCTACGATCACCGCATCATCGACGGCCGCGAGGCAGTCACCTTCCTGGTCCGCGTCAAGGATGCGCTGGAAGATCCGCGCCGCCTGCTGATCGACATGTAATTTCATCGCGCGCGGGCTGGTCCCGCGCGCGGCCTTTCAAGAACGAGCTGGACAAGAGAGCGATTTATCATGGCTGACAGCTACGATCTCGTCGTCATCGGTGCGGGTCCGGGCGGTTATGTGGCCGCCATCCGCGCTGCGCAACTGGGCATGAAAGTGGCGTGCGTCGAAAAGCGCGCGACCCTCGGGGGCACCTGCCTCAATGTCGGCTGCATTCCCTCCAAGGCGCTGCTTTCCTCCTCGGAGAAATATGCCGAGACCCAGGATCACCTGAAGGATATCGGCATCGATGTCGGCTCCGTGAAGCTGAACCTGAAACAGATGATGGCCAACAAGGCCAGCGTCGTCGAACAGCTCACCGGCGGCGTTGCCTTCCTGTTCAAGAAGAACAAGATCGACTGGAAGACCGGTTCCGCCGTGGTGAAATCCGCGACCGAGGTCGAGATCACCCCGGAGAAGGGCAAGAAGGAAGTGCTCAAGACCGAGCGCGTCCTGATCGCCACCGGCTCCGAGCCGACCCCGCTGCCGGGTCTGGAGATCGACGAGAAGAAGATCGTCACCTCGACCGGCGCGCTCGACATCGCCAAGGTGCCGGATCATCTCGTGGTCATCGGCGGTGGCGTGATCGGGCTTGAAATGGCCTCGGTCTGGGCCCGTCTTGGCTCCAAGGTCACGGTCGTCGAATTCCTCGACCGGATCGTCCCGGGCATGGATGGCGAGGTTGCCAAGAAGTTCCAGCGCGTGCTGCAGAAGCAGGGTATCGAGTTCAAGCTCGGCACCAAGGTGACGGCGTCCAAGAAGACCAAAACCGGTGTCTCCCTGACGGCCGAACCCGCCAAGGGCGGCGATGCCGTGACCATCGATGCTGACGTCGTGCTGGTCGCCATCGGCCGTCGGCCCTTCACCGAAGGCCTCGGCCTCGACAAGGTCGGCGTCGAGATGGACAAGCGCGGCTTCATCGAGGTGGACGCGGATTTCGAAACCAATGTCGAAGGTATCTTCGCCATCGGCGACGTGATCAAGGGTCCGATGCTGGCGCACAAGGCCGAGGAAGACGGCGTTGCCGCTGTCGAGACCATGGCGGGCCAGTCCGGTCACGTGGATTACAATCTCGTTCCCGGCATCGTCTACACCTGGCCGGAAGTGGCGAGCATCGGCAAGACCGAAGAGCAGCTGAAGGAAGCAGGCGTCGAATACAAGGCCGGCTCCTTCCCGTTCACCGCCAATGCACGCGCCAAGTCCGTCGGCATGACCGAAGGCTTCGTGAAGATCATCGCGGACAAGAAGACCGACGCGGTGCTCGGCGCCCATATCATGGGCCCGGAAGCCGGCAACCTGATCCATGAAGTCGCGGCCGTCATGGCTTTCGGCGGCTCTGCCGAGGATATCGGCCGGATCTGCCACGGCCACCCGACCCTGGCCGAAGCGGTCAAGGAAGCAGGCCTCGCGGTGAACAAGGGCGCGATCCACATCTGATCGGGCTATTCGAGATCAACCAGAAAACCGCGGCCTTCGAGCCGCGGTTTTTGTTTGTTCTAACTTTTTAATCGTCATCCCGGCCGGAGAGCCGGGACCTAGTTGATCATTGAGCACCGCCGGCCTTCCCCTGGGTCCCGTCTTTCGACGGGATGACGGTGAAGGAGGCGGCTTACCCCCGCAGATCCTTCGCATCCTCACGCCGTCCCATTGGCAGCCACACAGAAAACGCGAGCGGGGCAAGTTTCGGCAGTAGCACCGGGTCCGGCGCGGTGATTGGCAGTGGCAGCTCCTCGTTCGAGCCGCCGGAGAGCCAGTAGGCCAGCTTGCGGCCCAGCGCGGTGGTCATGGCGATGCCGCGTCCGTTGCAGGAAATGGCGGAGAAGGCGCCGTCGCCGAGCTGCATCAGCCGGGGCATGTAATCCCGCGCGGCGGCAAGGCGGCCCTGCCAGGCGAATTCGGGCTCCAGCTTCGGCAATTGCGGCAACAGTTCCTGAAGACGGCCGAGATGGTGCGTGCGGCCCCGTTCCAGCGAGCCGAGCGGATTGGCCAGCAGGCCGCCGGTGACGATCCGGTTGTCGTTGGTCCAGCGATAGGCGATCAGATCCTTGCGGGTGTCGGCGGAGCAGCGGTCATTCGGCAGCACGCTTTTCCGGAGTTCGGGATCGAGCTGCTGTGTCGCCACCTGGAACAGGGTGATCGGAAACTGGGTGCCTTCCGCCTTCGGTGCCAGCCCGCCGCCGGTGCTGTTGGTGGTCAGCAGTACCCGGTCGGCGATCAGCGTGCCGTGATCGGTCTGCAGATGCCATTCGGCGCCCTTTTTCCCGATTCCGGTCGCCCGGCTGTCGATATGCAGCGTGACCCCTGCTTTCACGGCGGCATGGGCCAGACCGCGTACGAAGGCGAGCGGGTTGATATGGCCGCCGGTCGGGTCTAGAAACGCGCCGTGATAGGCCTCCGAGCCAGTCTCGGCCACCGCCTCGTCCCGGGAGAGCAGTTTTACCGGCCGGCCAAGCGCCTGCCATTGCTTCACCCGGTCTTCCAGCCAGTCCAGTTTCTTCGCGGTGTGGATCGGCTGCATCCAGCCGGTCTGCTTGCCCCAGCAGTCGATCTCGTGCCGCTTGATCAGGTCGAACACCAGATCGCCGCCTTCGCCGAGCATGCGGACCAGAAGATCGCCTTTCTCCGGCCCGAATTTCTCTTTTGCATAGCGCGGGTCGAGACCGGTCAGGAGATTGGGCACGACGAACCCGGTATTGCGCCCGGAGGCCCCGAACCCGGCTTCGTCTGCTTCCAGCAACGTCACCTTGTGCCCGGCCTCCGCCAGATGAAGCGCGGTCGAAAGACCAAGAAAACCACCGCCAACCACGGCGATTTCCGTCCGGGCCTCACCGTCGAGGCGGGTGCAGGCGGGACCAGCGGGAGCGACGGAATGCCAGAAGGAACTCTGGAAACTGAGAGAGGGATGCGGCGCGGCGGCCAGGCTTTCCCAGATGGTCGGCGTGTAGCCTTTATGCGCAATCTCGGGCATCGGCAGTTCCCTGTTCCGGCGGTATAATGAGAGTGGCGTGCTGTAAGGCTGAACTGGCCGCCGGATGATGTGAAGAAGAGCATGGCCGAGCCGGCGGAGCCGCGCAAGCTCACACAGGCAAAGCGGGTAAGGGAGTAGCTGAGCGATGCGGATTGTCTTGATTGCCCTGGGGTGTGTTTTTCTGTGGTCGGGCGCGGCCCGGTCCCAGGACGTGACGGAAGGGGATCTGAATGCCGAGATGCGGTATCAGGGCGGCCAGAATGTCTTTCAGCATGACTGGCAGGTCGAGACCGGGGATGTCACCTGTGACGGATTTCAGGACAAGGTCGCCGGTTATGTAAGCCACGATAATCCGGACGGCGCCTCGTTTCTGATGGTTGTGGTGACGCATGAAGAGGGTGTGCTGGTCTCGGAATCGGTGCTGCCTTTCTTCGATAGTGCGGACCAGACAGGCCTGTGCGGTGACGGTAACCCGCCGCCGAAAATTTCCCTGGAGCAATTCACGGAAGAGGAGGTGCGCGAGATGACCGGCATCGAGGGCGCCTGCCCGGTCGCGATCATCCTCGAGGATGGCATGTGCGACCTGCACTATTATTTCTGGGTGCCGGACTGGGAAGAGGACCGCAAACTGGTCTTCTTCCGGAACTAGAGGCCCCTAATTGTCCCTCGGATGGGCGCGGCGATGCACGTCCATCAAACGTTCCGCATCGACGCTGGTATAGCGTTGCGTCGTCGCCAGCGAAGCATGGCCGAGCAGCTCCTGGATCGCCCGCAGATCGCCGCCACCGGCCAGCAGGTGGGTGGCGAAGGAATGCCTCAGGGCGTGGGGCGTTGCGGTTTCCGGCAGGTTCAGCCAGCCCCGTGCCAGCCGCATGGCGCGCTGGGCGACACCGGCCTGCAGCCGCTTGCCCCGGGCACCGCGAAACAGCGGTGTGTCCGGACCGCCCTGATACGGGCAGCGGGCGACGTAATCGTCGATGGCGGCGCGGACGGCGGGCAGTATCGGCACGATGCGCTGCTTGTTGCCCTTGCCGGTGATGGAGAGTGTATCGCCTGCCGGGAAATCGCCGCGATTGAGCGCCAGTGCCTCGCCGATCCGTAACCCGCCTCCGTAAAGCAGGGAAACCAGCGCCACGTCTCGGGCGGCGATCCAAGGCTCCGACGCGAGATCGCCCATGGCATCGAGCGTTTCAGTGGCTTCGGAGACGGTCAGTGCTTTCGGCACGGAGGCTGGAATGCGCGGCCCCCGGATCGCGAAGATGGCGGCGTTTGCAAGCACGCCCCGCCGCTCGAGAAAGCGGAAAAATCCGCGCACGACGGATAGCGCCCGCGCCGTTGAGGTTTTCGCATAGCCTTTCGAGACCCGGCGGGCCAGGTATCCCCGGAAGTCCGCGGGCTTCAATGAAGCGAGATCGGGGAACCCGGGAGTGGCGCCCAGATGGTCCTGCAGAAAGTCGAGAAACTGTTCGAGGTCCCGCTCATAGGCGGACAGGGTGTGATCGGAGGCGCGCTTTTCGCTCGCCAGCCATTGCCGCCAGGCGTGGGTTGCCCCGGCGAGGTCGGTGATGGTTTCGGTCTTGGTCAGCCCGGAAGGTTCAGCCATTGCCGGATGGTCAGCTCCGTGGTGCGGGCAAGGAAGCTCAAAAGCTCGGTCGCCTGCCCGTGATGATAGGCTTCGCCGTCCCGCGTTCCGAAGGCCATCAGGCCCATCGGCGAGTGCGGGCTGACCTGGATACGGGCCAGTGCCATGGAGGAGACCAGCCCGGCGGCGGAACCGAATATAGCTTCGTCGCCCTCGACATTGGCGGCCAGAAGCACGTCCTTGCCGACGCCGATCTTGCGGTCGATGGTTCCGGCCGGGATGGAGCGCACGCCCGAGGCATAGGCCTTCGGGATCGGCACGTCTCCGGCCTCGATGCAGATCGTCACCACGTCGATGCCGAGCATCACCGGCAGGTCGATCGTCACCGACTGGATCAGATTGTCGAAGGAATTCGCCGCCACGATGCGCAGGATCGCCGCGTGGATGCGGTTCTGGGTCGACTGGTTGCCGCGCACGGTGGCAATCAGCCCGGCATGGGAATCCTTCAGCCGCTGGTTTTCCGAGCGCAGCCGCTCCAGCATGAAATGCTGCATGTCGACCACCGCCTCGCCGCTGGTGCGGCTCGGCGGAGTCAGGATATCGATCAGTTCCGGGTGTTCGACCAGGAAATTCGGATGAGCGGAAAGGTAATCCGCGACCTGTCCGGCCGTCAGCGCCGCTGCAGGCTGATTGGCCGCCTGCTTGACGCTTTTCTTGCCCGGTTCCGCCACGGAGCCCTTGCCTGTCATCGCGTGTCGCCCGTCCTTAAAGGATGCTCTGGCCGGTCTTCGCCCAATCCTTCAGGAAGGCGTCGAGACCTTTGTCGGTGAGCGGATGGTTATACAGGCTGCGCAGCACGGCCGGCGGCAGCGTGGCAACATCGGCGCCGAGCTTGGCGGCGTCGATGACATGCTGCGGGCCGCGCACGGAGGCGACCAGAATTTCCGTGTCGAAATCGAAATTGGCATAGATGTCCGCGATATCCGCGATCAGGTCCATGCCGTTGATGCCGATATCGTCGAGCCGGCCGACGAAGGGGGAGATGAAGGCGGCACCGGCCTTTGCGGCCAGCAGAGCCTGTCCGGCGGAGAAGCAGAGCGTGACATTGACCTGAATGCCATCGTCGCTCAGCGCCTTGCAGGTCTTCAGCCCGTCGACGGTCAACGGCACCTTGATGGCGATGTTGTCGGCCAGCTTGAGCAGCAGCGCGGCCTCTTTCATCATCGTCTCGTAGTCGGTCGCGGTGACTTCCGCGCTGACCGGACCGTCGACGACGCCACAGATTTCCTTGATCACTTCGAGGATCGGGCGGCCTGACTTGGCGATGAGCGACGGGTTGGTCGTCACCCCGTCCACGAGACCGGTGGCGGCCAGATCCTTGATCTCCGCGACATCCGCAGTGTCGATGAAAAACTTCATGTCGTCCTGTATCCTCGGCAGGTGGTGAATCCGTGCCCCGTATGGCCGAATCGACGAAGCGAGTCTAGCGCATACAATGGGCCGGTGCCAGTGACGCTAGGGAGACGTCACCGGCTTTTCACGGAACTGCAGGAAACAAGGGCGGGAAAGAGGGCGCGCGAGCACGGCTGGTCAGATCAGCCTGCTGCCGTTCGCGAAGACCTGTTTCCAGACCAGGACCTGAACGGATTTCCGCAATCCCGTCGGCCAGAACGGGTCCGCATGAACAAGCGCTTCGGCCACTTCCTTGTCAGGCGCTTCGACAATCCAGAGGCCGCCGGATCCGTGTCCAAGGACGGGCAGGGGGCCGGCTGCCTCGATCCTGTCCCGGTTCTCTTCCAGAAAGGCGAGGTGGGCTTGCATGTGTTGCCGCCGGATATCGGCGCCGGCGGCCGGATTGTCTTCAAGCAGAACAGCGAATTTCATATCGGTCTCCCGGGATGAGGTTTCGGTGTTTCTATCTTGAAGCTGCGATATTGATATTTGAATGCGCATGATTGCGGCATTAAAATGCAATTATGCAGATAAGAAATTGGTACGACCTGCAGATCCTGGCGGCAGTGCGGCGTGGCGGAACGATTGCGGCGGCGGCGCGGTTGCTCGGCGTTGACCAGACCACCATCGGCAGACGGCTCAATGCGTTGCAGGAGGTGACCGGGGTCGATCTTCTGGTCCGGACCGGCGACCGGCGCCTTGCGCTGACGCCCGCGGGCGAGGAAATCGCGGAACGGGCGTTTGCCATGGAGCGGGAAGCGGACGCGGCGGCGATGCTGCTTGGGGAGCAGCGTCAGCGCGTGGCAGGCATTGTTCGCCTCACGGCGGTGCCAGTGGTGGCAAACCGGATACTGGCCCCGGCGTCTGCATCGCTGCTTCCCGCCTACCCGGACCTGATCCTTGAGCTGATTCCGGAAAACCGGGATCTCAGCCTGACCCGGCGGGAAGCCGATCTGGCGCTTCGGCTGGCCCGGCCGGAGAGTGGCGGCAGTGCCGTGAAAGCGCGCAAGCTCGGTGCCCTGCGGTATGGCGTCTACGGTCCGGCATCCGAAGCGGCTGGCGGGACGCCTTCCTGGATTCTTTTCGAGGATGCCATGGCGCATTTGCCGCATGCCCGGTGGCTTGAACGCAGAGCGCGCCGGGATGGGCAAGCTGCGGGCGGCTTGCGGGTAGGCGATGCGGAAACCGCTCTGGAAGCGATCGCTGCCGGAACGGGATGCTCGATCCTCCCTGCCATGATCGCCGAACGGGACCATCGGCTTGCGGCTATCGCTGTCACAGAGGCCGAGCCCTTGCCGGAACGGGAGGTCTGGCTGCTGTCCCATGCCCGGCAGCCGAATGCGGCGGCAATCGGAGCCGTTTCAGCCTGGCTGGCGGATCTGTTTCGTGGCGATTAGCAATCCGGTGTTGCAGGTCTGCCCAGGCGATGGCGATAGGCGAGCAGGCCTGTCAGGGTCAGCATCGTGAAGCCGGCGCCCGCAAGGAATGTCCCCTGCGGTCCGGTTATGTCCCAAAGGGCTCCCGCGAGGATGCTGGCGGCTAGCAGGGCAATGCCGGTGACCAGATTGAACATGCCGAATGCCGTCCCGCGCAGCTCTGCCGGCGCGGTGTCCGCGACCAGAGTCGCCAGGAGTCCCTGGGTGCACCCCATATGCAGTCCCCAAAGCGCGACGCCGACGCCCAGTCCGGCAAGCCCGGAAGTGAAGGCGAGGACGAGATCCGCCACGAACAGCACGGCCAGGCCGAGAGCCAGCAGGGTGATGCGGTTCACCCGGTCCGACAGCCAGCCGATCGGGTATGCGGACAGCGAATAGGCGAAGCTCATGATCACCAGCACCAGCGGGACCATTGTCAGCGGCAGGCCGATCGATTGTGCCCGCAGGATCAGGAAGGCTTCGCTGAAGCGGGCCAGGGTGAAGCATGCGGCGATCATGACCACCCGCCAGTAACGTGGCCCCAGCCGCCGTAATTCATCGCGATGCAGCGGCATGCGTATGTGCCGGTGTACTGGAGCGGGCCGGGGCTCCTTCACCGCGACGAGGAGGACGCCGACGGAAAGAAAAGCGGGAATCACGGCAATCCAGAACACGGTCTGGAAATGATCGGCCGTCAGCCACATCAGGAAGATCGCCAGAAGCGGGCCCGTGAAGGCGCCGATCGTGTCGAGCGACTGACGCAGGCCGAAACTCGTCCCGCGCAATTCTGCCGGAGCCAGGTCGGCGACCAGTGCATCGCGCGGGGCACCGCGAATGCCCTTGCCGATCCGGTCGACAAACCGTGCGCCGATAAGCCAGCCGATGGAGGCGGCCATCGGGAAGACCGGTTTCGTGATGGCGGCAAGGCCATAGCCGATGACAGCCAGGATCTTGCGCCTGCCCAGCCAGTCGCTGAGGGCGCCGGAGAAAACCTTGACGATTGCCGCCGTAGCCTCTGCAACGCCTTCGATGATCCCCACGGTCATCATCGAGGTACCGAGCACAGCCACCATATAGACCGGCAACAGGGCGTGGATCATCTCCGAGGAGATATCCATCAGCATGGAGACGAAACCGAGAGCCCAGATACCGGCCGGGACACGCTGGCGAGCCGGTTGCGGCTTATCCGTTTCCGTCACCGGTTTTCATCCTGGGCGTCAAAGACGTCCCTTGCATAGGCGTCCAGCAGTGCCTCGCAATCGCGCAGGCGTGCCGCTGCTTCTTCGGCCAGCGTGGCGCCGTAAAAATCGAGCTTGCCGATCTTCTCGAGCCAGCCCTGGAGTTTCTTGAGGTCGGTATCCTCTTCCTCAAGTTCCGCATATGTAAATTTGTTGGCGGCCCGTTCCTTGGCGATTTCGGCTTCGAAATCCGCGCAGCGGCCGAGAAACTCGCCATAGGCGGCATCGCGGTCCGCCTTGAACCGGGCGATGACCTTCTCTTCCTGCCCGCTATCGAGAGCAGCGGTCTCGAGCAGAACGGACTCGCCATCCATCAGGGCGACTTCGTTCTCGAGCATTTTCAGCCGCCGGAGATGCTCGTCGGTCCTGGGCAGCAGGCAGACGCCGTTCTGCAGGTAAACCGCGCCCAAACCTTTAAGGCGTCGCCAGAGGGCAATCCGCTTCGCTGCGGGCTCCGGCGGGACCTTGTATGTGAACAGAAGCCATGAGATGGATACCATGGAACTTTCATAATGTTACGGCTGTAACATATCAAGGCGGAATCGGCGGATCGCTTCACTTCGGAACAGCCGAAATACCGTAATTGCCGCGCGCACATGCCGAGACCTTGCGGAGTAAGGGACACCTCGCCACACTCCGGCGCATGTCCGATCTTTTCCCCGATGAGTCCCGCCGTATCCAGGTGTTGATTCCGCTGCCGCTGGCTGGTCCCTACGACTATCTGGCGGACGCGGAAATGGCGCTGCACTGCGGCAGTATTGTCGAGGTGCCGCTTGGAAACCGCCGGACCACGGGGGTGGTGTGGGCTCTGGATGTGCCGGAGGATCCGGAAGGCGGACAGGTGGCGCGGAGCCGCCTGAAACCGGTGATTCGCGCCCTGCCCGTGGCGCCGCTGCCGGAAGCCGTGCTGAAGCTGGTGGACTGGACCGCGTCCTATACGCTGACGGCCCAGGGCGCGGTGCTGCGCATGGCGATCAGCGTGCCCGATGCGTTCGAGCCGGCAAAACCCGTGACGGCCTATGCCGCGCTGTCCGGTGGTGCCGAGGCCGTGGAGGCGCTTGGGCTGCGGTTGACACCGGAACGGCGTCGGGTGGTGGAGCTGCTGTCTGGTGGCCCGCCGCGCACGGTACGGGAGATAGCGGATGAAGCCGGGGTCGGCACATCCGTTGTCAAAGGATTGGCGGAGGCTGGCGGGCTGGCGAGCGTTGCCCTGCCCGCGGATACGCCTTTTCCCGAACCCGATCCGGAGCTGCCGAGAATAACGCCCCTTTCCGGCGAGCAGCAGGAGGCGGCGGACGCTCTGTGCGAGGCGGTCAGTGCCGAGAGCTTTGCCCCCATTCTGCTTGATGGCGAGACCGGGGCGGGCAAGACAGAGGTTTATTTCGAGGCGGTTTCGACCGCGCTGCGCATGGGCAAGCAGGTGCTGGTGCTGCTGCCGGAAATCGCGCTCTCGGCGGAATGGCTGAACCGGTTCGAGGCGCGTTTCGGCGTGCGTCCGGCGGAATGGCATTCAGAGCTGAAGCCGCGCCGCCGCCGGCATACCTGGCGCCAGGTCGGCGAAGGCAAGGTCCGGGTGCTGGTCGGTGCCCGGTCGGCTCTCTATCTGCCGTTCCCCAATCTCGGCCTGATCGTGGTCGATGAGGAGCATGAATCCGCCTACAAGCAGGAGGAAGGGGTGATCTATCACGGCCGGGACATGGCCGTGGTCCGGGCCAGCCTGACCCCGTGTCCGGTCGTGCTTGTCTCCGCGACACCCGCGCTGGAAACCATGCGCAATGTCGAGAATGGCCGCTACAGCCAGCTTCGTCTGACCGCCCGGCACGGTGTGGCGACCCTGCCGTCGGTGGAACTGGTCGATTTGCGCCGTCATCAGCCGGTGCGGGGGCGGTGGCTGTCCCAGCCGTTGATCGATGCGATGACGGGCGCGCTGGCCGCGGGCGAGCAGTCGCTGGTCTTCCTCAATCGTCGTGGCTATGCGCCGCTCACGCTCTGCCGGGCCTGCGGGCACCGGCTGGAATGCCCCAGCTGCTCCGCCTGGCTGGTCGAGCACCGCTTGTTGGGCCGGTTGCAATGTCATCATTGCGGCCATAGCGAGCGCCTGCCGAAAACCTGCCCCGAATGCGCTGCCGAAGACAGTTTCGTCGCCAGTGGCCCCGGCGTGGAGCGGATGGCGGAGGAGGTCGCGGCGATCTTCCCCGACGCCCGGTTCCAGATTGTCTCAAGCGATACTCTGCAAGGACCCACGGCGGCGGCGGAGTTCGTCCGCAGCGTGCGGGCGGGAGAGGTGGATATCCTGCTCGGCACGCAGATAGTGGCCAAGGGGTATCATTTCCCGAAATTGACGGTGGTCGGCGTGGTCGATGCGGATCTCGGCCTTGCCGGTGGAGATCTGCGGGCGTCGGAGCGGACCTATCAGCTGTTGCATCAGGTGGCCGGGCGGGCCGGGCGGGCGGAACATTCGGGCCGGGTGCTGCTGCAAACCCATCAGCCGGAAAATCCGGTGCTGAAAGCGATCGCGGCGTGGGATCGTGACGGCTTTCTTGCCGAAGAGGCAACGGCGCGGGAGCAACAGGGCATGCCGCCTTTCGGTCGCCTTGCCGCGATCATCGTCAGTGCGGCGGATGCCAATCAGGCGGATATGGTGGCCAGCCGGATCGGCCGGGCGGCGCCGGATTTCGACGGTGTCTCCGTGCTTGGCCCCGCGCCGGCTCCGCTGGCCCTGCTGCGCGGGAGGCATCGGCGGCGGCTGCTGATCAAGACCCGGCGCGACGTGAATATCCAGGCGGTTTTGCGTGGTTGGCTGGGCCGCGTCGAGGTTCCTTCCGCTGTTCGTGTCGCGGTGGATATCGATCCTTACAGTTTTCTCTGAGGGTCGCCACCTTGCGGGTTGTGTCACCCGCCCTGCGAGAAGCAGCAACCCACTGCTTGCACGGTCTGAACCTCTATGCTAGAGAACCGCCGCGCTTGGCGGAAACTGCCGCTGGCGAGGGTTTTTGTGGTCAATATTCGTCGATAAACGGTGCGCTTCCGAAACGGTGCCCGGTAAACGGCGGTAATCTCTGGAATGAGGCGTTCCCTGGTGGCTTCCGAAACGACAGGCTTGGCCGGAAGATATGCTTCCGCCCTCTATGAGCTGGCGGAAGGGGAAAAGGCTTTGGATGCCGTTGCGGGGGATTTGAAGTCCCTGCGGCAGGCTCTGATCGAAAGCCCGGACCTCTCGCGCTTGGTGCGTTCCCCGGTTTTGAGCCGGGCTGAGCAGACGCGCGGTATTGAAGCGGTGCTGGAAAAGATGGGAGCGCATGCGCTGACCCAGAAATTCCTCGGCACCGTTGCATCGAACCGTCGGCTGTTCGCGCTGAACTCAATGATCACTGCTTTTCTGGCTGAACTTGCCGCACGCCGCGGTGAGATGACAGCCGATGTGACCTCTGCCGTCGAGTTGAGCGAGACTCAGCTTTCCGACATTACCGAGGCCCTGAAAAAGGTTCTCGGTCAGAAGGTCTCCCTTAATCTCTCCGTCGATCCGGCTTTGATCGGCGGGCTCATCGTGCGCGTCGGTTCGCGCATGGTCGACAACTCAATCCGTTCCAAGCTGCAGCGTCTGCAGCTTGCCATGAAAGGTGTTGGCTGATGGATATCCGCGCCGCTGAGATTTCTTCGATCCTGAAGGAACAGATCGCGAATTTCGGTACCGAAGCTGAGGTGGCCGAGGTAGGCCAGGTTCTCTCCGTCGGTGACGGTATCGCCCGTGTTTATGGTCTGGACAAGGTCCAGGCTGGTGAGATGGTTGAATTCCCGGGCGGTATCCGGGGCATGGCGCTGAACCTTGAAGACGACAATGTCGGTATCGTTATTTTCGGTGACGACCGTTCGATCAAGGAAGGCGACACCGTCAAGCGGACCGGTTCCATCGTGGACGTTCCGGTCGGCAAGAGCCTGCTCGGCCGCGTGGTCGACGGTCTCGGTAACCCGATCGACGGCAAGGGCCCGCTCGAAAATGTCGAGCGCAAGCGCGTTGAAGTCAAAGCGCCGGGCATCATGCCGCGTAAATCCGTGCATGAGCCGATGCAGACCGGCCTCAAGGCCATCGACAGCCTGATCCCGGTCGGCCGTGGCCAGCGTGAGCTGATCATCGGTGACCGTCAGACCGGCAAGACCGCCATCGCCGTCGATGCTTTCATCAACCAGAAAGCCACCAATGACGCCGCCGGCGACGACGACAGCAAGAAGATGTTCTGCATCTATGTCGCGATTGGCCAGAAGCGCTCCACGGTCGCCCAGATCGTGAAGACCCTGGAAGATTACGGCGCGATGGAATATTCCATCGTCGTGGCCGCCACCGCTTCCGAGCCGGCGCCGATGCAGTACCTGGCACCGTATACCGGCTGCACCATGGGTGAATTCTTCCGCGATAACGGCATGCACAGCGTCATCGTCTATGACGATCTGTCCAAGCAGGCCGTTGCCTATCGCCAGATGTCCCTGCTTCTCCGTCGTCCTCCGGGACGTGAAGCGTTCCCGGGTGACGTCTTCTATCTGCACTCCCGGCTTCTCGAGCGTGCGGCGAAGATGAACGATGCCCAAGGTGCCGGTTCCATGACCGCGCTGCCGGTCATCGAAACCCAGGCCGGTGACGTCTCCGCCTACATTCCGACCAACGTGATTTCCATCACCGACGGTCAGATCTTCCTCGAGACCGAACTGTTCTATCAGGGCATCCGCCCGGCCGTGAACGTCGGTCTCTCGGTCAGCCGTGTTGGCTCCGCCGCCCAGATCAAGGCGATGAAGCAGGTTGCCGGTTCCATCAAGCTGGAGCTTGCCCAGTATCGTGAAATGGCGGCCTTCGCGCAGTTCGCGTCGGACCTCGACCCGATCACGCAGAAGCTGCTGGCCCGTGGTGCTCGCCTGACCGAGCTGCTGAAGCAGCCGCAGTACTCTCCGCTGAAGGTGGAAGAGCAGGTTGCGGTGATCTATGCAGGTGTGCGTGGCTATCTCGACGAGCTGCCGCTCGGCGATGTGACCCGCTTCGAGCAGGCCTATCTCTCGGAAATCCGTTCCAAGGGTAAGGACATCCTGGACGCGATCCAGGCCGAGCAGGCGCTGACTGCCGATATCGAAGAAAAGCTGAAGGCATTCCTCAGCGGCTTCGTAAAAACCTTCGCCTGAGGATTGGCAGCTAGCGAGCAGAGCGAGGAGCATACATGGCCACCCTCAAGGACCTGAAGATCAGGATCAACAGCGTCAAGTCGACGCGGAAGATCACCTCTGCCATGAAAATGGTCGCGGCGGCTAAACTCCGCCGTGCCCAGGAACAGGCGGAAGCCTCCCGGCCCTATGCCGCGCGGATGAACCGGATGATTGCGTCGCTGGCAGGTGCCGCGACGCAGGCCGGTGGTCCGAAGCTGCTGTCGGGAACCGGTCGTGACAATATCCATCTGCTGGTGGTCTTCACGGCGGACCGGGGCTTGTGCGGTGGTTTCAACAGCACGGTCATCCGGGCGGCGCGCCAGCGTGTCCGGGCGCTGCGTGGTGAAGGCAAGACGGTCAAGCTGTTTTGCGTCGGCCGTCGTGGCAAGGATGCCCTGAAGCGCGAATTCGGCGATATCATCGTCGGCTCGGTCCAGGACGTGACCCGCAAGGGCGTGGCCTTTGCTTCGGCTGACGAGCTGGCGGCCCAGATCCTGAAGATGTTCGAAGACGAAGAGTTCGACATCTGCAGCCTGCTGTTCAACCGCTTCCAGTCGGCGATGACGCAGATCATCACCAACCAGCAGGTCATTCCGGCAAGTGTGCCGGAGGTGGAAGAGGACTCGTCCGCTTCTGAGAGCGGCGCTCTTTACGAGTATGAGCCGGACGAAGAAGCAATCCTGGCCGCGCTGCTGCCGCGTAACGTCGCGACGCAGATCTTCACCGCGCTGCTGGAAAGCAATGCCAGTGAGCATGGGGCCCGTATGACCGCGATGGACAATGCGACGCGGAATGCAGGCGATATGATCGACAAGCTGACGCTGAACTACAACCGGGCGCGGCAGGCGAACATTACTAAGGAACTTATCGAGATCATCTCCGGTGCCGAGGCCGTCTAGGCCGCACCGAAGACAATCTTGATCGAATGGAATTAACGAGGATCCGGATAACCCGGATAGAGGTTTGGAGCTGACTTATGGCTAAGAATGCGACAGGCAAAGTCACACAGGTAATCGGCGCCGTTGTCGACGTTCAGTTCGACGGCGAGATCCCGGCCATCCTGAACGCCCTGCATACGAAGAATGGCGACAATCTGTTGGTTCTGGAGGTCGCTCAGCACCTCGGTGAGCGCACGGTTCGTACGATCGCCATGGACGGAACAGAAGGTCTGGTCCGCGGTCAGCCGGTTGAAGATACCGGCTCCCCGATCATGGTTCCGGTTGGACCGGAAACCCTGGGCCGGATCATGAACGTGATCGGCGATCCGGTGGATGACGGCGCGCCGGTTGTGACCAAGACCAAGTCCCCGATTCACCGTTCCGCACCGTCCTTTGCCGAGCAGTCGACGGAAGCTGAAATTCTGGTCACCGGCATCAAGGTCGTCGACCTGCTGGCACCGTATGCCAAGGGCGGCAAGATCGGCCTGTTCGGCGGCGCCGGCGTGGGCAAGACGGTTCTGATCATGGAGCTCATCAACAACGTCGCGAAAGCGCACGGCGGTTACTCCGTGTTCGCGGGCGTCGGTGAGCGGACCCGTGAAGGTAACGACCTTTACCACGAGATGGTCGAATCCGGCGTTATCGTGCCGGACGGCGAAGGCTCCAAGGCAGCCCTGGTCTATGGCCAGATGAACGAGCCGCCAGGTGCCCGCTCGCGCGTCGCGCTGACCGGTCTGACCCAGGCCGAGTATTTCCGCGACGAAGAAGGCCAGGACGTGCTGTTCTTCGTGGATAACATCTTCCGTTTCACGCAGGCCGGTTCCGAAGTGTCCGCGCTTCTCGGTCGTATCCCGTCGGCGGTGGGCTATCAGCCGACCCTGGCGACCGACATGGGTATGCTGCAGGAACGTATCACCACCACCAAGAAGGGTTCGATCACCTCGGTGCAGGCCATTTACGTGCCGGCCGATGACTTGACCGACCCGGCACCTGCAACGTCCTTCTCGCATCTTGACGCGACCACGGTTCTCAGCCGTCAGATTGCCGAGCTCGGCATCTACCCGGCCGTTGACCCGCTCGACTCCACCTCCCGGATGCTCGATCCGCGGATCATCGGTGACGAGCATTACCAGACTGCCCGTGAAGTGCAGGAAGTGCTGCAGACCTACAAGTCCCTGCAGGACATCATCGCCATTCTCGGCATGGACGAGCTGTCGGAAGAAGATCGCCAGACCGTGGCCCGCGCCCGGAAAATCCAGCGTTTCCTCTCCCAGCCGTTCCACGTTGCCGAGGTCTTCACCGGCTCCCCGGGTAAGCTGGTTTCCCTCGAAGACACCATCAAGGGCTTCAAGGGCATCCTTGCCGGCGAGTATGACGATCTTCCGGAAGCCGCCTTCTACATGGTCGGCACCATCGAGGAAGCCGTCGAGAAGGCCAAGAAAATGGCGGCGGAAGCGGCTTAATTCAGGCTGCCTAACGGAGTGGAGCCATAGACATGGCCGAGACGACACAGTTCGAGCTGGTATCGCCGGAAAAGCTTCTCTACTCGGAAGCGGCCGAAATGGTCGTCGTGCCGGGGACGGAAGGGTATTTCGGTGTGCTGCCACGCCACGCCCCGATGATCTCGACCCTCGAGCCCGGGGTGATCGACATCTATCAGAACGGCTCCGTCGCAGAGCGGATCTTTGTTGCCGGCGGCTTCGCCGAAGTGACGGAAACCCGCTGCACGGTACTGGCTGAAGAAGCTCAGGTGCTGAAGGATGTGGACACGGCCAAGGTCGAGTCCGATCTGGCGGATCTGCGTGACGATCTGAAAGACGTGAAGACCGATCTCGAGCGTGAGCGGACGGAACAGCGGATCAAGACGCTGGAAGCATTGCGCGCCGCCGCGGCTAACTAACGGCTCGGATCAGCGACACTGAAATAACGAAACGGCCGGCG